>JABLTO010112472.1_pt1 | contig 80015 bp, 30 predicted proteins | sample 7160091 | NCBI WGS metagenome assembly JABLTO01 (sample SAMN14651225, study PRJNA627086) | human gut metagenome | isolation source: feces | host: Homo sapiens | reverse complement strand
TCGCGCTCGTCACGAGCCTGCCGTTGGCATCGCGCACGAGCTTGCCGTCGGAGGTGACCGCGTAGCGCGTGCCATCGCCGGAAACGACCCAGCGCTCGACGAGGTACTCGGTGTTGTCATTTGCGCGCCAGGTAGCATACAGCGTCACGTCACCCGTCGGCATGTAATAGAGGGTCTGTCCCCCACTTACCACGGCGGTGAAGACCTTGCCGGTGATGGCGTTGCGGGTCGTGTCGGCACTGATGCTCGTGAAGGCGTTCTGCGACTTGATGCCCTTGAGGTTCGAGATGATCGTGGCGGCATCGACGCTGGTCACGTACTGGCTGTTCGTCCAGCCCTTGAGCGTGTAGCCGCTACGCGTGACCTCCGTGGTGGGCAGCGTGTAGCTCTGGTCGGCGTAGAGCTTGACCGGCGTGGGCGTGGCGCTCAAGTTGGGGATGCTCGCATCGCCGATGTAGTACGTGATGGTGTACTGCTTGGGCGCAAAGTAGAGCACGAGCTTGGTGGAGCCGTCGCCGGCAATCTGGAGCGTGGCGATGGTCTTGAACGTGGTCTGGCCGTTCTTCGCGGTGACGAAGTTGCCCTCGCCCGTGTAGGTGTAGCCGGTGATGCTGAGGTTCTGATCGGCGTGATGATACGCGATGCTGGCGTCGAAGCCTGCCAGGGCGCTATCGGCAAAAGCGAACTCGTCGGTCGTGCCGATGTACTCGATGCGATGGGCGGCATCGGCGGTCGCGCTGCTGACGAGCATGCCGTTGGCGTCGCGCTCGAGCGTGCCGTCGGCCTTGAGGGCGTAACGGGTGCCATCGCCGGAGACGGCCCAGCGCTCGACCGTGTACTTCGTGTTGTTATTCGCATACCAAACGGCATAGAGGGTCTGTCCCGTCGTCGGCATCTTGTAGCCCGGGGTGACGAAGACGTAGGTCTTGCCGTCGGCGGTCGTGGCGACGGTGATCCAGTTGGCGCCACCATTGGCCGTGTCGTTGCCGGTGATGGCGGCCAGCTGACCTGCCTTGACCTGCGAGGCGAGACCCTTGATGTGGTCACCCAAACCAGCGTCGGGGTTGGTGGTCGACCAGCCCACGAGCGTGTAGCCCGGGCGATTGATGTTGGCGTTGGTCGGCAGGTCGAAGCTCGACTCGGTGAGATGCTCGGGGTTCCAGGTGAAGCCGGAGTTCCAGGTGCCACCGCTCGTCTCGAGCTGCAGCTGGAGCTTCTGCGCGAAGTAGTTGAGCGTGATGCGCATAGTGCCGTCAGGCGCGATGGCCTTCGTGGCGGTGCTGGGCTTCGGCGTCGTGCCATCGTAGCCGTAACCGGTGAAGTCGTCGTTGTAGCGCGCGTCACCCGCCGTCGTGTTGAACGGCGCGGCCGTGTACTCCTTGTCGGTCATGCCGCGGAAGGTCTCGGTGATGGTGGTCTTGGCGGTGGTGTTGCCCTCCCAGCGCACGTGATCGACGTAGTAGACCGTGTCGTCGTTGGCGCGCCAGATGGCGTAAAGGGTCTGTCCCCTACTTCCCATCGTGAAGATCTTGAGGAGGTCCTCGAAGGTGTTCTCGACGTAAGCGTAGGTGTAACCCGAGAGCGAGGTGCCCGTCTTGTCGGCCCTGATGAGCGTCGTGACGCGAATCCAGCTCGGGTCGGCGCCAGAACCGATGAGCGCATCCCAGAAGTCCTGCGAGGCCTGGCCCTTGGCAGTCGCTGTGGCCGGATTGGTCGACCAGCCCATGAGCGTGTAGCCCGGTCGGCTCGCGGCCAGGTAACCGAACATCACGTGCTGCGACTCGGTGTCATAGCTGATGGTCTTGACACTGCCGCTGTTGGTGCCGCTCGTATTGATCCAGGTGCCCATGTTGCCGAGGTCGAGCTTGAGGTCGAAGCTCTTCGGGAGGTACCAGAGCGTGAACCTCGTCGTGCCATCGGGGCTGATGTTGCCGTACGCACTGGTCGAAACCGTCTGGGCGATGTTGCTGGTGCCGGTGTAGGTCTCGCTCGCGCCGGCATTCAGGAAGCGGTAGCCCTCGGGAACGGCGATGTTGAGATAGGTGATGCCGTTCTTGTACTCGGTCTTGGCGGCGTCGAAGCGCACCTCAGTGTCGGCATAACCCTGGTAGGTCACCGTATCGAGCTCGACCTTGTCGCCATGGCCGGTGAGCTTCCAGCGGTTGACCGTGTAGTCGATGAGCTTGGGCGTCCACACGGCGCGCAGGGTGATGTCGCCGGTCGGCGTGAGGTAGATGAAGTTAGTGCCGTTCTTGTAGTAGACCTTGAGGTAGGTGCCCTTGCCGGTGTTCTGGCCCTCGAGCCAGGTGACGATCTGCTGGGCCGTGTAACCCATCGCGTCATTTACGGGGTCTGTCCCCTTCTTGTCTTCGATGGTCCAACCGAGGAAGTCATAGCCCGGGCGTGTGGGCGCGGGAACGGTCGACAGGTCGAAGCTGTCGTCGGTGTAGTGCTTCTGCGTGATGAAGTTGGTGTTCTCGGTCGCGTCGAGCGTGCCGCCGGTGATGGTGCCGAGCGAGCCGGTCTCGAAGCGAATGGTGTTCTCGTTGGCGCGGTAGAACAGGTAGAAGACCGTCTTGCCGTCGGCGCTGATGGTCTTCACGGCGTAGGTCGTGCCCGTGGCACCCTCGATCGTGAAGCTCGCGTTGTTGAGCAGGTAGGTGTAGCCGGCAATGGTGCGCATGTAGCCGCCGATGGTGTCGAGGTCGAAGACGACGTCGGACTTGCCGTTGTTGTAGGTGACGCGCCAGGCGGCGTTGGTGGTATCGGAGGCGTCGGCGCTCGTGTTGGGCGTGCCGGTGATGAGGGCACCGTTGCTATCGCGACGCACGGTGCCATCGGGATTGAGCGGCGAGAAGGTGCCATCACCGGTGATGAGCCAGTGCTCGACGTAGTAGACGATGTCGCTGCGCGGCGTCCAGACCGCGTAGAGCGTCTTGTCGGTAACGGGCATGAGGTAGGTCGCGCCGTTGAGATAGTAGAGCGGACGTCCGGAGGGGTCTGTCCCCAACGTGCCAAGCCAGGCGATGACGGCCTCAGCCTCGGCGCCCAGGGCATCAGCGATGTTCTTGACCGTGACAGCCGCGGGATCATCCGCCGAGACGATGTTGCCGTCAGCGTCAACACCGTAGCGAGCGATGGTCGTCCAACCCTTGAGCACGTAGCCCGGTCGGCTCACGGTGAGCTTCTCGCCATCGGCGGCCGCAGGCAGCTTGAACGTATGATCGGCACGATGCGTAACGTCGGCTGAAATTCCGGGGTCTGTCCCCCCATTGCCACCAGCGGAGATGGTGCCGTGGGAACCCGGATCGTAGGTAAGGGTCAGGTTCTTGGCGACGTAGTAGAGCTTGAGGACGAGCGTGCCGTCAGGTGCAACGTAAATGCCGCTGGCGAGCATGCCGTCCGTCCACGGGCCCTTGCCGTTGATGGCGGAGATGCTGCCCAGCGCGTACTCGTAACCCGCGATGGTCCAGGGGTTGTAGGTCGTGTACGTACCCACGACCGCGTCGGTGGGGACAGACCCCATGACGTAGATGTGCGAGTCGGAGAGCACCGTGCCGTCGGTGTACTCGACGCGGATGCCGGTCGGGCTGCTCACGAGCACGCCATTGGCATCGCGCACGAGGTTGCCGCTCGCGTCGATCGCGTAGAGCGTGCCGTCGCCGGAAATGGCCCAGTGCTCGACCGTGTACTTCACGACGAGCGGCTTGTAGTAGATGTAGATGGCCGTCTTGCCCTTGTTGGTGCCGTCGAAGGCGCCGCCCCACTCGATGAGCACGTTGGCGGCCGTCGTGACCGTCTTGGTCGTGCCATCGGCGGCGGTGTAGGTGTAGGACTGCAGGTCGGCGATGGCCTCGTAGCCAACATAGCTATTGGCGGTAATCTGGGCGGTCAGGCCCGTCGTGCCGCGGACGATCTCGCCCACGCCATCGGCAACCTTGGTGGAACCGATGTAGTACTCGAGCGTGCCGTCGCCGCGCACCTTCACGTGATAGACGACGTAGGCGGTCTCGAGGCCCTGCCAGAGCGGCCTGAGAACGACCTCGCCGATGGGCATGGTGTACGTGAGCTCGGTAACCGTATCCGAGTACATCATCGCATGCTCGACGTCATTGCCGACCATCCAACCCACGAGCTTGTAGCCCTCACGCGTCAGCTCGTTGGGCTTGGGAAGCGTGATCGTGGCGTCGGCGCCGAAGTGACGATACCAGGTGTCGGTCTTGCTGGCGAGCGTGCCCTCCTGCGTCTGGGCGTTGTTGAAGAGGGTGTCGGACCAGGTGCCCTGCGAGGGCTCGAGGGCGAGCGTGAAGTTGCCCGGCGTGTAGAAGAGCTTGAGCACGAGGCTACCATTGCCGGAGATGACACCGGTGGTGATGGTGCCGGCGTAGGTGCCGTCATAGGTGTAGGCGAAGATCGTGGAGCCGTCGAGCGCGGTGGTCGGGTACACGTTATCGACGTTGTCGATGGTGTAGTACCAGCCGTTCTTGAAGTACTGGCCCGTGTGACCGTCCATGTCGCTCTCGGATGCGGTGACGTTGACGTTGGCATCGGTGAGGCCCTTGTACGGGATGCGCGCGGCAGCCTCGGCCGCGGCGATCTGCTCCGGCGTCAGGTTGCTGCCGTTGATGATGACGAGCTGGTCGCCAACCTTGACGTCGTTACCGCTTGCATCGACGAGGATGATGTTGCCGTCACCGTCGACACGGTAGCGATTCACGCCGTAGTCGACCTCGACGGCCCTGAAGATGAACACGAGCTTGGTGGTGCCGTCCGCGTTGACGATGGCGTGCGCGATCGTGTTGGTGGGCATGCCGCTGAAGCTCAGGGCCTCCTCGGTGGAAACGACCCAGCGATAGCCGGCAAGGCCGAACTCGGTGGTGAGCGAGCCGTCGTAGGTCTCGCCGCTCGTGCCGCTCTGGGCCGGGCGCTGTGCGAGCGTGTCGGTGTCCTCGTCGGCCACGCCGTTGTTGTAGGTCTTGGTGCCGACGAGCTCCATGGTGCCATCGCCCTTGACCTTGTAGATGTCGGCCGTATACGTGGTGGAGCCCGTGGGAGTCCAGACGGCGTACAGCGTCATCGACAGAACGCCGATCTTGAAGGACGCGCCCTGGCCGTAGAAGGTCTTGCCCATGTGGTTGGCGATGTCGGCATTGAGGGTCTGTCCCCAATGCGCCGCAAAATCAGGGTCTGTCCCCAACGTGCCAAGCCAGGCGGCGAGACGCTGGGCCTCGTAGCCCTTGGCGTCGCTGATGGCCTTGGCACCAGGGGCGTCGGCACCCACGAGGGCGAAGCTGGCGGCATCGGTACCCGTGTAGTGACTTGCCACGGTCCAGCCAACGAGCGTGTAGCCGTCGCGCTCCACGATCGGGCCCTCGGTGGCCTCAATCGGCAGCGTGAACGTGGACTCGGAGCTGTGGTTCTTCTGGAAGGTGACCGTCGTGGCCTCGCTACCGGTGTTGTAGACGAGGTTGAGCGTATCGGCCACGTAGAAGAGCTTGAGGAGCAGGGTGCCGTCGGCGAGGATGGTGCCCTGGGCGATGGTCTTGTAGGTCACGCCGTTGATGACCTGCTCGAAGGTCTCGTCATAGGTGTAGCCGATGAAGTTGGGGTTCTCGGCAGCCGAGAGGTTGAGGTGCGCGTAGGTGAAGCCGGCCGACGCGCTGATGCCAGCGGGACGGTCAACGGAAAGCGTCGAGGAGGTCTTGCCCCAGCCCTTCACCCTGTTGGTGGCGGTACCGGTGCTCGTGCCGTCAATCCAGACGGGGACGCTGCTTCCGGCGATGAACTCGGCGTAATCCTTGCCGGCAGCGGCTTCGAAGCCGTTGAAGGGCAGGACCTTGCCATCACCGGTGTAGCGATAGAACTCGACGGTGTAGAGCACGTCGATGGGGATGTAGAACTGGATGATCTTCGTCGAACCATCGCCGGCGATAACGGCGGTCGGGATGGCAGCGTTGGGCCAGTCACCCGTGCCCGAGATCGTCGAGGGAACGAAGGAGTTGTCGAGCGTGTAGCCCAGCGGATTGGAGGAGGCGGGCGTGACGGAGGTGTCGGTCGTGCCCGTCAGGGTCTTCACGTCAACCTTGGTGAGCAGCTTGCCGTCGGCACTGGCGATCCAGCGCTCGACCGTGTACGTGGTGTTGGTGTTGGCCGTGTAGTAGAGCTTGAGCACGAGGCTGCCGTTGCCGGCGATGACACCCTGGGCGATGGTCACGTAGGACTGGCCGGGATAGGCGGTCTGGCCATTTGCCACGAAGGTGTAGCCGGGATAGGTCTGCGCGATGCCCGTGACCGTCTCGCCGGTGATGCCGGTGAGGTTCTCGGTGAGCTCGATCTTCTCGGTGATGGTCGTGCCGTCGTTCACAAGCTTGATGTGCTCGACCGTGTAGACCGTGTTGGTGTTGGCCTGCCACACGGCGATGAGCACGGCGCCGTTAGGCGGCAGCACGAAGGAGGTGCCGCAGGCGAAGTACTGCCTGCCACCATTGGGATCGGACCCGCCAGCGCCGGGATTGGCGGCAAGCGCGGCGTTGAGGCTCTCGAGCCAGGCAACGATGTCGCGCGAGCGCTGGCCCGTCGCATCGGCGATGTTGTAGCGGCTACCGGCGATGATCTTGCCCGTAGAGTCCACGTCATAGGTCGTGATGGTCGTCCAACCGGCAAGCGTGTAGCCGTCGCGCGTCGCGGAATTGCGGCTCGGCACGGTGAGCGTCTTCTCGGTGGGGATGGTGCTGTCAACACCCTGCGTCTTGTTGGCGTTCCAGGTGGCGTTGTAGAAGCTCTCGCTGTCATTCCACTTGCCGGCACCGGTGTTGAGCGTGATGCTCTGAGCCGTGGGCTCGTAGTAGAGCTTCAGGACGAGGCTGCCGTCAGCAAGGACGATGCCGGTGAGGATTTCGGAAAGGGTCTGTCCCCCAATCGTCGCGCTGAAGCCGGGCTTGTAGGCGTAGCCGGTGAAGGCGCCATTGGCCGCGGCGTCGAGGGCGATGGCCGTTGCCGGGTCATCGGTGATGCCATGGAAGGTCTCGGTGATGACCTCCTTGAGGGTGTTGTCACCGGTGATACGGTAATGCTCGACGGTGTAGACGCTGTCGTCACGCGCCTTCCAGACCGCGTAGAGCGTGACGTTGACAGCGCCGATGGTGTAGTTGCAGTCGCCGCTCGCGAGGATGAGCGTGATATCGCTGCCGTTATAGCTGAAGAGCAGGTTGCCGTTGGCGTCGACATGGGTCGGGTCGGCGCCGGCCAGGGCAGCCAGCAGCGCATCGGCGAGCGTGATCGATGCGGTACCCTTCGTGTTCTTGCCGTCGGGGATGGAGGCCCAGCCGACGAAGTCGTAACCCGGGCGCTCGACGAGCGTGGAGAGCTTGACCGTGCGATCGGCCTTGTACTTGTCGGCATTGTGCTCCTGGCCAGACCAACCACCGAAGCTGCCGAGGTCGAGGTTGAGCGTGACATCCTGCGCCTCGTAGAAGATCTTGAGAATCGTGGAGCCGTCGGAGGCGATGTCGGTCTTGTAGAGAGACTTCTGGCCCTTGAGGCTGAAGTCGTCCTTGCGCAGGTAGCCATCGAAGGTGACGGCAAGGTCGGCGGCGCTTACCTCGACCGGACCATCGACCAGACCCTGATGCGTCTCCTCCTTGGCGAGCACGAAGGTCTCGTTGCCCGTGAACTTGAACCACTGGACCTTGTAGTCGATCATCTGGGCCTCATAGTAGAGCTTGAGGACCGTGGAGCCGTCGGCGTTGATGTTAAGGGACGCGATGGCGTTGTAGACCTTGCCGTCCTTATCGGTAACCGTGTCGGCAAGCTGGTAGAACGTGGTGCCGTAGCGGTTCACGTCGTCGGCCGGGACACCGTCGATGATGCCCGTGGAGATCAGACCCGCCTTGGCAAGCGTGTCGGTCATGCCCACGTACTCGACGGTGCTGTCGAGAACCACGGTGCCATCGCCGCGATGCTTGTAGTACTCGACCGTGTACTTGGTATCGTTGCGGGGCAGCCACACCGGATAGAGCGCGGTGGTGGCGCGCGGCATCGTGAAGGTCGTGGTGAAGAACTTGCCACCCAGCGACGCAAGCCACGTCTGCAGGTCGATGGCCGTCTGGCCACCGGCAACGCCAACGCGGCTATCGCCGTCGCTGCCCTCGACAAAGGAGCCGGCATCGGTGCCCGTGTAGAAGCCAACCGTGGTCCAACCGGCCAGGGTGTAGCCGGGACGACGCAGGTTGGTGCCCGTGGGAAGCGTCACGGTCTCGTTGGGCATGTACATAGCAGACGGGTCGACGTCGTTGTACCAGCTGCCCACCGTGCTGCCATCGGCACCCCTACCGGGGTCGAAGAAGAGCTGCAAGCGAACCGCGTAGTAGTAGAGCGTGAGCACGAGGCTGTTGTCGGCGGCAATGGAGCCCTGGGCCACGGTCGTGACCTTGGTCTCGGCAGCATCGCCCAGGCGGGTCATGCTGCCATGGGGCAGGAACTCGAAACCGGGGATGACGACGTTGTCATGAGCGTTGGTGTTGGGGCTGGACGCGACTTCCTCGGGCGTGGCGGCGGCGTTGGCCATGGCATCGGCCTTGCCGTTGGTGTGGACGATGAAGTGCGGCGTGGCAAAGGCCGGCAGGTGGTAGGTGACCCCATCCACGGTGGAGACAATGCAGCCATTGCCATCGATGGAGTTGATGCCGAAGGTCGTATCAACGGCACCGGCCACATTCATGGGCAGAACCGCACCATTGGCGGCGATGGACCAGTAGCGATACTGGACCGTGTGAACGGTCACGTCCTCGTAGACGTCTTGCATAATCGGATTGCCGTTTTCATCAACAGCCGGCTTGCCGGTCTTGTCATCAATCGCCTGAACCTGCTTGGGGGTACCGTCCTCGTTGAACACCTGACGATGCTCGACGGTCGTGATGACGTACTCGTTGCCATCCGGGTCGAGCCACGCAACCGGGTTGCCGTCGGCATCGCGCTGGACGAGCCTGCCGTCCTCGGTGGGCTCGAGCGCGATGGCGAAGTTGAGATTGCCGTTCTCGTCAACAGCGACGAGCTTGCCATCACCGGTGGCAGCCCAGCGGATGACGCGGTACTCGGTGCTGTTGGTAGGCTCGTAGTAGAGCTTGAGATGCAGCGCGCCGGTGGTGTCTCCCGCCCTGTTGCCAGACCAGCCCGTGACGACGCCGGAAGTATCGCTCGTGTAGGGAGTGCCGCCGACCTCGATCGAGGCAACGTAGCGATAGCCCGTCGGGACGTTGTGTTCCCTCTGGTCGTCGGTCACCGTTACCGTCTGACCAGTGGTAGCCGTGAAGACAGTGGAATCGTAGAACTCGATGGTGCCGTCACCGCGCACCTTGTAGTAATCGATGAAGTAATCGGCATCGCCCGGCGTCCAAACGGCATAGAGCGTCTGGGCGGCGTTGCCGGTGACGAAGCTGGCGCCAGGAGCATAGGTGGTGCCAAGACCATCGGCCTGGGTGTTCCATCCGCCAAAGACATAGCCAAAGCGGTAGAGCGTGGTGGCGTCAGGCAGCGTCACCGTCGTACCGGTGCGCGGCGCGGGCTTGGGCGACTGGTCGGCAATGACCCAGCCGGCGTTGCCCTTGGCCTCGTCGCCGGCGGCGTTGACGTCGTAGATGAGGTCGTTTTGCTGCGCATCGAAGACGAGCGTGAGCTTGAGTGCGCCGCCCGCACCGATGATGCCGGTCGGCGTCGAGGTATACGTCTTGCCGTCGATGACGACACTGAAGGTGGCGTTATAGGCATAACCGGTGATGGCGTCGGCCGCGATCTTGGCAAGGCAGTTGTTGTAGTAGACGAGCGCCGTGTCGGTGCCAGCCTGGTCGACGTAGATACGCGTGTTGGCATAACCCTTGAACAGCAGCACGTTGGTGGCAGCGCCATCCGGATCGGCCGGCAGAGACTCGTCGTAGACGGCTACGCCGGTGACGCTCGTCGCGTTGGCCTTGAAGGCGTTGATGGGCTCGATGAGGCCGGTGCCCGTGTAGCGCAGGAACTCGACCGTGTACTCGGTGTCGGCGGTGACGTCGAAGTAGAGCTGGATGGTGGCAAGGCCATCGGGCGTGACGAGGGCCGACTCGATGCTGGCGGGAGCCGTGCTACCCGGGGCACGGTAGAACTGACCGGTGATGACCTTGTCGGCATCGGTGGCCTCGGCCATGGTATGCGTAGGCGCGGTACGGTTCTCCGAATCGATGAGGGTAACCGAACCATCGCGGGCCACACTGTAGCGGTTGACGAAGTAGTTGGTGAGCGTCGGCGTCCAGACGGCGTAGAGGTTCACGTCACGGGCCGGCATCTTGAAGAGGTCGCCTGCGGCGTAGTAGTTGCCGGCAGCCAGCGTGCCGAGCCAGGTAATGACATCGAGGGCCTCCTGGCCACGGGCGTTCACGATTTCCTTGACGTCGAGGCCGTCGGTGCCTGCCGTGACGATGGTGCCATCGGCACGCACGGAGTACGTCTCGACGGTGGTCCAGCCCAGCAGCTCGTAGCCGGTGCGCGTGACGACGGCGAGCGTCTCGTTCTTGGGCAGGTTGAGCTCGTAGCCAAACTGCGTGGCCGGCGAGGAGTCGCCCGCGCCAACCCACTTGCCCGCATCCGGGTCGGCGGGATCGCCGGTGACGTAGGTGAGCTCGTAGGTATTGGGCTCGAAGTAGATGACGAGCTCGAGGGTCTGGTTGCCGATCACGCCGGAGGCGACGGTCAGGTAGGTCTGGCCATTGACGGTGAAGCTCACGCCATCGCCCAGGTAGCTATAACCGGCAGGCGGATTGGAGGCGTAGGCATGGTAGATATAACCGGCGGTGGCGCTGGCCCCCGTGGCATCGACGATGACGTTGGAGCCGACGGCACCGGCATGCTTGTAGCCCTCGAGCAGCGCGTCACCAGCGGCAAGCTCGTTGCCCGCGACATCGACCTGGATGGCGTTGCCCATGCCATCGACCTTGTAGATCTTCACGACGTAGTTACCGGATACGGGAACGAACACGTGGACGAGGACCATCTTGCCGTCACCGCTGATGATGTCGGTAAGACGCTCGTTGATCACGTAGTTGGGATCGCCATCCCACAGGCCGGTGATGTAGTGGGTGGTGGGAACCTGATAGCCCTCGGGAGCAACCGGGACGGTCGTGACGGACTCGCCGGTGGTACCCGTGCCCGTGAGGTTGGGCAGCTTGGTGATGGTGCCATCGGCATTGAGCTGGTAGCGCTCGATGGTGTAGGGCGTGTCCGTGTTGGCAACCCAGACGGCATAGAGCGTGATGTCATCGGTGCCGATGGCGATGGTAGCGCCAGGAGCATGGACGACCGCGCCACCGTTTTCGGTAGCCCAACCCATGAAGGTGTAGCCGGGGTTGCGCAGGTGGTTGGTAGTGGGCAGCGTGGTCTCGGTCTCGCTGCGCAGCAGCGTCGAGCCAAACGCCGAGTAGCCCGGTGCCCAGTTGCCCGCGCCGGCTCCCGTATCGGGAACGAGCGTGAGCGTGTGGTAGTCGGCCTCGTAGTAGAGGTTGAGGATGAGCGTGCCATTGCCAAGCACCACGCCGGTGTCGACGCTGGGATACATCTCGCGATGGGCGCTCGGCAGGATGTACGTGTAGCCGGGGATGGAAGGGGCCACGGCCGTGACCCTCACGCCCGTGAAGTCATAGAAGGTCTGGCTCGGTGCCGCGGGAGCCTTGTATGCCAAGGGATCGCTCTGGCCGAGGGCGGAACCCGGAATCTTCCAGTAATTGACGACGTACTGAACCTGGATGGCCTGGAAGACGTGGACGAGAACCAGCTTGCCGTCACCGGTGACGATACCGGAGAGCTTGGTGGTGAACGTCGTCGGCAGGCCGGCCATGGTGCCGGAGGCGCCGGTGCCATCGGGGACAAGCTGGTAGCCGGCAGGCACGTTGGGCGTCGTGCTGACCAGGTCATCGGTGTAGCCGGTATAGCTCTCGCTGGTGAGCTGGGTGAACACGCCGTTGCCGTCAAGCTGGTAGCGATAGACGACGTAGGGCGTGTCGGAGTTTGCGGTGTAGTAGAGCTTGAGGACGAGTGCCGGATTGACCATGACGACGCCGGTGGAAACCTCGCCGCTATGACCCGGTGCGTAGGTGTAGCCAGCCCACAGCGCATTGGTGGTCGTGTCGATGGGCACGGCGTTGACGATGGTGCCCGCGTAGTCCGAATCGGTATCGGTCTTGACGAGGGTCACGTTCCCGTAACGATCGACCTTGTAATGCTGGATCGTGTAGTCGATGGGCAGCGCGACGAAGATTGCCTTGTAGGTGGTCGCGACAAAGACGCCATCGGCGCTGCGCGGCGGGACGAGGTGCGCGGGTGCCTTGTTGGTCGCATCGTACATGACGATGTTGCCATCGGCGTCTTCCCAATGGTCAAAGGCGTAGCCAGGGTTGGCGGTGGCAAGCGAACCCGCCGGAGTGCCCGTGGCAGGCAGCACATCTTCGCTTCCGAGCGAGACGCTACCACCGGTGCCGGCGACGTAGCTGATGGTGACCTTGGGAAGCTCGATAAAGATGGCCGTGAAGGCATAGACGGTCTTCTCAACCCAACCCCCATCCGGCACGGACGGGATGAAGAGCGAGGGATCGCCGGGCTTGGTCTGGTTGTCGGGGTCATCGCCGATCTGCCAGTGGCTGAACTGGTACCCAGGCGCCGCGACGGGAGTGGAACCCACGGGGCTGGGAATCGGGCTCACGGTGATGTCGATCTGCTCGCTGCCGAGCGTGACGGAACCGCCGGTACCCGCGTTGTAGATGATGGTCGGGTTGGTGAGCGCGTTATTGGTGTAGAAGAGCTTGAGCGCGAGGCTGCCGTCGGCGGCTATGGTGCCCGTGAGCGTGGAGGCCGAGGCGCTGAAGCTGTGGCCGGCAAAGACGGGGATGATCGTGATGCCGGAAGGCAACGTGATGACGCCGTCGGCGGGAACGCCGGAGATGGCACCGCCGTCGCTCGTGTCACCGGTGATCGTGAGCACGAGGTCGGTGGAGCCGGTCGCATTGATGGTAGCGCTCGCATCCTTGCTGAAGACGCCGTTGGCATCCTGCAGCCAGTACTCGATGACGAATGGCGTGTCGGTCCTGGGGATGACGCGCACGGTGTAGGTAGCGGCGGTGTACATGCCGTCGGCACCGCGGCTCGGCGTGAAGCTGTCACCGCTTGCCACCTTGTTGCCAGCCGCGTCGTACCAGCCCTCGATCACGTAGCCAGCGGAGACGTGGGCAACGTTGGTCTTGGGATTGCCGGAAACGGGTGGTACGGCCTCGGTCGCGAAGTCGACCCAGACGACGTTGCTGTTGGAGACGGTGTAGTCGATGGTGACGCTTTCGAGCTCGGCAAAGACCGCATAGTAGGTATGGGCCTCGTAGCGACCACTTACAAGGTCACGACCGACGAGCAGCGAGGCGTTGGTGGAAACCTCGTTGCCATTCTCGTCCACCCAGCGCACGAAGCGATAGCCATCAAAGGCGTTGGCGGTAAGGGTGAACGGACCGGCGTAGAGCATGTTGGAGAGGTTGGCCGGATCGAGCGCGTCGCCGGTAACGGCGGAAAGCGACTGGGTACCCTTGATGTTGACGAGCTTGTCGTAGGCAGAGTCGGCAAAGGACGGCACGTAGGTGCCACGGGGGTCGGAGACCGTCTGCTCGACCCACACGATGCCGTTGCCAGCGCCGGCAGGGCCGGTGATATGGCCGAAGTAATTGGTGCCATCGGTCTTGACCTCGTAGGAGACCTCAACGTAGTCCTGCTTCCAGTGCGCGAACAGGGTCGTCGGGGCCGTGGGCATCTTGATGGTGGCACCCGGCGCGTAGAGGATCGAGCCACCAGCCGACAGCGACCAACCGTCAAGGATCCAACCGATGAGCTCGATGTCGGTCGTGCCGGGCAGGACGACATCGGTCTTGGCGATCTGCGTGATGGTGCCGGACGTGCCGTTGGTGAAGGCGCCGCCATTGGGATTGAGCGTGAGCGTCTGGTCCTTGCCAACCCACAGGGCGGTGAAGGTCACGCCGCCGGCGGTGACAAGCACCTCGCTGGGAATGACGTAATCGGGATAGACCTTGCCATCGCTTCCGCGCCAGCCGTTGAACAGCCAGTTGGAGTCGTCATCGGCACCGGGCTGCTTGCCCAGGCCGGGAACATCGACGAGCAGGCCGTCATTGCCGGTGGCAAAGGTGGGCACCGAACTTCCGATCCTGATGTCATCGAAGAAGGCGCCCGTATCGCCCGTGGTGGTCGCGGCCGTCCAGTTGCCATGGTCGCCAGGCAGGTAGCTCACGAAGGAGAGCTGCTCGAAGACGGCATACGCGGTGACGGTACCCGCCACGATGAGCTTGGACAGGCCAAAGTTGGCATCGCCATCATTCACAGTGACGCTGCCGCTGACCGTGGTGCCATCATCCTTGACGGCAGTCCAATCCCAGCCAGCCAGGCGATAGCCCTTGTTGACGACGAGCCCGATGGCCGAGGCGACGCCCTGGCCGTAGGTCTCGGTCGCGGTGTAGACCACGTGGGTCATGGTGCCGGAGGTGATCGTCTGGGCGACGAAGTCCTTGTCACCGGTCGTGCCAGCAGAGAGCGTGCCGGGAGCGCCATCGCGCAGATCGACGGTGACCGTGTAGGTCTTGGGTGCCCACTGGGCAAAGAGCTCGAGGGTCGGCTTGGGATCGGTGGTAATCCAGGAAGCGCCGTTGATATCGGCGATACCGGTAACCGCACCATCGGCATAGGAAATGCCCGAACCATCGGCCTTGGTGTTCCATCCGGTAAAGGTGTAGCCGTTCACCACGTAGGCGTTATCGGTAAGCGCGATCTGCGAGTTGAACAGGAAGCCCTGCTTGGGAGGCATGGTACCCGTGGCCGGATCGTTGGGATCGGGCTCGTTGGCGTTGAAGGTGACGTAGTAGTCGGCCTCGGCCCACAGGGCTACGACGTTGATATCGTAGACCTTGGGATCGTCCGGATCGCGACCGGGCAGCTCGACGGTCAGGTCGGCGACCTTGGAGAGGTCAACCTGGAGGACGTCGCGCGTCTGGAGGATGACGCCGCTTGCCCCACGCTCGAACCACTGGATGCGCCAGCCGGCAAAGTACCAGCTCGTGCCATCGTCGTCTACGGCACCTTCGGGCAGGGCGCCGATGCTATTGGCATAGGCGGGGAACTTGCCCAGGGGCGCGACGTGGGTAAAGATCGTCTCGTTCTCGACCGCCGGGTCGGGGAAGGCACCATCTGCCGCGTGCTCACCGGGCAGATAGTTGACGATGATGGCTTCCTTCCAACGGGCAAGGAAGGTGGTGGGGCCGAGAATCTGGAAGGTGGCCGGGGCGTTGACGTCAAGACCGGTCTGGGTGATGGTCTCGTTGTTGCCGGTCACGTAGGTGACATCCCAGCCGACCAGGTACCAACCCCTACCAGGAGTCGTAATGACCTTATCGTATTCGGCATACTTGCCGTACCAGACCGCCTGGCTGTCCTCGCCGTCAACGACACCCCTCGTGCCGTTCTCGCTCGCGAAGACGACGTTGACGCGCTCTTCCTCCCACTGGGCGTAGAAGTGAACGACGGCGCCCTCGAGGGTGGCGAGGTTGGAGATGTAGCCCTGGGAGCTCGTCTGGGTGAAGAGGTTGGTTCCCTCGACGGTCCAACCGATCCAGTGGTTACCGGCGCGGGTGAAGCGATTGGCCAGCGAGACCTGCTCGCCGTACTTCACGGTTACGGTCTGCGGAGTGGAGTCGTCACCCGTGTAGTAGGCATCCCACACGTTGCCGTGGAACGAGACGGTGTAGGTGATGGGCGTCCAATGCGCGTAGAGGATGAAGTCGCGCGGCTCCTCGTCACCGCAGAGCTGCTCGAGGGTGACCTCGGTGCCAAAGGCGTACTGCACCGCTGCGTCATCGCGATGGGCGGCGTCGCACCAGCCATCGAAGACGTAGCCAAGGCGCCACATCTCGACGGTGTCGGCCGCGGTGGCCAGCATGAAGGGCTCGTCGACCTTGTGCAGCGCCCCGTTGGGCGGCGAGGTGATCGTACCGCGCACGTCGTTGTTGCGGTCGTAGGTGATGGTGTAGCCCACGACGCGCCACTGCGCGTAGAGCCTGACGACGGCGTCCTGGACGGTGGCAAGGTTCACGACCGTGGCACCATCGGCATAGGCCGTGCCCGTGCCATCGGCCGCAGTGTTCCATCCGTCAAAGACGTAGGCTTCCCTCGTGAACTTCACGCCGACGATGGCAAGCGCCGCGGGAACCTCGTAGGAAGCGGTCATGTCCTGCATGCCCGGCGAGGAGGGATCGGCACCGTTGCCCTCGAAGGCGATGGTGTAGGTGATGGGCGCAAAGCGCGCATACCAAGTGGTACCCGTGAACCAGACGTCGTCGGCATCCTTGATGGGCGCGAAGGCGGCATCGCGGCCATGGGGCGCGAGATTGCCGCGGGCGTCATACCAGCCCTCGAAGACGTAGCCGGGAGCAGCCGTCGCGGTCGAGCCCATGGGCTTGCCGTCACCAGCGTTGACGACCTCGAAGTCACGGCTGACCGAGCCGCTGCCGGTGCCCACCGCATAGTGGAGCTCGGCACGCTCGGGAGTGAACCAGGCGTAGAGTGTCACGCGCGTGATGGTGTCGTCGGCGCCAAGAAGCTTGGCGATGGCCGCAAAGGCAAGGCCTCGACCGAGCTGATCCTCGCGCCAGTTCTCCTCGTCGATGGTGGCATCCGTATGCCAACCGAGGAAGACGTAGCCGACGCGGGTGGCCGGTGCCGGAACGACGTCAGTGGAATCCCAGGTCACGTCCGTGCGCGTGCGGATATAGGTGCCGTCGCCGGTCTCGTAGGCAACGGTGTAGAGACGCGCGGTCCAACGCGCGTGGAGCGTCATGTTGACATCCGGAGCCGTGATGGTGGCTCCCGGAGCGTAGAGCACCGTGCCACCCGGAGTGAGCGCCCAGCCGTCAAAGCGCCAGCCGTCGCGCGTGACGTCTGCCAGGCCCGGCAGGGTGATGTGCTCGACATCCTCCAGCGGCGAGGTGTTCTTGGTGACCGTGTAGCTGGTGACCGGCGTCTCGCTCGTCCACAGACCACCCTCGAGCTGGAGGTCGACCGTGGCGCTGCGCTTCCAATGCGCGGTGAACGAGAACGGTCCGGTGATGGTCACGGGGCGTCCGTTCTCGTAGCTCACGACCATGTCGGCGACGATCTTGTACCTGTTGCCATCGGGGCCGATCCAGTAGGCGAACTCCCAGGTGACGCCATCGGCAGCCGTCTCGCCCAGGGGACTGCCGTCGGCAGCGAACAGCGACGGGATCTTGTTGCCACCAACAGCGGCGGTGAAGCCGAAGTGCGGTGCCTGATCGCCGTGGTTGAGGCCCTCGTACAGGGTACCCTCGGCGCCGTAATCCCAGGAGCCGTGCTCGCCGGGCAGGTAGGAGACGGCGATGATGCTTGCCCACTGAGCCGTGAAGACCGTGGTGCCGCGAATGGGGATCTGCGCGGGGTCGGGAGTCTCGCCGGTGATGAAGGTGGTGTCGTCGAAGGTCATGGTGTAGGTCCACACGCGCAGCTGCCAGCCACCGGCCGTGTTGGGCTTGGTGTGCACGAGCTTCATGTCGACGGTGCCGCCCGTGGCAACCTGGCGCGGCGTGTAGGTGACGGTGCCGCGATTGGGCTCGGAGGAGACGAAGCTCACCGCATAGACGCGCGGTGCCCAGGTGGCGTAGAGCACGAAGTCGCTACCGGCCTGCGAAGAGAGGTTCACGATGGTGGCCATGTCGGCGTACTTGTTGCCCGAGGCATCGCGCCAACCGTCAAAGACGTAGCCGTTGAGAGCAAAGGCGTTCTTGGGCAGCGCGCGCGGCACGTCGTAGGTGAACACGGAGGCGGGCATCGTGCCCATGGCATCGGAGGCGCCGGGAGCAAAGCTCACCGTATAGGTGATGGGCGTCCAATGCGCGTAGAGCGTGGTGTCGCCCGTGGGCATCGTGAAGGTCGCCGACGGATTCCAGCGCACCACGCCGCCTGCGGTCTCGGCCCAACCATCGAGCACGTAGCCGGGACGGACGAAAGCGTTGGCGGCGGCGAGATGCTGGGTGGAGCCGGCATAGAGGCTGTAGATGATGGTGTTGCCGTCATAGTCGTAGGTGCCGTCGGCAACGGCGGCATTGGCCGTTCCGCCATTGGCCGAGAGCGTGAGCTTGAAGGCGTGGACGGTCCAGTAGGCGTAGAGGATGACCGTGCCACCCTCGGCACCGGCGAGGTTCTTGACCGTGGCACCGTCGGCGATGAGCTGACCGGAGCCATCGGCACCAGTGGTCCAACCGGCAAAGTCATAACCGACGCGCGTGATGCCACCCTGCTCTGCGGTGGGCAGCGTGCGGGAGGTGTCGTAGGTGAAGACCATGTCGTCGAGCGAGCCCGTACCACCGTTTACGTCGAAAACGACGGTGAAGTCCTGGGCGGTAAACACCGCGTAGTACTTGGTGGGAGTCTCCCAGATGGCGTAGATGCCCTTGGTGGGATCGTAGATGCCCTTGGTGGGAACGAAGGTCGCATCCCAGCTGACCGTATTGCCCCACTCGTCGATCCAGCGCACGAAGGTGTAGCCGGTGAGCACGTAGGCCGACGACCCGACGGGGGTGCCGCTCACGGCCGGCAGGTGCTCCTCGCGCACGCTCACGTAACCGCCCTTTGTCGGCGTGCGCTCGCCCGTCGTGGCATCGACGGTGACAGCCGTGTAGGTGATCGAACCGGGCACTTCCTCCCAGCGAGCGTAGATGGTGCCGACGCTGCCGGCAGCCGAAGAGCTCACGAGCGAGGCGAAGATGGTGTTCTCGTCAATTTCGGTATCGGCCTCGGAGGTACCGTTGTACCAACCGCGGAAGCGATAGCCCGGCTTGGTCGGGTCGGCGATGCCGTCAAGCAGGTTGGTGTCGGTGAAGTGCACGCCAGTGAGTGCCGCGATGGCCGAGCCGCCCTGGGTATCGAAGACCAGCGTATAGGTGTTGGCCTCCCAGATCGCGTACAGCGTGGTGTTCTCGATGAACATCTGGATGACCTGGCCCGGCGCGTAGATGGCGGCGCCGTCCTTGGTCATGCCCCAACCGGTGAAGACGTAGCCATCGCGCACGACCGCGTCGGCCTCGGGGAGCTTGGCATCGGCGCCGGTGAGATAGCGCGTGGCGCTCATGGAGGTGGCACCCGCCGCGGTGACGGTACCGCCGTTGGCGTCGAAGGAGAGCACCTGGCCCGAGAGCCTGAAGATGGCCGTGAGGCTCATGGTGCAGGTCACGGTGGTGGGCAGCTCGTCCTTGCCGTCGACGGTGGTATAGGTGACGCCATCGATGGTCCACTCCCAGCCGACGAACTTCCAACCGGGGCTCGTCTTGGGAAGACCGAAGTTACGGGCGTTGGAGTTGATGTCATCGAGAAGGTCGGCATCGACTTCGGCGCCGTTGGCAAACAGCGGGAAGGGCGAATCCTTGGCCACGCCAATCCAGTAGGTTTTACCGGAGATGTCGGGGAAGACGCCGTGATCGCCCTGGTAGTAGCGGATGTTAAAGACCTGGTCATTCTTCCACTGGGCCGTGAAGGTGGTGATGCCCAGGATGGTGACCTCGGTGGGGCTCTTGGCGATACCGGTAATGGTGCCACCGCCGGGCAGCTGAATCACGTAGGTCCAGTGCGAGAACTCGTAGGGAGCGGTGGGCGTAACGGCGGGAACCTGCGCGCTGGTCAGATGCTGCCCGTAGTAGACCTGAACGGGAGCGCCGGAGGAGACGTTGCCGTGAGAGGCATCCGAGGTATTGAAGTTCACGTTGTAGAGGCGAGCCGACCATACCGCGAACAGCGTGAAGGTACGACCGTCATCGACGAGGTTGAAGACCGTCGCCTCGTCGGCGTATTCCGCCGTCGCGGCATTGGGCGTGGTGGCCCAGCCCTTGAAGTCGTAGCCGGGACGCGCGAGGACGTTGGCGGGGAGCTTGCCCGAGACGCCATAGGTGAGCTGCAGGTCATCCATCGATCCGGTGGCGTCATCGGCGCCGGGGCGGAAGCTCACCAGATATTTGAGCGGCTCCCACTGCGCAAACAGGGTGACCGTCGCGTCCTGGATCGGATTAACGCCATCGACGAGCTTGTTGATGGCAGCGCCCAGCAGGAGCTCGGCATCCAGGAACGTGTCGCCCGAGCCATCGGTCGCAGTGTTCCATCCCACGAACTTGTAACCGGGACGCGTCATGGCAGGCGTGCCCGTCTGCGAGTTGCCGGCGACGGTGGGCAGGCGCAACTGCGTGCCATAGGTCGCCGTTATGGAACCGGGCGCGTCCTTGCCCGTATCCGCGTTGACATCAAAGGCGATGTTGAAGGTGTTGGGCCTGAAGGTCGCGATGAAGGAGAGCGTAGCGGGCCAGCAGGTCACGCCATCGGCACGCGTCGGGGTGAAGCGGGCGTCGGTGGAAACGACCTTGCCCGTCGAGGCATCGATCCACTCGACGAACTGGTACCCGCGCAGGGCTGCGGCTGCGGCAGTGGCGGCACCGCTCACGCGCATGATCGAGAGCGTCCAGCCGAGCTGCGTGCGCGTCCAGCTGGCAACCACCTTGCCCTGGCTGTCGACGAGCTCGATGAGGTCATCGGTCGCGACGTCGCCACGCCAGGACACGTCGGTCATGCCATCGGGAATGGTGTCGGTAACGGGCTCGACGCCACCGGCCACGGGCGCGGCGGTGAAGACGATGGTCGTCTGGAGCTCGGCCCACTGGGCATAGAGCGTGATGATGCTTCCATTGCTGCCCTCGAAGTCGTTGACGCGCGCGCCGGGCCCATACTGGGTGCCGGTGCCATCGGCCTTGGTGTTCCAGCCGGTAAAGCGATAGCCATCGCGGAAGATGCCATCGAGGGTGCCGCCAACGGCAAGCTGCAGGTAGACGCCATAGGTGGCGCGATCATCGGCAAGGGCGCCAAAGCCACCATTCTCGTAGTACTTGACCGTGTAGGTGTTGGGGGCAAAGTGCGCGGTGAAGGTGGCGGGATGGAAGGTGCCGTTATCGTTGATGACACCGAAGATGGTGTCGCCATCGAGAACATCGCGGCGAGCCAGGGAGCTATCGATGGAGTTGGTCCAGCGGTCAAAGTGGTAGCCGGGGGCAGGCGTGGCGATGGCGCCCTTGATGTCGAGGCGACCGGTCGCGTCGATGTCGAGGTCGACGATTTCGGATGCAGTCTTGCCGTCATCGGAGGTGGTGGTCGAGGAAACGGTGCCGTTGCCGTCGGCCTCGTAGATGATCTCGATCTTGCCGGGCTTCCACATCGCGTAGAGCGTGGGAACAACCGTGTTGTCATCGATGTCGCGGGCAATGGTGTGGAACGGCGTCTCGGACGTGGCCTCGGCACGGTCACCCGCATCGTTGAAGACGTAGTACCAGCCCAGGAACTCATAGCCATCGCGAACGGGGGTGATGGCCGGAAGCAGGTCCGTGTCGGTCCACAGGATATCGGTCCTGTCCTCGACGGCAGGCGATCCACCGCCCAGGTTGTAGTTCAAGACGAAGCCACCATGGGGTTCCCAGATGGCGTAGAGCGTCTGGAATGCACGGTAGGTAATCTTGCCGTAATCGTCCACAACTTCCCTGATATCGACATCAATGCCCATGTCGGGGACATTGTCCCAGCGCAGACGATAGAGGTCACCAGCGTTATAGCGCGTGCCCGGCAAATCGAGGCTGGGTTGCGTGTACCAGCCTGCGATGTCATAGCCGAGCATGTAGTAGTGGTCGGTGTCGCTCAGGCCCTCGTTGTAATCGGGAATGACAACATCGTCACCAGCGTCGCCGTTGATGTCGGCAGCGCCGCCATGGGCGTCATTGGCCACGAACTGAAGGGTACTGTAACGGATAGGTGCCCACTGGGCGTAGAGGTCGGTGTACTCATGGCCAAAGACCGGATGGGTCGCGGTGGGCATGATCTTCTCGCCCGCCTTGAACTCATGGCCGGGGTTGTTCTTGGTGGGAGATGCCAGCGTGTTCCACCAGATGAGGCGGTAGTTCTCGAGCTGGAAGCCATCCGTAGTGGACCCGTCACCGCTCTGGTCAGACGGGTTGGGAATCGACCACTCGAAGTCATAGGGCACGAAGGCATCCGCCATGCTACCCGTAATGTTCAAGCCGTCGGGCAGCGATTCCTTGTTGTTGTGGAAGCGGACGATGGTGCCCGGGTACCAGTGCCAACGGATGACACCCCAAGTGTTGGAGTTGCCTTCGAAGGACGTGCTGTTCTTGCCGTACAGCGTGACGATACCCGGATCGTTGTCATTGCCGAGGGTCACATAGTAATCACCGATCTTGAAGTCACGGAAGGCATGACGACCATCAAGCTCCTCGATGCGCCAGCGGGCAGCCACGTTGTCGACGTCGGTGGCGTTCATCCGCTTCTTGATGATTGCCTCGATGCCGGTATTGGTGATGATGTTGCCCATGCCGAGTGTGAGCTCCACGAGGCTATTCGCCTCGCCAAACATGTTGGTGCGATTTGCCGACTCGCTCATCTGCCAGGGAGATGCAGTCTGAACATTGGCAACCGACCCACCGGAGATGTTCACGGAGGTGGCGGGCGACTTGTAGAAGAGCTTCTCGAAACTCGTCGTGTTGGAGTCAACAAGCAGGTTGCTCAGATCGACATCGACAAGACCGGCATAGTAGCCATCGGAGTTCTCGAACCAGGACGCCAGCGACGTCGGATGCAGACGCGATCCGGTTTGCATGCTCGTGGCCACGTGGACGATGGAGCCGGCGCCAAGCACTTCCTTCCAGGGCATGTAGGGTCCGGTCTCGGTCACGTCGATGCTCTTGGTGGTGGAGGTCTCGACGTTATCGACGCCAAGCAGCAGCGTGCCGGCCGGGTAGGTGGTGCCCTTGTACTCGGTCTCATCGACGAAGTAGCGCCACCAGGCGGCATCGTTGCTGGGGAAGCGGCCACCGACGTGCTCGGTCTGCCAGACATAGGTCTGCTTGCCGATGTTGTTGGTCGAGTCGTTGCCAACACCGCCGAAGCCCTCCGGATAGCGATTCACGAGATTGGAGGTGGTGCCCCACCAGTCGGGGTCATCGGCGGTGACGTTGATCCAGGCACCGAGAACACCCTGGTGGGCCTTGAGGCCAGAATTGGTGAGGTAGTTATATTGGTTGAGGGTGAGCTTCTCGAGGGTCGTATTGCGACCGAGCATGTTCTCGATGCTCGTGGTGTCGGAGAAGTCGAGACCCGTGGCGTCAAACTCCTTGAGGGACTGGAAGTTGCCGGAGACGAGCTCGAAGGACCAAGCGCAGGCATTGCCATCAGGCGCGGAGCCAGAAATATACGAATCGTTATCACCGGGCGCGTAGAAATTCCAGACATCCTGGCCTTCATATGCCAAGTTCAGATAGTACGTACGAACATCTTTTTCAGCGTAGCCGTGGTCCTGGGTCCTGCCATACCAAAGATCGAGACCATATCTCGTATCTGCGTAGGAAATGACTACCGAGCGGTTGAATCCAGACAGAGAGAAATTACGAATATAGAAGTAGTTGCTTCCTCCGTACGACAAGTTCTCGCCTGTGCCGACATTATGCAAGGTGTAATACGCGCCGTGAGAATTCGACCCCACCTTGGTGACGCGCCAGAAGGCCTTGTTCGCCTCAGAGTCTTTCGTCAAGCCATAGTACCCAAGCGTCGCGAGGTAGTTGGTATTGCTGTGGTTCCAGTACCTAATGCGATAGATACCATCCTCAAGCACATACCCCACGGGATTGGGCTTAGTCTCGAAGGGATTGGCCGCAAACCAACCGGTCATATCGGTGGGAGCAAGTTCGCCACAGGTAATGACCGTCTCGACCTTGGTCGTGTCGACAATGCCCTTCCACGGCAAATTGGTCGCTCTGCAGGTCACGGTCTGCTTGCCATTGACGCTGCCTAGGTAGAGCGTATTCGCCTCGGAATCGTAGGCCCACCAGGCATCGGCATTGCCAACGAAGTGACCGCCCTTGCCCGGCGTCCAGATGAACTCGACACGCGTGCCGTAGATGCTGCCATGACCAGCGGTATCGAAACGCGTCGCAAGACCGGCACTCGTCTCGAACCAGGTGTGGTCAAAGAGCGTGTTGCCCTCGGAAGCGTCAGTGCGCCACATGCCGGAGTTCGGGTCACGACCGGTGATGCTGTCAAATCCCGTGCCCTGGAGAGCGGAGTTTGCACCCACGACGATCTTCTTGAGGGAGGTGCAACCCTTGAACATATTTGCATATCCGGTGAGGATGGGAGCATCGTCCGTGCCGCCAAAGGTCGTCTCGCGCATATCCCAACCGGCGATGTCCACTTCCTCGAGCTTGGAGTCGCCCTCGAAGAGGCTCTCGAAGCTCAGGGTGTTCTTGGTGTCCATACCGGCGCCGTCAAAGGTGACGAGGCTCGTGTAGCCGGCAAACCAGCTCGCAAGGTTGACGGGGTTGATCTTGGTGCCAGTGGCATCGTCGATGACCGTGACAACGTGGAGCACCGAGCTACGGGCGACGGAAGGCAGCCAGGGCAGCCAGGGCTCCTGGCCAGGTGTGATGGTGACACGGTTGCTAACGGTGCCGTCGTTGTTGAGGTCTGCAACGCCCATGATGAGCGTGCCGGGCTGGTAGGTCACGCCATTGTAGACGGTCTCCTCGGCAAAGTAGCGCCACCAGAAATCGGGGTTCTGGTCTGCGCTGTTATGGAGTTCCCAGGTGTAGGTGATGGTACCGGCAGGCTTGCTGCCGCTCTTCATGTACTTGGCAAGCAGGTCGGCATTGGTGCCGCGGAAGTTCTCATCGGCGGAGCTCAGCCATTGACCGGCGAAGTCCACGTGAGACGCGATGCCCTCGAAGCCGGTGCCTTCGAGAATGGTGGTGGGACCCAGGATGAGCTCGTTGAGGGCGATGTCGCCACGCTCGTGGTCGGTAACCGACGGGAGCGGATTGACATCGAGGAGGTCCTGGATGTTGAGACCCGGTTTGGTGAGGTCCCACTTGGAGAGGTTGAGCGACTGAAGCTTGTAGTCGCCCTGGAACATCCCGGAGATGTCGGTGGCACCCGAGATGTCAAGTTGTTCGGCCTCGATGTTGGTCAGAGCAACGTAGTTCTGGAACCACTTCGAGGGGTTCATGATCCTGATGACGGTGTCGTCACCATCGACGAACACCTTCTCGATCATGGAGGTGATGTCTTTGCCCTTGGGCATGTCTGGCGGTGCGAGGCTACCCCACGGAAGCTGGTTGTAAAGCTCCTGGACCTCGTTGGATTCGTTGGGCTTCTCAAGGCCGAGCGTCAGGGTGTGCTCGGACATGTCGTAGCGCCACCAGACGTTGTTGTTGCTGTCGAAGCGGCCCTGGATAATGGCATAGAAGTAATAGTCATCGTTGGCGTACATGTTGCCGCTGGCCGGATAATGCGCAGCGAGGATGGCGGAGCCATCGTACCAGGTCCTGTCCTCGTTGAACCACGTACCCTTTTCCTGACCGTGGTCTACCAAGTTGGCAAGTCCGGTACCCTCGAGAACGGTGGTGGGGCCCGTCTTGATGTGGTAGAGCGAGCGGCAGCCTGTGAGCATGTCGGTCACGTTCTTGCCAACCATCTGCCATGTGGACAGGTCGAGGTCCTTCAGGGACGTGCAGTTGCGGAACATCTCGGCAAAGGTGGTGACGGAGCTCGTGTCCCACTTCCCTATCGGCATCTGGTCAACGATGCTCGAAGCACCCTTGAACATGGCCGAAAGGTCGGTGACCTTGGAGACGTCCCAATTGGCCAGCGGCGTGAGGTCGGTGATGGAAGCGCAACCCTCGAACATGGAGGCCATGGTCGTTGCCTGGGAAACGCTCCACGCGGCAAGACGATCCAGGCTCTCCTGGTTGAGGGCGGCATTGCCCGAGAACATGCCCGAGAAATCCGTGACCTTGTCGGTATGCCAGCTGTCGGTACCCACGAGGTTTGCCAGCAGTGCGTCGCCCTTGAACATGTCCTTGAGCGACGTGGCGTTGTTGACGTCCATGTTGGTGGCATCGAAGTCGGTGAGCTTGACGTAGTCGGCAAACCACGCCTCGGGGAAGGTGACGTTGAGGCCGCCCGGGCTGGATGCCGCCACCGTGTTGACAGTGGTCAGCTCGGACTTGACCGTGGGACGCGCCGCAAGCCAGGGAAGGTCGGCCGCGACGAAGTTCACCGAGTTGGAGCGGTCGGTACCCAAGGTGAGCGTCTCGAAGCTACCATCATCGTCCTCGTCGGTGAGCTTCCACCAGCTCACGTCGTTAGGCTCGAAGCGGCCGCCAAGAACATCGCCATTCCAGATGTACGTGAGCGTATCGTCAAAGACCTCGTCAGACGCCGAGCGCGGCCAGAGCGGATAGCGCATGCTCAGGCGCTCGGAGCAATCGAACCAGGTTCCATCGGCAAGCTCCCACATGCCCTGGGTGCGTGCGCGACTCGCGAGCGTGTCGTCAAGACCGCTTCCGACGAGCGCAACATCGCCGGCCACGGTGAGCGAGGCGATGGAGCTGCAGCCGGAGAGCATGTTCTTGAGCGCGTCGGTCGACTGGGCCGAAATCATGTGCCAACCGGAGATGTCGAGAGCGGCGAGGCTCGAGCAGTTCTCGAACATGGAGGCGAAGTTGGTTACCTGGACGACACTCCACTTCTGCATGCCGCTGATATTCGTGAGCTTGGTGCAATCCTTGAACATCTTGCTCAGGTCGGTAGCCGATCCGACGTCCATGCCGCTGGCCTCGATATCATGCAGCGCGGTGTAGCCCTCGAACCAGGAGCTGGGGTTCTGCACGACCAACGGACGGTTGACGTCAAAGGTCCAGGTCTTGAGCGAGGTTATGGTGGTCTTTGCACGGGCGGCGGAGATCGCGGGGTCGGAATTGTAGACCAGCAGCCAGGGAAGCTCCGCGGCAAGTGTCTCGACATTGGGGTTCCTCAAGGACTCGTCAGACTCGTTGATGCCGATGGTCAAGGTCTCGAAGCTGCCGTTGCCGTCCTCGTCGGTAAGTCTCCACCACTTGGAGCCGTCGGGCGTGAAGCGACCACCACGGACGGTGGAGTTCCAGCGGTAGGTGATCTTGTCGGTGAACGAGCTGCGGCGCGGATAGCGTCCCGCCAGACGATCCGAGCAGTCGTACCAGGAGCCATCGGGAATCTCCCAGACGCCGTCCCAGCGGGCACGACCGGCAAGGGTGTCACCCAGACCGCTGCCCATGAGGACCGAGTTGCCCGAAGCGATAATGGTGTTGATGGCCGTGCATCCAGCAATCATGTCCTTCATGCCAAGATACTCGCCGTCGGAAACGGTGGCGAGCTGCATGTTCCAGCCGGAGACATCGAGCGTGGTAAGAGCCGTGCAACCCTTGAACATCGAGGTGAAGTCGGTGACGTGGCCCGTGTTCCAGCTCGTGAGGGCGCTGTTGTCCTGGAGGGCGATGCAGTTTTGGAACATGCCGGTCATGAACTTCGCGGCCGACGTGTTCCACGTGCCGATGCGAGCCAGGTTGGAGAGGCTCTTGCAATCCTTGAACATATAGGCGAAGTTCTCGACCTTGGCGGTGTTCCAAGCGGCGGTACCCTGTACCGTGGAGAGCCTAACGTCACCCTCGAAGAAGCCTTCGAAGCTCTTGGTGTTGGAAGGGTCGAGGCCCGTGCCGTCGAAAGAGGTAACGAGCCAGTAGGCAGGATTCTTGCAAACCATGAAATCATTGATGGTGAGCGTTGCGGTGTTGCCATCGCTTACCGTATCGATGTAGAGCACGAGATATACCGTACGGGCAGACGGGACGGTAAACTCAACGATCTTCTCCACAGGAGTGCTCGTCGCGCTGAGCCACGTGTAGGCATTTGGAGAGACGAGGTTTGCCGTGTGGATAGCATGCGCATGCGCAAGATCCAGATTGTTCGTAACTTCGAAGAAGGTGCCATATGTGGGCATCGTGTAGTTGAAATAGGTGTAGTAGGTGCCTGCATCCAGACTCACCGGCACATACATGAAAGACCATCCGCTGATGCCATGGATAGTAATGGCGTTGCCGTTCACGCTAAAGCTGCTTGCAGAGCCGCTCCAGCTTCCGAAACCGGGGACGGCAACATTGCTATGGTCGATTTTGGAACTAGCGAACCAATAGGAAGCATCCTCGGGGAGCTGCAGCTGGCCGTGGGACGTGATGTTTGTGACAAAGCCCACGGTCTCAATATCGAGCCAGGGCAGTTCATCGTAATGCTCGGTCACGGCAACCGCGCCGATGCCATCGGTGCCCAGGTCGAGCGTGCGCGTGGCCTTGATGTACTTCCACCAGGCTTGCTCGTTGCTTGGGAAACGCCCACCCAGGAAGCTGCCATCCCAGGTGTAGATGCGGTCGGCGCCGCGCGTGTTGCCGCCAAACGGATACAGGGCGGTCAAGTGCGCGGAGCGATCGAACCACAGACCATCGGCGCGTACCCAGGTGCCATCGTACTTGGTACGGCCTGCAAGCGTGTCGTCGAGACCGGCGCCTTCGAGCACGCTCGTATTGCTGAGCATGAGCTGGTTGATGGCGGTGCAGCCAGAGAGCATGCCGGCAGCCGTGGTTGCCTTGGTCATATCCCATCCGGCAAGGTTAAGCGAGACGAGCGCCGTATCCCCGGCAAATACCCTGGAGAAATCGGTGACGGAGCTCGTATTCCAATATGCCACCGCATCATTGTTCTTCAGGTTCGTGCAACCTGCGAACATGTTTGCAAACGTGGTCGCCGACGAAGTGTTCCACTCATCGACGCCCGTAATCGTGGTGAGTGCCCGGTCATTCTGGAACATGCCCGAAAGATCGGTCGCGCCCGTCACGTTCATATCCGTACCATCGAAGCTCGTAAGGCCCGTATGGTTGGCAAACCAGTTGGCGGGGTTTTGCAGGATGGTGGAGCCGTTGGTATTGACGGACAACACGTTTGCCAGACCGGGAATGTCCTTCCAGGGGAGCTGGTCGGCAGTCTCGGTAATGGTCTTGTTTGAGCCACCGTCAGAGCCAATGGTCAAAAGCTTGCTTGCCTTGACGTAGGTCCACCAGGTGTTCTGGTTGGCAAAGCGTCCGCCGAGCGTCGTTCCGTCCCATGTGTAGACAAGTGCATTTCCGAGGGTGTTTCCGCTCGTGCCATAGCGGGCCTTCATATCCGTGCAATCGCCAAACCATGTGTAGTTGGGCAGGTACCAGCGGCCATCGGAATCCGTACGGGTGCTGATGGCATCGAGTCCGGCACCAGCCAACACGGACTTGGGACCAAGCGTCATCTTGGAAAGCGCGGTGGCACCGGCAAGCATGTTGGCAAGGCTGGGAGCACCGCTCACGACATCCCATCCGGAGAAATCAACGGTTGTGAGATGGTTATCGTTCTGGAACATCGATGCTAGCGTCGTGGCAGAGGCAAAATCCCAGCCCTTGATTGCCGATGCATCGACAAGACCCGTTCCCACGACCTGGCCGTTATTGTTAAGAGCCTGGGCAAACATGTACGAGAAATCCTGCACATTTGAGACGTTCCAACGTGCAATGCCAGCCAGGGAGGCAAGCGAATCGCAATCGTAGAACATCCGCGAAAGCGTTGTCGCGTTTGCGAGGTTCCAGTTGGTGATGCCGACGAGATCGGTCAACGCCGTGCAGCCCGCGAACATCTTGGAGAAGTCAGTGGCCAGTCCGGGGTTCATGGAGCCGCCCTCGAAGCGCTGGATGAAGTTGTAGTTCTCGAACCACGAGGCAGGATTGAGCGGCGCGGCGTCGTTACGGAACACGACGGCCTTCATGTTGTCATGGAACAGCTTGTACTGATAGAGGCGCCAGGGAAGCTCGGCTGCCAGCTCGGGGATCGTAAGGTCCGTGGCGCCGGCATCGATACCGATGGTAAGCGTGCCCGTGGGCTTGTCGAAGGTCCACCAGGCGCTCGGGTTCTTGATGAAGTGACCGCCGGGGCTGTCCTCCTGCCAATCATAGGTGAGGGTACCGGCAAGCTGGCTTCCCAAGGTGTAGCGCTCGGCCAGGCGCTGGGTGCCGTCATACCACACGCCACCGCGTAGCTGCCAACGTCCGTCATAGGCGTTGCGGTCGGTAAGGGTGTCATCAAAGCCCGTGTAGGTGGTCGTGCTGCCATTGGTCACGGCAAGAACGTTATGCTCGCCAAAGACAACCGTCACGAGGTTCTTGCATCCTGTGAACATATTTGCAAGATTGGTGGCAGCCTCCATGTTCCACGTGGAAATATTGAGCGTCTGCATATCCGCGCAATTCTGGAACATACCCGAGAAGTTCTGGACGCTGCTGACGTTCCATGGCGTGAGCTCGACATCCGTGAGCTTGGTGTTGGCGAACATGCCCGAGACATTGATGGCGCTCGAAGTATCCCAAACGCGAATGTCATTCAAGGACGTAAGGCCAACGGCGCCATTGAACATGTTGGAGAAATCAGTGACGTTGCTGACATTCCAGTTGCGCAGGAACGAAAGCTCGGTCAGCGAAGAGGTGTTCCAGAAAGCACCGGACATGTCCGTGATATTGGTGGTGTTGAGCCAGTACTCGATGCCGGAAAGCGTCGTGAGCTTGACGTCGCCACGGAAAAGGTCCTTGATGGAATGCAGCGTATCGCCCCAGGCATCGATACCGGCGACCGTCTCGAGCGACGTGCAGCCCATGAACAGGCCCTCGATCGAATGGTCGGTCGCCATGGACAGATCCAGGCCGGCACCGTCAAAGTCGATGAGGGCCGTGTAGTCCTTGAACCACTTGGAGGGGTTGATGAGCTTGATGCCACCGGTGATGACGATGCTCTTGATGTCCTTGCCAGTGAAGATCGAAGCCCACGGCAGCTCATCCCACCTGTCCTCGATCTCGTAGTTATAGGTGCCGTCCTCCTCGGCCTCGATATCCGAAGTGCCGATGAGCAGCGTGTGCGAGGTCTTATCGTAGCGCCACCAGGCGTTCTCGATACCGGCACCGTACTGGAAGCGACCACCGGGCATGGTATCCCACGTGTACAGGTAGATTTGCAGATACTTGGGACCATCGGGCGGATAGATGGCGGCGAGGTTGCTCGAGCTGTCGTACCAGCGCCCGTCCTCGCGCAGCCACTTGCCATCGGCCACGCCATGATCGGCGAGGCTATTGGTGATGCCCGTGTCGGTGAGTACGGACTTGAGGCCTAGGCGCAGCTTGGCGATGCTCTTGTTGTTGAGGAACATGCCCGCAATCGAGGGAGCGGTGAGCATGTCCCATCCGGAGACGTCGACGGCGAGCAGCGCCGTGTCACCATTGAACATGTTTTCAAGCGTTGCACCTGCAACTACCCAGGTAGCAATACCCTCGGCATTCACCAGGTCGAGGCAGGAGGCGAACATCGAGGAGAAGTCCGTGACCTTGGAGACGTTCCAACAATCACGCTCGACACCATCAATGGTGGCCGTATGCGGCTTGAGACGGTCGAGGGAAACGATCTTGGTGTTGTAGAACATGCGAACCATGCTCGTAGCAGCAGAGGTGTCCCAATCCATGATCTGCGTGAGGTTGGCAAGCGCCTGGTTGTGGGCGAAGGCACCCGAGAAGTTTGTCACGGAGGAGGTGTTCCAGCCCGAGATGCCGCTGAGAGGCAACGCGGTGTTGCCCTCGAAAATCGATGCGATGGACGTGATGGCCGAAACGTCCCAATTTTCAAGACCGGTGAGTGTGGTGAGCTTGGCACTCGCAGTCGTCTTGAAGAACATCTTCTCAAGACTCGTGGCCGTGGACGAAATCCTCAGCTCGCTCGCGTCGATATTTGCAAGCTCGAGGTAGTCGGCAAACCAGCTCGCGGGGTTTTGCAGGGTGAGGCCGTCAGTCGTCGTCACCTGGGTGCATATGGCCCTGATGTCGAGGTTGGGCCAGGTGAGCCAGGGCTGCTGAGCGGACGTCTCGGTAACGATCTTGTCCTTGTAGTTGTCGCGCGGGCCGTGCAGGTCGAGCACCTTGGTGTCGCGATGGTATTCCCACCACGCCTTGAGGTTGGAGTCGAAGCGACCGCCCACCTCGTTGAGCTTCCACTGATAGGTACCCGCCATCTCTGCAGGGCCGATACCCGGACGCTCTCGATTGGATTTGTTGATCTCATCCCAGCTGCCAATCCAATAAGGATCAGGCGCGGAGTTCTTCCAAATGCCGGTCATGGTGAGCACGACGGTGGCGTTCCAGCCGGAGCTCGTATAACTACCATCCGTATGGAAACGCACGTACATGTATTGCGCGGTGGTTGTATAGCTTGGAGCTCCTCCAGTGCTGCCGGACCAACGGTTAAGATAATAATTGCCGTTGGAATCCCATACGGAGACCCAGTCATAACCACGCTCAGTATAAATACCGTTATTGAAGGTCACGGAAATGGAACTCGTCTTGCCGTTGCCATAGGTCCAGGTATGGTCGTAGCCATTATAGTAGCCGGGGTTGCCGAACTTCTGGTCGCCTTCGCGCTGCTGACCGTTCGAGGCAAGCTGGTAGGTCAGGGTGCGGGTGGGCTGGTCGATACCCTTGCCATCGTTGCAATAGGCATCGTAGCCAGGGCCAAAGGTGACCTCATCCAGATACTCGTCACGATAAAACATCTGAACGACGGTATCCGTGGCATCGATGGTCCAGCTGCCCATGTCAACCTTGAGCAGCTTGCGCATGCCGCGGAACATGTAATTGAAGTTGGTGGCGGAGCTCGTGTCCCAACTGCCTGTACCGGTGACGTACTGCAGCTGACTTACTCCATCGAACATGCATTCAAAAGTGGTGACCTTGGAGACATCCCAGTTTGCCATGGAGGGCAGGGTGACAAGCTTGCTGCAGCCTTGGAACATGCTTGACACGTTCGTGAGAACGGGAGTGTTCCAAGTGGCGGTTCCAGCAATGGTGGTGAGCGCGGTGTTGTTTCGGAATGTCGAGGCGAAGCTCGTGACGTCTTTGGTGTCGAGTCCGGCACCATCAAAGCTCGTGAGGCCCGTATGGCCATCAAACCAGCCGCCGAGAGACTTGGGAGCAAGGCCGCCCGTGGTGTGAACCGTCAAGATGGAGGTGGTGTAGTTGGCAACGACCTTCCTCCAGGGCAAGTTTGCTGCTTTCGAGTCCTCTGCATCGATGGACTTGTCTGCATCCGCGCCGCCGTCTGCTCCCATGTGCAGTGCCTTCGTGGCCTTGACGTAATACCACCAGGCATTTTGGTTGCTCATGAAACGGCCGCCCAGGCGCGTGTCATCCCAAATATACGTGGTCGTGCCTTTTGGTGGTGCGCGGCCTTGGTCATTTCCAGAATAGCGATCCGCGAGTCGCGAGGTGCAATCGAACCAGATCTCGTCGCCGTCATCGTTGGTGTAGAGCCACATGCCCGCCGTGGCCTCGAGGCCCGGCAGGCTGTTGGAAAGACCGGAATCACCCAGGCGCACGCCCTGGCCCAGGATGAGCTTGCGCAGACCCTTGCAGTTTTGCAGCAGGTTGGCATGGGTGCCGTTTTCCATCACCCAGCTGTGGATGTCGAGCTCGGTGATCTTGGCAAGGCCAGCAAAGGCATTGTCGAAGCTGGTCACGTTGATGGTGTTCCACTCCCCCATGCCAGTGACGCTCGTCATGTTGATTGCGCCGTTATAGAGGTTGCGCAGCGAGATGAGCTTCTCGGTCGTGGCAGAGTCGGTGGGCCAGGTGACCGAGACAAGGGCGGTGCAGCCGTCGAAGGTGCTTTCCATGGACGTGACCAGCGAAAGGTCCAGACCACGGCCATCGAATTTGGTGAGCTGCGTGTAGCCCTTGAACCAGCTCTCCAGCGTGTGCGGCGAGATGGTGCCGAGCTCCGGCGAGGAGACAAAGGAGGTCACGCGCGTATCAGGGTCGTTGTTCGGGTCTTCGATGAGCGAGCGCCAGGGCATGGTCACGGAACCATCGGCAGCCTCGAACTCGGTGACCTCGACGGAAAGCGTGGGGTCATCAACGCCAACGGAAAGCTGGCCCTTGTTGTACTCCCACCAGACGTTCGTGTTCTCGAAACGGCCGCGCATGTAGCCTTCGAGGAACTTGTAGGTGACGGTGTAGTAGTTGTTGTGGGTCTCGGGATAACGTGCTGCGAGGTCTCCCGTGTTGCCAATGAGCGAATCAGCGAGATTCTCGTACTCATGATCATCGTCAACGAGCTCGGCCCACGTGCCGTTTTTGGGAAGGTGATCGGTAAGCGTGTTGTCGAAGCCCGAGTCCTTGGCCGGGCCATTGAGCACGACGCCGTTGGAAACCTTGAGGTAGATGAGGTCCTGAAGGTTTTTGAACATATCGGTAAAGATCGCATCGGACGGCATGTACCAGTGCGAATCGTCAACCGCGAGATGCAGGCGTACAAGCTTGACGTCGTTGGCGAACATGCCCTCGAAGGTGCGAGCCGCATTGACCGTCCACCCGGCAATTGCCGTAAGGGTGGTGAGCGAGCGGAGCTCGGAGAAGGAATAGGCGAAGTCCGTAACCCTGCTCACGCCCCAGTCGGTGATGTTGTTGATGGTCGTGAGGTTGACGTCGTTATAGAAAAGCTTGTGCAAGCTCGTGCAATAGGCGGGGTTGAGGCCCGTGCCGTCAAAGGTCTTGAGGTTTGAGAGCCCCGCAAACCATCCGGTCATGTTGAGCGGAGCGATGCTGTTTTGGGTGGCGACGGAGGTGATCTTGGTCTTGCCGTTGATGGGCGCAAGCCACGGCAAGGTCAAACTGCTCGTCGGGGCAAGGGTGCCATCTGCCAGCATGTACTGCATCGTGCCGTCATATTCAGACACGGTCTTATCGGGAGCGTTTTGCTCGACGCCAATGGTAAGCACGCCGTTGACGAAGGTCCACCAGGCGTAGAGATTGCTCGGGAAGCGCCCGCGCACGCCGGAGGCCCACGTATAGGTGTGGGTGGTGGAGATGATCTGTGTCAGAGTCTTGGTCACACCCGACTCGGCGCCAAAGTTGAAGGTCGCGCTCTTATCAGCACCGTAGCGGGCGATAAGCTGCTGGGTGCAATCAAACCAGGGGGTATCGGCGCTGTTGGAATCCATGGTCCAGTGGCCGGCAGTGGTCACGCGGGAGGAAAGCGGAGTGACCCCGTCGGCTCCATTGCCAAAGCCCGTCCCCTCGAGCACGGCAACCTTGTCAAGGGTAATCGAGCTGATAGAGGGCAGATTGGCGAGCATGAGGTCGTGGGGCGTGGATGCGGTCCAGTTCCAGCCGGTGAGATTGAGCGTGGCAAGGGCCGTGTCCCCGGCAAAGGTGCTGGAAAGCGTGCCGGTGGGTGACAGCAGGACCTGCGAGATGTCCATACCGGAGGCATTGATGTTGGTGACATCGGTATAGCCGGCAAACCAGAACGCAAGGTTCATGGGCGCGAGCCTGCCGTTGATGATGATGGAGGTGACATAGCGGCCGATCCACGTGTTATTGCTGCCGGTAGTATGGGCGCGAATGATGCCCGCCTTGTGCCAGGGCAGCACGCGCGAAGTGGCCGAGGTCTCGAACTCCGTCACGATCTTGTTGCTGCCGCTATCGGTGCCAAGCGTGAGGGTGTGGTTGTTTGCATCGTAACTCCACCAGGCATTGTCGTTGCTGGGGAAGCGGCCACGCAGAGCGCTCGACCAGGTATAGGTGATGTCGTCGGTTATCAGGTTGCCGACGCCATCCTTGGCAGCCGGGTAGCGACGGGCAACGTCGCCCGTGGAGCCAAACCAGGGGGAGCCGGCGGAAGTGTAGGCCCAGGAGCCGTTGGTCGGCAGGTGGGCAGCGAGCGTATCGTCAAAGCCGGTACCCTCGAAGATGATCTGCGGGCCAACCGTAATCGACGTAAGCGCGTTGAGGCCAACGAGCATTTCGGCGCGCGTGGCCGTGTCCTTCATGTTCCAACCGGAGATATCAAGCGAGGTAAGGGCACTGTTGTTCTTGAACGCCGTGTCGTACTTGGTGATGTTAGCGGTATCCCACTCATCGATGCCCGTGATGGTCCTGAGCTTGGCATCGCCTTCGAAGAGTCCTTCGATACTTATAGTATTAGTGGTGATGAAGCCAACGCCATTGAAATCTACGAGATTGGGATAGTTGGCAAACCAGAAATTAAGGTTGGCCGGCGCGACCCTCTTGTCGGTGCTGGTCACGACGCGCGTAACCACGTCCTTGGAACCAATGGCCGCAAGCCAGGGCAGCACCTTGGAGGCAGCACCAGTCTCGGTCTCGGTGACGACGAGGTTGCCGGCCTGGTTGTCCGACCCGATGGTGAGCACGCCATCCGCAAAGGTCCACCACGTGTTGTCATTGTCGAAACGACCTGCCATGACGCCCGCTTTCCAGATGTAGGCCATCTTTCCGGCCGCAGCACCCTCGGCGTTCTTTCCGGCGGGATAGCGCTTTGCGAAGTTCGAGGTCGAGCCGAACCAGGTCGAGCTACTGGCACCGTTAGGAGTTCCCTCCCAAGATCCCTGGGTAACCTTAAGACCCTGCAGGTCGCTGTTGAAACTCGTCCCCTCGAGGATGACTCCTGCACCCACCGTAAAGACACCTTGTCCAAAAGCGGCAATGGTGCCGAGCTTACCGCAAGAAGCGAACATGTCGGTTCTGGTGGAAGACGCATCCATGGACCAGCCGGAGATATCAAGCGTCACCAGATTGGCGCACCCGGCAAACATGTTGGCGAAATCGGTGACTCCTGTGACGTTCCAGGAGGCGCCGTCAACGAACATGAGCAGGGAGCTTGCGTTCCTGAACATACCATTAGTATTAGTGAGCGATGCGGTGTTCCACCCGGAAACGCCGGAAAGCTGCGTGAGGCTGGCAGCGCCTTCGAACATGGAGACGAAGCTCTCGATATGGGAGACGTCCCAATTCTCGAGACCCGTCACGGTGCTGAGACGCTCGGTGCTGTAGAAGAGCTGGTACAGCGAGGTGTTGCCGGCAAGATCAAGACCGGCACCATCGAAGCTCGTCAGGCGGTGGTAGTTCTTGAACCAGGCCGCAAAGTCAATGGGGTTGAAGTTCTTGCCGGGGTTACCGTCGGCCTCGACGGTGACCATGTTGATGAGAACGGCGTAGTTCTCGCCGATGGCCTTGAGCCAGGGAACGCTTGCCGCGTTCTCGGTCACGCTGCGGTTGATGACCGCCGGGTTGGGATTGGGGCCCGTCCCCTTGTACTCGTCGGTACCCAGGGTGAGTGCTCCGGCGGTGCGGTCGAACTTCCACCAGGCGTTGTCATTGCTGTCGAAGCGACCGCGCAGGTTGTTGCTCGACCAGGTGTAGGTCATTGCGCCGGGAACGATGGAGTTACCAGCGTAACGGTTCTTGAGGTTTTCGGTCGTGCCAAACCAGATGCCATCGGAGCAATCCCAGCTACCGGCGGAGGCGATACGGGTCTTCATGAGCTCGGCATCATCAAGGCCGGTGCCCTCGAGAATCACGGTCTGGCAGATCTTGAAGATCGCAATAGCTTCGAGGTAGGCAAACATATTAGTGCGAACCGCGCCCTGCGGCATGTTCCATCCGGAGATGTCAAGAGTAACGACGAAGTTGTCGCCCTCGAACATGCCCTCGAAGGTCTGGGCAGCCGTAACGTTCCAACGAGCCAGAGCGTCGATGGTGACGAGGTCCTTCGTGTTGCGGAACATGTGCGCGAAGTTCGTAACGTGGGAGGTGTCCCAGTCACCGATGGTGGGCTGCACGGTCATGAGGTTGCAGCCATCGAAGAGGCCCTCGAGCGAGGTGATCGTGCTGGTGTTCCACGCGGCAACACCCGAAAGCGAGTTGAGTGCGTTGCAGTCCTTGAAGAGATTGGCGAGCGAATGGGTCTCGGAAAGGTCGATGCCGGCACCATTGAAACTAACCAACGATGCGTATCCGGCAAACCATCCATCGGTTACGGTGCCGTTGCCGCCAAGGTTCTGGGGCTTGACCCGAGTGGGGTTGCTCGCATCTCCCGTGGCGCGGAAGACAACGTAGTTGACCTGATCCTTGCGGATGACGCCATTCCAAGGAAGGTTGGATGCATCCTGCGTCACTATAGTATTAGTGGCCCCCGGATCCGCACCAATCGTGATGGTACCGTTAGTATAAATCCAGTAGACGCTGTCGTTTCCATCGAAGCGACCGGAGCGCATAGACGGGTCCCAGATATATGTGAAGGAACCTGTAGCATCTCCCTCAATCGAAGAGGAGACGGGATAGCGCGCGGCAAGGTTTTCACTGGAACCAAACCAGGCGCTGTCTTCGGTGGCCCAAGAACCATTTGCCGTTCCATGCTCGATGAGAGTTTCTATACCGGAACCTGTAAGAATCACGTCACCGCTCAAGAGGAGACGGCGGAGCGACGAGTTGCCGGAGAACATGTTGTCGCGGGGAGCAGTCGGCTGCATGACCCAACCCGTGAGATTCATGCTCGTGACTCCAGCATCCATGAAGAGGAACGCGAAGCTCGTCGCAAACTCAACATTCATTCCCGTGCCATCGAAGTTGGTCATCGAGACGTAGCTCTTGAACCAGTTCTCGAAATTCACGGGAGCGATTCCATTGCGCGTAACAACGGAACGAACGGCAAACGATCCGGTGGGGACCGCTCCCGTGGTGAGCCAGGGAACATTTGTCGCCGACTCGGTCACTTTCTTGTCGGCGGCTCCGATTGCGTTGCCGCGCGAGTCAACGGAGTCGGCACCAATGGTAAGAATGCCATCGGAAGTACCGCTGAACATCCACCAGGCATTGTCATTCTCGAAGCGGCCACCGATCTGATTCGGATGCCACGTATATATTAGTGCGCCCGAAGCACTCGAGGGGCGTTGGGCAGCTGTCTTGGTGGCGGAATAACGAGTGGCAAGATTACCCGTCGTGCCAAACCAGACGCCATCCGAGCAATCCCAGGTTCCGGCCTTTGGCTCGCGTTTCGAGAACGAATCGGTAAGTCCGGTACCTGTGAGAATAACGGTCTCCGTTACGGTGAGGGTGGTAAGTGTCGTGCAGTTCGTGAACATATTGTCACGAGGAGCGCTTGCGACCGCATCCATGTTCCAACCGGAGATGTCGATTGCGGAGAGGAAGGTGTCGCCGCGGAAAAGCGAATCGAACGAAGTGCAGTGGGAGACGTCGATTCCCGTGCCGTCAAAGCTGATGAGATTTGCGTAGTTTGCAAACCAGGATGCGAGAGTGGTCGGCGCGATGTTTCCGAGAGTCGTGATTGCCTTGATCGCAGCGGCCCCAACCGAAGGGAGCCAAGGAAGCTGCTCGGCCGTTTCGTCGACGGACCTATCAACGGCACCTGTTGCATCGATGGTCAGCGTGCTCGAGGTCTTGTCGAAGGACCACAGCACATTCGCGTTGGATGCAAAGCTGGACTCATAGTAGAAATTGTAAGCATGAATTCCGGAAGGCGCGCCGGATCCGGAGTAGCGACTCACGAGATTGGCAGTCGTTCCGGACCATGCATCCGACTTCCACGTGCCGGCGTTGTCGCCACGGCTTGCCGTGTTACCCAAACCGGTACCATTAAGATTCACATTCGGATTGAGGGTTATCTTCTCAATCGCTCCCATGTTCGAAAGCATGCTGGTTTTGGTAGCTGATCCGACGGTCCAATTCGTAAAATCGAGTTCCTTCAGATTTGAGCAACCTACAAACATATTCATGAAGGTTGTTGCCTTGGAAGTGTTCCACGATCCAATACCCTGAACAGTTTCAAGATTTGTGCAACCATTAAACATGTTTGCGAAGGTGGTCACATTTGACGTATTCAATGAATCCGCTTGGAATGAGACAAGTGATGTGTATCCGCTAAACCAATTGGATAGGTTTGTGGGCGCAATGGGGCCCGTGATTATGACCTGGAATATGTCGGTAGTTGTAAACGAGCTCTTCCAGGGAAGCGAAGACCCGTACTCAGTGACGGTCATATCGCCGTTATCGAGCACGGGGTGGATGTTGAGCGTCATGGTTCGCGTGTCAACGGTCCACGAAATATTCGAGTTGCTGGCAAAGAATCCGCTGTTGTCTGCTTGAGGGCTAATAGACGAACTCGCCGCCAGAAGCGGTGAGTCCAAAGCGTCCTGCATGATCTGATCAACGCCGTCTAGGCCCGATGATGATTCGTCCGGCTTGAACAAATCGCGTACTGGGCCGTAGACCTCCCCTGGCGTTTCCGTCGGCGCCGCATTTTCTGCTGGTGCCGTTTGTTCAGGGGCAGATTCCGAGCGAGCACTCTCAGCGGGAAGGGCGACTGCCTCGGGGGCTGCCTTGGGGGCAGCTGCAGGAGTAGTCACCGCCGCGGATCCGGCCGAAGCCGGCATGGGGATTGCGGCTGCCGCGGATCGCGGAGCAGCCACGGGCTCTGCAGCGCTGGAAGAAGCCGCCACGGGCTGCGGTGCCGCAGCCGGAGCCATGACGACGACGGAGCCATTGGAGCCGGCACCCGCCGAAGCGATGTTCTCGGAGTTGTAGGAATTCTCGTCAGCGAGAGCAGGAGTGGCGAACGACGTAAGTACTAATATCGCGCCCGCGAAAAAAACGAGGCAAAGCGTGACGAGGGCGCGAAGAGCCCTTCGCTGCATGTCGCTGCGAGGCAGGTCCATGTATGTCCGCTTTGTGCTCAATACAACTCCTGAACGGGGGTTATGAAAAACACATCGAGGTGGAACGGGAAGGAAACAAGGGGTAGAACGGCTAGGGACGTTTGAAAAAGATGATTTGGATTGAAAAAACGCGGTAGACGTGGTGTTTTGGGATTCGAATTGTACTTCCCTCAAGTAAAAATCGCCTGCGTAACCAGCCGTTTTGTCCAGTATCGTTTGCGAACGGTAGGTTATTTCGGGCGGATGACAGTGATTTTCCCCATCGTGTCCATTTTTTCTCGACACATCTCCACAATTTCTTGAGAAGTGAGTCTGCTAGGTGTCAAAGTCCATTATTTCCCGAAATGATATTTGAGCGTTCGTTCGATGTATCGTTTCGAGGCGAATTTTCGACTCGGAGTCATTTTCGTGAAATTATTCCGTATTACATATAAAGATTTATCATAAAATGTGATTAAGATTCCGACAGCCGATCCCTGTGGAAAACTCCGCATTTCGACGCGAAATTTTTATCTATATTTTGGATAAATTTTTATCATAATTTGAGATAAATTAACGGGCACGCTCTGCATACGGTTCTCTCCAGATTTTTTATCTGTTTTCGATATAATTTTATAGGCTTCAATTTCTCGGACTGATATACAGAAAATGTCTCTGATTTCATACATTTTTGAGGCGTTTCTTGAGCAGCCTTTCGGCTTTCCCCTCCCCCGTGCTCTTTCTGCACTCGTACCCCCTTAATCGCTCCGCGCGATAATTCCGCGCCACCTCCCGCGCCCAGGCGCGGAACCCTCAGTCGAGGTTTCTCGACTCCGGCGCTTCGCGCCTCCGTTCGAAATGACAGAGGAGGCGCACCGCTTCGCTCGAAATGACCTTTAGGGGTCTGTCCCCTTATTGCCAGGGGTCTGTCCCCTTATAACCATGAAATAGCTCTGAACAGGTCATATGCATATTTGTTCATATAACATTTGCTCATTTGTGATATATGAATGGATAGGTTTTCCCATGCGGTGAGGACCTTTCCGAGAACCGCCGCATGCGTCCGCGGACCTCTACGTACGAGGCGCATCTCCAGGGTGATGCTCGTGCGTCCCAGCGCCTCTCCGCACACTCTCATTCGCTATCGAGCACGCTGCAAATTGAGGCGCGGACGCAACGCGAAAGTGTTCGTCTGGCGCCTCGCTTTTTGGGGGTTCCGCGCTTTGTTCCGCGCCTCCGAAACGTGTCTTCCGCGCTTCGCCTTGTGCCCCAGTTTTGAAGACTCCGAATTGACTCCGTTCTTTGTCTGGTCACTCCTCCGGATTTGAGGATGTTAGCTCCGATTCGAGACCAGAATCGGTCCGATTTTGCTCTAAAATCGCTCTTGTTTCGCTCGCCAAAGTGTCCTTCTTACTGGTACCTGCTCCTGCGTCAAATTGAGGCTGGATTTGCGTGCGAAAAGAGAGTTTTCCACAACACCTTTTAGACGCAGGTTTCTCCCCAAGCGGGGCCTGCTTTCTCCTGTTTTTCGCCCCTCTTTCTCCTCCTGAATCGGCCTTCGGAATATGCTCGGATTCGTTCACATGAAGCCAAAACCACCCCTCGTAGGCCATGCAGCGGTATCATGTGAGCTGTACAGGCCCGTACTTTGCGGAGCATGTGCATGGCATATTTCGACAAAACCGCAGGTGAACAGCCTATGACACAAATCAGTGAGGCAGAGCGCATTGTCAGGCTCATGCTCTTCATACGCGAAAACGGTCCGATCGACCTCGCTGGCATCCGGCGTGCCCTCCCTTATGAATACGGCAAAGCCGCCGGTAGCGAGGATTCCACGCGTCGTCGTTTCGAGCGTGACAAGAAGACGTTGCAAGACAGTGGTGTCTTCCTTACCGTTGACGACCGGCAGCGATACGCGCTTGACGCCGCCAGAACGCTTGCCGCACCCCTCGTCCTCACAAAACCGCAGGTCAGCCTTCTACGTTTGCTTTGCGGAGCCTTGCTGGATGACGAAGACTATCCATTCAAGGAGGAGCTGCGCATGGTGCTCGTCAAGCTTGGCGACGAGCTTGAGATTCCCGACATGCTTCCGCAGCTCGCTGACGGGAGCAGCAGCGCTCCATCACGCAACCCGCAGGGGTTTGCCAAGGTCAAGAAGGCCATCACGACGCACAAACGACTCAGCTTCGCGTACACGAACACTGCGGGAACACAATCGCAACGTACGGTCGAACCCCTGGGCTGCTTCTTTCTAAAAGGTTCCTGCTACGTTGCCGCATATGACCCCGGCATTGACTCTGACCGACTGTTTCGCCTCGATCGCATGAGCAAGTTGCGTGTCAACGGCACTAATCCCAAGTCCCCTGACTTCGAGGAACGCCCCTTTGACGCCACCGACTTCTACGGCCTGCCCTTCCAGTTCGGGGACGATCAGTTTGTGGCCCGCATCTGCGTCAAGGAGCCTGCGCTGCAGACGTTTTCCCAGCTCACAATGGGTATTGGCACGCTCGAGCAGGACAATGACGACCATGCCATGTGGACGGTGAACTGCCGCAACGCACACGCCCTGGCCCAGTGGTGCATCGAAAATGGCCCCGGTTTACATATCGAAGAGCCAGAATCCGCACGTCAGACGTATATCGACGGCCTCAAGGCCTACCTCAGCGCCGTCCGCGAGGAGGTGCATCATGAAGGATAAGCAGCTGCTCCTTGCAATCATGGCCCAGCTCGAGCGCGAGAAAATCGTGTCGATTCCCCAGCTTGCGGTGCTTCTCGGCACCGACGAGCAGGGCATTTACGATGCGCTCGAGACCCTCGTCTTCGCCTATGACGCAGCATCAATACGCCTTGACCTGCACGATTCGTACGCGACGCTCCAAACCTACGGCACCGATCGCCTCCTGCGACTGACCGCGCCCGAGGCTGACGCCCTCGTCGATGCGCTCACGGCGGCGGGCTTTTCGCCCGATGACGAGCTTGTAACCGCGCTCCTGCGCACCAAAACCGTGCTGGGAGGCCCTGAGAGCGCTTCTAAGCCCCGTTTGAGGGTCGTGACGGAGTCTGCATACCCGGACGTTGCTCAAACGCTTGCAGCGGCCTGTGAGGACCTCGAGCACCACGTCCTTGAGATCAGCTACCGCGGCACGGACGACGAAACGCCATTGACCAGGCACGTTGAACCCCTGCGCATCTTCTCGGAAGACAGCCATCGCTACCTGCAGGCATATTGCCGCACGTCAGAAGGCTGGCGCTCGTTCAGAATCGACCGCATCTCGCATGCGCAAGCACTCGACGAGTGCTTTTCTCCCCGCTCAGACGCTCCTCGTCCCTCCATCGCCCTCGACGCGAACTCACGTGCGCAGCTGCTGCTCAGCGCAGATTGTCCGCTGCCCGCTTGGCGCAACCTCAAGGTCACGGCCACGAATGCCGACGGTTCGCGCACGGTAAGCATTCCCTGGACAGGCAGCTCATGGCTACCCAAACACGTCGTCGCGCTCATGGGCAAGGCTCTTGTGCTCAAGCCGCAGTCGCTTGTCAACGCCTGCATGGAGTACGCGGAAAACCTCCTTCAAGCGGGAAGTATGCACGATCTTTCAGATGAGTAAACGCCTATTTGATGGGCACGCCGGCGCCGAAGAGCAGCTCGCGCTCCTCGCCCGGCAGGCACGCACGCGCATCATCGCGCACGCCGTTTACGCCGATGAAGAACTGCCTCATCATCGCAACCATCATGTAGCGGCCCTTCGGGGTCAGCGTGATCTGCTCGTCGTCATCGATGTCGATGGCGCCGCTCGCCTTGAAGAACGCGTATTCCGCAGGTAAACCAGCTGCGACGCTGCAACCAAAGTCCCGCTCCCACGCCTTCTTGTCGAGACGCAGGCCGAAGAGCTGCATCATGAAGCGGTAGCGCATGTGGTCGCGCTTGCTGAAGGTCGTCATGCGCGAAACAGACAGCCTACCGGCCTCGATACGCTCGTCGTACTCCCTGATGCTGAACGTGTTCACGAACAGTTTGCTGTCGAGGAAGCTCATGCCACCACTGCCAAGAGCGGGGTATTCCTCGTAATCGATGATGTACTCGTCAATCATGGAGCTTGCGACATCGTTGAAGGTCCAGGCATCACCAAAGGTGAAGGCAGGGTTATCGCCCCCGGTCAGAGCCTCGCAAATGATGTCGTAAAACGCCTTTTCACGAACGTAGTCCACTTTGCCCACGGTCGCTGCCAGCGACTTCTCGACAGCCGGAGAGGCCATCAGGGGGTAGAACGTGGCCTGGTTTGTATGCGATTCGAGGATGGCTGCGACATCATTGATGAGCATTTCCTCGTTCTGAGCCGGAAAATTGAAGATCATATCGACATTCAGCGATTTGAACACATTTGCATCTGCAACATCGATGATTCTGTTGAGGATTTGCTCCGCACTTCCGTACTTGTCATACCTGTCCATTTGTTTAAGTAAACCATCGTCGAAACTTTGGACGCCTACGGACAGCCTCTGCACGACCCCATCGAGCTTTTCAATGTACTCGGGAAGCAAATGATTGGGATTTGTCTCGCTCGACACGTCGGTGATCGAGAACATGTCGCGCGCCTTGTTGATGGTCGCGACGAGCTCGTCAATGAGAATCGTCGGCGTGCCACCACCCACATATAGCGAGTCGAAGTCGTACCCGAGGCGCGCGACCATGTCCATCTCGGTGCGCAGATTCTCGAAGTACTTGCGGGCCTTGCCCTCTTCAAACGGGAACCTGTTAAAAGAGCAGTAAGGGCACAGGCGCTCGCAGAAGGGGATGTGCATGTACAGCATGTAGCGCTTGCCTGGCTTGGGTGCCGGCAGCGTCTGGTGTGCCTCATCGAGCGGTTTAAGGTTCAGGTAATGGCCGTTCATCGTGCGTACGGCCTGTGAGAGCACGCGTTCGGTAAACACGGGTCACCTCGCCTAACGTAAAAAGATAAAGCTGACAATCGAGAAGATGACAAGGAAGACGACGATGAAGAGCCCGACATAACAGCCCTTGTTACCTTCGGCGGCAGCGTAGGCCATATTCTCGGTCATCGTGCGTCTGGTCTTGTAATATGCCCTCCCCTTCTCGAGCTTGGGCAGTTTCTGCAACTTGATTTCGGTACTCTGACCGGCGTTTTCGACGAGATGTTCAACCTCCTTGGGCGAAAGGTCGATGACAGGACGCTCGCCTTTAGCCATATGCTTAACGAGCGTGTCGATAAACGGATCGATAGCGGTGGCGGCATCGGGTTGGTAGCAAATAATCGCTGTCTCAACTTGGGTAACGTCACTGATCTTGTCGATGATGACCGCACTCGCAAAGGACCGGCAAATCCAGCCCTCGTCGAGAAGCTTGCTTACCCTGTTGAAGACCTTGTCCGGCAGAAAACCCATCGCCACGTCACCACGGCTCAACAGGATGCGCGGTACTTCCTTGCCCTTCTCGGTAACATGAATCTCCTTGGTCACCGTGAGCTCGGCAGCAATGACAACGGCGTTTGGGTTTACGATAACGCACGAATCACCACTTGCCTCGTCAAGGCGACAGTATGTTGCGTAGTAGATTTCGGGTTCAGACATGCTCGTCCTCCAGTCGACTGCTGGCAAGTATACCGATTTGACCGCGTGTTTTGTCTCTACAACATGATAGGCTTTGAACATGGTTGTTTCACGTGAAATACGACTAAACGAATTCCTCATTGCGGGTACGGATGACGATGTCTCCAACATGTACCGGCAGCTCCCCGAGCACGCTCGTGAGCTGCAGTTCGGCCTCATCGAGGACGAGGTCGTCGTGCTCGACACCGAGACCACGGGGCTCAACCCCTCAAGCTGCTCGCTTCTCGAAATCGCCGCCATCCGCATGCGCGGGGGCGAGACCGTCGGCACGTTCCAGACCTTCGTAGACCCGGGACGCGCCATTCCAGCCGAAATCACCGAGCTCACGGGCATCACCCAGGCAGACATCGCCGGTGCTCCTACCCCGCGCGAAGCTGTCGAGGCGCTCGCCGAATTTGCGGGCGACTGCAACCTCGTCGCGCACAATGCGAGCTTCGACCAGCAGTTCATCATGCGCCAGGCCAATCCTGGCGAGCTTCCCGGGCAATGGATCGATACGCTCTCGTTGTCGCAAATCGTCTTGCCACGCCTCAAATCGCATCGGCTTCTCGATCTAGCTGCCGCATTCGGCCTGTCAACGCCCACCCACCGCGCGATGGACGACACCGTTGCCCTCGGCGCCCTGTGGCGCATACTCCTCGCAGGCATCCAGGCGATGACGCCTGGCCTTGCGGCCCGCATCGCGGAGCTTTCACCACAGACCGACTGGCCGTTGCGCCCCTACTTCGCGCAGGCCGCCCTCGAGCACCCTGGCGTCGACTTCTCGCTACGACGCAACCGTACCGAACGCATGCAGGGCACGTCGCTACCCCCACGCCCCGATGCCGACGACATCCCGCTCTCGTTCTGTGACGAGAGTCGTATCGATGAGGCCTTCTCCCCCACCGGCGCTCTGGGATCGATGTATTCCGACTACGAGGAGCGCCAAGAGCAGCTCGGCATGGCACATGAGGTTGCCTCATGCCTGCGCGAGGGCGACATTCGCGTCATCGAGGCAGGTACGGGCGTTGGAAAGTCAATGGCCTACCTGGTACCTGTCGCTTTTGGTGCTCACGAGAACAAGGTCACCATGGGGGTCGCGACGAAGACCAACGCACTCATGGACCAGCTCGTCTACCACGAGCTGCCACGCCTCAACAGCGCGCTCGGACAAGAGCTCTCCTATATCGCGCTCAAGGGCTACGACCACTACCTCTGCCTGCGCAAGCTCGAGCACATGGCACGTGCAGACCAAGGCGACAACTGCGACGTCATCAGCATGATCGCCACACTCCTCAACTTCACGGCGCAAACGAGCCATGGTGATCTCGACGCGCTAAATATTAGTTGGGTGCGCTTACCACGCGGCGATATCCAGGCAAACGCCAACGACTGCCTCAAAAAGCGCTGTCCGTACTTCCCGCGACGTTGCTTCCTGCACGGGGCGCGTCGCGCTGCCACCAGCGCCGATATCGTCGTCACCAACCACGCGCTGCTATTCCGCGACATGCAGGCCGACAACGGCATCCTGCCCCCCATCAGGCACTGGATCATCGACGAGGCACATGGTGTCGAGGGCGAGGCGCGTCGCCAGCTCTCGAGCTCGATTACCTCGCGCGAGCTCGAGATCACGCTGGGCCATCTCTCAAACCCGAAGAGCGGCATCATGGCGCGCGTGCGCAAGCGTGCCGACAAGCTCGAGGGCGGCGACATGCTCTACGGCGTAACGGCCGACATCGAAAACCGTATCGGCCAGATTCAACTGGTAGCTGCCGAGTTCTTCACGGCGCTTACCGAGCTCCCCTCCCCCAACGCGCGTGACAGGGGCAGCTACAACATTGTCACCGTTTGGATTAGCGGCGAGATGCGCCAAGGGCATGCCTGGCGCGAGCTTTGCGTGCCGGGCACCAAGCTCGCCGATTTGCTCTGGGGTCTCAACGGACGTCTTGCCGACCTCATCTCCATGCTCGAGCAGTTCGAGGGTGAGTTCGTCAACCAGCTCGCCGAGCTCTCGGGCATCACGGCCAACGTCAAAGGCGCCGTCGATGCCCTGCGCCTCATCCTCGACGGCACGGACGAGCGCTACGTCACATCGCTGCAGATCGACCGTAACCCGCGCTACCCCATGCAAGCCCTCGAGGCCATGCGCCTCGACATCGGTGAGTCCCTGGCCACCGACCTCTACCCGCAAACCCGTAGCCTCGTCTTCACCTCGGCCACGCTCGCCACCGCCGAGCGCGAACCCTTCGCGCACTTCCTGCGTGCAACGGGGCTCGATCGCGTGACAGACAAACCTGTCTACACAAGCATCTTTGCGTCGGGGTACGACTACGACCACAACATGTCCGTGCTGCTGCCAAGCGACATGCCCGAGCCCAACGCGCCGGATTATCACGAGGCCTTCGCGCAACTGCTCTATGAGGTCCATGTTGCAATGGGCGGCTCGGTGCTCACGCTCTTCACCAACCGCCGCGAGATGGAGAGCTTCTATCGTGAACTCAAGCCGCGGCTCGCCAACGAGGGCATCGATCTCATCGCGCAGACGCGTGGCACGAGTACGAAATCGTTGCGTGACAGGTTCCTGTCGGACAGGAGCCTGTCTATGTTCGCGCTCAAATCCTTCTGGGAGGGCTTCGACGCTCCGGGCGACACCCTGCGTTGCGTTATCATCGCGCGGCTTCCCTTCAGCCGTCCCGACGACCCCATCGCCCGTGAGCGCGAGGCGCGTGATGGACGCGCCGCCTGGGGACGCTATTCGCTGCCCGAGGCCGTAATGGACCTCAAGCAGGCAGCTGGCCGTCTCATCCGCAACTCGACAGACAGCGGCTGGCTTGTGCTCGCAGACGCACGCCTACAGACCAAGAACTACGCGAAGTCCTTCCTGCGCGCCATGCCGACGCAGGATATCCGAACCCTTACTATTAGTGAGATTGCGCGTCTCATGGAGACGCAGGAACCAGGCAGCGTCTAAAACCGCTGGTAGGAGCTAGTCCTTGCCGCCACTGTGCGTGACGAAGTCCTCGGGATTGATGTGCTCGATGAACTTATCGAATTCCTCGAGCTCGATTTGTTCGTCCTGACCAGGCGTAAGCGCGCGCGGACAAGCGGCAGATCGCATGACGTCTTCCTCGACGAACAAGGGCGCATTTGCGCGAGCGGCCAGGGCGATTGCATCGCTCGGGCGCGCATCGACGCGCGTAAACATCCCGTTTGCACAACGCAAATATATAGTGGCGTAGAAGGTCGTCCCCTCGACGCGGTCGATAACGACGCGGCTGATGTTGCCACCGAGCGAGCCGACCAAATCAATGGTGAGCGCGTGCGTGATGGGCCTCTCCGTCGCATTGCCCTCAAGAGCTGCGGCGATGGCCGTTGCCTCCATGGTGCCAATCCAGATGGGAAGCACAAGATCCTCGGGGATGTCTTCGCGATGCTCCGCAACACGCAGCGTGATGATGGAGGGCATGGGAAGGAGGCCGATTACCAGCGATTCGACATTTACGAGTACCATTGCGCACCTCCCTTCGGGCATAACCTCATTATAGACAACTTACCGCAGTAACCATAACCGTTCGCCCGGCCCTCCACAAGAAACTTGGACGGCGCGTGGTCGTTTCGTTTCCACGCCGTCATCTCGACCGGAGCGGCTGCAGACGCGCCCCACACAAGCGTGCCTGGCAGCCTGGCATGCCTGGCACGTTGTCTCAAAAGCTCGCCACATCTCGTCACTTGACTCATTTATGAGACAGCATGCCAGGCACGCTGTCTCCTGCGTATGCAATAAGGAGTCGCGAAAGCTTCTCGACCGCTGCCTCGGCCGCAACGTACACATCATCGATGCTCACCGGCTCGTCGAGCACGCCCGCAGCGGCGTTCGAGATCATCGAAATGCCGAGCACCTCCATGCCGCAGGCACGTGCGGCAATCACCTCGAACACCGTCGACATGCCCACGGCATCGGCTCCCAAGGTGCGAAACGCCCGGATCTCGGCTGGCGTCTCGAAAGACGGCCCCATGGTCGCGATGTACACGCCGCTCTTCAGCTCAATTTCACAGGATGCTGCAGCTTTTTGCGCACGCTCGCGCAAGGCGGGTGAATACGCCTGGGTCATATCGTAGAAGCGGGGGAAGAGCTCCGGCTCATCCGGTGCGGCAAGGGGATTGGCCCCCAAAAGGTTGATGTGATCCTCGATGAGCATGAGATCGCCCACGTCAAAGCTGGTGTTAATGCCACCGGCGGCGTTCGTCACCACAAGCTCCGTGACACCCAGCCCATGCATGAGGCAGATGGGAAACGCGATCTGCTGGGGCGAGTTTCCCTCGTAGGCATGCAACCTTCCCTGCATGCAGATGACCGGGCGACCAGCGATCGTGCCGATGACGAAGCGACCCGCATGCGACGGCGCCGTTGACGACACCATGTGCGGAATCTCGGCATAATCAACGTATGCGGCATCCTCGATGGCGTCGACCAGCTCGCCCAGGCCGCTCCCGAGAACAAGGCCAAGGGCCCCATCCTCGACAGGCGCGTGTGCGCGCACAAACGCGACGGCCTCGTCCACGTTGACCTTCGTGATGATGTGCTCCATGACGTCTCCTTCCCGTCTCAAAACAAAAGGGCCCGCTCAGCAACGTGGCGGACCCGTACATGTGATGGCGCCCCCAGCGGGATTCGAACCCGCGATCTTCGGCTTGAAGGGCCGACGTCCTAACCGCTAGACGATGGGGACAAAACAGTTCGGTCATTATGCCATAAAACCGCCGATTGGCAAGCGAGATTGATATGCCAGACCTCTGACCTGCGCAATGAGACAGAAGCCGCCGGGACAGAACTGTCTGGTCCGCTACTTATCCCACGCGAGAAACGCCCACGAGGTCACGCGCTGGTGGTCGTACTCCCAGCACGTCTCGCCATCGGCCGTACGCTGCTCGCGCAGGTGTTGCCTCGAGTAGCTGACCAGGCGCTCACGCTCCTCATCCGTCAATTTCATGAGCGCGGCATTCTTCTCGATGGCCGCATCAAAGCTCTCGAACTGGTCTGTGCGCACACTATCTATATATGACAGGTCCGGGCGTATACCCATGCCCCAGAGTATGTTGAAGGCAAAGACGCAGTCGGGATAGCGCGGCAGCTCACGTCCCGCCGCCTCGAGCAACACGTGGTCGACGCGCGGTGAAAGCCCTGTCGTGAGCGTGACGCACACGCGTCTGCGAGCCCGGGCGTCGAGCTTGGCGAGCGACGCTTGCATGTCGGCCGTTGCAATCGAACGCGACGCGAGCGCGACATCGCAAACGGGAACCCCGGCACTATTCCAATCGTCGTCCCAGGCCAGCAGCATGGGATGTATGTGCTCGGCTATACCTTCCGCAAACGCCGCCTCCATGAGAGCGTCGAGCATACCCTGCGAGAAATCGCAGGCGTAGACCTCGTGCCCCGCGCGTGCGAGCGGCAGCGCAAGCGTTCCCGACCCGCAGCCCATATCGAGCACGGTCTCGCCGCCCCTGATGGCAGCACGCTCGAGAAAGGCCGTCGCATAGGGGCTTGTGCCGCAGGTTTTGGCGAAATCCTTCGCCCGCTCGTTCCACATGTCCGCGTTGTCGGGGTTGTTCCGGCGCAGTTGCTCTTTCTTCCAAGCAGCAGCCCAGTCAATGTCGATCGTCATGCCCGCTCCTGGTTCTCTGCCTCATCGGCCACGGTCTCGTCGCCCGTGTTCGCGCCCTCGACGCGCTCAGCCACCTCGGCCTCCGTCTCCGCGTTCTGCGCGGCAGCATCCTCGGGGGCTTCGTCAGCCGGGGGCTCGGGTTTCTCCTTGCGCTTCTTCTTCGCCGCGGCCTTCGCCTCGCGCCTGGCCTGCTTCTCGGCGGCCATATCGACCTCGAAGGGCATGGGTGCCGAAGGGGATCGCCAGGTTTCCGGCTTAAACTGCTCCATCCAATAACCGAGGGAGCGCATGTAGAGCGCCGAGATGAACGCACTCACGAGCGCACCGGCAACCCACACGATGAGCGCCACCACAATCGTGACCACGCCAAGCAGCGCGAGCGGGACGAGGTCGGTACCGAGCACCGTCGTCGTGGCCACCGAAGCGATGACGTTGATGAAGGGGATGGTCGGCAGCAGCACGATGAAGAGCGCTGCGGCGAGCAGCGGAATCACCAGCAGGATGACGCAAAATGCCTGACCAAATCCTCCTGGGTCACGTTGAAACATCCTGAAGACTCGCTTGATTTGTAAACCGGGAAGCACGCGCTCGTAGATGACGCTGCGGAAGGCACCCGCCGCGGCAAGAGCCGCAACAAACACCGCGAAGACCTCCACGAGAAACTGCAGGATGGTGCCGACAGCCGGAATGAAACCCAACAGGAACCCGGCAATCACGACAGGCGCGACCCAAATGAACATGACCCAAAGCGCGAGAAATCCGTATCGCGCGCAGCGACCCAAATCCCCCAGCTTTCGAGACAGGGGCGTGTGCATACCCCAGGCAGCTTCCTTCGCCCAGTCGAACAGGTACCCGAACATGATGATCTGTCCGATGATGGGCACGCAATTCATGAGGCCGAGCACGAGCGTTGCCTTCCACCAATCATCGTCGGCGGCCAGATCGCCCCACGCTCGGTCCATGTATGTGTTGATCGTCTTCATCGATACGCCCGCTGCCCGTCGCGACGGCTACTCCTTGGAGCCGCCACCACCCAGCAGGGTCTGGATGCGCTGCTGGATCTCTTCCATCTCGTCGCCCTCCTTGGCGAGCACCTCGGCACGGGCCTTGGCCGCACGCACGGCGGCGAGGTCATAGAAGGTGTCGACATCATCGACATAGGCGGGCGTTTCCTCGAAGACGAGGGCATCGCCTTCCTGCTTGTACAGACGTGCGATGACGTAGGCCTTCTCCATCTCAGTCGTGGCGCACTCGACGATGATGGCGTCAAGCTGGCCGTCATCGGTCATGAGGAAACCGTCGTAGCAGAAGGCGTAATGCGTCGAGAAGGCGCTCGACGACTTGACGTTGGCCTCCGCGGCGTCACGGCAGCTCGTCACGTCGTCACCGGGGAAGTTCTCCTCGAACATCTGGTCCCCGTCAACGATAACCGTGAACGGGGTGAGCTCCTCGCCCTCCTCGAGCTTTGCCTGCGCGGTATCGAGGCAATAGAACGTGATGCGCTCGAGAATGTCGTCCATCTCGAGGTTTTCTTGATCTGACATCGTTTCTCCTTGTGTGAGCGCCCCAGACGGACGCCTCAGTCGTTTTCATTCATCGAAAGTATACTTTTTGGTGCGATGCGAGCCAACCTCGCAAATTTCGGGCAGCCGCGGGTGTCTTGCGCTATAATCACCCCCGCACCCACACGGGGCCCCATGCGGAGGGGTGGCAGAGTGGTTGAATGCGGCGGTCTCGAAAACCGTTTACCCGGTAACCCCGGGTACGAGGGTTCGAATCCCTCCTCCTCCGCCAGACTTTCTCGCAGATAGAAGCCGCCATGAACAACCCGATGGACACCGAACCAAATGAGACCGTCGAGGCAAGATGGCGTCTACGGGCGTTTCGGGCCTGGGCCATCGTCGGCATCTGCATCATCATCGGCATCCTGCTCTACATCGCCGGCATTATCTGGCAAGCCGTAGCCGTCATCATCGTGACGGCGCTGCTCGTCTTTTTGCTGCACGGCTTCGTCAACAGGCTCCAGAGACACGGCATCCCCCGTTGGGGCGGCACGACCATCGCGTTCCTGCTCATCATCGCCATCATCGTGGCCTGCTTCATGGTGCTCATCCCCGCCATCGTCCAACAGCTCACCTCGTTCACCCAGCAGCTCCCCGGGTATCTCTCGCAAATCCAGGACTTCGTCACCAAGGCAAGTTCCTCGACGCAGTTCTTCGACGGCGAGAGCATCAACTCGCTGCTCACGCAGGCGGCATCCTTCATCCGCCAGCAGGCGGGCGCGCTGGCCAGCGGCCTGGCAAATGGCGTCATGGGCGGCATCGTGAGCGTCGGTAACGTCATCCTCATCACCTTCATCTCGTTCATCTGCTCGTTCTGGATTTTGCTCGACCTCCCCGTGCTCACGCGTGAGGTGCGCGGCCTCGTGGACGAGAAATACCAGGACGACATTGACGTCGTGACCCACGCCTTTGGCACCGCCGTCTATGGGTGGGCCAAGTCGACCTTGCTCTGCGCGCTCATCACGGGTGTCGCGAGCTGGCTCTGCTTCCTCATTCTCGGCATCCCCTACTCCGTGGTTCTGGGCTTCCTGTGCGGCATCCTGTATTTCGTGCCCTACATCGGCCCCATGGTCTCGTGTGCGATCGTCGCGATCATCGCGCTCTTCGTCTCGCCGCTTGTGTGCCTCATCTCGATCGTGGTCAACATGGTCATCAACAACGTCATCGGCAACATCATCTCGCCCAAGCTCATGAAGAGCTCGGTCAACGTCTACCCCGCGCTCATTCTCGTGGCGATCCTCGTGGGCAGCGCCCTGGGCGGCATCCCCGGCATGTTGCTCTCGATTCCCGTCATCGGCGCCCTGCAGGGCATCTTCATCGCGTATTACGAGCTCATCACCGGCAAGAAAATCGCGACGGAGGACGGCGTGCTCTTCCAGCTGCCCAAGCCCAAGAAGAACCGCAAGACCCCCAAGCTCATCAAGGACCTCAAGAACGACCTGCAGCGCGATAAGAAACAGAGTACTGATGAAAGCGCCCCCGAGCAGGATGACGAGGAGCAGAAGTAACCCCTCGTCCACGGTCTGCTGCGCCTCCCCTATCCGCGTGCTAGGATAATCACATCGACACGCGCGAGGAGGTTCCCATGGCACTCCAGGCAGCATTCATCGTCCCGCATCCCCCGCTCATCATCCCCGCTGTTGGGCGTGGCAAGGAGACGGGCATCCAGGCAACCATTGATGCATACGACGAGGTGGCGCAACAGATAGCTGCGCTCAAGCCGCAAACTATCGTCGTGACTTCGCCGCATGCGACGGCATACCGCGATTATTTCCACATCTCGCCCGGCAGCAGCGCCCAGGGCGACATGCGTCGCTTCGACGCCCGTGATACGGAGCTTTCCTGCAGGTACGACACCGAGCTCGCAAATCGTATCTCGACGCTTGCCGCCGCCGAGGACTTCCCCGCCGGCACCGAGGGCGAACGAGATCCTTCCATCGATCACGCGACCTACATCCCCCTCTACTTCGTCGACAAGTTCTACCAGGATTACGAGGTGGTGCGCATTGGCCTGTCGGGTTACGGACCGATGGAGCATTACCACCTCGGCCAGCTCATCACGCAGGCAGCAGACCAGCTCAATCGTCGCGTGGTGCTCGTCGCGAGTGGCGACCTCTCGCACAAGCTCACGTACGACGGCCCCTATGGCTTCGCGCCCGAAGGCCCCGTCTTCGACGAGCAGATCACCGAGGCGATGGCCCAGGGCGATTTCATGCGCATCCTGAGCTTCGATGAAGGCTTCTGCGACAAGGCCGCCGAGTGCGGCCTGCGCTCGTTCCAAATCATGGCGGGCGCCCTCGACGGAAAGAGCGTCGATGCGCGCCTGCTCTCCTACGAAGGGCCCTTCGGCGTGGGTTATGCCGTTGCGTCCTTCATCGTGACGGGAGACGACGATACGCGCCGTTTTGGCACGCGTTACGAGGACGAACAGCGCATGAAGGTGCAGCAGGCGCGTGCGCACGAGGACCCGTACGTCACGCTGGCCCGCGCGAGCGTCGAGCATTTCGTGCGCGAGCACACGCCCCTTCCACGGCCCGACGATTTACCCGAGGAGATGCTCACGCAGCGTGCGGGTGTCTTCGTGTCGCTACACGAGCACGGCCGCCTGCGCGGGTGCATCGGCACCATCGGCCCCGTAACGCCGTGCATCGCCGACGAGATCATCCGCAACGGTATCTCGGCGTGCAGCGAGGATCCGCGCTTCGATCCGGTACGTCCCAGTGAGCTCGACCAGCTCGAGATTAGCGTCGACGTGCTTGGCGAGCCGCAGGACATTGCGTCAACCGACGAGCTCGATCCGCAACGCTACGGTGTCATCGTGAGCAACGGTGGTCGTCGTGGCCTGCTGCTTCCCATGCTCGACGGTGTGGATACGGTCGCCGAGCAAGTCGAAATCGCCATGCGTAAGGGCGGTATCGGCCCACACGAACCCGGCACGACGCTCCAGCGCTTCGAGGTCGTCCGCCACGAATGAGGCAGTTGTGCCTGGCACGCTGTCTCATAGCATTGGCGTTCTCTCAGTTTTGACCAACTTTTGAGACAGCGTGCCAGGCACATTCCAGCAAGCGAAAGCATAGGAGCATCATGAAGGTCACGTCACTCGCTCTCGACCCTATCGAGAAGAAACCGCTGGCTCGCTATAAACCCGGTTCGATGATCCTATCGGTGGGCAGCGTGGGCTGCACGATGCATTGCCCTTGGTGCCAGAACCACCAGATTGCCCAGCCACAGGACCCACAGCTCGTTCCCGCGCGCAAAATGAGCAGCGAGGAACTCGCGGCACAGGCACGGGCACTTGTGAACGAGGGGAACATCGGCCTAGCCTACACCTATAACGAGCCGCTCATGCACTGGCGCGAGGTTCTTGCATGCGCCCAGGCCATACACGATGCCGGGCTCGACAACGTCGTGGTCACGAACGGTCTCATCGCACCCGACAAGCTCGCGCAGCTTCTACCCTACATCGATGCCTTCAACATCGACCTCAAGGGCTTCGACCAATCTGTTTACGACATCACGGGAGGCAAGCTCGATACGGTCAAGAACACGATCGAGCAAGCACATGAAGGCGCACATGTTGAGGTGACGACACTCGTCATTCCCGGTGTCAACGATGACATGGAGCTTCTGGATGAGGAGGCGGCCTGGCTTGCCAGCATCGACAAGGACATGCCGCTGCACCTCACGCGCTTCTTTCCCCAGTATCGCTATGCAGACCGCCCTGCAACGCCCCTGGAGACGCTCTACAGGGCCCAGGAGGTCACCAGCAGGCACCTGGACGACGTGCTGCTGGGAAATGTCTGAGAACGGTTCTACGGGACGTATGACGGAGGGGGCTTACTCGCCGCCCTTCCCGTCATTTCGAGAGTGATGCCACCCCCTGTCATTTCGAGCGGAGCGAAGCGGAGTCGAGAAATCTTTCGTGGTGAGATTCCTCCACTCCGGGGCCTTCGGCCCCTCCGGTCGGAATGACAATGGGAACACAAAAGGGGCCGCAATTGCGACCCCTTCTCGATTCGTGCTGGCGGAGGGATAGGGATTTGAACCCTAGGTACCGCTCTAAACGGCACACACGATTTCCAATCGTGCTCCTTAAGCCACTCGGACATCCCTCCGTGCTGTAGCTTATGCGTCAGTGACGACGCGGTTTGCTAGTATAGCAAACTCATGCGTGCTCTTCGAGGGCAAGTTCGATAAGTATGCGGCATAGCGCCCCGAAGGAGATTCCCACCGTTCCCGCCGTGTCGGGCAACAGCGAGGTCGACGTCATGCCCGGCAGCGTGTTGGTCTCGATGACCCAGCACTCTCCCGTCTCGTCCACCATGATGTCCGTGCGCGAAACACCTTTGCAGCCCAAAACCTCATGAGCGCGCAAAGCAGCAGCCTGACAGGCCGCCGTCGTACGGTCGTCAAGACGTGCGGGAATGATGTGCTTGGAGCCACCTGCGGCATATTTCGCCGTGAAGTCATAGGAGGTGCTGTCACCCTGGGGGACGATCTCGATAACGGGAAGTGCCTCGGGCTGCGCGTTGCCGAGCACTGCCACCGTGGTCTCGGTACCGGGAATAAAGCTTTCGACAACTACCTCGTTATCGAATTCGAGGGCGTTGTGGATGGCTTCCGTAAGCTCTATCTTTCCCTCGACGATATAGGTGCCGATAGACGAACCACCGCGCGCGGCCTTCACCACGACCTTTTCTCCGAGTTTCTCGATGATCTTCCCAGCATCAGGAGTATCGCCAGAGCGAACGATGACCCACGGAGCCGTCTTCAGGCCTATCGAGTCGTACATGATCTTGGAGCGCCCCTTGTCCATGGCCAAGGCGCTAGCGAGAACGCCCGAACCCGTATAGGGCACTTCCAGGAGCTCACAGACGCCCTGGATACAACCGTCTTCGCCACCCTTCCCGTGGAGCGCCAAAAAGACCACGGTCGGCTGCGCGTCAATGATTTGCTGAAGGGCATCGCTCTGTGCAGGATCAATCTCTACGACATCGAAGCCCTCTTCGCGCAGGGCTGCGGCGCATGCGGCTCCCGACTTGAAAGATATCTCGCGCTCGTCGCTCTTCCCTCCCTTGAGTAGAACGACCTTCGTCACTGCGGGATCACACGGCTTGGTGGTAATCATGCTGGGCCTCTCATGGTGCGTCGAAGCGATATGGTGAGCAAAATGGTATCGTAATGGCTGTCACTGCGTCTAGACGGGGTTTTCATGGAAGCAAAACGCGACATCAAATCACTCAGCCACCACGAACTCGAAGAGCTCATGGAAGAGCTCGGGCAGCCCCGCTATCGCGTCAAGCAGCTCGAAGAGTGGTTATACGTGCGAGGCTGCTCATTTATCTCTGACATGGATAATATACCCAAGAGCCTTCGTGCGCAGCTTGATGAGCGCTTCTTCGTTGGCTCCCTCAAACTCGTTACGCGCCAAATCTCCCAAGACGGCACAAGGAAGTACCTCTTCGAGATTCCCAATGGCGCACGGGTGGAGACCGTGGGAATCCCCTCTTCTGATGGCGAGCGTCTCACGGTCTGCTTCTCCTCGCAAGCTGGCTGTCCCATGGGGTGCAGCTTCTGCGCGACAGGACGCTCTGGCTTTACCTGTAACCTCACGAGTGGCGAGATGTACGACCAGGTCATGTATGTTACCAAGGACTTTGACATGCGCGTGACCAACGTAGTCTGCATGGGCCAGGGAGAACCCTTCCTTAACTACGATGCCGTTCTCGAAGCCCTGCACCGCATGAACGCAAAAGTTGGTTTGGGTATCGGAGCACGTCATATCACCGTGTCAACCTGCGGCCTGCTTGATGGCATACAACGTTTCTCGCAAGAACCCGAGCAGTTCACCCTTGCCATTTCCCTGCATGCAGCCACTCAGGAAACACGCGATGCCCTTATGCCCGGTGTTGCAAACGTCTCTCTTGAGGAGCTTCGTCAGGCAATCAAGGATTATGGCGAAACCACCAAGCGTCGTCCTTCACTCGAGTATGCTCCTATCGAAGGTGTAAACGACAGCGATGAACATATCGCTGCCCTCATCGACTTCTGCAAGGGCATGTTATGTCATGTTAACGTTATTCCGTTGAACCAAATAACCCCAGGTCAGGAGCTTGACGGTATGCTTATGCCGTCAAAACGAACCAGTTATATTGCGCATGAACTAAGCGCCCATGGCATCGAGAACTCCATGCGAAAATCCCGCGGAAAAGACATTGACGGAGCCTGTGGTCAGCTCCGTCAACGTGTTGAAGAATGATATGTCTTCGGTGTTTACCGAATCAGATTGAAGATCCTCTGCAAATCGTCTTCGTCTTTAAACTCAATCTCAATCTTGTTCTTGCCTCGTGAGGACTTAATACGCACCTGCGTATCAAGCTCATGACGCAACTCTTTCGCAACAAGCTTATATGTACGTGGTAGCGGAGCACGTTTTGCGCGCTCGCTCGTACCAGAAGCAACAAGACGAGCGATATTCTCGGCATCTCGCACGGTCAAATGCTCGGCGATGATCTTATCTGCGAGGTTTGTGCGCTTCTCCTCCTCGGGAATGGAGAGAATAGCACGCGCATGACCGGCAGTAAGAGCACCATCGTATACATAATCCTGGATTTGCTGCGGCAAATCGAGAAGTCGGAGCGAATTTGCAACGGCGGAGCGCGATTTTGATACCGCAGCGGCAAGTTCTGCTTGCGTCAGACCGCCTCGTGCCATCAAATCCTTGTATCCACGCGCTTCTTCTATTGCGTTCAAGTCAGAGCGCTGGAGATTCTCGACAAGGGCAATTCTAAGTGCCTGCTCATCGTCCATCTCGATAATACGCACGGGAACAGACTCAAGACCGGCTATTTTACTTGCCTGCCAACGTCTTTCGCCTGCAACAATCTGATACATACCGTCTTTGGGACGTACGATAATTGCCTGTAAAAGACCCTCTTTGCGAATAGAATCCGCAAGATTTGCAAGCTCCTCTTCGTCAAAAACCTTACGAGGTTGATCAGGATTCGGTTGAATCTGCGTTATCAGAAGCTCTTCCTGTGTACTTTCGCTTCCACTCCCAGACTCTATTGACGCATCTGCAATGAGTGCGCTTAGACCCTTGCCAAGTCCACCTTTTTTCGTAGCCATGAGCGTCCTCCGTTTCAGCTGAGTTTCTTGTAACGCTTTACAACTTCTTTTGCCAGATCTCTGTACGCCTCGGCACCTTTACCGCTCGAATCATACTCGGTAATAGGCTCACCGTAACTTGGTGCCTCCGAAATACGAACCGTACGCGGAATGCGTGTCTTAAAGACTTTATCCCCAAATACGTTTTCGACTTCACTTGCAACGTCCTTGGAAAGTGTCGTCCTCTTGTCGTACATCGTGATAACAACACCAAAGACATCAAGCTTCGGATTAATGCGTTTTTTGACCATATTCATTGAATCAATGATTTTTGACAAACCTTCGAGTGCATAGAACTCGCACTGAATGGGAATAATAAGCTGGTTTGCGGCTGCAAGCGCATTTATCGTTAATAATCCCAAAGATGGAGGACAATCAACAAGAATGAAATCAAAGTCATCTTTAATCTCTTTGAGTGCATCGTTTAAACGGAACTCACGTGCAATCTCATCGACAAGCTTCGTCTCTGCACCGGCTAGATCAATCGTTGCAGGAAGAAGCCACATGTTTTTGGTATCAATTTCGCTAACTGCATCTTCAGTTGAAACATTATCATCCACAAGGCAGTTATATGTACTCAACTCACACTGAGTCTTATCGTAGCCAACACCTGTTGTGGCATTACCCTGTGCATCAAGATCAACAAGAAGTACCTTATAGTTCTTCTCTCCCAATGCTGCACCAAGATTTACTGCAGTTGTTGATTTGCCAACGCCGCCCTTTTGGTTGATGACAGCTAGAATCAATGGTTCCCTTGATTCATCTTTTCTTTTTGCTTCTTTGAAATTCACGTCGTCCCTCTCTGTAGATCTTCAATCAATGTTTGAAGGAAACTGACCTTGCATCTAATATACACTACTTCCTCCCTGTGTTTCACGTGAAACAGATTGAATCACATCACGTTGATGTTTCACGTGAAACATGGGATGAGTTCTAGTTTAGCCAAGAGGCTTCTTTTGAGCTATGCCATTCCTTCGAGGCAACTTGATAGAAGCTGGTCCTGTTTTCCTATATACATATATGTTTCTCTCATATACCTCACTAATATATATTTGTCTCCTCGAAACAAGTTTAAGTCCAAGCTTATCTGCAACTTCTTCGATTTGCTCAGGAGTTTGTTCCTCTTCCTTTCCACGAAGAGCTATAAGCTCTCCTCCTGGAACTAGGAGAGGTGTCGCAAGCTCCATTACAACAGGAAGAGAAGATACAGCACGTGCAATCACTGTTGTAAAGTGCTCCCCTACCTCACGAGCTAAGTCCTCACTCCTTAATCCCCGTGCTTTGATTTGATCACTTAAGGCAAGCTCTTCGATCATCTCCTGCACGGCCCTTGCTTTTTTTTGCACTGAATCAATAAGAACACCTGTTCGCCCTGATGCAATTGCCAGGGGAACACCGGGAAATCCTCCTCCTGTACCGATATCGAGGAAATCTCCCTCCTGTCGAGAAAACTCATCAAGACAAGAAAGGGAATCTTCTATATGGAGAAGCATTCCCTTTTCTTCGGTATCAATCCTCGTCAGATTGAGTTCTTTATTCTTTTCTATGACTAATGTGAGATACGACTGTATCTGTTGTTGTTTTTCTATATCGAGCGTATCAAAAATCATGCGGGGGCTACAACAACATGCCTGTTCGGCTCTTCACCGACAGAGTAGGTCTCAACGCGCTCATCATCACGAAGAGCCATATGCACGAGACGGCGCTCGTAGGGATTCATGGGACGCAGGCTTACTTCCCTGTCCTGACGATCAGCGCGTGAGGCAGCGGAATACGCGAGGGATTCAATCTTCTGGCGCTGTCGATGCTTATAGCTCTCTATGTCAATGGTGATGGGATATCTATATCCAAGCTTGCGGTTGGTTATATTGGAAACAAGCGTTTGGATGGCATCGAGCGTGTGACCTCTTCTACCAATGAGAATGGCAAGATCACCGCCGACAACATCAAGGATGATTTCCTGTTCATCACCCTCATATTCGTTAATCTCAGCTCCCTCGGCATCAAAGTGGGCGAGAATCGTACGCAAGACCTCTATTGCAGTATCTGCGACCTCATCAAGGTCCTCTTCGCTGCGTACTTCGTCTTCTTCGGTGATTTCCTCGTCGATGTTGCCGTCGTCATCAATATCGACGGACTCTTCAACCTCGAGTTCTTCTTCGATCTCAAATTCCTCGCTCATGGTGCATCCTCTACATTAGTGTTTCTTAGTAGGGCGCTTTTTCTTTTCACGACGCTCTACATTAACTTTAATGGGCTTTGCAGGAGCTGCTTCTTCCTTTTCTGCAGCTTCTTTCTTGAGAACACGTTGTGTAATAAGCTGCTGGACGAGTGCAAATCCAGAGGAAAGTGCCCAATACAGCATAACGCCAGCAGGCGAAATAAAAGCCATCCAGGTAAACATGATACCCATGATGCCCATCATCATGGTCATTTGACTTCTGTTCTGAGGGTTTTGCTTCATCTGCAAAATCATGGGTGTAACAGACAGGCCGATGAACAAAACCATCATGATGATGTACGGAATGGAATAGACAATATCCTGATTGAAAGCATCAGGTACCGTTTGAGTCAGGTTTGGCAAAATGTTGTAGAAGCTGACGGAAAGCTCTCCACCGGCATACTGCCCGATCTTGTCACGTAAAACCTGAAACAAGATGATGAAGATAGGCATCTGAATAAGCATCGGCAAGCAGCCGGCAAGAGGGTTAAAGCCCGTCTCCTGATAGAGCTTTTGCATCTCCTGCTGAATCTTGACCTGATCACCAGCATACAGCTTTTGAATCTCCTGCATTCTTGGCTGTACCTGTTGCATTTGAAAGCTGGATTTGAGTTGCTTCCTTTGGATAGGGAAGAGAAGCAGACGAATAATGAGAGTTACGATGATAATCGCAAGACCCCAGTCACCCACAAGCTTGGCGAGCTCGTAGAGCGCGGCTGCACAGCCGTTAAGAATTCCATCCCACATAAATACTAACCTCTCGACGGATAGTAATCACAAATCACGGTACCGGATCATATCCACCTGGATGCCAAGGGTGGCAGCGACAGATTCGTTTAATCGCCATCCATGATCCCCTGATAAAACCATAGCGTTGAAGTGCAATCATAGCGTATTCAGAGCAGGTAGGCACGTACCGGCAGGAAGGAGGAAACATCGGAGAGATATATTTCCGGTAAAAGCTCACCAGGGCGAGTGCCACACGTCGTGGAATCATACGTAGACAGTGTATGACTTTACCTGGGCTCATCCATGACTCCTAGTTTGAGAAGACTCTTTCTTGCCTGCTCAACTATCTCTTCGTGCCTCTTGTGTGCGACGGGCTTTCTCGCAAGGAACGCGACATCAAACCCTTTCCACGGAGCACCAAGACTACGCGCTACCTCACGCATAACGCGCTTGCAACGACTTCTGAAGGGAGCGGGACCAAGCTTTTTGCCAGCAATAAAAGCACATCTGCCAATAGTCCCTGCTTCGTTCTCACAAACAAGAATTATCATAGAAGACGAAGTAGAGCGCCTCCCCTGTGAGAAGAGACGCTCCACATCCTCTTTACTCTTGATCGTGCCCTTCATGGGGTGTCAGTCCTCAAAATGAAGCTGACGAAGCCGGTACTAGACCGTCAGGCACTTACGACCCTTTGCACGGCGTGCCTTGAGAACGTTACGACCACCACGCGTGGCCATACGAGAGCGAAAACCATGACATTTTGCGCGTTTACGTTTATTGGGCTGATAGGTACGCTTCATTACAATTCCTCCTAAGGGAAACTCCCTTATACTTCTCGATAAGCTTCAAAATTGTAATATGGCTAAGAATGGCGAGTCAAGAAATTTTTATGATTCAATTCAATCACTATAAATCTCTGTGAACAGGTGCTTTGACTTATTCCCAAGTTATTCACATTCTCTGTGCGTGCCTTTGTTGAAACTGTGGATAACTAGCTAGTTTCTACACACTTATATGGTGTTTTCCCCACCTTATGAGCCTTTTTCCTCTCTTTTCGCCTTTTTACCTATCGTTTTCCAGAGATACACATCTTCTTTCCTCATTGAGATAAAGGTTTTCCACATCAAAGAACATCTGTACGTGTAAAACTAATCGTTTCTTTTTCTCTGTACTGCGTTTTTCAACTTGACATTAGTTTTCCATTCATTTTTCCCCGTTCCTTTTTCCAGTTTTCCCTGATTTATCAACATAGGTGGAAAATAATGTGTATAACTATGAAAACACCTGATAAACTATGTGAAAAGTTTTTCATTTCATGTGATAAAAATTTGGTTTCGTGCGGTTATTTGCTACTCTAACCTCTTGTCAATGGTGGTTTTGTTTGTGGATAACTGCCGGTTTCCATAAATGATGAAAAGGAACAGCTAGACGTGGGAAACCTCGAAACTGACATCCCTGCGCTCACCCCTACGCGCATCGCGATATACGATGATCTCCTCGCGGCTCCCCGCGTCATTGATATAGAGCCAACGGACATCTCTCAATATATAGAGGAGATTGCATCCAAAACATATGAGCTGGCTCAGCAGAAGGGCAGCTCCATCCCCTATACCGTCATCAAGGAAGTCTGCGAGAACTTCATCCACGCCCAGTTCCGCGACCCATGTATCTCGATTCTCGATAATGGAAACACAATCAAATTCACCGACCAGGGTCCGGGTATTGCCGATAAACAGCGTGCTCAGCTTCCCGGTTTTACCTCGGCAACGACCGAGATGCGCAAATATATACGTGGAGTCGGTTCAGGTTTGCCAACGGTAAAGGACTACCTGCGTTTTTCGAATGGTCGTCTCATCATAGAAGACAACATCAAAGAGGGTACGGTCGTCACGATTCAAATCGACAAGAGCGCTCCCCAGGCAACTCCCGTTGTGTATCGCGAGATGCCAAGCCAGGAGAAAAACGCAGACCATAACCTCTCGGAACGAGAATACAATATTCTCATCCTGGCCCAGGAAATGGGCCTCATCGGACCAACGGAAGTCGAGCAGAACCTCGATATAAGCCTTTCGACAGGGCACCGCGCTCTCAACAAGCTCGAGAAGATGGGGCTTCTTCAGAAGACCGAGGGTGGAAAGAAGAGAATGCTGACCGATCAGGGCCTGGCATTCCTGAGCAGATAGGGTTTTTGAGATGGACAAAGACGAAATCTGGAGCAAGACACTCGCCCTCCTTCTCGAAAATACGGACGAGGAGGATCCAAAGACCGTCTTTCTGAACCTCCTCACTCCCGTCGGAGTCTTTGGGGATCAATTCGTCTTGCTTGCAGAGAGCACGCCCGTCGAATCATGGGTAAGGAAAAACTACCTTGGAGAGATGCAGGAAAAGCTTCTTCAGGTCACCGGCACCCCAATAAGCATCGGGTTGGGTGTTAACACGCAAAAGGACGCACCCCAACAGCAAGCGACAAATACGCAGGTCACAGCAACACAAGAACCAATGCAGCAAACAGAGCCTGACTGGATGAACCAGTTCGTCGACCCGTCGAGCATTTCGAACCAAGCTCCGTCCTCGACCATGCCCGCAGCCGAGGAGGCAGGGCGTGTAGGAGGAGAATACGCTTCGTCTCCCACAAGCGGAGAGGAAGCACTCTTCTCAAAGTGCACCTTCGACACCTTCGTCGTGGGCAAATCAAACGAGTTTGCCCGTGGCGCTGCCCTTGCCGTCGCAGAGCAACCGGGAATCGCATATAACCCGCTTTTCATCTACGGAAACTCGGGCTTGGGAAAGACCCATTTGCTCGTTGCGATCGCAAACTACGCGATGCAAAACTTCCCGCGTATGGCTACGCGATATGTGTCGGCTAACAAGTTCCTCAACGATTACGTCGAGGCCACGCAGCGTAACCAATGGGGAACCTTCAACAGCAAATACCATCAGGTAGACATCTTGCTTGTCGATGACGTCCAATACCTCGAAGGTAAGGACGAAACCATCAATCAGCTGTTCAACATCTTCAACGAGATGACCAATCGCAACAAGCAAATCGTGCTCTCTGCAGATCGCGCCCCAAAAGACATCGACATGGACGATCGCATGCGCTCGCGCTTCATCTCGGGTCTGCTCGCGGACATCAAACCACCAGATTACGAGACACGCCTGGCCATCCTGAAAAACTACCTCTCACGCGTGAACCAACATACGAGCTTCTACGGAAACATCCCCGATGACGTGCTCGGATACCTTGCAGAGGTTGCGACTTCAAACATCAGGGAGATGGAAGGCGCCATCACGCGTCTCGTGAGCAACATGACGTTGCTGAAGAAGAACAGCATCAGTATCGAGGAAGCCCAGGAGCTGCTCCAGGATTTCTTCCCGACCATACAAGACAAGCAAATCGACATCGCGCTCATCCAAAGCGAGGTAGAGCGCTTCTTCAAGATCTCGCATGAGGACATGATTTCGGGAAAGCGCTCGAAGGGCATCACGACCCCGCGTCACATCGCAATTTACCTCTCCCGTTACATGACCGAAGAGTCCCTCGAGTCAATCGGAAAGAAGTTCGGAGGACGTGACCACACGACGGTCATGCACAGCGTAAACAAGATAGAACGGGACCAGAAAGACAACCGAATACTATTTGACCAGCTCGAGCAGCTGACTTTGATCATCCAGGAACGTTGTTAACGTGGATAACCCCGTAGAAAACCAGTGAATAGAAGGTTGAGGAACTCTTGATAAGTTTTACCCGCTAAAATGTCTGTTGATAACGCAATCGGTTTTCGACAAGAAACGTCAATCGGAAAAGAGGGGCTGAACTGGTAGAAAAGAAGTTTTCCACTAATTCACCTGTCTTATTATGATTATTAGATATATATAAATAAGAACTAATAATAATAGGGGAGAGAGCAACGTGAAATTCAGAATCTCAAAGGACGACCTTCTGAACGCCATTAATACCGTATCAAAGGGCATGTCGTCGCGGTCAACACTTCCCATCCTCTCGGGCATCCTGCTCGAGACAACCGATCAGGGCAAACTCGTCTTCCAGACGACCGATCTCGAAATCTCGATCAAACACGCCACCAACGCAAACATCGAGGAGCCCGGCCGTTGCGTCATCCCCGGCAAGCTACTCGCAGACATCGTCAAGAGCCTCCCCGACGCATCTATCGAGGTCAGCACCCAAGACGAGCAGGCACACATCACCTGCCTCGACTCGTCCTTCACGCTCTCCGCGCTCAATCCTGCGGACTTCCCCTACTTCCCGCAGGTCAATCCTTCGACAACCATCGTGCTTCCTCCCGCGGAGCTCGCCGATGCCGTGCGCTGCGTTGGCAAGGCAGTCTCGCGCGACGAGTCTCGCATCATCCTCACCGGTATCTTCTTCGCCGTCAAAGACGGTGTCGTGACGCTCGCCGCAACGGACTCGTACCGCCTTGCCGTGGCGGAGATTCCCGTTCCCAACTCCGACGTCAACGACTTTTCCGCCATCATTCCCGGCAAGACCTTCGACGAAGTCTGCCGTCTGGCCCTCTCGAGTGATTCCGTCTCGGTCGGATTCTCCGAAAACCAGGTCCTCATCACCTTCGGCGAGACGATCTTCGTGAGCCGAAAAATCGAGGGAACCTACCCCAATTACAAGCAGCTTATTCCCGCCGATCATGAGGTTTCGATTCAGGCGGATTCGCAAGCGCTCATCACCGCCATCAAGCGCGTCGCGATTCTCGCGCAGTCCCATACCCCCATCAGGTTTCAATTCTCTGCCGAGGGTCAAAACGTCACCATCTCCGCTAATACCGCGGATGTCGGTGGGGCATCCGAAGTCGTCGGTGCCGAGGTAGATGGCCCGAGCATGGAAATCGCCTTCAACCACCAGTACATCCTCGACGGACTCAACATGATCAAGGGCGACGTGCTTATCGAGCTGCAGTCCTCACTCAAGCCCGGCATCCTCAAGAGTGTCGACAAGGAAGACTTCCTGTACCTCGCCATGCCCGTCCGTCTGAACTAGCGACTGGTCTTCACTCGCACGATGGCGCTCAAGATCACAAGCATCACCCTCGACAACATACGAGGGTATAAGCACCTGTCCCTTGATGAGCTGGGCAATCTCGTCATCATCGTGGGGCCAAATGCCGTTGGCAAGACGAACGTCATCGAGGCAATCCAGCTCCTCACCTCCGCATCATCCTTTCGCAAGCCCTCGTGGACGGAACTCGTTTCCTGGGACAATCGACAAGGTTACGCTCTCATCCACCTAGAGGAAGACAAGCGACACCTCGAGCATCGCCTTGTCGTATCCGAAAACGACCATCTCTACGAAGTCAACGGGAAGAAGAGAACACCTGCGGCAATTCGCGGTTCCCTTCCCTGCGTGTTGTTCATTCCCGATGATCTTCAGCTCATCAAGGCATCCTCTGCCCGTCGCCGCGATGCCATCGACGCCCTTGCCGTGCAGCTTTCGAAAAACTACTCTTCGCTCAAGAGCGACTATCAGCAAGCACTCAAACAGCGAAACCTCCTCTTAAAAGAGGGTATTCACGAGGGGTCGCTCTTCGATTCCTGGGACGAGTCCTTCTCCGTTCACGGCGCACGTCTTTGCCTTGCCCGCTGGCGGCTTTTCGACCGCCTTTTTGCGCGCATGACCACGATCTACGGCGATGTTGTTCCCCAAGAGCGCCTTGCGGCTCGTTACATTCCTTCATGGGAACGATTCGATAGCGAACAACGCCAGGTTGGCGATATCGACCAGTACCAACCTGGCGACGACTCATCGGCCCTCACCCTCGAGGAGCTCCAGAGAGAGCTCCTCGAACAATCGCAATCCCTGGCGGAGGCGGAGCTTCGTCGTGGGATATCGCTCGTAGGTCCCCACAAGGACGAGATGGCCTTCTTCATCAATGAGAGAAACGCCCGCCTTTTTGCTTCCCAAGGGCAACAGCGCACAATCGTTCTCGTGATGAAACTCGCTTGTGTCGAGCTTGTCAACGAGCTTATGGGAACTGAACCCGTCCTTCTTCTCGACGATGTCATGTCCGAACTCGACGAGAAACATCGCAACGCCCTCACGGCCTTCATCGAGAAAAACGTCCAGACCTTCATCACCACGACAAATCTCGACTACTTTTCCCCTGACATTCTCGATTACGCCACCATTGTGCGCGTGCCTATTGAGGGCACGCGCCACGAATACCGGTGAGAAAGCGGTCCTTGTCTTGTCCGACCCGTCCCCTAACCACAGTCGAGAAATCTCCACCGATGCAGCACCCTTTGATGCGCTATAGTGAACCAAGCACCTAAACGAACATAAACATGGCATGGGGGTGTGTGATGACGGGGTATGACATCGGTTCTGAAATAGAGGGAGTCGTTCGTTCCCTCCAGCGTAACAACCCCGACCTTTCCGCGACGGCGCGCCTAAAACGCGCCTGGAACCTGTCCGTCGACAAGCGCATTGCCGAGCATGTTACTGCTGTTTTCGTCGTACCCAATACCGCTGCGAGCGAGGTCATCGTATACGTTGATAGCTCTATTTGGGCGACAGAGCTCAACATGCAATCAGAACTCCTGCGCCTCAACCTCAACATAGAGCTCAACAAAGATGCCGATGAGCCTTCCAATGTCATGAGAAAGGCCGAGCAAGTCGAGAAGCTCACCTTCAAGGTCTCGAAGGAGCAGTATGCCGCCCGCGAGCGCCGTCTTACGACGCTCCAGCTCCTCGAAGCCGAGGATGAGGATTACCGCAAAGCCCAGCCTGTCGCGCTCGACGAAGAAGAGCTCTCGGGTCTTGAAGAAGCGCTCTCCCATATCGAGAATGACCAACTTCGCGATACCGCCTATGCCGCCGCCAAGGCAAATCTCGAATGGCAAAAGGGTGTCGACAGTTTCAGGAACCAACGCCCGGCATAAAATGAGACAGTTGCTCAGAGCAACTGTCTCATATTCTTGACCAGACAGTTCCACCCCGGCGACTCTTGTCTGGTTCCCATAATTTCCACATCTTCTACTGCTTATGATGAGACGATTTAAGCCCTCATAAGCCCTCAAAACATTTACTGTGGTGGTTACCCCCATACATGGAGCCGAAAAGCCCTTAAAACACAAAATATTGTGTTTTAAGGCAAAATCACCTGATAAATGCACTAGAATGTGCCGAGCATTCATGACAATGGTGGAAGCGTACCGTATGGTGCGCTTCCTGTAGTGTTAGGAGAATGATGGCTGAGCAAGAAACCAGCTACGGCGCACAAGACATCCAGATTCTCGAAGGTCTGGAGCATGTCCGCAAGCGCCCCGGCATGTACATCGGTTCGACGGGCCCCAAGGGCCTGCATCACCTCGTCTACGAGGTTGTCGATAACTCCGTCGATGAGGCGCTTGCCGGCTTTTGCAACCAAATTGACGTAACCCTCAATGAGGATGGATCCTGCACCGTCGTCGATGACGGCCGTGGCATTCCTGTCGAGGAGCATCCCAAGCGCAAGAACATGTCGACACTTGAGGTCGTTCTCACCATCCTCAATGCCGGCGGCAAGTTCGGCGGCAGCGGCTATAAGGTTTCCGGTGGTCTGCACGGCGTCGGCGTTTCCGTCGTCAATGCCCTCTCCTCGAAGGTCGTTGCGCAGGTCAAGCGCGATGGCGCCATCTGGGAGATGGAGTTTTCACGCGGCAAGACCGTTCAGAAGATTATTGAGGTCGGCAAGACCGAGAAAACCGGTACGACCATTACCTTCTGGCCCGATCCGGAGATTTTCCAGACCGTCGAGTTCGATTACGAGACGCTGCGCATTCACTTCCGCCAGACGGCCTTCCTCAACAAGGGTCTCAAGATCGTCTTCTGCGATGCCCGCGGCGAAGAACCCAAAACCGAGGTCTTCCAGTACAAGGGTGGCATTATCGACTTCGTCAGGTATATGAACGAAGGAAAGACCGCCCTCAACGACAAGCCCGTGTACTTCGAGGCCGAAAGTGAGGCCGGCGAGGTCGAGATCTCCATGCAATGGACCGAGACCTACTCCGAAAACGTTCGCTCGTTTGCCAACAACATCGACACGACCGATGGTGGTACGCATCTCGAGGGCTTCCGCACGGCGTTGACCAAGACCATCAACGAATACGCGCGCAAGAAGAACCTTCTCAAGGAGAAGGACGAGAACCTCTCCGGTGAGGATTGTCGCGAAGGTCTTTCCGCCGTCATCTCCGTGCGCTTGCACGAGCCGCAGTTCGAAGGTCAGACCAAGGCCAAACTCGGCAATCCCGAGGTGCGCGGTCTTGTCATCGGTGCCGTCAACAAGGGTCTCGCCGAATATCTTGACGAGAACCCCAAGCCGGCGAAGATGATCGTGCAAAAGGCCATCCAGGCTGGCAAGGCCCGCGCCGCCGCCCGTAAGGCCCGCGACCTCACGCGCCGCAAGGGTGCGCTCGAAGGTGCCGGACTCCCCGGCAAGCTCGCAGATTGCTCCGTGCGCGACCCAGCGCTCACCGAGCTCTACATCGTCGAGGGTGACTCCGCAGGTGGCTCGGCCAAACAGGCGCGCGAGCGCAGCTACCAGGCCATTCTTCCCCTGCGCGGCAAGATCCTCAACGTCGAGCGCGTGCAGGAGCATCGTGCGTTGTCCTCGGACACCATCAACTCGCTCATCACGGCTATCGGTACGGGTTATGGCGAGGGATTCGACGCCGACAAGGCTCGCTACCACCGCATCATCATCATGACCGATGCTGATGTCGACGGCGCGCATATCGCCATCCTGCTGCTCACCTTCTTCTTCCGCTTCATGCCCGAGCTCATCAAGCGCGGTTACATCTACATCGCATGTCCGCCGCTCTATGGTCTCAAGAAGAAGAATTCGCGTACCGGCAAGGTTATCCAGTACCTCTACAACGACGAAGCGCTCAAGGAGTGCATGAACAACCTCGACAATCCCGAGAAATACGATGTCCAGCGCTACAAGGGTCTCGGCGAGATGGATCCCGAGCAGCTCTGGGAGACCACCATGGACCCCGAGCGCCGTACGCTGCGACAGGTCGAAATCTCCGACATGACTGAGGTTGACCGCGTCGTTAACGAACTTATGGGAAACGACGTCGAGTGCCGCCGCACCTTCATCACGGAGCATGCGGCCGATATCGACGAGCGCTTCCTCGACATCTAAGGAGGGATGAACAATGGCAGACGATACCTTCAACAACGATAACCAGGAATCCCTCATGGGTGATGACGAATTCACCGAGGTTGAGGCGACCATAATTGAGGATGACGAAGCAGGCGAGCAGGAGGAAAGCCTCGAAGCCAAGATCAATCACGGCATCGGAACGCTCGACATCAACGTCGGCAAGGTCTCCGAGACCGACTTCGCGCGCGAGATGCGCACGTCGTTCCTCGAGTACTCGATGTCGGTCATCGTGGCCCGCGCGCTTCCTGACGTGCGCGATGGTCTCAAGCCCGTCCACCGCCGCATCCTCTACGCAATGAGCGAAAGCGGCATCACGCCCAACAAGCCTCACGTCAAGTGCGCCCGCCCCGTCGGTGACTGCATGGGTAAATATCACCCGCACGGCGACGCGGCTATCTACGATACGCTCGTGCGTCTGGCCCAGGATTTCTCGATGCGCGTGCCGCTCATCGACGGCCATGGTAACTTCGGTTCCATCGATGGCGATTCCGCCGCAGCCATGCGTTATACCGAGGCGCGCCTGAACAAGCCGGCCATGGAGCTACTCGCCGACCTCGAGAAGGAGACCGTCGATTGGCAGCCCAACTACGACGAGTCGATGCAGGAGCCCAAGGTGCTCCCCGCACGCTTCCCGAACCTGCTCGTCAACGGTTCCGCCGGCATCGCCGTCGGCATGGCGACGAACATCCCGCCGCATAACCTCGGCGAGGCCATCGACGCGACCATCGCCGTCATGGAAAACCCCGACATCTCGCTCGACGAGCTGCTGCAGATCATGCCCGGCCCGGACTTCCCGACCGGTGCGACCATCATGGGCCGAGCCGGTATCCGCGAGGCGTACGAGACCGGTCACGGCTCGATTACCATCCGCGCCAAGGCCCACGTCGAGAAGAGCACCTCGGGTCGCAACCGCATCGTCGTGACCGAGATTCCGTACCAGGTCAACAAGGCCAAGCTCATCGAGAAGATCGCCGACCTGGTCAAGCAGAAGACGGTCACGGAGATTTCCGGACTCAACGACGAGTCGGACCGCAAGGGCATGCGCATCGTCATCGACCTCAAGCGCGGTGAGGAACCGCAGGTCGTGCTCAACAAGCTCTACAAGCATACGCAGCTGCAAACGGGCTTTGGTATCAACAACCTTGCCCTGGTCAACGGCGTGCCGCATATCCTGAGCCTCAAGGACATGCTCTACAACTACATCGACCACCAGGTCGACGTCATCCAGCGTCGCACGCGCTACGAACTGCGCAAGGCCGAGGAGCGCGCCCACATCCTCGAGGGTCTCGTCATCGCTCTCGACAACATCGACGAGGTCATCTCCATCATCCGCTCCTCGCGCGATGACGCCGAGGCCCGCGCCAAGTTGATCGAGCGCTTCGGCCTCTCCGAAGTGCAATCCAACCACATCCTCGAGATGCGCCTGCGTCGTCTGACCGGCCTCGAGCGCGAGAAGATCGAGACCGAGCTCGCCGAGCTGCGCGAGAAGATCGCCTACTACAAGCGCGTCCTGGGTGACGAGAACCTCGTCAAGGAGATCATTCGCGACGAGATGCTCGAGATCAAGCGCCGCTATGGCGACAAGCGCCGTACCGAGATCGCCGACGAGGCGCGTGACCTCGACATCGAGGATCTCATCGCCGACGAGGACATGGTCGTCACCATCACCCGCAGCGGCTACATCAAGCGCCTGCCGGTGGCCACGTACCGCCAGCAGAAGCGCGGTGGCAAGGGCATGAGCGGCGTGAAGCTCAAGGAGAACGACTTCGTCGAGCAGCTCTTCATCGCATCGACGCACGATTACATGCTCTTCTTCACGAGCAAGGGCAAGGTATATCGCCAGAAGGTGCATCAGATTCCGCTTGGCAGCCGCCAGGCCAAGGGCACGCCTGTCGTCAACCTGCTTCCCATCGAGGACGACGAGAAGGTCGCGACCGTCATCAACACGCGTGATTTCCCCGCCGACGAGTACCTGCTCTTCGCGACCGCCCATGGCATGGTCAAGAAGACGGCTTTCGACGCGTACAAGAACGTGCGCTCCAACGGCCTCATCGCCATCAACCTGCGCGATGCCGACGAGCTCATCGCCGTGCGCCGTGTGGCTCCCGGCATGAAGGTCATGATGGTGAGCAGCGCTGGCAAGGCCATACGCTTCGACGAGTCCGAAGCGCGCCCCATGGGTCGCGACACCACGGGCGTCCACGGCATTCGCATCGACGTCAAGGGCGGCGACCGCGTGCTCGGCATGGAGATCGCGCCTGACGATAGCGACCTCTTCGTCATCACCGAGCGCGGCTACGGCAAGCGCACCAAGGTCACCGAGTACACCGAGCATCATCGTGGTGGTGGCGGTATGTCGACGATCAAGATGACCGACAAGAAGGGCAAGATCGCCGCGATGAAGATCATCAACGAGAAGCACGAGATGATGATCGTGTCCGAGGAAGGCGTCGTGATCCGCGTGAAGGCGGGCGACATCTCCGAGCTTTCGCGTGCCACCCAGGGCGTCAAGGTCATGAACGTCGATGATTCCGACCGCGTCGTGGCGGTTGCACGCGTGGCTGGCGGCAAGAAAAAGAAGAAGGAGATCATCGAAGGCCAGACCGAGCTTCTCACCGAGGAAATCTCCGGCCAGATGAAGACCGAAGTACCCGCCGACGTGGAAGATGACATCGACGAAGACGAGATCGACACCACCGACTAGTAGCCGCAAGTGACTAGGATATGAGACAGCGTGCCAGGCACGCTGTCTCATAGAGGCCGCTCGTGTCGTTTGTGGGGCACTTCCGCGGAAACGAGGAGAACTTTCTCGAATATTCGCTTCCCAAGGAACTAAGATTGTGGCAGTATACATGCTCGCGTATTTGCGCGGGCCTTTAGCTCAGTTGGCTAGAGCGCACGACTGATAATCGTGAGGTCACAAGTTCGAATCTTGTAAGGCCCACCATTCTAGGTAATAAACGCCCCGGCGTGGGCCGAGTCGCCGCCGGGGCGTTTATTGATACTAGGACGCAATGCGCATCAGACAAATGTCGCCGGGGCGCTTTTGTCTGGTTTCGAGACACGTGTCTCACCACGGGGGTATAGCTCAGCTGGGAGAGCGCGGGCTTTGCAAGCCTGAGGCCAGGGGTTCGAGCCCCCTTACCTCCACCAATACATTAGAAACGGGCACCCATATGGTGCCCGTTTTGCATCGATGCTTGTTCTAGCGGCGATGACGATTCCCGATTTAGGGCTCAACCATCCCCACCTTTCAACACACTAAAGATTCCGCAGGTCAAGCACATATCACGACTCGCGCCGCTTTCATGCACGCATGTGCCAACAACGACCGTGTGTGTCATATTTGGTACATGCGTTTATCCAAACTTGACTTATACTGTTAGCTCACGTGCACGTACAGCGCATGATTTAAAGAAAGAGGTGCCTTGTGCGAAAAGGCAATGTCATAACCATCGCGGTTCTCGCCATCTTGTCTCTCGTGTTCCTGTGGCTTTGGAACGCACTTGGCTTCTCGTTCACGGATCCGGTCGATCTTGCCATCACCATCGTTTGGTGGGTTGTCATCATTGCCGTCGTCATTGCGATTGTCGTGACCGAAAGGCGCCGTCGCGAGCGCATCCGCACGGTCTTCGTTGCCGATGGGGTTCTCTACAACTGCGAAAGCGGCGTGATTCGCCTCAACAACGCGGCCGATGCCAAGAACTACGTCAAGGCAATCAGGCATGCGCTCAATAATCTCGATTACGGTGCGGAGGCAAAGCTCAGCCAAAACCAGCCGCGTTTGCGCTTCAAGTACATCGTGCGCTCCAAGCGCTTTTCCGACGGTGGCAGGACGTGGGCAGGAGAGCTTGTCAACGCGAGAAACCCGCAGGAAAACAGGGACTTTTCCGGTGCCGAGCAGCTTGCCAAGCTCATCGGCGCGGGCATGGAAAAGGATGCTCGCTAACGCAGCAGTCTCCAGTACCCCGCCTTTGCCGACCCCACGCGGTCGATAATCCCCAGCTCTCGTAGCTTTCTGAACGATCGCCGCACCGTGCTTTCGCTCACACCAAGCAGCTCTGCAATGCGTGGTGCGGTGGCGCGTCCGTTGGCACGCAATGCGCGGAGCACAAATTCATCTGTCGATGTGAGGTCGAGGTTGTTCGCCGCGGCGATGGAGCGTTGCGAAAAGGGAGCGCCACGCAACTCGTCTCCGGTTGCAAGTCCGTCAAATATGGAACTGCCATTTTGTACGGGTGGTTGAGAACTGGCGGGTTTCTCGCTGGTGTCCTCGAGAGTCTGGACCTCTGCGGGTTGTTCCTGCTCAGATGCGACACGGCGAAGGTCGGCCACGTCTTCGGGACGCACAACCATGTTCTCTTCCACCGCAGCGTCGTAATACCAGCATGCCCCACGATACTTGATGGGATGGTCGGGGTTTCCCGCCGGAACGACGACCTCGAGGCAGAAGACGGCACCGTCGAGCACGGGCTCGGTCACGCAGACGATACCAAGCTCCTTTTGGGTGATGCGAGGGATTTGCTCGAACGGCTTGCGCATGCGCGTCAGGCCCTTTGCGTAGTCTTTGCCCGCAGAATCAACGAGCAGCACGCCGCCGCCCGCGTTGGCGATTCCGCAGATGAGGGCGATGTGTCCCTGCTCCCACGAGTCTCGTTGTACGCGCAATGTGTCTGCAGAATCGGGCATACCGGCATCTCCCATCATCGAAAACGGCTTTTCGAGGCTACCATTTGGTTGAATGAAACAGCCGTTCAACGTGCCTATAAGGTCATTAACCTGTCATTATACTATCAATACCCTGTCAAAACGAAGGCGCCGATTGACTTTCTCTATATAGTTGCGGGTATCGCGCGTCACATCGACGCACAGGAATCACCCACACATTGCTTTGGTTGATGGCAGCGGATAAGGGGCAAGCATGAACAATTTGGAACGCATGATGGATGTGAAGAGGAGCATGGCGGCAAAAGTGATCGCGGCGTTTATGTCCGTGGCACTTGCGCTTACGATGACCAACGTCTCGCTCTTCGCGAGCTACGCATGGGCTGATGAGCCCGAGCAGGCTGTAGAGAACACCGCCGGGGGTGTTGCCGAAGAGGAAACGCCCGCACCGGAGACGCCTGCCGAGGAGCCCCCTGCCGTTGTCGAGGAAGATGCCGAAGACGAGGCAGAGCCCGCTGTCGAGGAGCCTGTCGAAACTCCCGCTACCGAAGAGGAGCCCGTCATCACTGAGCCGCAGAGCAATACCTCCGTGCTCATGGTTGCCGAAGAGACGATTGTCCACGAGGCGCTTTCGATTGCGCCGACGGCCGCACTTGAGTCTCATGAATCCGAGAACACGCACAGAAGCAAGTGGGTGCATTTGGAAGTGGAATGTGGCAACCCGGCCTCTCTGAAGTGTGAGGATGATCCTTGGCTGGTAATTTATCATCCTGCCGAGACCTATGGCACCTGGGCATCAGAGGATGCTGACGTCAAAAAAATAGATGATAGAACCGCCACCGTTATCGCCAAAAGTGTTGATACTGCAACAGTTGTCCACGAATGTCGTGGTAAGCACCTAGACATTCTGCGACACACCGTAACCTATACAATTACCGTCAAGCACGATTGGGTCAATGTTGAAGCCAAAGCAGCAACCTGCACTGAAGCCGGTCACGATGCCGGCAGGCAATGTGCCACGTGTGGTAAAACGGACTACAAGGTCCTGCAGCCCGTCGGCCACACCGAGGTCATCGATGCTGCCGTTGCCCCCACCTGCACTGAGACAGGAGAGACCGAGGGAAAGCACTGCTCGGTCTGCGGCAAAGTTACCGCTGCTCCGTCGCCTCTTCCCTCCCTTGGTCACAACACCGATGGCAAGGTTGATTCTAAGGTCGCCACCTGCACCGAGGACGGCGTTGTGGGCGGCACCTACTGCACCAGATGCAACTATGGCAAAGACGCTGCCCAGGCCGTTATCAACGCTAAGGGCCACAACACCGACGGCAAGGTCGAGCACGTGGACGCCACCTGCACCACCGATGGCGTCGTTGGCGGAACCTACTGCACGGCCTGCGACGAGGGCGAGGCTGCTGCCAGGACCATTATTCCTGCTACTGGCCACACCACTGTTATCGACGCCGCCAAGGACGCGACCTGCACCGAGACCGGCCTGACCGAGGGCTCTCACTGCAGTGTCTGCGGTACCGTGTTCGTTGCCCAGGAGGTCATCGAGGCGCTTGGGCATGACCTTGTGGTTACGGGAGAGTTTCCCTCATCCTGTGTTGATCATGGTTATATCACCAAAGAATGCGCACGCTGCGATCATCTTGAGTACGAGGAACTCCCTCTTGATGAAAACGCTCACAAGGTCTTTGGCTTAACGGGATATGCACCCACCTGCACCGAGGCTGGTTTAACCGATAAAAGCTACTGCATAAGCTGTGGAAAGGTCTTCGTCGAGCAGCAGGAAATTCCCGCTCTTGGCCACGACTGGGACGAAGGCAGGGTAACCGCTGAACCCACCTGCACCGAGGACGGTGTCATGACCTTCACCTGCAAGCGCGATGATTGTGGTGCCACGAAAACCGAGATCATCTCCGCCACCGGACACAATCACGACGGCGTGGTCGCCCACGTGGACGCTACCTGCACCACCGCCGGCGTCGTAGGCGGAACCTACTGCACGGTCTGCGGCGAGGGCGAGGAAGCCGCTAGGACCGTCATTCCCGCGCTCGGTCACGCCTATGGCGAGTGGACCGTCGTGACCCCGGCAACGATTGACGCCGAGGGTCTCGAGCAGCGCGTTTGCGCCAACGATCCCGCGCACATCGAGACGAGGACCATCGACATCCTTCCCGCCACGACCATCACCTGGTATGACGAGGACGGCACGACCGTGCTCTCCACCATGCGCTACATTCAAGGCACCGTCGAGCCCAGCTTCGCCGGCGAGACTCCCGTCAAGGCAGAAGACGCCGATTACACCTACAGCTTCAACGGCTGGGAGAACGTGACGAGGACTGACTCCGTCATCGCCTACAGGGCTACGTACACCGCTACGGCCAAGCCACAGCCTCCCGTCCCCGTGGACCCCGAGGATCCCACTCCCGTCGATCCGGTAGACCCGACGCCGATTGACCCCACTCCGGTGGATCCCGTCGATCCCACGCCGGTTGACCCGACCCCAACCCCGGATCCGACGCCGACCCCCGATGATCCGACCCCCGTCGACCCGACTCCGACGCCGGACCCTGCCCCGACGCCCACTCCTGGCGGTGACGGCACTGGTACGGGTGCCGATGC
>JABLTO010111215.1_pt1 | contig 80019 bp, 83 predicted proteins | sample 7160091 | NCBI WGS metagenome assembly JABLTO01 (sample SAMN14651225, study PRJNA627086) | human gut metagenome | isolation source: feces | host: Homo sapiens | reverse complement strand
TTAAAAAAAAAACCCGGGCGCTGCTTTGCCGCCCCCCCGCTGTTCGCACATGATTTATTTTTCCACAATGCGTTCCACAACCTTCGCAGACTTACCGACGCGGTTGCGCAAGTAATACAGCTTCGCACGGCGCACTTCGCCATGACGGACAACTTCGATGCGGCCAATGCGCGGGCTGTTGTAAGGGAATGTGCGCTCCACACCTACGCCATAGGATACGCGGCGCACGGTGAAGGTTTTACGGATACCGCCACCCTGCATCTTGATCACAACGCCCTCAAAGTTCTGAAGCCTTTCGCGCGTACCTTCAACAACCTTTACATATACGCGGACGGTATCACCGATCTCGAGTTTGGGGAGGTCGTTGCGCAACTGTTCTTTTTCAAGTTCCCGAATAATATCAGCCATTTTCAGCTTTCTCCTTCCTCATAGACGTTCTTGCAGGATGGCTCCCACATTGGACCGCCCGTTTTCCGAACGCCATTATATCATGTCTTTTTCGTCTTTGCAAGGTATATTTGCCTATTTTTCTTGGTTTTTTAAGCGTGCCAAAAACTCCCTGTCGCGCTTGTCCAGCTCCGCCTCATCCAGGGCCGCGATCAATTCCGGCCGCCGCCGCCAGGTGAGTTTGAGCGACTCTTCCCGCCGCCAGCGCGCAATATGCGCATGGTTCCCGCTCAAGAGCACTTCCGGTACGGCCATGCCCCTATAATCTGCGGGGCGCGTATACTGCGGATACTCGAGAAGCCCTGTGCTGAAGGACTCCTCCTCCGCGGATACGCTGCTTCCGAGCACGCCCGGTATAAAACGGGAAACGCAATCGATCAGCACCATCGCCGGCAGCTCTCCGCCGGTGAGCACATAATCGCCAATGGAAAGCTCACAGTCCATCTGCTCCATGGCACGCTCATCGATCCCTTCATAATGCCCGCAAAGAAGAAGCAGACGTTCTTTGCCTGCGAACTCCAGCGCCATTGACACGCTGAGCGTTGCGCCGCGTGGCGTAAATACGATCCTTAGCGCTTCGTGTCTGGGATCCACTGCATCCAGGCAGGAAAAAATGGGCTGCGGCATCATCACCATGCCAGCGCCGCCGCCAAACGGGTAATCGTCCGTGTTCTTATGCTTGCTTTGGGAATACTCCCGTATATTGTGGAGCGAGACATCCAAAATGCCCTTTTCCCGCGCGCGGCCAAGCATGCTCGTGCCCAGTACGCCGGAAAACATCTCCGGGAAAAGCGTCAGCACGTCAATCTTCAAACAGGCCAACCTCCCGCAGCACATCGGCATGCAGCACAATGTGCTTGTTTTCCACATCAACTTCCGCTAGAAGCTTCTTGAGCGCCGGTACCAATAGCGTTCGCTTCCCCTTGATGAGGTAAACATCATTCGCGCCGGTTTCCAGCACATCTTCAAGCAATCCGTACTCTGCGCCTTCCGTATCGCTGACGCGGCACCCGATGAGATCCACAACAAAATAGCGGCCGGGTGGCAACTTTGCCGCGTGCGCGCGATCCACGCAAAGATATACGTTGCGCAGCTTTTCAGCTTCCTCCCGCGTGGTTACGCCAGAAATCGAAGCATACACGGCATCATCCCGCACACCCACGCCGGATACCACCACGGGTTCATAGCTGCCCCCGCGTTCAAGGTATGCTTCTTTGAGCGACGCATACCGCCCCAGGTCATCCGAAAGTGGAAGCAATTTTACCGCACCGCGCACACCATGTGGGCGGACGATCAAGCCAACGCGCAGATATTCCATCAGACGATCTCGACGATGTATTTCTTGTTTTCGCGGATGGAGGCCGCCTTCACAACGGTGCGGATTGCCTTGGCAATGCGCCCCTGCTTGCCGATCACTTTGCCCATATCATCGGGCGCAACGCTCAGCTCGATGATCGTAGCATGGTCGCCTTCCTTTTCCACGACCTTGACTTCTTCCGGCTTATCCACGAGATTCATTGCGATGTATTTGACCAGTTCTCCCATGGTCTGCCTCCTTGCTGTGGTTTCTTCCGGATTTGTCACTGAATCGCCCCGGATTTCTTGAGCAGGCCGCGGACGGTGTCGGTCGGCTGTGCGCCGTTCTTGATCCACTGCTGTGCCTTCTCATTGTCCACCTTGATTTCGGCGGGGTCGGTCTGCGGGTTATAGTAACCGATCTCCTCTACAAAAGCGCCATCGCGCGGAGCGCGGGAATCCGCAACCACAATGCGGTAAAACGGGGCCTTCTTTGCGCCCATCCTGCGAAGCCGAATCTTAAGCATACTTGTTCCTCCTAAAATTACATTCTTGTTCTTGATTTATCGAAAACGGAAAACCGTTGTTCGCACTGTTTACTGGGGCTTAAAACCCAAACGGGAAGCGTTTCTTCCCTTTTTTAAACCTGCCGCCCTTCCCCATGTTGGTAAGCTGCTTCATCATCTTGCGCGAAGCTTCATACTGGTTGAGCAGACGGTTTACCTCTTGAATGGTGGTGCCGCTGCCGCGCGCAATGCGCTTCCTGCGGCTCGCGTTTAGGATGTCCGGCCGCCGGCGCTCCTGCGGCGTCATCGCACGGATGATTGCCTGCGTGCGCGCCATCTGCTTTTCATCGATCTGCACATTTCCAAGCTTGCCTGCATCGATGCCCGGGATCATGCCCAGAATATCCTGCATCGATCCCATGTTTTTCATCTGCTCGAACTGTTCGAGATAGTCTTCAAGCGTAAATTCATCCTTGCGCAGCTTTGCCTCAAGCTCCATGGCCTTTTTTTCATCGAAGGCTGTCTGCGCCTTTTCGATGAGGGTGAGCACATCGCCCATGCCGAGGATGCGCGAAGCCATGCGGTCCGGGTGAAACGGCTCGATATCCGTAAGCTTTTCCCCAGTCCCGGAAAACTTGATGGGTTTCCCCGTTACGGCTTTGACCGAAAGTGCGGCGCCGCCGCGCGTGTCGCCATCGAGCTTCGTTACGATTACGCCTGTAAGCGCAAGGGTTTCATTGAAGGATTTTGCAACGTTGACCGCATCCTGGCCCGTCATCGCATCGATCACAAGGAGGATCTCGCTGGGGTTCACGGCTTCCTTTACAGCGGCGATCTCCGCCATCATGTCGTTATCGATATGTAGCCGGCCGGCCGTATCGATGATAACAAGGTCCTTTAGGGTGCGCCGTGCCTCTTCTATGGCGTATTTTGCAGTTTCAACCGGGTCGCTCTGCCCCCGTTCAAAAACTGGCACGCCTACCTTTTCCCCTACCACCTGCAGTTGCTTGATTGCGGCTGGGCGGTAGATATCGCAGGCAACCAAGAGCGGAGACTTCCCATATTGTTTGGAAAGATAGGCCGCAAGCTTGCCCGCCATGGTCGTTTTTCCCGCGCCCTGCAAGCCTGCAAGCAGGATAACGGAAGGCGTCGTGGAACCAAATTCGATCTTGGCATTCGTGCCGCCCATGAGCCTGGTCATCTCTTCGTTCACAATCTTGATGACCTGTTGGCCCGGCGTGAGGCTTTCAAGCACTTCTGCCCCAACCGCACGCTCCGTTACGGCATTCACGAAGCTTTTCACCACCGTGAAGTTTACATCCGCTTCGAGGAGCGCCAGCTTCACCTCGCGCATAGCCTCTTTTACGTCCTTCTCGTTGAGCTTGCCCTTGCCGGAAAGCTTTTTAAATACGTTTTGCAGTTTGGAAGAAAGCCCTTCAAACGCCATCGTTTATTCCTCAATCATGTTGTATATTTCATCCGTTTTAGCGCTGAGCGCCGTTTTCTCTTTCCCTTCGGGCAGTGCGCCTATCATCTTTTGCAGTTCGCCCAAGCCGCGCAGCAGCGCCGCATCGCGCTTCATTAAGCCAAGGCTCCGCTCCAGTGCATAGAGCTGCTCCTCACCGCGCTTGAGCGCATCCCGTACGCCCTGGCGGGAAATGCCTTCCCGCTCCGCGATCTCTGCAAGGGAACAATCCTCAAGCAGGGATTGCTCAAGCAGTGCGCGTTGGCGCTGCGTTAACAGCGCGCCATAATAATCCAGCAAATACCCGAGTTCAATGTGCTTCTCCATGTTTTGCGCTCCGCTGTAAAGTATTTCTGCTTTACACCATTGCTATTATACAGGAAAGCGCCGTAAAGTCAAGCGTTTTCTTTCCTAGTACCGTTTTAAGCGCCGATCAGCGCCCGCGCAAACGCATCGGGATCGAAGGGCTGAAGATCGTCAATGCCCTCCCCCACGCCTACAAAGCGCACCGGCAGGCCAAGTTCCTCTTTGATGGCAACCGTCATGCCGCCCTTGGCTGTGCCATCGAGCTTCGTGAGCACAACGCCTGTAAGCCCAGCGGATTCTCCAAATACACGGGCCTGCGCGATTGCATTTTGCCCGGTAGTCGCATCCAGCACCAGCAATACCTCCGTGTGCACGCCCGGAAGCTCCCGCCCGATTACCCTGCGGATCTTTTCAAGTTCGCTCATTAGGTTTTTCTTGTTATGCAGCCGTCCCGCCGTATCGCATAGCAGCAGATCGCACCCTTTCGCCTTAAAGGAAGCGATCGCATCGAATACCACGGCAGCAGGGTCGGCGCCTTCGCCGTGCTTCACAATCGGCACGCCTGCACGCTCCGCCCAAACGGAAAGCTGCTCGGCCGCCGCGGCACGGAACGTATCCGCTGCCGCCATCATGGGGCTTCGTCCTTCCGTTTTAAAATAAGCCGCCATTTTCCCGATGGATGTGGTTTTTCCTACGCCGTTTACGCCTACGATCAAAAGCACAGCAGGCTCGCCTTTCGGCAAAAATGCCTGCTCCGGCCGCATGCAATCCGCCAGGATCCCGGCGAGCACCTCCCGCGCTTCGCTCTGGGTTTTCAGCTTCCGCTCAGAAACGGCCGTGCGCAGCCGCTCCAACAGGGTTTGTGTGGTTTCCATGCCCATGTCGGCAATAATCATCGCTTCTTCCAGCGCATCATAGAAATCCGCATCAATGCGCTCTTCCCCTGCAAACAGGCCCATAAAAATGCCGCCGCCCGTTTTGGAAAGGCCTTTTTTCAGTTTTTCAAAAAAGCCCTGTTTCTTTTCCATTTCTTTCCCCTTTCACAAATCCGTTCTATGCTGCTTCAAGCACTTTCATGGAAGCGCGCGGATACGATCTTCGACACACCTTTCTCCTCCATGGCAACGCCGTAAAGCGCGTTGCAGACCTCCATGCTTCCCTTGCGGTGTGTAATTAGGATGAACTGCGTATCCAGAGAATATCGCTTCACATATTCTGCAAAGTTGGAAACATTCACCTCGTCAAGCGAGGTTTCGATTTCATCCAGGATGCAAAATGCCGTTGGCTTCAGTTTGAGCATGGCAAACAGCAGCGCGATTGCAGTAAGCGCCCGCTCGCCGCCGGAGAGTAAAGAAAGCAGCTGCAATTTTTTTCCAGGCGGTTGCGCAATAATTTCAATATCGCAGTTGAGGATATCGTTTTTATCAGAGAGGAGCAGTTCCGCCCGTCCACCGCCAAATAGCTCTGTAAAGGACGTTCTAAAATTCTCGCCAATGCGTTCGAATTGCCGGCGGAATTCGGATTCCATCGTAGAAACAAGTTCCGCGATGAGCTGCTGGAGATCTGCCTGCGCCTGCTGCAAATCGCTGCATTGCGTATGCAAGCTTTCGTAGCGCTCCTTCACGTTTTTATAATCCTCAATCGCGCTTACGTTTACATCGCCCAATGCACGGATTGCTTTTTTGAGCTCATCCACCCGGATGTGCGAAGCCGTAATGGCAATCTGGCGGCGGAAGGCTTGCGCATTTTCATACGTCAACTCATAATCTTCCCAAATGCGGTCCTGCATTGCTTGAAGCTCCATCTGCGCCCGGTTCTGGTTGAGCTCTGCACGGTGCCTGCGCTCCTGCATATCGCCAAGCTCTGCCGCAACCGTTTCCCGCCGCGCGCGCAGTTCATCGAGCGATTGCAGGTGTTTTGCACGCTCGCTTTCCATCGCATGCAAACGCTCGGTGTGCGCATCCACCTCCTTGCGTTCGGCGCTGATGTTCGTATTAATGGCCGCAAGCTCCTGTTGCATCTGCGCAAATTTTGCAAGAGATTCCTCGGCCGCACGCTGGTCCGCATCGATGGAAGCGGAAAGCCCGGCAAACTCCCGCTGCATGCGTGCGCGTTCATGCTCCGCTGCTGCCTGCTCCTTTTCAAGCGCCATGAGCGCAACGCGGCGTTGCGTGGCGCGTTCGTTTTCCTCTGCATGTTCCGCACGCAGCGCGGAAAGCGCCTCCTGCGTTTTGCGAATGTCCTCCTGCGTTGCGAAGTTTCCTTCTTCCAGGCCTTCCCGGTCCGCCTCAGCCGCACGGCGCTGCTCATCAATATTCTCGATGTTGTCGCGGATCTGCGCGCGTTCGAGCGCTGCCGCCTCCAGTTCCGCATGGGCATCCTCCACATACTTGCGGATAATATCCAGCTTTTCCTTCTGCGTTGCAAGCTCGATGTCCTTTTTATGGAGCGCCTCTGCGGCAGTTTCCACCGCGGCGTTTGCCGCACCGAGGGATGCTTCTGCCTCAGATGCCTCTGCGGCGCGCGCTTCCAGGCCTTCTGCAAGGGATTCCATGCGCTTTTTGAGCTGTTCCATCTCGCGTTCGCGCCCAATGAGGCTGAACTCCCGTTTCTGCGTGCTGCCGCCCGTCATCGCACCGCCTGGGTTGATGATGTCCCCCTTCACCGTTGCAATGCGGAATGCACTGCGCGCACGGCGATTGATGGTTATGCCCGCATCGAGATCCTTCACGATCACCGTGCGTCCAAGCAGGTTTTCGATTACGCTGCGATACTTGGCATCATAACCCACAAGCTCGGACGCGATACCCAAAAAGCCATCCACGCGGCATGCGTCGCGCTCTGCAGCATCCAACGTACGTGGGCGCATCGCAGAGATGGGGAGCAGCGTCGCCCGGCCATATTCCCGGCGGCGCAGATATTCAATCACATATTTTGCATCCTGCTCTGTTGGCGTTACGATGTTTTGCAGGGTTGCGCCGAGCGCCATTTCCACCGCCGTTTCGTATACTTCCGGCACGCGGAGCAATTCTGCAACAACGCCCTCGATCCGTTTTTTTAATTCAAAATCGTGTTCGCTATCCCGCAGCACATTGCGCACGCTCGCATAATACCCTTCATGTGCGCGTTTCATTTCTTCCAGCACCTTGAGGCGGGAACGTCCGGCCTCTGCCTGCTGCTCCATCGTGCGCACCGCCTCGCGGGCGGTGCGTAGCTGCGCATTGGTTTGGTTTACAGCTTCAATGGCTGCAGCGCGCTGTGCCTCGCATGCCTTCCGTTCTCCCTGTATGGCCTCGAATTGTTTTTGTGCCTCCGCATATTCCGCATCGAGCTTGCCTGCTTTTTCTCGCAGGTCCACCTCTTCGCCATCAATCGCCTTTAAGCGCTCCTCCAGCGTGCCGCGGATGGCTTCATACCGTGAAAGCATGCTCCGTGCATCCGAAATGCGGTTCATGGCTTCGATCATCTCGCGCTTCTGCTGTTCCAAAAGCGTTTCTTTCTCCGCAATCGCTGCGCCCATTTCGGCAAGGCGTCTGCTCTGCGCTTCAAAGCTTTCCCGCTCAGCAGCCTGCTTCCCAGCATTGCCGGCAAGCTCCTTTTCGCGCGCAGCAATGCTTTGGGCAAGCTCCTTTTTGCGCGCTTCGCTTTCCGCTGCGCGCGCCTCAAGCCGAGTCCGTTCGGCAATAAGGTTTTCCATTCGCTCCTGGAACACGCGGGATTCGCCCGATTTCGCCTCCACACCCGAAGAAAGCGCAAGCAGTTTGTTTTGCAATTCACTGATTGCCCCGGAAATCGCCCGTTCGCGTTCCTCTTGCTCAGCACAACCTGCCGCAAGGCTATGTTCAAGCGCGGCATTGGTTTCGATTTCGCCGGTAAGCTGGGTCAATGTATTGGAAAGGCCCGTCAGCCTTTCGTTTAGTTTGTCATATTGATAAAGGAAGACGTTGATTTCAATCTCCTTCAATTCATCGCGAAGGCGCAGGTATTCCCGCGCGGCGGCACTCTGTTCCTCCAGAGGGCCAACCTGCTTGCTCAGTTCTTCCAGGATATCCTCCAGCCGCTGCAGGTTCTTTTTTGTGCTCTCCAGTTTGCGTTCAGCCTCTTCCTTGCGCACGCGGTATTTCATCACGCCTGCCGCCTCTTCAAAGGCATTTCGGCGCTCGCTGGACTTGTTGGAAAGGATCTCTTCCACGCGCCCCTGCTCTATGATGGAATACCCTTCCCTGCCGATGCCCGTATCACGGAATACCGCGCTAATGTCCTTCAAGCGGCAGGGCGTGCGGTTGAGGAGATACTCACTTTCGCCGGAACGGTAAACGCGCCGCGTCACGGTGACCTCAGAAAAATCCGTGTTCAGCTTCCCGTCCGCATTATCAAACGTGAGAGAAACCTCACAATAAGCAAGCGGCTTTTTCTGTTCCGTTCCATTGAAGATCACATCTTCCATTTTGGCGCCACGCAGCGCACGCGCGCTCTGCTCGCCGAGCACCCAGCGCACCGCATCTGCAATATTGCTTTTGCCGCTGCCATTGGGCCCAACGATCGCCGTGATCCCTTGTTCAAATTCGATTTCCGTTTTTCGGGCAAACGATTTAAACCCGTTTATTTCAAGCTTGACCAGTCTCAATCGCGTATACCAAACCTTATCTTTCTCAATCCGCCTCGTGGATTACGCCAAACTCTACAAGTGCAGCACGTGCAGCCTGCTGCCCCGCTTCCTGCTTCGTCCGCCCTTCCCCTGTGCCCGCTGTCTCTCCTGCCACGAGCACGCGCATGGAAAAGGTTTTATTGTGATCCGGCCCACTGCTGCCGATCAGCTCATAAGCGATCTGGCCCATATGGTGCTTTTGCACATATTCCTGAAGCATAGTCTTATGATCCTTGATAAGCCGCCCGGCCATTGCGTCTTCCACGCTTTTATGGACAAACCGCATGATGAAACGCTTTGCGACCTCCATGCCTCCGTCGATGTACAAAGCCCCGATTACAGCTTCCACCGCATCCGAAAGGATCGATGGCTTCTCCCTGCCGCCCGAGTGATCTTCCCCGCGGCCCAGCAACAGCAGCCTGCCAAAGCCATAATCCTTGGCCACTTCGTAAAGTGCGCTCTCGCAGACAGCCTGCGCGCGCAGGCGGGTCATCGCACCCTCGTCTGAATCCGGGAAACGGGTGAATAAATATTCGCTTGTACAAAGCTCCAGCACCGCATCTCCCAGGAATTCAAGCCGCTCGTTGTGCGCGCTTGCACGCCCATCCCCTTTCACATAAGAAGTATGGGTCAGCGCTGTATCCAGAAGCGTCAAATCATGGAATTGGTACTCCAGACGTTCCTCCAGCGCATTGAGCATTTTTCTCCTCTGAAATTCCAAATTTCCCTCCACATGCCAAAAACCCGCATCGGCGATGCGGGTATCAGCGAGCCTTCTTTTATTTGTTCACATATTTGATGATATCGCCAACACAATGGATGTTGGGCAGCTCATCGTCCGGAATCTGCACGCCGTATTGCTGTTCAAGATCCATAATCAACTCCACGATATCAAGAGAATCGGCTTTTAAATCTTCAATCAGCCTGGATTCCATCGTGATCTGTTCCTCGGGAAGGTCAAGCTGCTTTGCGATTGCAGCGCGCACATTTTCAAATTCCATGCTTTTTTACCGCCTTTCCAAATAATTCCAAATTAATTAAGCTGCCGGCATGCCGGCAAATAAGAATATGCTTTAAGTTTAACTTTATCAGCGCACGCTGTCAATCCTCTACATCGGGCAGGGCTGAGATTGCAGCGCTAATCACGCCGTTCACATCGGCCAAAGCAAAGCGCCGCGCCTGCATCACAGCCGAGCAGAATGCCTTTGCATCTGAGCTGCCATGCGCTTTGATTACGCCGCCGTTTATGCCAAGAAGCGGCGCGCCGCCCTCTTCGGTGTAATCCATTTTTTTCTTCATGCGCCGGAATGCGGGCTTCGCAAGCGCCGCACCCAGTTTCGAGCGCGTATCCGCCAAAAGTTCGTCTTTGAGCATGGAAAGGATGGTTGCCGCAAGCCCCTCCGTATATTTAAGCACCACGTTGCCGGAAAACCCATCGCACACCAGTACATCGCATTCGCCCGAAAGGATCTCCCGCGCTTCACAGTTTCCCACAAAATTGATCGGCGCTGCCGCAAGCAACGGATAGGCAGCTTTTGTAAGTTCATTTCCCTTTTCCGCTTCCGTCCCATTGTTAAGGAGCGCCACGCGGGGGTTCTCCAGTCCTAATACCCCTTTCATATAAGCGGATCCCATCACGGCAAACTGCTGCAAATAAGAAGGTTTACAATCCGCATTGGCTCCACAGTCGATCAGCATCATGTGCCCGCCTGTGCGCGTTGGCAAAAGCGGTGCCAGCGCGGGACGCTTCACGCCTTTGATGCGCCGCACGATAAGCGTTGCGCCCGTTAGGAGCGCACCCGTGCTGCCTGCGGAAACGATGCAGTCCGCTTCCCCCTGGGCAACCTCCGTAAGCGCTTTTACAAGGGAGGAATCCTTCTTGCGCTTTATGGCAACCGTTGGAGCTTCATGGCAATCGATTACCTCCTGCGCATCCAATACAGCCATGCGCGCTGCATCAAAACTATGTTTCCCCAACTCTTGGCGAATAGCGTCTTCCCTGCCGCAAAGGGTAATGGAAATGTCATCATAACGGCTGAGCGCAAGCACTGCACCCTCTACAACCGCATTAGGCGCATTATCTCCCCCGAAGGCATCCATAACAATCCGAATCATTCCAAATCATTCCTTTAATTTCAATATATTTGATTCTATCACGGCATGGAAAAGATTGCAAATACGGCCTTTCTTTACAGGCAAAAAGGGCTTTTCGCCCATCTTTGGGTGAAAAGCCCTGCCTTGCACACGAGAACCAGGCGTTACGCCTTCTGTTCTTCCACTTTGACGACCTGCTTGCCATCGTAATAGCCGCACTTTTTGCATACCCGATGAGCCAGCTTGGGCTCATGGCACTGCGGGCATTCTACGATGCCTGGGATGGAAAGCTTCCAGTTTGCCCTGCGTGCATCGCGCCTCGCCTTCGAAGTTTTTCTCTTGGGGACTGCCATGGTTACACCTCCTTATCGTCGTTCAGCAGCGTTTTGAGCGCGGCGAACGGCGATGGAAGTGGCTCCTCGCCGGCCTCACGCGCGCAGGAACACTGCGCTGTGTTCAAATCGCACCCACAGATGGGGCACAGCCCGCGGCAGTCCGGCTTGCATACGCTGTAAGGGCGCATATTGAGCAGGATCGCATCGCTGAGCATCTGATCCAATTCGAGCGTTTCACCGGAGAATGCATAACATTCGCTGTCCTCCGGCACATTTTTTTCAAAGCGCTCATCCAATTCCACTGAAAACGGTTCCGCAAACTCCTTTGCGCAGCGTGCGCATTGCACATGCAACGCCGTGCTCAAAGTTCCTTTGACGGAAAATCCCTCGCCATCAAACACATATTCCACATCCACAGATACCGGAGCCGCAAACCGAATTGTCTGCCCCAAATACTCCATATCCGTAAATTGCTCCGCCGCGTGAAACACGCCGACGCGCCCAGGAAGTTTGAGTTCTAAAGCTACAGGTATTTTCATGGAAAGTCAACCTCGTATATTTTATCTACAACCCCATTGTTTGTCAACAATATTTTTGGGGTTTTCGGCTGAGCGCAGCTTTATTTTGCCGCAAGCGCCGCAGTGTCGCGCGCGATGACCATTTCCTCATCCGTGGGTATCACGAATACCTTCACGCGGCTATCCTTCGCACTGATCTCAGCTTCTTCGCCGCGGGGGCAGGTCAAGTTTGCTTCGCGGTCAAACGCAACGCCGAGATAGCCAAGGTCGCCTGCAATTGCTTCGCGGATTGCGCGGTCGTTCTCACCTACGCCGGCCGTGAACACGATTGCATCTACGCCGCCGAGGGCAGCAGCATACGCGCCAATGTATTTCTTAACTTTATAGGCGAAGGTCTTGAGTGCAAGCTGTGCGCGCTCGTTTCCAGCTTTTGCAGCTTCATCAAGATCGCGGAAATCGCTCGAAACGCCGGAAATGCCCAGAACGCCGCTCTTTTTGTTCATGTACGTATCGATGCCCTTCTTGTCAAGTCCCAGCTTATCCATGAGATAGGTAACGATCGCAGGATCCATGTCGCCGCAGCGGGTTCCCATCGGGACACCTTCGAGCGGGGTCAAGCCCATGGACGTATCGATGCACTTGCCGCCCTTAACTGCTGCGATGCTCGATCCGTTGCCCAAATGGCAAGTGATGATGCGCGTATCCTCAGCAGGCATATCGAGCTTTTCCATCGCCTTGCGTGAAACGTAGAAGTGGGACGTGCCATGGAAGCCATAGCGGCGCACCATAAGCTCGGTATATGCTTCATAGGGCAGGCCATAGAGGAACGCCTCCGGGGGCATGGTTTGATGGAACGCAGTATCAAACACGGCAACCATCGGCGTATTGGGCATAATGGCGCGGCAAGCGTCGATGCCCATGAGGTTTGCGGGGTTATGCAGCGGCGCAAGATCCGTTAAGCTCTTAACCGCTTCGATCAGTTCATCGGTAATAAGCGCGGACTTTGCGAACTTTTCGCCGCCATGGACGATGCGATGGCCCACAGCGTCGATCTCATCCATGCTCTTGACAACGCCGATCTTGGGGTCTGCAAGCGCGTCGAGCACCATGCGGATCGCATCGGTATGATCCTTCATATCCTGCTTGAATTCATGCTTGTCGCCGCCGGCGGGTTTGTAGGTCAGCATGGAGCCGCCGATGCCGATGCGCTCGCAGAGGCCCTTTGCGATCACGTTGCCGTTATCGACATCGATCAGCTGATATTTAAGGGAAGAGCTCCCCGCGTTGATGACCAATACTTTCATATGCTTTTCCTCCGCTTATTTCGCCATGTTCTGTGCCTGCACAGCCGTAATGGCCACGACGGAAACGATATCCTCCACGCTGCAGCCGCGGGAAAGATCGTTGATGGGCTTGCGGAAGCCTTGGCAGATCGGGCCCGTTGCCTCTGCGCCCGCAAGGCGCTGCACGAGCTTATAGCCGATGTTGCCCGCCTGTAGATCCGGGAACACAAGCACGTTCGCCTTGCCAGCAACTGGGCTGCCGGGCGATTTGAGCTGGCCAACCTTTTCCACAAGCGCTGCATCCGCCTGGAGTTCGCCATCCACATTCAAATTGGGCGCAAGCTCCTTGACCATCGCCGTTGCCGCGACGACCTTATCCACGTTTTCATGCTTTGCGCTGCCCTTGGTAGAGAAGGAGAGCATCGCTACGCGCGGATCGATCCCGCAGAGCACCTTTCCGGTCTCCGCAGAGGCTACCGCGATGGAAGCAAGCTGCTCTGCCGTGGGGGCGATATTCACCGCGCAATCCGCAAAGATCATCACGCCGTCATCGCCATAGGCTTTGTTGGGAAGCTCCATGATGAAGCAGCTTGAAACGGTGTTCATGCCGGGCGCCATCTTGATGATCTGAAGGCCCGGGCGCAGCGTTGCCGCCGTGGTGCAAATCGCGCCGGCAACCATGCCGTCCACCTTGTCGTCATAAAGCATCATCGCACCGAAGAACATGGTGTCCTTCATGGTGGCTTCGGCCTTTTCGGGCGTCATGCCCTTGGCCTTGCGCATTTCATAAAACTCATTCACATAGCGTCCGAAATCGGGCGAGGCAACGGGATTTACAATATCAACACCGCAAAGGCACACGCCGAGCGCTTCGGCTTTGGCCTTGATCGCTTCCGGGTTGCCCAGGAGCGTGAGCTTTGCAATGCCTTCTTTTGTGATGATCTCCGCCGCGCGGATGGTGCGCTCCTCCTCACCTTCAGGCAGCACGACATGCTTTACGTCAGCCTTTGCTTTCACTTTGATCTTGTCGAGCACGGACATTTTGGAATGATCTCCTTTCGAAACTCTTATGTTCGGCGAGCGTTTCGCTCTAACTTAGTTATTATAGCACAAGAAATCCTTTTCGCCTACCGCAAGCCGGGGAATTTTATAGAGGAAATTGCACTTTTTTCCATAGTTGTCCTCATTTCATGCTATAATCATGCAAGAAGCCCGATCTGGAGGTTGACCATGCAGCGCATTGCTGGCGTTATTGCCGAATATAACCCGTTCCATAACGGGCATGCCTACCACCTTGCCCGCACAAAAGAAGTTTCCGGCTGTGCGCAAATCATCGTTGCGCTCAGCGGCAGCTTCGTGCAACGCGGGGAGCCCGCTGCATTCGATAAATTCCAGCGTGCCCGCTGGGCGCTGCTCCATGGGGCGGACTTGGTGCTGGAGCTTCCTACCGCGTTCGCCTGCGCCAGCGCAGAGCGTTTTGCACGCGGGGGCGTCGCCTTGCTCGCTGCGACAGGGCTCATTTCGGCGCTTGCCTTTGGCGCAGAGCATGCTGACCCCGCGCTCCTCCAGGCGCTCGCTTTCCCCCAGGTGGAGAAAGGCGAACAGCGGGAGCGCCTTGCTTTTCATCTCAAACGCGGCCTTTCCTATCCGGCTGCATACGCCCGCGCCGCCGGAGAGCTTGACGAAGAGGCCCAAAAAGCGCACGCATTGCCCAACAATATCCTTGCTGTAGAATACCTGCGGGCATGCAAGCTGCTTGCCCCTGCGATCGAGCCTATTGCCATCGCACGCGTAGGCGCTGACCACGATGCGCCGGCCATGGATGAGCAGGCAGGTTTTGCAAGCGCATCCGCGCTGCGCGAAGCAGCTGAACAGCATGCATTTTCCTTACTTTGCAACGCAGCGCCTTCGGATGTTGCGGCTGAAATCGAAGCCGCATGCCGTGCGCAAAGCGCTCCCAAAAACGCAGATGCACTTTCCGGCGCCATTCTTTATGCGCTGCGCATGCGCACGCGCGCTCAGCTCGCAGAGCTGCCGGACGTTGCGGAAGGGCTTGAAGCAACGCTTTACGAAAAGGCGCGCTCCTGCACCGGATATTCCGCGTTTCTCTCCGCTGTGAAAACAAAGCGTTACACCCATGCGCGCCTAAGGCGCATTGCCATGCATACGCTCCTTGGCGTGGATAAAAGCTTTTTCGCCCGTCATCCTGCGCCACGCTATCTGCGCGTGCTCGGCGTAAAGCGCAGCGCATTGCCGCTGCTTGCAAAGCTGGCGCAGAGCGCATCCTTGCCCGTGGTAACCGGATACCGTGAATATGCCAGGCTGGATGCCGCTGCAAAGGAACAATTCAAGCTTGACCTCTTTGCAGGTGAACTGCTCGCCATGGCTTCTCCAACGCCAGAGCCGGCACAAAACGAATTCACGCGCCCTCTGTTGATCGTTTAACCTCGAGCGACCATATCTGCACTTTGCATTGCATAGGATAAAGCATGAAAAGAAAGTTTGCTTTATTCCTTTGCGCGCTTGTCTGCGCGCTGCTCATCCTCTTCAATCCGGACGCCATGGACGCTGCCCGGGAAGGTTTCGCGTTATGGCGGGATTCCGTTATGCCCGCGCTGCTCCCGTTTTTTGTGTGCACTGCGCTCATGCGCCAGATGGGAGCACTGCAAAGCGGCAACTGCGCTGCGCTTTTCGCGCTTGCCTTTGTTTCCGGCGCCCCAGGCGGCGCACGCCTCACCGCGCAATACGCCACAGACGGTGAACCGGACGCGGGGCTTTCCGCGCTTGCGGCAGCGCTCAACACCATCAGCCCCATGTACATCGCTGGCGCGTTTGCGACGGGCATGCTGGGCGTGCCACAGGCAGCGCTCCCCGTTCTCATCGCTCAATTTCTGGCGGCGCTTCTTTGCGTGTTGCTTGCGCGCAAAGCATATGGGCCTGTGCTCATCGCCAGCGCGCCCGAACAGGCGCTACCGTTTGCGCGCCTGTTCGTTGCCAGCATCGCAGAATCCGTATCCTCTCTGCTATCCATCTGCGGCACCATTATCTTTTTCCTGGTATTCATGCGCCTGCTTGCTGCAACGGGCATTCTCGCCGCCGTGCTTTGGCCGTTCAAATCCCTTCTTACCCTACTCGGCGGCAACGGCGCGCTTGCTGAAGCGCTCTTTACCGGCATGCTCGAGGTCACATCCGGTTCCAAAGCCTTGGCAGAACTCGCGCTCCCGCTGCGCACAACTGCAAGCGTAGGTGCGTTCTTTTTTTCCTTTGGCGGTCTTTGCGTCGCAGCCCAGTCCATCCTCTTTTTACCGGTGAAAGCTAAGGAATATTTCCCGCTGAAGCTTGTGCAGGGTGTGCTTGCCGCGTTACTGTGTTATTTGCTTTTTCCGCTCTGTTTTCCCGGAGCAGCGCATACGGGAACCGTGAGCGGGGAAACGCTCGCGCAAAACGCGCTTACTGCAACGGCGATTTTTGCGGTTTCCCTCCTGGGTGTAGCAACAGTCCTGCTGTTTTCAGCAGTGCTTGGCCGCCGCAGGCGCATGCGGAAATGAACCCTATCTCCCACGCCTTAAGCATTTGGGGGTGCAGGTGCACCGTTTACGAGGATGGCTCCGTATCGCTGCAGAGCTTTGGTTTATTATCCAATTTCCCGGGCAGCCAAGAAACTGGGGTATTGAGGCCGTTCGAATGCGATACCATTAAACTATAAAAGGCGCTGATTGCGCCTTGTTTTTTATCAACATACCCGCTTTGTGCCGTGTTTGAAAGCCATACCTCCATCTTCTCCATCCTGCGCCGAGGCCAGGACTCTCTCTTCCAAACAGCAAAGCGGCTTATGCGCAACGCAAAAGCCGCCCCTGTTAAAACATCTACAGATTATTCTTCATCATCAAAGTCGATCTCGTCAACCTTCTTTTTCCGTTTGAACAGGCCACCTAAGAAACCGCCGCCCTTTGCGTCATCTTCAAACTCATCGTTTTCGTCAAAATCGTCATAGGATTCTTCCACGGGGGCCGGCTTTTTGCGGCGCTGCTGCGGCGCGGGTTGCTCCGCTGCCGGCGCTTGGTATTCCTGCTGGGGCGCCGCCGCAGGCGCAGGCGCTTCCTGCTGCGTCCGCGCGTCGAGATCTTTGCGGTTCAATGCCACAAGCTGCTTATATTCGCCCAGAAAGCTTTCGAGATCTTTGAGCACATCGTCTGCATAGCACTTGGCGTTTTCAAACACCAGGCTTGCATTCGCCTCCGCTTTTTTCGCCAGCAGTTCCGCGCGCCGCTGCGCTTCTTGATAGATCTCATCCTCCTGCACAAGGCGCTCGTATTCCTGCCTTGCCTTTTCTATGATATCGCTTGCCGTTGCATGTGCCTGCGCAATGAGCCGGTCAGCTTCATCCTGCGCGTTTGCCACAACTTCCCGCGCGTGTTCATCCGCATTGTCAATCATGGTTTGAGATTCGATCATTACGCTGTTGGCCCGGCGGATGTCCTCCGGAATCGTAACTTTCAAGTCCCCCAGCAGGTCAATCATTTCTTCTGCATCGATCACGCGCTTGTTTGCGCTGTTGCCAAGCTTGGGCTTTGGGCTGCGCTCGATCATATCTTCAAGCTGGCCAATAATAGTGAAAATTTGCATATTCTGCGTGTTATTGCTCATCGCGTTTGACCCTTTCTGCGATTATTTTACATATTTGATCGGGCACAAGCCCGTCTATGCCGGCTCCAGATGCCATCAACATGCGCACTGCGCTTGAGCTGATCTGCACATGCGCAGGATCAGCCGCCAAATATACGGTTTCAAGCCCCGGTGAAAGCCGCCGATTGAAATACTCCATAGAGTATTCATACTCAAAGTCCATGCCATTTCTAAGGCCGCGCACATTATAAGCCGCGCCAACAGCGCGCGCAAAATCCACCAACAGGCCTGGAAAAACCATAACGCTTGCGTTTTCAATGCCGGCATCACGCACTGCAGCTTCGATCATAGCGCAGCGTTCTTCCGGGGAAAACAGCGGCCGCTTTTCCGGATTCACCAGCACGCCTACGCAGACTTCGTCAAACAATGCCGCCGCACGGCGCAACACATCCAGATGGCCGATGGTAAAAGGATCGAATGAGCCCGCAAATACCGCTTTTTTCATTCCTGCTCCTCCTCGAATATGGAGATGCCCGCAATGCCATACTTTCTCCGGTCGCGCAACAAAAACCCCGGCGGCGTTTCGGGCGGCTGGTTGGCCGCGTGCTCGGCAATCACCCGGCAGCCTGGCGCAAGGACACCTGCGGCGCGCAGCGCAGCGAGCGTTTCTTCCAGCAGCCCGGCGCGATAAGGGGGATCCAAGAACACGAGATCAAAGCAAAACCCGGCGCGTGCCACAGCCTGGATCGCTGCTAAATGCCCCATAGAATATACCGTTGCCTGCTGCGCAAGGCCCATTTTTGCAAGGTTAGCGCGCACGGCGGCAATGCTTTCGCGCGCACTGTCGTTGAACACGGCATGCGCAGCGCCGCGGGAAAGCGCCTCAAGCCCCAGGCTACCCGAGCCTGCAAACAGGTCGAGCACAGTTTGCCCGGCCACCTCAAACTGGATGATGCCAAACAGCGATTCCCGCACCCGATCGAGCGTTGGGCGCGTATCGCGGCCCTTGGGAGCCTGGATCGTTTGCCCGCGCTTCGTGCCTGCTATGATGCGCAAATTACTCCTCCACAAACCAATTCATAGTATTTTATCATTCTTTCTTGGCCGCTTACAAGCGGAAATGCATTTTATTCACAATAATTCCATTGTTTTCTGCAATTAAGTCCATCTTGCTATCCCATTCCCCCTGCGGGACCGTGCCAAATATCTGGAAATCAAACGCAAAGCCAGCTTTTAAACAGTTTAAGCGCGGCAAAAGGCGGTCATAATAGCCTGCGCCATGGCCAAGGCGGGTGCAATCCCGCCCAAACGCCACGCCCGGAATGATCGCAAAATCCACTTCTTCCGGCGCAATATGCCTACTACGTGCCGGAACCGGTTCAAAAATCCCATATTTGCCGGGTACAAGTGCATCCGATGTAAGCGGCTCATAAAGAGCGAGCTGATTCCCCGGCAGGCAGAGAGGAAACGCTACGCGCTTGCCAGCTGCGCGCGCAGCCTCCACCGCCTGTTTTGGATCACATTCCTGCGGCGTAGCGCAATAAGCCAGCAAAAGGCCTGCGCCCGCAAATGCAGGATGTGCAATTAAGTGCGTGCAAGCCGCGGAGGAACGCATAGCGCGCTCCTCCTGGTCCTGTGCTGCAAGCCGTGCGCGGATCGCGCAGCGCAGCGCCTGTTTTTCTTCAATTAGGCTCATTCTTTATGCTCATTCCTCATGTGCGATCTTCCCATTCACGAGCGTTAACACGCAGCGCGTGCGGAAATCGAGCGGATGCCCGTTGAAAACCGCAATATCCGCATCCTTCCCAACCTCTAAGCTGCCTACGCGGTCGTCGATGCCCGTAATGCGCGCGGCCTGTATGGTAATGGCACGCAGTGCTACTTCCTCCGGCAGGCCCTCGCGCACAGCAAGCGCTGCACAGACCGTTAAATACTGTTCTGGAATCACAGGATGGTCGGTCATGATTGCAAATTCGATGCCGTTATCGTAAAGAACCTTAGGGGCTTTAAAGGATAGGTTACGCAGCTCGATCTTGCTGCGTTCGCTCAGAAGCGGCCCCACAATAATACCCGCGCCCTGTTCCTCAATTGCCCGCTTTATCTGCGCAGGGATGAGGTACCCTTCCGTGCAATGTTCCAATGTAAAGCGGATGTTGAATTCCTTTGCAATGCGGATCGCCGTGAGGATGTCATCCGCCCGGTGCGCATGAATCTTCATGGGGAGTTCGCGCTTTATAACGGCGAGGAGCGCTTCTTTTCCCAAATCGCGCGACGGCCGCTTTGCAGGATCCTGTTCGCCTTCTTCGATTTTCTTGCCATATTCCTGTGCATCCAGCAGTGCCTTGCGCAAAATGGCAGCCGTCGCCATGCGGGTCTGCGGCGTTTTTTCAGAATCGCCATAAACCCTTTTGGGATTTTCACCGAATGCCGCCTTCATAGCAACAGGGAAGCGCAGCGTCATATCCTCTACGGAATCGCCTGCTGTTTTCATGGCAACAAATTGCCCGCCCACAACGTTTGCGCTGCCTGGCCCCGTGACGCAGGTGGTAACGCCTGCTGCGCAAGCCTCGGTAAAGCAGCGGTCATAAGGGTTGATGGCGTCGATCGCGCGCAGCTCCGGGGTAACGGGATTGGTGCATTCGTTTCCATCTGCGCCTTCTGTTCCCATGCTGTCTTCCCACATGCCGATGTGGCAATGTGCGTCCACAATACCCGGCATCACATAACAGCCGGAAACGTCGCGCACCTGCGCGTTTTCTGCAGGGAGCTCCTCGCCAAGCGCTATGATCTTCCCGTTTTCAACCGCAATATCCCCAACGAATTCCGGCCCCGCCATGGTCAAAAGCTTCCCGTTTTTTAAGATCAGCATTGTTGTTCTCCTCCCGTTGTTCCTTTGCTTATTTGATAAACGCTGTTTTGGAGCGTCCATCCTATCATTTCCGTTACATCGCGCGCCATGAGCATACGCTCCCGCAGCACATCGAGTGCCACATCGGCGGAAGCGCCCAACAAAAAGGAAGCTGCGCATGCCGCTTCAAAGGGTTCAAGCTTCTGCCCAAGCATAGCAAGCGTAATCCCTGCAAGAACATCCCCGCTGCCCCCTTTTGCAAGGCCGGGGTTGCCCGTTTCATTCCATGCATAGCGCCCATCCGGCGCAGCAATCACGCTGCGCGCGCCCTTTAGAAGTACAATGCATCCCCATTCTGCCGCATAGAGGCGCGCAAGCGCTTCCTGGTTTTCCCGCACTGCTGCAATCTCCATTTTGCAAAGCCGTGCCATTTCCCCAAAATGCGGCGTAAGCACTACCTTGCCATGCAGCGCAGCGCGTGCCTGCGGGCTGCGCGCGAGCGCGAACAACCCATCCGCATCCACAACGGTAGGCTTTTGCGCGCTGAGCACACAGCGCAACACGCCGTCCGTCTCTGGCGCGCGGCCCATCCCCGGCCCGATGGCAATGCAGCTTGCATCGCGCAGATACGGAGCAAGCAGCCCTTCGCCACAAGAGTCCCAGCCTTCCCCGGCGAGCGGCGCAAGCATTGCTTCGGGAAGTGCGCGCAGGCCTTCCACAGCCGGCTTAGGGCAGATCACCTTGAGCGTTCCAATGCCCGCGCGCAAAGCCGCCGTGGCAGCCATGCAGGCGGCGCCCGGCATAGTTCCACTGCCCGCGAGCAATAGTCCATGCCCGTTATCTCCCTTATTGCTTTCCCGCTTGCGCTGCCCCAGCAGCGCCGCAATCTTGTTTTTCGTCAGCACATGCTCATCCATTGCATTCCTCCGCACCGCCTCAGCAGCCTACTGCATAAAGAAAGGCGGGAATGCTCCCGCCCGGCAAAACAAATTTTAATCCTCCACAATCGCCTGCGCCACTGCAAGCTGTTTGATATGCGAAATGCTCACATGCACAGTTTTCCCCATCAGTTCCCGCATGCGCGAAAGCGCGGCGTTCTGCAGCGTTGCATAGGGCTTGCCGTTTTCATCATGCAGCACTTCGATGTCCGTCCATTTAATGCCGCGAAACCCTACCGAAAGCGCTTTTGCCGTTGCTTCCTTTGCGGCGAAGGTGCCCGCAATGGTTTGCGGTTCGAAATTAAAGCGTTCAAAATACGCCTGTTCTGCAGGGGTGAATACCGTTTTTAGGAACGCGGGCTTTTCCGTTGCCTTTTTTACGCGCTCTACCTCGATGATATCAATGCCCGTTCCAATAACCATGCGTCCACTCCCATGCTGCAACTTTGTATGTAATATTCTACCATAGATCATAAAAATGTCAAATCGCGCGCCTGCACCCGCCAAATGCATGCACGATTGCGCCCTTTTCATGGAGCCTTTTTATGCATGCAAGCAGGATGTTGCCGCTATCAATCAGCCGCAACATCGGCTGTTTCTGCAAGCACTGTACCAAGCTGCGGTCCAACATGCGTGATCCCCGAAATGGATCTATATTTATCCTTTGTAACCTGTTCTCGCCTAAGGAAATTCCCATCTGCGTCATAATATTCCTTATAGGTTACGGATACGCTGCCGCGCCGCGGTTCGCGCACCACCTGCTGCACGCCTGGTGCCAAGCTCTCATCCTCCACGATCTCCATTTCCGCTTCCGGGAGGGTCTCGATCTTTTCGGAGGTGATGCGGATGGTTACGCCATCGGCAAGCGGGCGGCCATACAGGGAAACGGTTATCGTTTTTTCCTCCTCATTTACCTGCGCCCCAACGGTGACCGGCACATCTTGAGAATTGGCAAACTTAAAATTCGGCCCGCCTGTACTGATTGTTGCATCCCGGCCAATATCAATATATCCAAGCGGCCACGAATGATGTGTGCGGTCGGTTACTTCAAGGTCTGCCATCAGCACTGCGTTGTACAACGTGCTGCTCACCTGGCAGACGCCTCCACCATATTCCTGCACATACACAGCGTCCCGAATGCCGGTAGCTTCCTTCCATCCATTTTCGCCATTGCGCGGGCCAAGGATGGCGTTCATGTCAAATTCCTCCCCGGGCTCAAGCGTTACTCCGTTAATCAGCTCCGCTGCTTTGGCAATATTGAACACCCGGTTTGCTTTCCCATAGGTAGAGCCCGCAAACGAAGTGGAAAACTCTGCAACAAGCTGCGTATCGTTACGAGCGTCTTCGATGGTATATTCTGCCGCAAGCACGTTTGTATATGGTTCGATGGATGCGCTGCGTTCTGCAAGCACTGCAATTTTGAGTTGATCGGCAAGGCGCTGCGCATCCACGCTAAGCCCGTCCGCCGATTCCGTGTAAACGAACTCTCCCGCTTCTTTATCGTATGCAGCCGTTGCGTTTTCCGGCTGCACTTGAAGCGCTGCTGCAATGGCCTCCGCCTGCGCAGCGAGTTTTTTTTCATCAATGGTAATCGAGGTGCTAAAAGTGCGCGCACGGTTTGCACCAGGGTAATACTGCGTAACGCAGAGCGCTTTGAGCAGCACATCGTCCAGATCCGAGGCAGCGCCAAGCTCCGCCGCATTCGCATGTGCAACCCCCTCCCCTGCGCGGATCTCATATTGCAGCGATGCAAGGTATGCATCCTGCTGCGCAAGCAGTGCCCGGCGCGCTTTGGCTACTTCCATGCCCGAAACATCCATACCGTCGATTTCAATGTTCTCCCCGAGGGTTGCACCTGCACGGATCGCCTCTGCAAGATCAGCATATTCCTGGTTTTCGCAACCAACAAGCAGTACAGCGCATAATGCAAGTAAAAACAGATAGAAAACTGATTTCATTTATTTTCACGCCTATCCTTTCCGGCCATGTCCTTTGTGGCCGCGAATCTAGTATGCCCGCGCGCGCATAATTCCTTTCATGCTATGCTGAAAGAAAAGAAAACGCATATATGCATGTTTTTTCTTGCATTGTCGTGTTACTTGCACTAAAATAATATATGAAATAGGAGGAACCCTCATGTTTTTTGATCCGAACGATAAGCAATCCTTGACCGCAAAGGTTTACACGCGCATTCGGGAAGATATAATTGAAGGGCGCTATAAAACGGGCGATTATCTTGTTGAAACGAAATTGGCGGAAGAGCTTGATGTAAGCCGAACCCCCATTCGTGAAGCGCTCAAGCAGCTCGAGTTGGAAGACCTCGTGGTCTCCATCCCGAACCGCGGCATGATGGTACAGGGCATGTCCAGCCATGATATCGACGATATTTTTACCGTGCGTCACCTTCTGGAAGGCCAGGCGGCCTACTGGGCAGCGGAACGCATTGATGCAGCCAATCTAGCTAGGCTCACGGAAATCGTTGAACTCATGGAAATGTATACCCGCAAGAACGATGCAGCCAACCTTGCCAGGCTTGACACGGAATTCCACGATGTAATTTTTTCCGCAAGCAACAGCAGGATCCTGCGTCACATTCTTACTTCTTTGCATCATAACACGCGCCGCGTGCGCCGCACTTCGCTTACAGTGCCGGAGCGCCCCACGCAGTCCCTTGCGGAACACCGCGCGATTTTTGAGGCGATTGAGCATCACCGGCCCGAAGATGCAAAAATGCGCATGGAAGCCCATATCATCAGCGTACACGACGGACGTTCCGATAACGATTGATTCGTATTCCCCCCCGGTTTTTGCACCGGGGATTTTTATATCATAGAGGGAGGAAACACGCATGGAACAAGCCATCCATTGCAAAGGGGAAGTGTACCCTGCAGGTGGCCCCGGGCTGTTTCTGCTGGGCCGGGCGGAAGAGATCGCCCAGCGGTTGGCCATCGAATATGAAGAACGGGTTCAACTCATCTATCTTGACCCGCCCTTTGGAACGGGAGATACGTTTTCCGTAAAACTTGCCGCCGGAAAAACGCGCCTTACAATCCCTGCCTATTCCGACACGCTTGGCCAGGAGGAATACCTTTCTATGATGCGCGTAGTGCTCAGCGCATGCAAGCGGTTGCTCGCGCGGGATGGCTCGCTTTACCTCCACATCGATTACCGCATGAGCCACCAGCTTCGTTTTCTTCTGGATGAAATTTTTGGCGCGCAAAATTTCATGAACGAGATCGTCTGGGCCTATAAATCCGGCGGCCGCAGCACCCGCCATTATTCCCGCAAGCACGATACGATTTTATTTTACCGCAAATCCAAATCCGTATACTTTAACATCGCTGCCGTGGGCATCCCGCGCGGCCCGGAAAAGCGCAACAACATGAAACGAAGCGTAGATGCGCATGGCCGCGTTTGCTTTTCCATCCGTTCCGGTGGGAAAACCTATACTTATACGGAAAATACTCCGGTTTTTCCCAGCGATGTTTGGGATGATGTGGAACATCTGCATCAGCGCGACCCGGAACGCACCGGGTTTAGCACGCAAAAGCCGGAAGCCCTTTTGCGCAGGATCATCCTTGCCTCTTCGCGCCCCGGCGATCTCGTGTGCGATCTGTTTTCCGGAAGCGGTACCACAGCGGCTGTAGCCGCAAAGCTCGGCCGGCGCTTTCTTGTTTGCGATGCTTCCCCGGTTGCAATGCAGCTTCTGCGCGCCCGCCAGCTGGTTTCGCAGAGCGAACCCACGTTTTTTGATGGTGGACAGGCGCTGCGAATTCTTTATGATGCCCCGCCCTATGCTGATCTGACGCCGCAGGTTGCGCTCCAGGATACAGAAGGGATTCTCCACATCGTCTATCACGGCGCTGAGGAGCAACGCCTTGCCTATCTTGCTGCGGGTGAACTCAACCAGGACGGCCTTTTTTGCCCGCGTTCCTATGCCCTTTCGCCCACTCCCGGAACGGTGATCACGCTTCCACATCTGCCAAATGCCTGCCTGCAGGCCTGCAATTATGCTGGGCAAATGGCTTTTTTCAAGCTTTAATTTGCGCATTGCTTCAGCAATGGTTTAATTATCCCTATTTCTAAGCGAAACATCCCCTGCTTGCATCGTGATAAGCGCTCCATCCTCTGTGCGCAAAAGCAGCCTGCCAAGGGCATCAAAATCCTCTGCTATGCCGCTGTATACGCCGCCCGGCCCGGTAAGCGTTACCGCGCGCCCCAGCGTGCAGGAAAGGCGGCGATATTTCTCCATCATTGCGGCATATGCCGCATCGTTCCCACATCCCGCAAAAAGCGGGGTAAGCGCTGCAAGCAGGGCTATTATTACCTGTTCGAGCGCAACAGTCCGGCCGGTTTCAAGCAGAAGCGATGTCGCAGTTTGCGCAAGCGGGTCTGCGAACGACCGCTGCAGCACATTGATGCCAATGCCGCAAACGATGAAATAGTCTTTTCCTAAAGTTCCCAGCTCAGAAAGAATGCCGGAAATCTTTTTTCCACCCACATATGCATCATTGGGCCATTTGATGAAAGCTTCCGCGCCATACACCCGCAGTGCATGGCACACGCCAAGCGCCGCGGCCGTCGTAATGCGGGGTGCAAGCTCCATAGGGAATGACGGGCGCAGCAACACGCTCATACAGGCGCAAGCGCCCGCCTCGCATTCCCAGGTCCGGCCACGCCGGCCACGTCCAGCCGTTTGCCGATAGGCAAGCACAAGCGTGCCATCGGGGGCGCCTTGCGCTGCAAGCGCTTTTGCGGCCAGATTTGTAGATTCCGTTTCCTCTAAAATTACAATGCGACGCGCGAGAGGATTTCCTGCAAGCGCTTGCTCGAGGTTTTTTTCATCAAGCTTCGCCATCTTCCTCTCCCACACATGCAGAAAGCCCCTCTGCATCGCCAAATACCCTTTCAAGCGCCGCACGTGCCGCATCATAGGAAAACCCGCGCCCGACGAGCCTGCGCATTGTGCGCACCCTGCGCTCTTCCGGAGGCAGCGCGGCAAACTGGCGCGCAAATTTCTCTGCAACGGCGAGCGCACCCGCAGCTTCCACTGTATCCGTGACCTGTGCAAGCGCCGCATCGATCAGCTCGCCTGGGAGTTTATGCGCATAAAGCTGCTCTCTAAGCTTGCGCCTGCTTACCGGTTTTGCTGCAAGGCGCGTTTCCACGAAATCTGCAGCGTATTTTTCATCGTTTAGGTATCCCAGCTCCTTAAGCCGCTCTACTGCTTGGTACACTTCATATTCCCCATAGTTCATCGAATCCAGATGTTCTTCCATCTCGCGCACAGTGCGCGCTTTTGTAGTGAGGAACTGAAACGCTGCATCCAAGGGCGCGTTTCCTGTTTTGCTCTTTTTCATATTTTTCCAATTCCTTCCATTATATCTTGTGCGCATCGCGCTGCAATCGCAGCGCGCGGGCCGCGCGCATTTGCCTTGCACCTTATTTCCAGATCTGCCCTACATCTATCATAATAATCAGCAAGCACGCGCGCAATACTAAATCCATCAATGATCCACAAGGAGGGCAAAATGGCAAACAATAACCAGACGTTTAACCCAAACGCTACGTTTAATTGGAACACAGAAGCAGGTGCACCGCAGATCGAGGCAAAAAACCTCGGCATTGTGCAGGATCAGATGCATCACGAAGCGCTTGCATACAAAAAATGCTGCCTGTTTTCCGAATGGTTCACCGAGCAGCCGCTCAAGGATTTGAGCAACCGCGCGGCGCAACATCACAAGCAGCACTTTGACGCATTGATGAACTACCTTAACAGCCATCAATAAGGAGGTATGAACATGAACAGCACCAGACCCAATATGACCGAACAGGAATTGCTCACCGATTTCCTCTCGCAGGAAAAACAGCTTGTCAAGGATTATGCAGGCGGCGTAACGGAAGCCTCTTGCGAAAACCTGCGCCAGATTCTTCTCAAGAATTTGACGGAATGTTCTTCGGACCAGCTCGCCGTTTTTGAGCAGATGAAGCAGCGCAACATGTACAAAACCAAGGACGCTCCCACCAATGAAGTGCAATCTGCCAAGCAGAGCATGCAGCAGTTGAAGCAGGAGACCGGGTTTTAAACGGATTCTATGCAGGCGTGCAGCCTAATGCAGTGTATGGCCCTTTGCATGCTGCTGCCGACCCATAACGGACGGCGCAAAAGCGCCGATAGGCTGCAGAAAAACGCAGCGAGTCACAACTTGTAGGGATAATTCTCCCTAAAAATGCGGCACCTTCTTGCGCTTCAGTCGCGCTTTAAGGTGCCGATTGTTTTATGTCCTGTTTTTAGGGCCTCTTTTGCAAGTCCCAGTTCGGTTTAATATGTTCAAATTGACTGAACATATTAAGCATTCCGTTGCGTTGCACCATTTTATTAAGCGTTAGTTAAATAAGGTTAGGCATTAGCTGGGCACCAAATGCGAGCTGCCGGCGAGGTTCTTAAGAAGAACATAGGCGCAGGCGAGCCCGCTTCCCTATTGCCATGTCCTAAAGCATACTGTATAATCCAATCAGCTTTTGCATCAAGTGCTAGAGGAAGTATACCTTATGAAAGAATATAAAATTGTTGAAGTAAAAAAACGAGATGCGGAAAAAACGATGAACGCTATGTCTGCGCAGGGCTGGGAAGTTGTGAGTATGACCTATTGGAATTATTGGAAAGTCTGTTTGATGATCGTTTTTTCAAAAGAAGCATAAAGAACTGGAACTGAATGTATGCATCTGCCATTGCTTTACAATAAGAGGATTCTTTTCTCGAAAGAACACCGCTTTTGTATTTTTCTTTGGGCAAATTCACGCAACTCCCGATTAAGGTGTAATAAGAAACTGGAATTTCTCCAAATCGTTTCCCGCTTTTAAAAGCATTCCTTTCCATTTGTGAGCGCATGCGCGTGAAAAGCGCTTTACATCGCAAAATGAGCGAATCTCTGGCGGCCGCTGTTCCAAGGATACATTGGCTTTACAGCAATATAGAGCAATTCTTTGCATAGGCCCGCAGGATAAAGGCTTGAAACTATAGGAAAGCTTGGAGTTCTGACACAAGTCGTTTTTCGGCATGCCAAAAGGAAGCCTGCACAGCAAAGCTTCCTCCCCGTATAAAGGCATATTCTTTTTTAAAAACCCACACAAGTTGCCGGCGCAGCGAAACTTCACGGCCCTTGCATTTTTTCCAAAATGCCATCTGTTTTTCAGCCTAATCTGTATCCGGGTCCGGCCGCATGGACGCCAACGGATCAAGGTCAACGTCATCGGTCCCCTCTTCCGCGTCCGCGCGTATCCGCATTGCCATCTGCGCGCGCAGCTCGCTTACGGACATCGGGGGCTGGCTGCTGCCCATGCAGTCATGGCACATCGCGCCGCAATCCGGGCATTTGCACCCGCTGTTCAAACCATGTTCAACCTGCACCATATACGTTCCGCAAACGCGGCAGCTGCATCTCATGGCAGCGCTACCTCCGTTCCTTTTTCTTCAATGGCGGGTTCAAGCCCTCCATCCGCCCTTCTGCTTTGCTCTTCCAACATTCCACCCGTTCCATCGGAAATTAGGCGCATGGGCGCGCTATCCGGCAAGAAAAACTCCGTTAGCTGATTGAGCGGAATGGAAAACTCCGGCCATCCTGCGGAGTATGTTGTGATTTCATAAGGGCGGTAAACCAGCACCAACGCATCTGCCGTCAAATAATACCCCTGATCATCTGCCGCAGGCATTACATCGCACAGCAGCGTAAGCCCATCCTTTTCAGCCTGGAGCATCACAATATCCGGGATGAGACCGCGCCAACGTTCATTTTCCGGATCAAACAAATCTCCCAGCGTAAGCTGCGCGCAGTCTGCTGCGCGGAACGTCATCGGCACGACCGCGAGCAGCTCGTTGCTGCCAAGATCATATACCGCAATACGCACGGAAAAAAGGCCGCAGAGATTACACATGATCTCACAATGCGTATAGGTGGCCCTGTTGAGTGCATCAAGCGTACTGCGGATCGCGCTTTGAATTGCGAGGTTCATGGCGTCATATTCTGGATCCATCAAGTATGGATAGCTGATGAAACCGCTGTCCCCGTATTCCTGCTCCGCGCGCATATAAGAAAGCGGTTCCATGTTTTCTTCTGCGGCAAGCATTGCATTAGGTTCCATGACAGGCGTTGCAGCGCCATTCTCCATTCCATCCGTCGTTGTCCCAACCGGCTCAGAAGGTGCGCTGCAAGCGCAAAAGCATGCAAAAAGCAAACCTATCATCCACAGGGAAACGCGTTTCATGCAGCATACCTCCTTTCAAAGCCTTTGTTGTTTTAAATTATAGCACTTTCTGCATGCCCGAAGTGTGAATAAAGGGTAAACCGTCACACTCCGTCGATTAAAAGCAATTCTGTGCGCGCAAGCGCAGCCTCCACCATGGGGGTAAAGTCCACCATGGCTTCACTTTCCCGCAGTTTCTCTACCTCCGGCTTTGTAACCGGGTGCTGCGGCACGAACACAGTGCAGCAATCCTCATAAGGCAGGATGGAAGTTTCAAACGTACCGATGCGCTTTGCAATCGAAACGATCTCCTCCTTGTCAAAGCCAATCAGCGGACGGAATACCGGCATGTTTACCGCGTCATCCGTCACGCACAGGCTTTCAAGGGTCTGGCTTGCGACCTGCCCCAGCGCCTCCCCCGTAATGAGCGCAAGTGCGCCGTCTTTTTGGGCGATTTGCTCTGCAATGCGCATCATGAGCCGCCGCATGAGCACAGTCGTTTCCTTGGGCGGGCATTTTTCATAAATTGCGAGCTGAATTTCCGTAAACGGTACCAGATGCAGGCGGATCGGCCCGGCATAGCGAGAAACAAGGCGCGTAAGCGCTACGACCTTATCCCGCGCCCGCGCGCTAGTATAAGGGTAACTGTAAAAATGCACGGCGGAAAGTACAAGCCCGCGCTTTGCCATCAGATATCCTGCAACAGGGCTATCGATCCCGCCGGAAATGAGCAGCGCAGCCCGGCCTGCCGTCCCGGTCGGCATCCCGCCAGCCCCCATGATCTCGTCCGCATAGATAAACGCCTGCTCACGAATCTCCACGCACACCTTGATCTCGGGTGCATGCACATCCACCTTTAAATTTGCAAAGCGCTGCAGGAGCGCATGGCCCAGCTCGCGGCTGATGGCTTCGGAGTTCATGGGAAAGCGTTTATCCGAGCGGCGGGCATACACTTTAAATGTTTTCGCCTGCCCGCCCGCTGCCTGCTCCGTAAGGCGTGCTGCTGCATCCACGATGGCATCCCAGTCCTTCTCCACCGCCACCGCCGGGCTGATGGAATGCACGCCAAACACGCGGGTAAGCGCATCGCAGGCATCCTCAATCCGGTCTTCCGACACGCCATGCACGTAGATGCGCCCCTGTTCGCGGCGCACCGTAGCGCCAAAGCCGCGCAGCGCGTTGTTGATGCCTTCGATCAGTTTGCGCTCAAAGAAGGGGCGGTTAAGCCCCTTGAGATGAATCTCGCCATAGCGGACGAGCAGAATCTGTTCCACTGTAAACCTCCAAAGCTTTTTCTGATGTAATTTGGCTCCTGCCGTTTATCTTCTTTTAAACCGCCGCAGCATTCCCAGAAGTTCTGCGATAGCCGAAGCGGCCTCATCCATTTCCGCAGGCGTATTGAACGCCGAAAAGCTGAAGCGGATTGCGCCTTCCTGCCGCTCCCCCGTCACGCCCATAGCGTTTAGGATGCGGTTTTTGCCCTTCTTGTGTGCAGAGCAGGCCGACCCCGTAGAAACATAGATCCGCTTTTCCTCAAGCGCATGCAGCAACACTTCGCCGCGTACCCCCAAAAACGAAAGGTTCAAAATATGCGGCGCGCCGCTTTCCGGCGCAGGGCCGTTTAAAAACACATCCGGAAGCGAGAGCAGGTTTCCAGCAAGGCGCACCTTGCAAGCCCGCATGTTCTGCCAGATCGCCTGCTGATTTGCAAGATAGTATTGCAGCGCAGCATCCATGCCCATGATGCCCGGCGTGTTCGTTGTGCCGGAACGCAGGTTGTGCTCCTGTCCGCCGCCGATCTGCCCGCCAAGAAAGCGCGTGCCTTTGCGCACAAACAGCGCCCCTACGCCTTTGGGCCCATGGAATTTATGGCCGCTGATGGTATAAAAATCGCAGTTGCGCGCATCAAAGGGCATTTTCAAAAAGCCCTGCACGCCATCTACATGCAAAAGGGCGCCCGGCGCCATCCGCTTCACAAGCTTATAGATGGCCGGAATGTCGTTGACGGCGCCCGTTTCGTTGTTTACCTGCATGATGGAAACAAGGCGCGTGTTCGGCGTAATCAGTTGGGAGAGTCCGCCAAGGTCCACGCGTCCCTCCTTGTCCACCCCGGCTTCCATGACGTTGTATTCGGCAGAAAGGTTGCGCATCACCTCAAAAACCGACGGATGTTCCACAGCGCTCATGATAATCCTGCCGCGCCCCCGCATTGCACCAAGGGAACCGCGGATGGCCATATTGTTGCTCTCCGTGCCGCCGGAGGTAAAAATGATTTCATCGGCTCCGGCGTGCATGGCGTCGGCAAGCCGCGCCCGCGCTCCATTTACCGCGCGCTCACTTTCCACTGCAGGCGCATATGCTGCCGCAGGGTTGAAAAAGTTTTCGTCCATATATTGACGCGCCGCTTCCGCCGCTGCTGTGAGCGTGCGGGTTGTGGCGCTATTGTCGAGATAAATCATATCCTCACTCCTTCAAATCGGAGACAAACTCCTTTTTGTCCATATATATGCTGCACGTCCTAAGTGCGACAGTTCATATCGTTTTATCATACCATATTTAAAAGCATTTGTTGATGCTTTTTTGTCCGATTACATCCTTTTTTAGAGCTTCTTTTCAAGCGCAGCATAAACGGGATATTGCGTTGTATTTTTTCCACAAAGTTGAAAAAAGCGTTAAGCCATCCATCCGTTTTAGTGCGCTAAAGCGCCCGTACAGCAAGCGCTTCGCTTAAAGCAGGTGCATGGTTTCACAAGTGATGATGGGGCTTTGTATAAAAGAGCCATTGCGGATTCGGAATAGTTGGAAAGCATAGACTATATTGTCATATACATGCTAAAATGTAATTTAACACATCTCTTATTAAACGCATTTTTGAAAAGGAGGTTATTCATGAAAACCATCTTTACGATCCAGCACACCGAATCGATCCATCACACCAATGGCATGGTGGGGTCATGGACGGATTGGGATCTTTCCGAGCTTGGAAAGCAGCAGGCGGAAAACATCGGCAAAAAGCTTTCCGCAGAACTTGCGGGGAAGCCGGTTGTGATGTATGCTTCCGATCTTGCAAGGGCAAAGCAAACCGCCGAAATCGTCGGCAAGCATCTTGACCTGCAGCCCATCCTGGAAACAGCGCTGCGGGAGCGCAATTTGGGAAAATGCGTTGGTAAATCCATTCAATGGCTCAAAGAACATATCGAATGCCAAGAAAAAACAATCGACGACAGGATGTTTTCCGATGCGGAGAGCCGCAGAGACGTATGGAACCGCCTATCTCCTTTCTTTGAAAAAATGATGGCAAGCGAGGCGGAGACCGTAATCATCGTATCCCATGGAGATCTTCTAAGCGTTTTCAACGCCATGTTCCTGGGGGCAGGCGTTACCTCGCTCAACCATTTTGAGCTCTATGGCGTTTCCGGCGGTGTAAGCAAGATGTATGAAGAGGAATCCGGAAAACGGATAATCAAGAAGATGAGCGATTTGTCCTACCGCATGGGATAGCGCATTCTCATGTTCCAGGCAGCTTCACGATTCAGAATCATTGGGGAAGGCAGCGAGTATCCAGCTTCCATTTTTAAATGCGTCTCTCTATAGCACCATTCCGTGTAAACGCAGCTTTTTCTTTCTTTCAATAAAAGCTTTTATATCAATCCCCCTCGAACTCATGATCGCAAGGCTTATGCCCATCTATGCTGGGTAGGCGGTTGCGAGCAAGCCGGTTTTGCTTTAAAATGGAACTGAAAAATAAGCGACCACGTAAGGGGGAGCGCAAATGAGCTTTTTAGAACGCTGCACGGAAGGCGCAAAGCGTGCCCTTGCCCTCGCGCAGGAAGCCGCGCGGGCAATGGGCCACAACTATGTTGGAAGCGAGCATCTTTTGCTGGGCCTTATTCGGGAAGAGGAAGGCGCGGCTTACAAGGCGCTTTCCGCTTTCGGCGTAACTGCAGATGCTGTTGCAGAGCGCGCGGATGCGCTTGTAGGGCGCGGGGACTACCACTTTACCGACAGCTTTGGCTATACGCCCCGCACAAAAAAGATTCTTGAATTAAGCCTTTACGAAGCAAAATCCCTCAAAATGGGCTATATTGGCACAGAGCACATCCTCCTTGCGATCCTGCGGGAGCGGGATAGCGTAGCCGTGCGCATTCTGCAGGATCTTGGCGCGGACATTCCCGGCCTGCAATCCGTGCTTGCAGGCGGCCGCCCCACTGGCGAAGCTGCGCAAAAGCCTGCACAGAAGGGACAAGGCACCCCTATTCTCGATCAATATGGGCGGGATCTCACGCGCGCTGCGCGAGATGGTGAACTTGACCCTGTGATTGGAAGGGAAACGGAAATCCAGCGCGTAATTCAGATCCTCTGCCGCCGCACGAAGAACAACCCGGCGCTTATCGGCGATCCTGGCGTTGGAAAAAGCACCGTGATCGAAGGCCTTGCGCAGCGTATCGCTGCGGGGAAAATCCCGGAATTGTTGAAGGATAAGCGCATTGTTACGCTGGATCTTGGTTCCATGCTTGCCGGCACAAAATACCGCGGCGAATTTGAGGAGCGCATTACCAACGCGATCGATGAGTTGCGCGCGGATGGCAGCACAATTTTGTTTATCGATGAGCTGCACACCATCGTTGGTGCCGGTGCAACGGAGGGCAGCATCGACGCTTCCAACATTTTAAAGCCGGCGCTCGCCCGCGGGGAAATTCAAGTGATTGGCGCGACAACGCTTGACGAATACCGCAAGCACATCGAAAAGGATGCTGCGCTTGAGCGGCGTTTCCAGCCTGTAACCGTCGGCGAGCCAACGCGGGAGGAGGCCGTTGCCATCCTCTTCGGCCTGCGTGACCGCTATGAAGCGCACCATAAAGCACGCATTACGGATGAAGCCATCCGCGCGGCGGTGGAGCTTTCCGGCCGCTATATTCCAGACCGGTTCCTGCCGGATAAAGCGATTGACCTTATGGATGAAGCCGCAAGCCGCGTTCGCCTGCGCGCTTATAATACCCCGCCGGACGTAAAGGCATTGCGCGAGCGCATCGAAGGACTGCGCAAAGAAAAGGAAGAGGCCGTCAACAACCAGAACTATGAACGTGCTGCTGCGCTGCGCGATGAGGAGCAGCACCTCAGCGCGCAGATTTCCGCGACAGAGGCCGATTGGGAACGCGAACGGGATAACCAGGAGTCCACTGTCACGGAAGAGGATATTGCAGATGTCGTGCATGCGTGGACGGGGATCCCCGTGCGCCAGCTTACGGAAGATGAGAGCGAGAAGCTTCTGCACCTGGAAGAGACGCTGCACCGGCGCGTTATAGGCCAGGAGGAAGCTGTTTCTGCCGTTTCGCGGGCGATCCGCCGTGCGCGCGCCGGGCTCAAGGATCCTGCGCGCCCCATTGGTTCCTATCTTTTCATCGGCCCCACGGGCGTTGGGAAAACGGAGCTTTCCCGCGCGCTTGCAGAGGCCCTCTTCGGCGATGAAAATGCAATGGTGCGCCTGGACATGAGCGAATATATGGAAATGCACAGCGTGAGCAAGCTTATCGGTTCCCCGCCGGGCTATGTGGGATATGGCGATGGCGGCCAGCTTACCGAACGCGTGCGCCGCAGGCCTTATAGCGTGATTTTGCTTGATGAGCTCGAGAAAGCGCACCCGGATGTGTTCAACCTTTTGTTGCAGGTGCTCGAAGATGGGCGGCTCACGGATGCGCAAGGGCGCACTGTGGATTTCCGCAACACGGTGATCATCATGACCACCAATGCCGGGCTTTCGCATGCACAGCAGGCGCACACAGTAGGGTTCGGCGCAGCTTCGGATGCGCTCACGCGGGAACAGCTGCGTGAAACCATGATGGCCGAACTGAAAAAAACGTTTCGCCCCGAATTCTTAAACCGCGTAGACGAGATCATCATGTTCAACCCGCTGGAGGAAACCGAAATGCGTGCCATTGCCCGGCTGATGCTTGCGCGCATCACCGATCGTCTCAAGGCGCGTGGCATCTCGCTCGCCGTGACGCCCGAAGCGGAAGCGCTGCTCTCCAGTTCCGGGTTCGACCCGCTTTATGGCGCGCGGCCGCTGCGCCGTGCCATTCAGCATCAAGTAGAAGACAGCTTGAGTGAAGAAGTGCTAGCAGGCCGCATCAAACTGGGTGATTCCGTGACTGCTTTTGCGGAGGATGGAAAGCTTGTGTTCCGCAAAGCTTGAGCAGCACAGGTTAAATTCACAGTTTATTTATTGTTGGGCGATTGCAAAATTCGAAGAGGATGTTAGAATAAAGGTATCAAATTTCGGGAGTTTTCGTTTGTGATGCGCCTTCTGTTAAAGCGGCTTGCCGCGCTCTTCTGCGTTTTTGCAGCGTTCGCTTCGTGCAGCGCTGCCTTTGCTGCGCCGAGCATGCCGCAAACGCCTTCCCAGGAGATCCTTTCTGCGGGTGATTTTGGGGATGACGTAATGGTATTGCAATCGGAATTGCGCGCGCTTGGCTTTTATGATGGCGAAATCACCGGCCTGTTTGATGGCGCGACGCGTGAAGCGGTCATGGAATTGCAGAGGATGTTGGGGGTGGAGGCAGACGGTTCGTTTGGCCCCATCACCTTTGCCGCATATTGGAATGCTTTTGAAACGGGGCTGCTATCGTTCCCGCAATCCGAAACGGAACAGCAAAACAAGGAAGGGCGGCTCGCAGGGCGCACAATCGGCATTGATCCCGGCCAGCAGGAAACGGCAGACGCGGGGCTTGAGCAGATTGCCCCCGGCGTAGAACGCACAAAGGAACGCCAGAGCGCTGGAAGCACAGGCGTAAAAACGGGCGTTCCGGAATGCAAGATCAACCTGCTCGTTGCCTTTAAGCTGCGAAATCTTCTTGAAGCCGAAGGGGCCACGGTTGTGCTTACGCGTGAGACTTCCGATGTTTCGATTTCAAATAAGGAACGTGCCCAGATGATGAACGATGCCGGCGTGGATATCTGGCTGCGCCTGCATTGCGACAGCACATCTTCTGCCAAGCAGAGCGGCGCGAGCATCCTTATTCCTTCGCGCGCCTATGGCGCTGCGATCTACCAGGAAAGCCTTAGGCTCGGGCAATGCATTTATGACAGTTTTGCTGCTGCAACCGGGGCGACGATGCTTGATTTAAAGGCTTTAATGGATCAAACCGGGTTTAATTGGTCTGAGCGGCCTGTTGTCGCAGTCGAAATGGGCATGCTCTCCAATCCGCAGGAGGATATTCGCCTTAACCGCGATTCCTATCAAACCAGCTGCGCGATCGGCTTATTCAATGGAATTCTCACTTATTTTGATCAAATGGAGGCAAACTCGGCTGAAGAATAGCCCGAAGCAACCTTTCAAATGAAAAAGCATTTGTATTTTAAATGGATCGCGTTTTTTTCAGCATGCCTTTCGGCCATGCTTTTTTTCGGCTGTAATGCCGGTGAAGCAGGGCTTTCCCCTTCACCCCTAGCGCCTGCTGCCAGCATAGCTCCCTCTCTTTCCCCAGAGGCAACACCCACGCCAGAAGCATCGCCTGCTGTTAGCGCAACACCTTTTGCGGTAAACCCGGTGTATGCATTTTATGCGGAATTTAAGGTGGATTGCAACGCTATTTTGGATGAATATGCCGCGGGGCTTTCGGGTATGCAAACGATAGATGGCCTTTCTTATTCCCTGCTGCTTACCGAGCACCGCGTGTCGCTCTCCGAAGGGCGCATCACCATCGGCAGGCTCTATGGGAGCGATGCAGAAGGCTACAGCGGCACCCTGGAAGCTGCAGCAGAAGGTACTGGCAGCATGTGGGGCAGCGCAGCTGCTGGCTATACCTTTACTTTTTCCTATCAAGATGGCAGAACGCTCTCCGGCAGTTTTTCGGGCGATACGCTTACGTTTACCATTGCTTCTGCCGGCCAGCCCGAGCTGTTTTGCAGCATACAAAAGGCTGAGGACATGTGGTTGTCTACAGCCTGCTGCACCGCTTATCAAAGCGAGTTAACGGTCTATCTTGCGCCGGAGGAAGGCATGCAGCCCGTCCGTTTTGGCCTGCTTACCGGGAACTACCTGCCAACTACAGAATCCACTGCAAAATCAGAAGAAGAATGACGCCTGGGATGCCCAACACGCCCGTAATCAGCGCGTTTAGCGCATTGATCGGGATGGAAAGATTTAGGAATCCACCAACCAGATTGAACAGGAACAGAATCACTGCGCCCAGGATCGCGTTTATTATAAGCTTCCAGAGCACCTTAAGCGGAAAGGAAAGCAGCTTGCAGATCAGCCAAAGAATCAGCAAGCCGGCGGCAAATGCTATAATCGAGCTCACAGGGGTCATATCCTCCACCTCCGGAAAATCGTTGCGGATGGGGGGAGGCTCTACCCATCCAATCTCATGCGCGCCCGGTTTCTTTGCCCTGCGCTTTTCTGTGGAGCAGGAACATATACTTGCGGCGCGCAGCCTCCATATCATAGATGGCATAATCCATCAGTTCGGGATCGCTCACGCTTTCAAAAAAGCGCGTTGCATCCTTCCATTTTTTCAGCGCCTCCTGGATTTCAAGGTCTTCTGCACGCGCAGCGCGTTCTTTGCCCACAAGGCGCGGAAGCAGGGTGGTAATTTCCATGTTTCACCTCCGAAGGAGTACTTTAAAAGGAAGTATGCTCCAATTTCGGAAGTTTATACCTTTCATCTACACAAAAGCGCGCTAATCGGTTGCTATCACATAGGTTGCGCGAACCACATCCCCGAGGGTGGCGGCATCCATGTAGCAAAGGTATACCTCGCCCGCACGGTGAGAAACCGCAATGGATGCATAAGGAAGGTCCGCAATCACGCGGTTTTCCCCGGAAGCCACGTCATATGCCCAGAGCCGGTAAGGATATGCATCGTTCGCGTTGCCAGTGCTCTCCGTTTCTTCCCCCGCACTGCCGGAAAGCCTGTTTTCAATATAATAAAGCGTTGTTGCATCGTACGACCAAAGGAACGTATGCACGGAAAATCCATCCGTGACCGTGGTGCAGGCCCCGCTTTGCATATCGCGGATGCTAAAATGCGCATCCCCGCCGCTTGCAGAATCCCCGCCAGAATCGCTGAACGCCATATAGCGCCCATCGTTCGAAAGCGCAAACGCATTGCCTGCCATAAAGCTGCGCCGCGTGCCGCCTTCCGGTTTAATGCGATAAATCATGCCGCCTTCTTCGAGCGTAGTTTCGCAAAAATATAGCTCGCCGTCATAAAACGCAAGGCTGCCTTCATCCACGCCTTTACGATCCACAACCGTATGCCGCTTGTTTTCTGCAGGGACGTTGAAATCGTACTGATGGATTGCAATTTCGCCGGATCCGCCAATGGAAAATACGCGGCCTCCCATGCTATCCCACACATAAGCGCTTACGGTGTCGCCAAACCCCATATCGGTGAGGTCGGTCAGCAGCTCTTTTGTGTCCACGTCAAACACATAAAGGTGTGCGCTCTCCGCCGCCCGCTCCAGCACGGCGAGCTTGCGCCCATCCGGAGAATACTTCACGGATTCAATGGTCTGGAATTCGTAGGAAAGCAGCGGTTTGGAGGTTCCGTCCGCATCCTGCACGCAAAGGAGCTCGCATTCGTATGTCTCTCCCAGCCCGCCGCGCGTTACCCGCCGGCTGTAAAGGAACCCATCCCGCTCCGGGGTTGTGGCCAGGAAAAGGCCATCCGGAATCATCGGTGTGAGCGCTACTTTCTCCCCATCAATACGCACCGGGAACTGGTCGTAGGCAGCCAGGTATTCCATAGTTTCATCATATGCGGGAAGGGCGCCATTCTTGAGTTTCACCACGCTCCAATCCGCAGGCACAGCGTTTGCCTCCTGCGCAAGAACGCGCGCACGAAGATCCTCCGCCTCCGATTTTGCTGAAAATCCTTCTGAGATAAGCAAAACCGTGCTTTGATCCGCAGCAAGAACGGGCGTCATTCCCCAGGAATCCGAAAGCGTGCCTGCGCAATAGGCAGCAAATGCGTTTGCCACAACGTAATACGCTTCACCTGCCTGGGCATATTCCTCTTCCATAACGTCGATCACGGCATCTGCATCGGGCGTTTGTGCGGGTTCCGTTTCAGTTTCCGGTTCAGCGATGGGCCTAAGCAAAATCTCAATGCTGGTCCTGTTTTCCACGACCTGGAAGGCGGCCTCTCCTGCCAGTTGAAAATACAAGGTAAATGCTTCGCTCCCATCAAACGTGACGCCGAAACTGCCAAGCACAAAATCGCTTGCACGCAAATCCAGCTCGCGCAGATAGTCCCAATAGGTGATGGAATCAAATGCGACTGCAAGCCGTGCAGGCTCTGGAAGCATGCGCACGGTGTAATGTGGCACATTGGCAACCTCGCGCTCATCCGTGCCGCCGGATATCCGGCTCCCGCCAATAAAGGAAAGCGTAAGGCGGGTATCCCCATCTGCCGCTTCTGCTGCCACGTTACTGATGTTTGCATTGAGCAGCGTGCCGCCTCCAGCAACTTCTCCCGTAGTTTCAAAGCCATCCAAAAGCTGTGGCGTTGGGCCTGCTTCGGCGTTTTTCTGCGCGCAGCCCGCAAATGCCACCGCTATAAAGCACAGGCTTATAAAGATTGAGCATCCTCTTTTGATAAAATGGCGCATTGCGTCGCTCCTGTTAAGCATATCTGCATCTATGCAGCATACTCGTCTTTCCAACTGTTGCATTTATTTTTTTGATTATATCATAAAACTGTTTGTATGGAAATGTGGGAGCCCATTTACAGCTAATTTCATAGTTTGTTTGCAAAATAAAAGCGTAAAAGTGTTTTCATGATTGGGCTAATTTGCTATAATGAATTGATCATTCCTGGTATTAGGAGGTTTTCTGATTATGAAATGTAAGGTCTGCGGCGCATACAACGAGGATTATCTCGAGTATTGCGAAAATTGCGCCGCTCCGCTTACGCCCGATGAGCCGGCCTCCACACCCGTTGAAGATTCCTATGTTGCTTCCACGGGCGAAACGCCGCCGGCCTGGGGGTTTGTTCGCGCGCCGCAATGGCCCAAGCCTGAATTTGACGCAAATACCGTAAGCGAGGATGACATCCCCGCGAACTATTCTTCGCGCTTCAACCCGCGCCCCGCGCAGCCGCAAGCCCAGGCGCAGCAACCTTCTGCGCCTGCGCCCACCGATGCCGGATATCGCAGCAATGTGCGCGTGCATATGCCCGCACAGGAGCCTGTAGCGCCTGCGGCTGAGCCACCGCGCGCTAGGGTACATACAGCAGAAGAAGCGCCCGTGCGCCCCTATACGCCTGCGCGCAGCGCATCTGCAGGCGCTGCGCGTTCTGCAAAGCCCATGCCTTCTGCAAAACCAGCAGCACCGCGGCATGCTCCGGAAGAGCCGGCAACCGGCGGCTATAATGATTACGATGATCTTGAGTATGATCCAAAGCCCATCCGCAGTAAAAAGCATAGCGGCCTAAAAGCTGGCAACCGCAACCTGCTGTTTATTGCAGCTGTAGCAGTGCTCGTTGTGCTGATTGCAGTTTTTGCTGTCATTTATTTGAACCGCAACTTCGATGGTAACGTAGGCGTATTCTTTGAATATACGTTTGGCGGCACGCCGTTCCCCAAAGCTGCAACGATTGAGGCATCCCAGACCGATTCGGGCGATCCTGCCTATATCGTTACAATTTATTGCAAGAACAACTATACGGCGCGCTTCACTTCGGGTGAAACCGTACGCGAAGATGTCGTTGGCGCGCAGACGAAAAACTGCGTTGCATGGCGTATTCCCGAAGAGCTCTTTATCCCCGATGAACCGCTTACGGAAAGCGAACTGCATGTGAAGCCCAACGTGGTCGTGATCAGCCCCAATGGCGAAGAAACGCCTGTGGAATTTGAAGATGAGATCGTCATCTCCATCCCCGCAATTGAAATGAACATCACTGCGCCAACCGTAAGCGATTTCACAACGGATGCTGCTGTGATCCCCATTACAGGCACAATCAGCGATAACACTGCGGCTGTATACGTAAACGAAACGCAGGTGCCCATCGACGAAGCGGGCAATTTCTCCACAACTTATACGCTGCCCGAAAGCGGCGCTTACACCATCACCGTTGAAGCGCGCAAAAACGGTTACCAGACCGCTTCCCAGACCTTCCATGTCACCTATGGCACGGAAGACCCGAACAACGCCTCCACAACGCCCGGCATTGTGGAAGGGAATGTAACGTTTGCTGTGGATGATTCCGTTGCGCGTTATGGCACAAGCTCTACCATGACCGTGACTGGCACCATGGAAGCCGGCGCAGTGATCACCGTTTCCGGCGTTGAGCTCGACGGCGACATTACACAGGATGCTACTGCCGGGACGTTCAGCTTCACGGTAAAAACGGAAGATGTTGGCCTTTATGCTGCCGTTATTACGGCCACAAAGGATAATGCGGCAAAATCCAGCACGCTTTACCTGGAGCATCGCCCGGATAAGGACAGCTATATGAGCGGCGTGCATGTCTTGGACTATGATCGTATTTCACAGTATCCAGAACATGAGCAGGGCTATAAGGTTACCGGAAAGGTAACGGAGGTTTACCAATCATCCCCCTATGTGCTTGCGCGGATTGAGACTTCACAGGGAGACATTGTGTTTGCCTATTACAGCGGCGTATCCGAAGTGGCTGCAGATGATGGCAAAACCTATAACCTCTATGCAGATCCAGCCGGTACCTACACGCTTTCGGACGGCTCTACACTGCCGCTCATGCACGCCTGGTTTATCTTAAAGGATGGTTAAACTCCAAACATAGTACGCAACAGGGCGGATGGCATGCAATCCGCCCTGTTTTGCAAAACAGCATAAAGAAAGGAAATACTGCGGCGCTGGGCTAGCGGCGCAGTATGCAGGATATAACTTTGAAACTCTGGGCTGCTATTCGCACGGATGGAAAAATCCAGCAGGATATTGTGATGGATTTTCCGGATATCTCCAAGGCGTCTGTGGAAGATTGGAACCCCATTCTCGGCGCGCTCTGCCATGCGCTAGACCTTGGGCGACCTGTGCTTTTAAAAAAGCACCGAAATGATCTGGCGCATTTTTCGCATACAGCGTTTACAGAGGCGGATTTTATGGAGCCGATCGCATTCGATAAGCTCACCATCGAAATTTTTCCAGAAAAAGGGGAGAAATCCTCCCATGCACAGCGCGAGCGCTAAGTTTCGCGCGCTTGCAGCTATGTTCCATTCAATTGTTTGAATCATTGCCTGTGCATTTCATGCGATTTCCTGCATAACCCTGCGCATCCTTGCGCAAGATATTGGCATCACGACAAAGGAGAAAGGAAACACATGGATACACTTGCGCTAATTCTCGTCATCATTGGTGCGCTGAACTGGGGTATGATCGGCCTGTTTCAGTTCGACCTCATTGCCAGCATATTCGGCGGCATGAGCACCATCGTATCGCGCATCATCTATACGATCGTTGGCCTTGCGGGCATCTGGGGTATCTCAATCCTGTTCCGCAGGGACGGCGTCCGGCATTCCGACGAAAACGAATAACGGGCTAAAGCAGAACAGGCCTTCCAGCACCATGCTGGAAGGCCTGTTTTTTAGCGGTTTTATTCCTCCGTTTCATTTGCCAGCGCACGCACATAATCCAGCGCTGCCCAGAGCTGCGCGTCATCATCCTGTTCAATCTCATCTATCGCAAGGCCCTTGAGCTCTTCCGGCAGGTCAATCTCAATATCCGGCGTTACGCCTGTTCCATCAATGTTTGCACCCTTTGGCGTATAGTATGCGTCCGTAGTTAATTTGAGCCACGCACGGTTGCCTTCAATCTGCATGGTGGTCTGCACGACCCCCTTGCCATAAGTAGTCATGCCCACAACGATGCCCGCTTCAAAATCCTGCACGGCAGCCGCAAGGATTTCACTTGCGGAAGCCGAGTTTTCGTTTACAAGGACCGCCATCGGCACCTCTACACCCTTAGCGTTTGAACTGTATTCTTTCCCTTCCGCCTCCAAGCGCCCACGTACACTCACAATCGTGCCCTTGCCAAGCAGCGTATCCGCAATGCTTACAACATCCGTGAGCGAACCACCCGGGTTATTTCTGAGATCAATCACAAGCGAACGCATTCCGCGGTCCGTTAAGTCCTTAATCGCATCGTTAAACTCCGTAGCGCAATTCCCGCTGAACATACTGATGCAAATATAGCCCGTGCGCTGGTTGAACAGCGCGCTGGTTACACGCTTTAGATTCAATGCCGCACAGGTTACCTCAACTTCGAGCGTTTCCGTATCGCGTTTAAGTGTAAGTGCAATGCGCTCATCTACTTCCTTGTTGATGGCGGCTGCGACCTCGTCCAACAAAAGGTTGCTCGTGCTAGCCCCATCTACTGCTGTGATAATGTCACCGGGTAGAATTCCTGCCTCTGCTGCTGGTGTTTCATCATATACGTCCAGCACTGGTGCGCCTTGCGCATCCGGTTGACCCACAAGAATTCCGATACCGTTATACTGCCCATTAATGTTGGAAAGATACGCTTCATATTCCTCCGCCGTATAGTATGCTGCATAAGGATCATCCAACGCTGTTACAATGCCTTGTGCAGCTGCATTGAGCAGTTCTTCGCGCGAAGGGGGATCGTTGAGCGATTCGCTCTGCACGCGCTCAATAATTTCATCCAGGAACAACAGCTGGCTAATCTCTGCATACTCCTCAGCGGAAAGCACGACCACGTCCTCGCGCTGCTGGTTGAGAATTGACACCGTAATCCCGGCAGTCACGCTTGCTGTGATGAGGATCACGGCAAGAAAATATAGGATTGTCCTTACCCAGGACTTCATATTGTTATACCTCCATGCCAACCCGAAAAGAGCGGCTAATTTTTACCCCTCTGCAGGGGATAAACAAGGTATATTCTACCAAATGAAAGGCTATGCGTCAAATAATTGTATGATTCCCACCACTTTTTGCCAAATGTTTCAGAAAAACATGTTATAATTCGCCACGTACGCACATATTTCTACAGCGGCGCAAAAAAATAAGCGGGTGCAGCGCACCCGCAAAATCACCATCCGATTTCAGCCGGATTAGAGCAGATAGGGTTTAATAAACTCCGGCGCATCCGCTGCGTTTCCGCTAATGCTGATGACCAGTTTCACATCCGTGCGGTCGGAGAAATTCTTTAATTCGGTGAAAAGCCCTTCAAGCGTTTCGAGGGAATGATGTACGATCTTTAAGAAGCCATCAATGAACAGGTATTCAAGATCAAAATCCTGCGCTGCTATGCCGGAAAGGAACCCATAAAACATTTTGGGGCCATCGATATGGAACTCGGATGCATCAATAAAGCGAATGCTGTGCTTGAGTTCAAACATATACTGGCTGTCATTGTCGATAAAAACGATGCTTCCTTTTGCGGTCTTGATCGATTCGTTCGCCATGTCGATGATCTGCTTCGTCTTGCCCGCACCCTTTTCGCCGAAAATCACACGTATCAAGGTAAAAGCCCTCCTTCCGCGCTAAAGCGCTCCCCATAAATCTTGATGTGTTTATTATAACCTTTTTACATTGCCGTGGGCAACCCTTATTTCGTGGCAAATCTGTGAAAGCGTTGCGCAGAAAGTTTTCATCGCGTATAATAGGGAAATGATTTTGCCTAAAGGAACAACTGATATGAAACGCGTTTTGGGCTGTATCCGCCGCGCGGATGAGCGCTACCATATGATCCGCCCGGGCGATAAGATCTGCGTGGGCGTATCCGGCGGAAAGGACAGCCTTCTTTTGCTCTATGGTCTTAAGCTGTATCAAAAGTTTTGCCGCACACCATTCGAGCTTTGCGGCGTAATGCTGGACCTCGGCATCAGCGGGGATGATTTTACCCCCGTTTCTGAATTTGCAGCGGCAATTGGGGTGCCCTTCGATTTGATCAAAACCGATATTGGGGAAGTTGTATTCAACGTGCGCAAAGAATCGCACCCCTGCGCACTCTGCTCCAAGCTGCGGCGTGGTGCACTCAACGACGCTGCGCGGGCACGGGGCTGTAACCTGGTGGCACTTGGGCATAACCGCGACGATGTGATCGAAACGTTTTTTTTGAGCCTTTTTTATGAAAGTCGCCTTAATACGTTCGGCCCCGTCACCTACCTTGGGCGCAAGGATGTAACCGTAATCCGGCCGATGATCTTCCTGCCCGAAAAGCAGGCGCTTTCCATTGCAAAACGCCTTGAGCTCCCCATCCGCAAGCCCAACTGCACCGTTGCCGGAAACACGAAGCGCGAGGAGATGAAGCGCCTAATTCAGCATTTTACAACGATCGTGCCCAATCCGGAAGAGCGCATCATGAACGCCATTGCGGATACGCATAAATACGGCATGTGGGATCGCCTGCGTCTTCCGCCGCGCGACCTTGAAGCACAGGCACCCGATTCGGCGAATCCAGATGAGGTCTGAACCCAGGTGCAACGAATATCATGCTTACCCGCTCCATGGAAACGACGCAGCGCAGCCATATAATAGCAGCGCTTTTGGCTGCTGGAAAACGGATCGCATGCTTTTTTGCGTCTTTCGTCTGCCTATACCTTCGGTGGGATTAAGCGGCTCTGCAATGATTCCCTGCTACGCAAGCCTTTCCCGCATTGCTTCATGTTTCCAGCGAGCCTGCACTTGCGTATTGGGTGCATCTATTTTTCCGCAAAGCAGTTCAACCTTATGATGGATTGTGGCCGTTGGATCTCCAGAATTCTTTTCCGCAAACTATAATGCCGCTGGATCAAGCGGTGCCGTTTGGGTTACACCGGGCGGGCACGCCATAAACCAGCGAAATTGCCGCAGCATAAAGCCTTCGCACAATCCTTGCCCGCGTCAAAAGCGCAGAACTACGCAAAGCGGGTGCTGTACTCTTATTCCTGTGATCTATTGCAACGATTTTTTCTTGCCTTTTTTGCCGCGCGGTTCTTCGCGAATCCTTACAACAAAATCAAGATTTATGACTTCTGCGGCCTTATCGGTCCGTATCATAAGCGCGTTGCCGGAAACCGCTTCCAACAGGCCCCAAATCTGGGTGCCGCTAAACATATAGATCATGCATTCCTTGCCGATAAACTGCTTTGCAAGTTCCAACATTTCGTTTTTATCTCCTTTTTTCCTTCGTATTTTTGCAGCAAGATACGCTTCGTTTTTCTCTTTTGTTATTGCTATGACAAAAAGAACCACAAGTATCATGTATATGGCGGGATGCAAGGGATCACCTCCAGAATTTTATGCTGTCCCCAAAGCCAAGCGGTGCCTGCTTCGTTTTGTTTTTTCTGAACGAAGCAGGGGGATTTGCTTTTTATGGATCTCTATGGTATTTTAAGAAAATGAGCATCCTTTTTTTCTATTTGTTTTTCATGAGCCTCGTGCTCTTTTCCCTCATGGGTGCGGATAAGCACCGCGCAAAGCAGCATGCTTACCGCGTGCCGGAACGAACGTTGTTCATCTTCGCCGCATTCGGCGGCGGTTTGGGCGGCGTGCTTGGCATGCTCGTGTTCCACCACAAAACAAAGCATAGATCCTTCCGTTTGGGGATGCCATTTTTTGCACTGCTAAACATTGGCACAGCCTATCTCATCCTGCGTTATCTCATTCCATAGGATCCTGTTCGGGTTCTTTCCAGAACAGCGCATCCAGCGTTTTTCCCAGCGCCCGGCAGATCGCAATGCACAGGCGAATGGAGGGATTATAGTCGCCCTTTTCAATGGCATTGATGGTTTGCCGCGATACGCCGACCCGCTCCGCAAGCTGCTGCTGGGAAAGGTCCTTTGCCGCGCGCGCCGCTTTTAAGCGCAGGTTCTTCATTCCTCTTTCTGCTCCTTCCGTTGCATGATCCAGCGAAGCAGATACGTTGCGGGGATCACGCCGCTTATCACACTAAGGGCAAGGCAACATACCCTAAACGTTAAAATCCCATGCTCGACCATTTCGCCATTCCGCATGGCCAGTATGGAAAGCACCAAATTCAGGATGCCCAGGATGATGCTTTGCAGCATGATGCGCCATGGGCGCTCATTTAACCGATTATAAGCATCGTTCCAGATGCAAGTCACCACCAAAACGGCCACTGAGATGCAGATGCAGATTCCAACCCCTGCGCCCGCATCGCACCACCTGCCAAAAACGGCTTCCGAACCGATATAAAGGAAAAGGCTGAAAAGCAACGTTAAATAAGCATAGCGATATGCGCGCCCAAGCACGGAAACCTGGCGTTCATCATACCCTGCTTCCAAACCGCTCCGTTTTGCCATCCCAATAGAACCCCCTCAAAAGAATAAGGGAATTGTACTATATATTTTTTATATTATCAATTATATATTACTTTTTATCCATTAAATCCGTCTTTATTACATATACAATATGCACCATGTCCTTGCCGCGGTAGCGCTTGACGATCTCATATTCCGCCTTCATCCCCAGGCGCTCCGCCAGCCGCCGGGACGCGGTATTTTCCGGGCGGATATCCGCGAGGATTTCCTTCACATGAAGGTGATCGAACGCATCGCGGATCACAGCCCCAGCCGCCTCCGTGGCATAGCCGTTGCCCCAGCAGGCTTTGCGCAGCATCCAGCCGATCCCCAGCAGCGGGTATCCGCAGAGCTTCTCCCGTATCAAACCGATCACGCCCACAAATTCTCCCGTTTCGCGCACTTCTACGGCATAATGGCCAAACCCGTCTTCCTCATAGCGCGCAAGCGTTTGGGCGATCCACGCACGCGTCTCTTCCTCTGAAAAGCCGTGCTCCCAGGCATACATAACCTCGGGATCGCCAAGCACCGAATGCACCTTTTCAAAATCCGCTTCTGTGACCTGGCGGAGCAAAAGGCGCTCGGTTTCAAGCGACTGAGGGGCTTTCTGCTTCCAAAGTAGCCAATCCGCTTCCGGCACGGCGCTGTTGCGCGCAAAATATTCCCCCTTGAGCATAGAATAGATGATTTGATCCAGATACCCCCGCTCGCTCTTATAGCTTTGGCGGAGCATGCCATCCCGGTGCATGCCGAGCGATTCATAAAGGCGGATACCCACCGCATTGTCCGGATAAACATCCAACCAAAAGCGATTCATGCGGAGTGTTTCAAACGCAAAGCGCATCGTTCCTTCCATTGCCTCACGGCCATACCCCTGCCCTTTTGCGTCGATCGCGATGCGGCGCAGCTCGAACACCTCGGACTTTCTATCCAAATGGCAGAGCATGTAGCCGATGTTCCGCCCATCCTCCCCGTGGAATACCGCAAGGATATGAGCCGGATCCGCAATCTCTGCGCGGTGCTGCTCCTCAGTACCCTGCCAGATAAAATTCCTGTTTGCCGGGTCATTTTCCATGTAGATAATAAAAGGAATATCCTTTGCTTCCGCTGGCAGTGCTATCATGCGTTTTGTTTGAAACAGTGCTTCCATATTTAGGGCTTCTCTCCTTCCAAATTTTAACCGTGCGTTTGCGCAGCATACAGCGGCCTCATGGACAGCGTTAGGGACTAGGGCTGGTAGAATGCATAACCGCTGATAAAACATTATAGCATATCCATATGTAAACGCCCACTGCCAACGCTGCAGCAAAAGCACAAACGTTCAAAATCCGTTCATTTGCAATCAAGTTCCCTGTGGGTTAAAATGAAAAGGCAATCCTACCTAATTTTGAAAGGATCTGGCATGAAACAGAAGAAATGGATATTCACCGGCCTGGCAACCTGCATTGTTGTTGCTGCACTTGTGTTTGTACTGCTCGTATCTAAGGAAAAAGCGTCCTGTGAAGCGCCCACCAACGCAGCGGATTCGAATCTCGATGCAAAGCCCGTGATTTATCTTTACCCCGAAGAAACGATGGATGTTTGCGTTTCGCTTTCCTATGGTGGAACTTTGACCACCACCTATCCTAAATACGATGAAACCACCGGCTGGCGCGTAACTGCGATGCCGGATGGCACGCTGATCAACGCTGCGGATGGCAAGGAATATTCTTATTTATTCTGGGAAGGCACCTCGAACATCGATTATGATTTAACGCATGGCTATGTTGTAAAAGGAGCCGATACCGCTGCATTTTTGCAATCCACGCTTAGCCGCATGGGCCTTTTGCCCCGCGAATACAACGAATTGATTGTCTATTGGCTGCCATACATGGAGCAAAATCCTTTCAACCTCATCACCTTCCAAACGGAAGCGTATACGGAAAACGCACAACTAACCATTGTTCCGAAGCCGGACAGCATGCTGCGGGTATTTATGGCTTTCCGGGCATTAGATGCCTGGATGGATGTGGAAGCACCCATTTTGCCGCAATTTGAACGCACCGGTTTTACGGTGGTTGAGTGGGGCGGCTGTGAAGTGCGCTAACCTTGATTTGAAGGGAACTGTGGTTTGGTGCGCTGCGTAAAATGCGAAATCGCACTTTTCCTTGAAGGACGCGACGGCTTTTGTCGAAGCGCTTGACGCAGTGATTTCCTGGTTTTATCATGGAAGCATGGAACCTCGCAGATGGGAGCGGGTCCAATCAGTCGATAGGGTGAAGAAACGCCGCGGCAAAGCCGCGGCGTTTCGCATATTCAAATCATGTTGCTTTTTCTGCCACTTCAATCGTTTAACACGCCATGTTCGATCTTATAGCTTAGTTCGCTTAGGCTATCGTTTAAATGGACATTCTCAATTGGCACAGCTGCCACGAGATCAATTGGGACAAAATTCCAAATGCCTTTGATGCCCGCCTGCACCATCCGATCTGCGATCCCCTGCGCCGCGCTTCTGCGGGCAGCGATAACCCCGATATCAACATCATGGGTGCGGATGAAATCCTCGAGTTCGCTGGAAGCATAAACCGGCCGGCCCTTGATCTCCTTCCCAACCAGCTCCGGGTTTACATCAAATAGCGCAAGCACCTTAAATCCAGCTGAAGCAAATCCTTCAAAATTGGTCAACGCATGGCCGATATTTCCTGCGCCAACAATTACAACGGAATGCTCCCGGTCAAGCGCCAGGATAGACTTAATTTCTGAAAGCAACGTGCGCACATTATAGCCATACCCCTGCTGGCCAAACCCGCCAAAGCAGTTGAAATCCTGCCGCACCTGCGATGCGTTCAAGCGCATCTGCTGCGCGAGCTTTTCCGACGAAATGCGCTCTACCCCCTGGCTCTCCAGCATCACTAAATGCCGGTAATACCGTGGCAAGCGCTTGATCACAGCTTCCGAAACTCTTTTGAATGCCATATATTTCCTCCGATATCCTGCTGTGCGGACTCTTCCATTTCTATTTTATCCACTTTTCGCGAAATCTGCAAGCAGCTAGCCGAAAAAGCCGATTGCTTTTATTTTATAATTTTATATATCATTTTATAATTATATTATATTTTATGCTCATAGGAATGCATGCCACTAGCATTCCATAAAAAATGCTGCTCCATCCCTTTTTCTCCACTCGCCAGAAACACCGCAGTATGCCGCGCCAAGTTCGATATGAAGCATTGCGATCCCGCAATCCAGTTTCCCGTAGCCGAAGTTGGCGGATGTATTTTCCACAGCGATACCATCTTCCTGGGCACGAAACCGCCAGGGTTGCGCATTGAGCGCGGAGGGCGCACGCCGGGCGCATTCAATAGCGCGCTTTTGCCAGGTTGGCAACGCCCCAAACGCATCCGCCGTAAGCCCTGTCAGCTTCTCAAAAGAACGGCGCGGGCGGGCGACATATGCTTCATCCGGCACGCCGATGGCGATAATGCATGCAACCCGTTCTCCTTCTGCAAGCTCGATTGCGCTAAATGCATTGTTTTTATTATAGGAAGCGCCAAGCCAGCATGTTCCGAGGCCCATCGCCGTGCATTCCAAAACGAATGCTTCGCCAACATAGCCTGCCATTTCCGGTTCTGCGGCCGCATCCAAAACGACTGCAGCAAATGCATCCGTGCCGCGTATCTTGCCATACCAAAGGAAAATCGGTTTAAACACCTGTTCCGCCCTTCCAATGGCAATCCGCACACCGTGGGCGCATAAAAGATCCGCCATCCCCGCAAGCGTCTGCAGCTGCGTTTCTTCCGGTGCGGCTTTATATTTGCGCACGGAAAACCGACGCTGCGAAGCTTCATACCATCGCCGCATGCTGTCCATCCTGTTTCTTCCTTTCTACATTTTATTATTGCCCGCGTTCTGCGCGTGCGCGCTCCAAAATCGGCTTCAAATACTGCCCTGTATAGCTTTCTGCAACCGCTGCAACCTCCTCGGGAGTGCCCGTTGCAACGACCGTCCCGCCACGGTTTCCACCTTCCGGCCCCAGGTCGATGATGTAATCCGCAGTTTTGATCACATCAAGGTTGTGTTCGATCACAACTACGCTGCTTCCGCTTTCGCAAAGGCGCTTTAAGATCTCAAGCAGCCGTTTCACATCCGCCACATGCAGTCCTGTGGTAGGTTCATCCAGCACATACAATGTGCGCCCCGTATCCTTACGGGAAAGCTCGGTCGCAAGTTTGACCCGCTGCGCTTCGCCGCCGGAAAGCGTCGTGGATGGCTGCCCGAGTCGTACATACCCAAGCCCCACATCATAGAGCGTCTGGAGTTTCTTTGCAAGGCGCGGCAAGGGCGAGAAGAATGCAAGCGCCTCCTCCACAGTCATATCCAGCACATCCGCAATGGATTTCCCTTTATAGCGCACCTCGAGCGTTTCACGGTTGTAGCGCTTTCCATGGCATACTTCGCAAGGCACATAAATGTCCGGCAAAAAATGCATCTCAATTTTGATAATGCCATCCCCCCGGCAGGCCTCGCAGCGTCCACCCTTCACATTGAAGCTGAAGCGGCTGTTGCTATAGCCCCGCATGCGCGCATCCGGCGTTTGCGCATAGACGTCGCGGATGAGGTCAAACAGCCCCGTATAGGTGGCGGGATTACTGCGCGGCGTGCGCCCAATGGGCGATTGATCGATGTCGATGATCTTATCGAGCTGCTCTACCCCCAGGATCGCGTCGTGATCCCCAGGTCGTGTACGCGCGCCATTGAGCTCGCGCAGGAGGGCCTTCTTTACAATCTCATTGACCAAACTCGATTTCCCGCTGCCTGATACGCCAGTCACGCAGGTAAACACACCGCCAAGTGGGATATCCACATCGATGTTTTTCAAATTATTGGCCCGCGCGCCTCGCACGCGGAGGTATTTCCCGCCGCAATCGCGCCGCGTTTGTGGCACTTCGATGCGCTGCACGCCTGTAAGGAATTGCCCTGTAATGGATTCCGGCGCGCGCATGATGTCCTCCAGCGTGCCTTCTGCCACGATGCGGCCGCCATGTTCGCCTGCACCAGGGCCCACATCCACAATATAATCTGCGGCGCGGATGGTATCTTCATCATGTTCCACAACGATGAGTGTATTTCCAAGATCGCGCATGCCCTGCAGCGTCGCCAGGAGCCGCGCGTTATCCCGCTGATGCAGCCCAATGCTGGGTTCATCGAGGATATAGAGCACCCCCACGAGGCCGGAACCGATCTGAGTTGCAAGGCGGATACGCTGCGCTTCGCCGCCGGAAAGCGTTGCGGCTGAACGGGAAAGCGTTAAATAATCGAGTCCCACATCCACAAGGAACCCGAGGCGCGCATTGAGTTCCCTAAAAATCTGGCTCCCAATGTGGCGCTGCTGCTCCGTTAACACAAGCAAATTCAAGAATTCCCGCGCTTCCAGCACGGTCATGTCGCTCACCTGCGCAATGGATTTTCCCCCAACCGTTACGGCAAGGCTCTCGGGTTTTAAGCGTTTTCCCTTGCAATCCGGGCATGGCGTATTGGACATATACGCTTCGTATTCCTGCTTCATGCCATCGGATTGCGTTTCCCGATAGCGGCGCTCCAAGTTATTGCAAATGCCCTCAAATGGGGAATCAAACGTGCCGCTTCCAAATTCTTTTTTGTATTCGATATGCAGCTTTTCCTTGCCCGTACCATACAGGATCGCCTGCCGCGCCGGTTCTCTCAGCTCGGAAAACGGTGTATCCATGGAAAAGCCGTATTTTTCCGCCAGTGCTGAAAAATACATTCCTGCAATGGATTCGCGGTTTGCGCTTTGCCAGCCGGAAACCGAAATAGCCCCTTGGGCAAGGGAAAGGCTCTCGTTGGGCACAACCAGCGCCGGATCAATCTTCATGAGCGTGCCAAGGCCCGAACAGGTTGGGCATGCCCCAAATGGGTTGTTGAAGGAAAACATGCGCGGCGTCAGCTCTTCCAGGCTTACGCCGCAATCCGGGCAGGCATAATTCTGCGAAAACAGCAGTTCCTCCTTGCCAATCACATCAACCTTTGCAAGGCCGCCGCCAAAAGCAAAAGCCGTTTCAAGCGAATCGTTGAGGCGTCCTTCCACGCCCGGGCGAATCACGAGGCGGTCCACCACAACATCGATCGTATGCTTGAACTTCTTGTCAAGCGGCGGTACTTCGCCAATATCGTATACCGTTCCGTCCACCCGCACGCGCACATAGCCTTCCTTGCGGATGTTCTCAAGCAGTTTCGCATGTTCGCCTTTACGCCCGCGCACAGCTGGGGCAATAACCTGCACGCGCGTGCCTTCGCCAAGTGCCATCACTTGGTCTACCACTTGATCAATGCTTTGGCGTTCAATGGGCCTGCCGCATTTGGGGCAATGCGGGATGCCGATACGCGCATACAGCAGGCGCAGATAATCATGGATTTCCGTAACCGTTCCCACCGTGGAGCGCGGATTGTTGGAAGTGCTTTTCTGGTCGATGGAAATGGCCGGGGACAGGCCTTCGATGGTATCCACATCCGGCTTTTCCATCTGCCCCAAGAACTGCCTCGCATATGAAGACAGCGATTCCACATAGCGCCGCTGTCCTTCCGCATAAATGGTATCGAAAGCAAGGGACGATTTTCCAGACCCGGAAAGCCCCGTAAACACAATAAACTGATCGCGCGGGAGGGTGAGATCCACATTCTTTAGGTTATGCTCCCGCGCGCCTTTGATAATAAGCGCATCTTTCATATTAATAATTTCCTTCTATCTTGTAAGTTCCGCAACCGCTTTATCTTTTCGGCGATTTGCGCGTCCTGCCGCGCGCCTTCTTGGCGCTGCCCGGCGTGCCGGGGGCTGGCTTCCTTGTCATGGATTCCTCTCCTGTGAGTTGGAACAGCGCATCGCGCAGCTTAGCTGCCGTTTCAAAATCAAGCTCTGCCGCAGCCTGGCGCATTTGCGTGCGTAGGATTTCTATGCGTTCCCTGCGCTCAGCTTCGGTCATGCTGCCCTCTTCCTTAGTGGCCTTGCGCGAGATTTCCAGCACATTATGCACGGCTTTGTGCACGCTCCGCGGCGTGATGCCGTGCTCCCGGTTATACGCTTGCTGCTTTTCGCGGCGGCGGTTTGTTTCATCGATGGCACTGCGCATGGAGTCGGTAACGGTATCCGCATACATAATAACCCGCCCATCCACATTGCGCGCAGCACGCCCTATCGTCTGAATCAGCGAAGTTGTAGAGCGCAGGAAGCCCTCTTTATCTGCATCCAGTATCGCTACAAGTCCAACTTCAGGCAGGTCCAGCCCTTCGCGCAACAGATTGATGCCCACAAGCACATCGAACTCCCCGAGGCGTAGATCCCGGATGATCTCCATGCGCTCAATGGTTTCAATGTCGGAATGCATATAGCGCACGCGCACGCCCATGGAATCCAGGTATTCCGTGAGCGTTTCAGCCATGCGCTTGGTCAGCGTGGTGGCAAGCGTGCGGTAGCCGCGCGCCGCCATCTGCTTTACTTCGCTCAAAAGATCGTCGATCTGCCCTTTCACGGGGCGCACGCAGATTTCCGGATCCACCAGGCCCGTTGGCCGGATAATCTGCTCAACCGTCTGATCCGAAAGGCCCAGCTCATAGTCTCCAGGTGTTGCGGAAACGCAGATAAGCTGATGAATCCGCGCGCTAAATTCCTCAAAGCGCAGCGGGCGGTTATCGAATGCAGAGGGCAAACGGAAGCCATATTCCACGAGATTTTCCTTGCGCGAACGATCTCCGCTGTACATGCCGCGCACCTGCGGCAACGTAACGTGGGATTCATCCACAATCATAAGGAAGTCATCCGGGAAATAATCGAGCAGCGTAAACGGAGGCTGCCCGGGGGCTCGGCCGTCAAAATAGCGCGAATAATTCTCAATTCCCTGGCAATATCCGATCTCGCGCATCATTTCAATATCATAAAGCGTGCGCTGTTCAATGCGCTGCGCTTCCAAGAGCTTGTCCTGCGCCTTAAACTCCTCAACGCGCTTCCAAAGATCCGTTTCGATCTGCTCGATGGCCTTTTCCAGCTTTTCCCGCCCCGTTGCATAATGGGAGGCTGGAAAAACCGCAACATGCGCCCGCTGGAGCAAGATCTCGCCCGTGAGCGGATTTACCTCGCTGATGCGTTCGATTTCATCGCCGAAAAATTCGATACGCAGCGCCTTGTCCGACCAGTTTACGGGAAAAATGTCCAACACATCCCCCTTCGCGCGAAATGTGCCGCGCGAAAAGTCGATTTCATTGCGTTGGTACTGAATATCGACAAGCCGCCGGATTACAGCATCCCGCTCGATCTGCATGCCTTCCCTTAGCGAAACGGAAAGCTTCAAGTATTCCGCCGGATCGCCTAAAGCATAGATGCACGAAACAGACGCCACAATGATCACATCCTTGCGTTCATTTAAAGCGCAAGTTGCGCTGTGGCGCAGCTTATCGATCTCATCATTCACGGTTGAAACTTTTTCAATATAGGTATCGGAAGCAGCGATATAAGCCTCCGGTTGATAGTAATCATAATAGGAGACGAAATACTCTACCGCACTGCCCGGGAAAAACTCCCGAAGCTCGGAGCAAAGCTGCGCGGCAAGCGTTTTGTTGTGCGCAATGACGAGCGTGGGCTTTTGCACGCGCTCGATCACTTTGGCCATGGTAAAAGTTTTGCCGCTGCCGGTTACGCCCAGCAGCACCTGCGTTTTGTCGCCCCGCAAAACGCCCTCCGCGAGCTTTTCAATCGCCTGCGGCTGATCGCCCTGCGGTTCAAATGGCGATTCCACTTTAAATACGTTCATATGGATCCCGTTCCATCTTTCCTCTATACGCACCTATTCTATTTTACCAAATAAAGCGCGGAATGAAAACTCCGCGCATGCATTTTCCCAGATTAAACATAAAGCCAGTTAAAGCAACATTGCGGAAGCAATTGGCCGCGCTTCCAAACATCCCATATTGTGTTTGGCAGCTTAACAATGATAGCATATATACCAGCAATTACACCGTTTTTAGGATGGGAAACAAATGGATGCGCTTTTTCTTCTCTATGTTGGCTCTATTCCCGTGGTGCCGTTGATTGGCGCAGAAATATTTAAGCGCCGCAAGGATACCCGGCGGCGCAATGTGTGTTACGGGCTGTTCGCGCTGCAGCTTCTGCTGAGCATCGGCTGTGCAATCGTCTATCTCAAGCAATACTAAGCTGCGTTTTTACTGGTTCATAAGGTAAATATAATTGAGGCCTTCCAGCGTAAGCGTTGGGTGCAGCACATCGATACTATCGGTTTCTGCAGCGATCATGGAGGACATGCCCCCCGTTGCAACAACCGTAGGCGGAGCGGAAAGTTCCTTTTCCATCTGCCGCACAATGTTCTCCACAAACCCCACATACCCATTAATAATGCCGGATTGAATGCTGTCCTTTGTGTTTGTACAGATAGCATGTTCTGGCTTGATATACTCAACCTTATGAAGCAACGCCGCCTTCTCCACTAGCGCATCCGTGGAGACGATGATGCCTGGGCCGATTGCGCCGCCGATAAACGCCCCTTCTTCAGAAACAACAGAAAACGTGGTTGCCGTTCCAAAATCAATGATGATGACAGGGCCGCCATAGCTGCGATAGGCAGCAACGGCATTGCAGATGCGGTCTGCGCCCAAAAGCTCCGGATAATCATACCACACATCCAGCCCAAGCTCCAAAGCTGAGCTTACCATCATGGGCTGCTGCCCGAAGAAATAAAGCTGGCACATGTGCTCGATGGTATAATTGATCGATGGCACAACGGAAGAAATAATGATGCCGCGCACATCCCGCGTGGAAAGCCCAAGATGGCCGAAAAACGATTCCATTTGCACGCCATATTCATCGGAAGTGCGATGCAGATCCGTCGTCATGCGCCAGGAGTTGAGCAGCTTCCCATCCTTATAAATACCCGTTTTGATGTTGGTGTTTCCGATGTCCATCGCAAGGAGCATAAACGATTATTCCCTTTCAATCTTTGTTGCCAGTGATGCCCATCCGGCTGAGCGCCGCTACCACGGGCGTTGCAATAAGCGCAGCAGCCGCCGCTTCGAGGGACCCTGCGATCAAGCCGGTGCCGCCAATTACAGCCAGAACGGGCGCCGAATCCAGCCCGCAGATCACGAAGAACAGCAGCATTAACCCAAGGTAAAATACCGTATTGGTAAGAGATCCGCAAATTGCTGCAGGGATCACAGCAAGGCTGCTCTTCCGTTTACGTGTGCAGGCGAAATGAACGAAATAGGTAACGACAGGCACAAGCAGTCGCGGAATATAGCACATCAGTACCACAAAGAACGGATTTTCGGCCAAGAGCATTGCCGCAAGGCCGCTTTGCGGCACAAGGGAAATCCCCAATGCCGAGAGCAGGCTTGCCGTGCCGAAAAAGAAGCCCAGCACAAGCCCTGCCTTTAGGCCTAAAATCACGGTTCCCACAATCGTTGGGATGCAAAGGATCGTTACATTAATAAAGCCAAGCGGGATCAAGCCAACCGGCGTGAGCCCCAGCACAAAGATCAACGCCACGAATAATGCATAAAGCACCAACTTGCGAACCTTGTTCCGTTCCATATTCATTTCCTCCTGTAAACCGTTACTCAGCTTACCTACCAATTGCATATTATACCGTTAATTTTTTGGAAACGCAACCCCGCGCGCGCTGCGCGAATCAGTTGCGGCCAAAGTGTAAACTTTCTGTTTTTTCCGCCCTATCCCGCCATAATGCACTTTACATCTTCATCGCAACGCGATTATAATAGCAGAGTGGTACGCTGCGTTTTTTGCGTAGAAATCGCGCCAAATTATCAGACAAACATGAGGTAATAGCCCATGGCAGAACTTGGAACCGAAAGCAAAACGCCTTCCGGCAGCAAAAAGCGGCTGACGGTTACACTCGTTGCGGTTGCCGCAGTATTGGTGGTGGCCGGCACATTATTGTTCCTTAAAATCCGTTCGGATCGCGAGGAGTTACGGCAAAGCATCATCACCTCCGGCACGTTCCATCCGGGCATTACCGTGCAGGGTGTAGATGTTTCCGGTATGACGATTGCCGAAGCTACAGAAGCTCTCAAGGATGCGGAGCAGGCGCTTGTTAGCGATGTTTCTTTCCGCATTACGGATGGAGAGCACACCTACATCTATGATCAATCTCACTTTGACATCGTATTTGATACCGATGCCGTTTTGGCGGAAGCTATGGCGCTCGGACGAGAAGGCGATCTGCACTCTCTGCAGGAAGAGCTTGCAGATATTGCGGAAAACGGACGCGCCTTTACCATTTCTTATACTGCTGTGCCGAATGATGTAGAAGGCTTTGTTGCAAAAATGGCTTCTGAGCTTGATACCCCTGCGGTGGACGCAACGTTCTCTGTAAAGCAGCTGGAGCTCAATGAAGAAACAGAAGCCTCCAACGCCGTCAACATTGGCCTTACAGAAGAAGAGGTCGCCGCTGGCGCAGATCTGCGGGATAAGCGGTTTGACTTTGTGGAAGGCACGCAAGGCTATTCGCTTGATCAAGACGCCCTCGCTGCGCTTATCCGTGAGCGCGCCGAAGCCGGAGAATATGGAGAGATCAATTTTGAGCTTTCCGTGCTCTATCCTTCCGTTACCATCGCTACGATTAAGCAGTCTTTGGTGCTTCGTTCCAGCGCTTGGACCAGCTATTCGCGGGGCAATTATGGCCGCGCCACGCGCGTGCACAATATGACTAAGGCCTGCGGGCTCATTTATGGCACCGTTCTCCAGCCCGGCGATGTTTTTTCGTGCAACGATACGCTGGGCCCCCGTTATGAAAAGTATGGCTGGCAGCCTGCACCCGCCGTAATCGAAGGTGGCGCGGACACGGAAGATCAGCCGGGCGGCGGCGTATGCCAGGTCTCGACCACCATGTACAACGCCGTGCTTATGGGCGACTACGAGATCGTTTACCGGCAGGCTCATTCAAGCCGGTTGAGCTATGTGGAAGGTGGCTTGGATGCTACGATCAATACAGGCACCATCGATTTTAAATGGAGCAATAATACGGAGGCTCCTATCTATGTGTTTGCCTGGATTGATACAAATGAAAAGAAAATCTGGTGTGAAATCTATGGGCTACCTTTTTCCGGCGATTTCGATGAGATCGAGCTTTATTCCGTCGAAAAAGACCCCATTCAGCCCACAGCGGATGAGTTTATTCCAAACGCTTCGCTCACATATCCCTACTGGATGGTGAAAAACGAGGCGAAAAAGGGCTATGTTTATGATACGTTTAAGATCTACAAGCTTGCTGGCGTAGAGGTGCGCCGCGAGAAGATCACCACCACAACCTATAGGATGCATCCTAACCGATATTATGTCTGGCCGGGCTACGTTGCCGGTACGCCGCTGCTTCCAGAATATAAGTTGACGCCAGCAGAATAATATAATCCACACGCTTGAAATGCGCATCTTAATGATTCAAAGAGTCTTGCGAACTGCAAGGCTCTTTTTGTATGTGAATAGGACGGATTATGTTTCCATCAGCAAAGAGGAATGCTCCCTCACATTTTGGAAATAGGGAAAAAGGCACACAGCGCATCGTGTTATCCTCAAGGCAAAGATTTTCCTTCGCAAAGGGATTCATACTCCAACAAGGCGCGGTTGCAAGTTGAAGCTATATAGCATATTCCTTCATGATTAGGGCGAGATACACTTGCTGTTTTTTTGCAAATCGCATAAACCGTGGGTTGTATCTTTCGAAATTGTTCTAAATACCAAAAAGCAGGGGGACCTTTCTCGTTCTCCCAACCTGCTTAAACATCGAATGTTCCAATGCGCCGTCCGCTATAGCGGATTTCTTCCCAGCTTTATCTCTTGCTGCACTTTTTTCGTCAGCTTGGCGAACACCAATGCATAGGACATGTCGCACATTGCGCGCAGGGTTTCTTCCGGCACAGCGCCATCCAGGTACACGCTGTTCCAAGTGCGTTTGTCCGAATAAAACCCCGGCACAACATCCGCATATTGCTGCCGGTAAAGCTCCGCAAGCATGGGGTCGCACTTGAGCAATACCATTGTGCGCCCTCTATGCGGTTTATATTTTTCATCCGGCGTGCAGATGGCTGCGAACTGCTTCCCTGCAACCCGATAGCGCAGCCAATCCCATTCGGGCTTATAGTCTCGCATTGCACCCGGTTTGCTTAAAAGGTAGGCATCCAGCCATGCATAGTTGTTCCCCATCTCTACAGCACCTTTGCGAGGAAGCTCTTAAGGCGTTCGCTCTTTGGATGTTCAAACAGTTCTTGCGGCGTGTTTTGCTCCACGATGCGCCCACCGTCCATAAACAGTACGCGGGAGGCAACCTCGCGCGCAAACCCCATTTCATGGGTCACAACAACCATGGTCATTCCATCGCGCGCCAAGTTGCGCATGACTTCCAATACTTCACCCACCATCTCCGGGTCAAGCGCGCTGGTTGGCTCATCGAACAGCATCACATCCGGCTGCATTGCAAGGGCGCGCACGATGGCAATGCGCTGCTTCTGCCCGCCGGAAAGCTGCGCCGGGTATGCCCCCGCGCGATCTGCAAGGCCTACCCGCGTAAGCAGAGCCATGGCGCGCGCATTTGCATCCGCCTCGCTGAGCTTTTGCAGCTTCATGGGTGCAAGCGTTAGGTTTTTTAGGATCGTCATATGCGGGAAAAGATTAAACTGCTGGAATACCATGCCCATTTTTTGCCGCAGCATGTCAATATCCGTTTTGGGATCCGTAATATCCACGCCTTCCATCCGCACATGCCCAGCCGTTGGCGTTTCAAGGAGGTTGAGCGAACGCAAAAACGTAGATTTTCCCGAGCCCGACGGCCCTATCACTGCCACCACTTCACCTTCATAGATGGTCTCCGTGATGTCGTCCAGCGCATGCACTTCACCGAAGTATTTTTTTAGCCCTACTACCTCAATCAGCGGATTACCTTGCGCCATTGCGGAGCCTCCTTTCCAACCTGGTTACACCCGCAGAGAGTACCACGACCATGATAAGATACACCAGCGCCACGGCGATCAGCGGGAAAAATGCAGAAAATGTGCGGCTGCGGATAATGTCGCCCGCCTTTGTAAGATCAATCAGCCCGATATAGCCGGAAACGGAGGTTTCCTTCAAAAGCGTAATAAATTCGTTAGCAAGCGCGGGCAACACGTTTTTGAATGCCTGCGGCATCACGATATACAGCATGGTTTGCCCATAGCTGAAGCCCAGGCTGCGCCCTGCTTCAAACTGCCCTTCATCTATGCTCATGATGCCCGAGCGGAATACCTCTGCAACATAGGCTGCAGAATTCAAGCCGAAAGCAATGATCGCTACGATGACTGCATCGATGAAAGCGGAAGAAAAAATAACAAAATTAATAATCAAAAGCTGCACAACAACCGGCGTACCACGCACAACGGTAATATAGAGCTTTGCAAGCCAATTCAAAAACCGAAGCCTGCCGGCTTTGTCGGCCGTAGTTCTAATAATCGCCAGCAAGGCGCCCAAAACAATACCTGCAATGGCGGCAAAAAACGCCACCTCAAGCGTAACGCCCAAGCCGCGCACCAGGTATTTCCAGCGGTCTTCCTTGATAAAGTTGAGGTAGAAATCTGAGCTTAGATTCGCCCATGCGTTTTGCAGCCATGCATAAATGGTTTCAAACCATGCGCCAATATCGATTGCTGCTATCATAGTTCCCCCCTCATTTCTAAAATTGTGTTCCCAATGCTGCAAAATGGATGTGCAATAAGGCAACCATGCCGCAGGCAGGAACTGCCCGCGGCATTTTGGTTTCCCCGTTGTTTTAATTATAAAGGACTTTGCGCACCCCTTGCAAGTACGCGCAATTTTATTTTGCGCGCACAATAATAACCTGCGTGGAGGTGGTGTAAGGTTCGGTGAAATCAACGTTCACGAGGCGGTCTTCCGTAATCGTAAGGCCCGCAACGCCGATGTCCGCCTTGCCCGTTTGCACGGAAGTCACGATGGAATCAAACGCGATGTCCTGCACCTCAAGCTCCATCTTGAGGATGTCGGCAATCGCCTGCGCAAGATCTACGTCGATGCCAACAATCTTGCCATCGCCGCCTTCGTAATACTCATAGGGCGGGAAGGTCGCTTCCGTAACCATCACGAGCTTGCCATTGGAATAATCCGTATTGCTCGAAACATAAGGCATTGTGCCTTGAACGTCATCTTCGCCGATATAGTTGGCAATGATGTTATCAAGCGTCCCGTTTTCCTTTAGGGTCGCAAGCGCAGCATTGATCTGATCCTTAAGGTCGGTATTCTCCTTGGCAACGCAGATGGCATAGTCCTCCGGCTCAAACGCCTCTTCGAGAATCATGAGGTCATCGTTGGCTTCCACATAGTATTTGGCGGGCTGTTCATCCAGAATGATGCAATCCAGCTTACCCTGTTTGAGCGCCTGCACCGCGTCGTTGGTCTTTGTATAGCGCTCTACCGTTGCAACGTTTTCGCCGTAGGTTTCCGCATCTTCATATTCGGAAGCATACACAATATCGCCTGTCGTGCCAAGCTGCACGCCAATTTTCTTTCCAGGCAGGTCTTCCAGGCTAAATACAGTATTTGCCGGGACGCCCGCGCACCCTGTAGCCAGCAACAGCATTGCCGCTGCACAAAAAACAGCTAGAATTGGTTTCATAATCTTCATTCTCTATAATCCCCCTTCCAAATTGGTTCCTCTTGTACAGCGAATTATACTCTTTCATCGTTTAAATTGCAAGTAATTCCACATTTTTTATGCGGAATTTTGGATATGTATTCGTTTCAAGCCATTTTTCCGGTATTTTATGCTTTCCATAGATTAATTTTTATTCTTATTTTGTATTTTTATTCGTTTCTATTACGGTAAAATGCAGTGCATGTTATGCTTATAAAAATAAAGTGGTACACAATATCCGATTCTACGTCTCACTCTCTGCTTTTAAAGCATTTTCTTATGAAGGTACTGGCCCATATCGCGCTTAGGCCGCCTGCACATGCCCCAAACCGCCCAAACATTCCCTTTTGCTTTTCTTCTACCGTAAGCGTATTTTGATGTGTTTATGGAATTCGCGTCCTCGCGAAGTTTATCGAAAAGGCTAGTAGCACTCAGTTTAAGAAGCAAGGTGTGCTCATAAAATCACAGAAGAATCCATTTTGAATTGCCTTAAACCGCAAATATATCTCAGCCAAAACATCTTTACGCGGATGTAACTCGGCAAATTAAACGAAGGATGCAGCAAACCGCTTTCCGGTGCACTGCATCCCTAAATGCTTTATTCTTCTATTGCAGAAAAGCGTAGCTCCACTTTGAACAAGTCGCAGTCGATGGCAATTCCAAAGCGTCCTCCTTGCAGTTCCACAAGGCTTCGCGCAATTGAGAGTCCAAGCCCGCTGCCCTCTGTGCTGCGGGCACTATCGCCCCGCACAAAGCGCTCCATCAGCTCTTCCTCCGAAATGTTGAGTGCATCGCGGGATATGTTTTTCAGCGTAACCACCACATCGGATGCATCCTTAGCTACCGCTGCATAGACCCGGGTACCCCGTTGCGCATACTTTGCGATATTTCCCAGGAGATTATCGAACACGCGCCAGAGCAGCCGCCCATCCGCAAGAATTGCCGCTTTTCCCTCCGGCGCCTGCACGACGGTAGCGAGCCCCGCCTGCTGAAAACGTCCTTCATATTCTGCAACGCATTGCCGCAGAAGTTCAACTGCATCAGTCGGGGCAAGCTCCACCTTGATGTTCCCTGTAGCCGCTTTGGATGCTTCCAGCACATCTTCAGTAAGTTTTTTCAAGCGATGCGCTTGTCGATCAAGTACAGCGATGTATTCCTTTGCCGCTTCATCTGCCTGCGGCTCCTTTTTCAGCAGGTCTACATAATTCAAAATAGAGGTAAGCGGCGTTTTTATATCATGCGAAACATTGGTGATCAGTTCGGTTTTAAGCCGTTCGCTCTTGATACGCTCCTCCACGGCGCGCGTCATGCCGGCGCCAATGCTGTTGAGATTTTCCCCATGCTGTTTCAGCGCAAAGAACATATGCTCCGTTGGCACATGGTAGGAAAGTTCTCCTGCTGCAAGGCGTTTTGCGCCTTCTTGCAAGCGGGATAGCTGAATCATAAAAAAGCAAAGTACAAGAAGCGCGGTCATATTTATGCCGATCCACCAAAGCGTTGCCATGGCGCTGAAATAAGTCTCCCGCCCAACAAGCAACAGAATGAGCGCATATGCGCTGTAAATTAGGATTGCTTTCCAAATCAGCCCCATATTCCGGAAGAGCGTACGGGCACCGCGGCCCATCCAGCACAGGGCACGCCAGCAGAGCCGCAGCACGTAATACACTACCGTATTGCGCCAGAACGTACCGGTTTTGATGCGCGTCGCTGCGGTCATGGACAAGGATAGGAACGCAACAATCGCAAGGGTAATACAGCAGCAGTAAATCAAGATCACAGCGCCTTCGGGGCTGCTGAGCCCCTGCACCAACATTTCTGCTCGCACATCCATCATATTCCAAGCCGGAAACGCGCTGGCCAACGTTGCCATTACAATCACAGTTGCAACAACGTAAAGGTCAAATGGGATGCGGTCTTGTATATTGTATACCGCTTCTTCCCGCCCGGCTCTGTGCCCGGCCGCACAGAGCAAAAACAGATAGAGAATGATACATCCCATGAGCGAGACGCCCCCAATAGCCGGAAGCGTATACCGATATGGGAAAAACGGTGGCAAGCTGCCCGAAATTTCCAATCCATCGGATTGGTTTGGATCCTGCACGCTATCGGACCAATAGTATCCTGCATCCATCATGGCGAGGCTGGAGGTTATGCAAAAAATCGCAAAAAAGGCCAATAAGATAAACAGGAAGATCGCCGCAATCTTGGCAGCGAGGCTATGGGTGAGTTTCATTGCTTGCCTTTGCATCCTTTCTCAAATTTATAGCCCTGCCCCCACACCACTTTCAAGTAGCGCGGCTCAGCCGGGTTGATTTCAAGCTTTTCGCGGATGTGCCGGATATGGACTGCCACGGTGTTTTCCGCGCCCCATGCCGGATCCTTCCATACAAGCTCATAAATGCGCGCAGAGGAAAACACCTTGCCTGCATGTTCCATTAAAAGTTTCAAAATGCTATATTCAATGGGCGTAAGGTTTACCGGCTCGCCGTCCACTGTAACGGTTTTCGCCTCATCGTCTATCTCTACGCCATCGATGGAAATAATGGAAGGCTTTTTTTCCATGCCATGCATGCCGCCCAGCATGGTATAGCGGCGCAGCTGAGAGCGGACGCGGGCGAGCACCTCCATGGGATTGAACGGCTTTGTGATATAATCATCCGCGCCGATGGAAAGGCCGAGCACCTTATCGGTGTCCTCGCTTTTTGCAGTAAGCAGGATTACGGGAATATTGCTTTTTTCTCGCAGCGCCGCCGTAGTGGCAAGGCCGTCCGGCCCGGGCATCATCACGTCCAGCAGCACAAGATGGATTGTTTCGCGCGCAATGATGCCAAGCGCATCGTTCCCGTTATAGGCTTCAAACGTGTGGTACCCTTCCGCAGTGAGATAGATTTTCAGCGCTGCGACGATATCACGATCGTCATCACAAATGAGGATATTATACATGCATGTTCTCCCCCTCTTATTTACATGCTCATTGTAGCATGGCCGGCATTAAAAGCGTAGTGCCAAAGCAATTAAGATTTATTTAACAACAGGATGCCCGAAAGTGCAGGGAAAAAACGCTGTCTACCGTCTCTCCCTTCTGTAACGCTGCACCTTCTGCAGCGCCCCAGCATAGTATGCAGCAAAAAGCAAGCGAGGTTGAACGGATATGAGAACATTGCGACGCGGCGACCGGGGCGAAGACGTTAAGGTACTCCAGCGCGCTTTAAAGCGCGCCGGTTTTGATGCCGGCACGATCGATGGCATTTTCGGTTCCCGCACAGAAGCGGCAGTGCGCGCCTTCCAGCGCGCCAACGGATTGCAGGTGGACGGTATCGTAGGTCCCAAAACCTGGGCTGCCCTTGCCCCCTATATGGCCGTGGAAGAATCCTGGCTGCGCAAAGGGGATCGTGGCCCCTATGTGCAAATGATCCAGCTCGCGCTGGAGCGCGCAGGTTTTTCGCCGGGCGCTCTGGATGGCATTTTCGGCACCCGGACCGATGCGGCCGTGCGCGCTTTTCAAAAAGCCAACGGCCTGCAGGTAGACGGCATCGTGGGCGAGCGCACGCTTACCGCACTTAAGCCGTATTTGACCGGTTACGTTGAGTACACCGTGAAGCGCGGGGATACCCTTTCTGCAATTGCGCGGCGCTATGGCACCACAGTGGAAGCGCTGCTGATCGCCAACCCGCGCGAAAACCCGAACCTCATCTATGCGGGAGAAACGCTTATTATTCCGCTCCCGTTCGATGTGGTGCCAACCAACATAGCTTATACTTCCGAGCTTACAGAGCTCATCGCCGAAGGACTCACTGCGCGCTATCCTTTTCTCACGCGCAGCACGATCGGGAACAGCATAACCGGTTCTCCGCTTCTTGCGCTCACGATCGGAAGCGGAAGCAAGCACGTGTTTTACAATGCCTCCCATCACGCAAACGAATGGATTACCACGCCGATTCTGCTTAAATACCTTGAAGATTATGCGGATGCATTCGCTACGGGCGGGCGCATTGGCGGTGTAGCTGCCTCACGGCTTTACAGCGGAACCACGCTCCATATCGTCCCCCTTGTGAATCCGGATGGCGTGGATCTTGTAACGGGCGCGATCGATTCCGGCAGCTACTATCAAAGCGCGCGCACGCTTGCTGCAGCATATCCCGCCATCCCGTTCCCGAGCGGATGGAAAGCAAACATCAGAGGTGTAGACCTAAACTGCAATTACCCTGCAGATTGGGAAAAGGAACGCGAAATAAAATTTGCGCAAGGCTATACCAAGCCTGGCCCGCAGAATTATGTTGGAACAGCAGCCCTTTCCGAACCCGAAACACGCGCGCTCTACGATTACACCCGTGCGCATGATTTCGCGCTTACCCTTTCCTACCATACCCAAGGGCGCGTGATCTATTGGAAGTACCAGGAATATGAGCCGGAAAACTCCTACGCAATCGCACAGAAAATGGCGACTACAAGTGGCTACTCCTTGGAGACCGGACCTGCCAATTCCTATGCGGGGTATCGCGATTGGTTTATCCAGACCTATAACAAGCCGGGTTATACCATTGAAGCCGGGCTTGGCACGAACCCTCTGCCGATCTCGCAATTTAACACGATCTATCGCGACAATATCGGCATCCTCACTACTGGGATGGACGCGCTACTTTCCTAATGGGAACATGAAACAATGCGCAAGGGAGGCGGGTGCACAGAGCAGCCACCTCCCGCGCAAAGGAAGCCAGTGTACAGGGTGCATCGATCATTTGCTCCGGCGTTGTGTTGCCCGGTTTCGGAAAGGGAGTTGCCCCATCCCCCGGCAGACTGCCTTATACCCGAATAGAATGAAAGGTAAGTTCCATCTTCCAACGGGAGAAGCGCAGTAACCATATATACTATACTCGCTGCGGAATTCCCACCGGCAAAGCCAAATCGCGCCCCAATATATCGGCTATGGTTTCTTTTGATTCCGCTCCATTTTGGGGGTGTGGCTTAGGAAAACATCGCCTTGAGGGGAGCATTTTGAACGACTGCATTGTTATCGTCGGAGGCATACATATGCCCTCCTCTTTTTTCGCGCATCTGCTGCTAATGTGCCCGTTTCAAGGGCACAGCGTCAAGTTCGGACGCATTTGTTCTGGCGCACGGCGGATCGCCGCAGGCAGGGTGGCCCTCTTCCGGATCCATCCACACACAGCGCCGGAGCGAATAGGCCGAACTTGACCGGTTTTTCCCAAAGCACCTTGTTACAACAAGTTGCCTGCATATTGAAAAAGTGGCTTGCGCCACTTTTTCATTGTTTACATATTTCAGCCAAGGCGGCCTAGAGCTTTTGCAGTTTCATCGTTTTGCCGCCGCGCATTTCTGTGCAATGATACTCCAAACTATTCGGCCGCGAGGCGCTTAAACATTTCAACTGCGGGCTCAATCAAAGCATCTGGAAAATCGAACTGCGCGGTATGCAGCTGCGGATAATCTACGCCTGCGCCGATCTCAAAGATCGCTCCGGGCGCACGCTTGAGAAAATGCCCAAAATCCTCAGAACCGCGCTTGGGATGCTCCATCTCTTGAACCCGATAGCCCAGCGACCGTGCTGCCGCGCGCACCTTATCCGCGCTCACAGGGTCGTTTGCCGTTTCCGGGAAGCAATCGCAATATTCCACGCTCCAGGTCAACCCATAGCGCGCCGCTTCGCTCGCTGCCATTGCCTCGATCTTTTCCGCGAGCGCATCGAGCTCCGCTTCCTGCTCAGCGCGGATGGTCAAATAAAGCTCGCCTTCGCTTGCCTGCGTGCCAAAGGCCTTCTCACCTACCCTTAAGCCGATTACCGTTACAAGCACGAGGGCTTTCCATGGCAGATCCAGCAATGCTGGAACGCCATGAACAAGCTCCGCAAACGCAAAGGCGGGATTTTTCCCGCACTCCGGCATGCTTGCATGGGAAGGCGTGCCCACCATGCGGATGGTCATGCCCCGAGAAGCGCAGTTGATTGCCCCATTTCGGATGCATACCGTGCCGAGTGGATAGCCCGGCCAATTATGGAACGCAAATACCTCGTCGATCTTTTCTTCCGTGATGAGCGGCGCGCACTGGATGGCGCCATCGCCCGTTTCCTCCGCAGGCTGAAAGATAAAATATACATCGTTCGGGCAGCCGTTTTTATCGACTTCCATCGCAAACGCTGCAAGGGCAGCGCTATGGCCATCATGGCCACATTTATGGCCCACGCCCGGTATTTGGGAAGCATATGGCACATCGCATGCATCCTCGATGGGAAGCGCATCATGATCCGCACGGAACGCGATGCGCCGCTTTGCCTGCGGTGCACGGTACACCGCATAAAACCAACTTCCCCGGTCGATTACCGCAAGATCCGTATGCGCGCGCAAAAAGCGCATGAGTTCCGCGCGCGTCCATTCCTCATGGTTGGAAAGTTCCGGATGCGCATGCAGTGCATGGCGTAGCTCCACGGCCAGTTCCAAATGCTTACGATCCATCCCGTTATCCCTCCTATTTAATTTATTTGAGTTGTATTCTGTATTTCGAGGGGGCCGCATCCTGCGCCCGCCGAAATGCATTCATCACAATAGCGCCCATAATGCGCCATAATGCCAACGCTGGGAGCACGCCAAATCCGATCTCACATGGCTCTGCATTTTTAAGCCGGCACCCTTAAAAGCGCTCCCGTGGCTTAATCAAAAAGGCAGAGAAAAGTTCAAGGGCTGCAAGGATCCGGTTCGGCCGGAAGCTGCTTTCTCCCCGCCGCATTTCCGGAAAAGGGCATCGATGGGAGCATCTCTTAGGTGATCGGCTTGAAGCTATACGCATTGCTCCAACTTTGGGGCATGCCGTCCCCGCTGGTTGCCCGGGAATAGGTTATGCCATTGGGATAAGGAGTCTCGGGCACGCATTGAAAAGGCTTTTCCATACTATAGGCATAGCAATTAAGTTCCGCGCGCTCTTGCCATCCCTCCTGCAAAAGCAAATAAGCATTGCGAGCAGCACGGTTCATGCCCTTCTCATTTTCCAGCTCCTCTTTTTATCTTTCGTAATGCGCTTATCCCTTTATTTCTGAAATTCTAAACGGTTTCTTTTGGGATTATGATATACCATTTTCCTGCTTAGCGTCAACAGCAAGGCGCGCTTTACGATCTCTTCCAAAAGCCAATAAAAATGTTGACAAGCATGTCGAAACGTGGCATAATGCGCAAGGTGATGCTTTTAAGTTCGGAACAGAGCTTCCGGCAAGGCGTTGAAACAAGCTGATATTGAAATTGGCCGTTTGTGCTTTTTCGCCTGCCCGCTCTTCCGGGGCAGGTTTTTTTGTGTTTGAATGGAGGGTGTAGCATGCTGCATCAAACGGAAATCATGGATGAAGCGACAGTTGAACGCGCGCTCATGCGGATTTCCCATCAAATCATTGAAAAGAACCACGGCGTCGCGCGCCTTTGCCTCATTGGCATCCGCACGCGCGGCGTGCCGCTAGCACGGCGCATCGCCGAAAACATCAAAAAAATCGATGGCACATCCGTACCCGTGGGTGAACTGGACATCACGCTTTACCGGGATGATCTAGCCCGCATCCATCCCGAACCCCGCCTTAACGGCACAAACGTCCCATTCCCCATAGAGGATTGGAACGTCGTGCTGGTGGACGATGTGATCTATACGGGGCGTACAGCGCGCGCAGCGCTTGACGCAGTCACGCGCCTTGGCCGCGCAGCGCGCATCCAGCTTTGTGTGCTAATCGACCGTGGGCATGCAGAACTCCCCATCAAAGCGACCTACGTGGGCAAGAACATCCCCACAGCAAAGAGTGAAATTGTCTCCGTGCGTTTAACCGAAACGGATGGCCAAACCGGGGTGCGAATTCTCAAGGTGAGCGGCCACACGCAAGAACAGGATAAGGAATAAAACTTATATAAACTACGCAGGAAAGAAGGAGATCGTCACATGAACCTCATCTATGGGATCAAAGACAAACCCAAATTCGTCCAGCTCATCGTATTCGCGTTGCAGCAGATGCTCGCCATCATGGCAGCTACGCTGGTTGTGCCCGTGCTGGTGAATGCAAACGGCGTTCAGAACCTTGAAATGGACATTGCTGCCGCGTTGCTTGGCGCAGGCATGGGAACTGGCGTTTACATCGCTTTTACCAAAGCAAAGAGCCCTGTTTTTCTTGGAAGTTCCTTCGCATTCCTCTCCGCAATGTATTCCGCAACTGCCTTTGGCTATTTTGGAATTATCGTGGGCGCCTTCCTGGCCGGCCTGGTTTACGTCATCATTGCTATCGCGATCAAAGCGTTCGGCACCCGCTGGATTGATAAGCTCATGCCGCCAATCATCATCGGGCCCACAGTCGCTATCATCGGCCTCTCGCTTGCCAGCAGCGCGATTAACGATCTTACCAACGTTACCTCTGGCTCCTACAGCCTTGTTCACATCCTCTGCGGCATCATTGCGCTCCTCGTTGTTGTTGTCTGTTCCACGCGCGGCAAAAAGATGGCAAAGCTCATCCCATTCATCATCGGCATCCTTTCCGGTTATGCGTTCGCCGGCATCCTCACGATCATCGGCAATGCTACCAACTGCGATGCACTCAAGGTGCTTGACGTAAGCGCGCTTACAGCGCTGGACTTCAGCAGCATCGACGGCTGGATTCACGTCCCGCAGTTTGCCTTCTTAAAGGCTGCACAGGAAACCTTTGACTGGGCAAATCTCGGCGCCATCGCGGTGCTGTACATGCCGGTAGCGTTCGTGGTGTTTGCTGAGCACATTGCAGACCACAAAAACCTTTCGAGCATCATTGGCCAGGATCTGGTAAGCGGCGAACCCGGCCTTGCCCGCACGCTGCTCGGCGATGGCGTTGGCTCCATGGTCGGCGCATTCTTCGGCAGCTGCCCGAACACGACCTATGGTGAAAGCATCGGCTGCGTAGCAATCACCCGTAACGCTTCCGTCATCACAATTGCGACCGCCGCCCTGGGCTGCGTTATCTTGAGCTTCTTTGCTCCATTTGTGGCGTTTGTGAATTCCATCCCGGGCTGCGTAATGGGTGGCGTGTGCATCACGCTCTATGGCTTCATCGCGGTCTCCGGCTTGCGGATGTTCAAGCATATCGACCTTGATAAAAACCGCAACCTGTTTGTGGTTGCAACGATCCTCATCACCGGTATCGGCGGTTTGACCTTGAACTTCGGCCAGATCACCATTACCAACATCGCCACCGCGCTCATCCTCGGCATTCTTGTGAATACCGTCCTTTCCATCGGCGAAAAGCGCAGCGGCAAGAAGGCCTAAATAAAACGATAATTTCGGCTTCCACGCCCAATGCAAGGGCGTGGAAGCCGATGCATCACAAAAAGTGGCTTTTGCCACTTTTGATGTTTTTCCCTGTGCCATTGAGGTGGGAAACAGCCACCAAGCCACCTCTATAAGCTCAATGGCCAAGTTTTTCATGATTCTATCCTTGCAGATATGGGATATAAAAACAATTGGTGATCTTATGGAAGAAAAAACAAACGCTATGCGCACGCTGGATCGGCATAAGCTCGCATACCAGCATTATGCCCTTGCAACTGGCGACACGCCAGTAAGCGGCACGGAAGCAGCTGCGCTGCTTGGAAAAGACCCCGCACAGGTGTTTAAAACGCTTGTGACTGTTGGAAAAAGCGGAAAATACTATGTGTTCATGATCCCGGTAGCGGAAGAACTGGATTTGAAAAAGGCGGCGCGTTGCGCGGGGGAAAAATCCATCGAAATGATAAAGTCCAAGGAGCTTCTTCCCCTTACCGGCTATGTGCATGGCGGATGCTCCCCCATTGGTATGAAGAAGCAATTTCCCACCTTTGTGCAGGAAAGCGCCGCTGCATACCCCACCATCACCTTCAGCGCGGGGAAGATCGGGCATCAGGTCGAGCTCCCGCTCGCATCGCTGCAAATGGTGATTCCCCTTACGCTTGGGGACTTGATCGTAAGCCGCTAAGCTGCCCCAGTTTCACCAAAATCATAGCCTTTTGATAAAGCAAATAATCCGATTGGCCTCCGCAAAACCAACGTTTTGGTGAAAGCGGAGGCTTTCCTGGTTTTCCAGCGTGCAATCGCTCGCAAATTCCCGGCATCCCTTTTCCTTCGCCCATGCTTCTGCGCATTGGAGCAAGGCCCGCGCGATCCCCTGCCTGCGGCATGTCTCTTTTACATAAATGCCTTCAAGATACCCTACGGGACTGCTTTTTGCTCCTTCCACATAATCCCGCCGCAGCTGGCATTGCGCAAAGCCCACAGCCATTCCTTCCAAACGGCACAAGAAAATGGCTGCATCCGCGTCGTGCAACAGTGCCTCCATCTCTGCTCTGAGCGCCTCCATCTCATTCCCTTCAAACAGCGCGTGCGCAAGCGCTACGATATCCTCGAGATCCTTTTTTCCAGCCTGGAACAGCTCCATTCCCTTCCTCCTCTTTTCAATCCCCGTTTCAAACGACGCGCAGACCCTTTGGCAAGTGGTTTTTCATCATTCCGTCCACAGCTTTTCCAAACCCGATGGGGAATCGTTCCGCACAGACCGGCACAAAGCCGCGCCAATCTTCCGGGCATGCAACGGCCTCGCCCGCAAGGAAGCGAGAAAGGCGCGCATCTTCGAGTGGAAGCTCCAGCTTTTTCCGATACGTGCCACCGTGGGCGGCAAGAAACAAGCTATGTGCCGGCTGAAAACGTCCTTTTTTGACCTCCCCGGCAAAAGTGCCCACATGCAGCACCCAGAGCTTGCCCAACCCTCGCGGCAGAGAACCGCGCACGATCATGATGCGGCCATCCGGCAGGCTATATGCGCAGCCTTGCGGCGGCTGCAAAAAAAGTTCCGCGATGCCGTCGTAATACGCGGTTTCCGCGCAGGGTTTGAGCGGAAGCGTCTCCTGCGGCCGAAAGGTTTCGTCCTGCCGGCGCAGTCGCGCCACAAAATGCCCTTCTCCCGGGGAGGTATGCGGGTAAAGGCGCTCCATCTGTTCCAAAACGAATTCCGGATGTCCTGCAAGGAAGCGTTCCACTACGCCTTCGTTTTCTTCCGTTGAAAAGGTGCAGGTGGAATAAACCAGCGCGCCGCCACCTCGCACCGTCTTTGCAGCACACTCCAGAATGGCGCTCTGCCGCGCTGCGCAGGCGGTAACATGCGCAGGGGACCATTCGAGCACAGCGCGGGCATCCTTGCGGAACATGCCTTCGCCTGAGCAGGGTGCATCCACAAGCGTTACGTCAAAATAAGAGGGGAATGCCTCCGCAACAGCCTCCGGTTTTGCACAGCTTACAGCGGCATTGGGGACGCCAAGTCGCTCCAGCGTAGCTGCAAGCGTTTTTGCGCGGTTTGGCACAATCTCATTGGCGAGCAGAAATCCTTCACCTGCAAGGCGCGCCGCCATACCTCCGCTTTTCCCGCCGGGCGCAGCGCAAAGATCCAGCACGCGCATGCCGGGATGCACTTGGGCTTGCGCAATGGCGGCCATGGCGGAAGGTTCCTGCAAATAGAAAAGGCCCGCCAGATGATAGGGATGGTTCCCAAGCCCCTTCTCGTCCCCCAAACCGTTTTCCGAAAGCACAAAGCCTTCTTCCAGAATTCCGTTTTCCGCAATTGGTGCAGGGCTAAGCGCGCGAAATCCCGCCACGCTGCACTTCAAAAGATTCACACGCATACCCCGTTTGGGGGCGAGTGCATACGTTGCAAGAAACGCAGGGTATTGCGGGCCAAGCTGCGTCTGCATGCGTTTCAAAAATTCATCCGGCAAGTGTATTTGTTCCATAATCCTCAAGTGTTTTCCCCGGCAAACGCTCTTTTATCCCGTGGCGGCAGCAGCGCTTGCATTCAGCTTTGCCGCCAGCTTCCCGGCACGCATGGATTCGAGCTTATCCATCGTAAAGGTGCCGATTTCGCTTTTCATCATTGCGGCACTGCAATCCTTGTTTTCCATGCTGGTTCATGCGAGCCTTTTCGTGCCGTTGTTTCGGGAAAGTCCTGCGCCATGGCCGAAAGCATCCGCGTTTCTGTGTCTGCGCGTCAACGGGGGATGTAAAAACGTTTTTTCGTCTCAAAGAACTCAGTTTGCGCCGAATCGTAATCCTTATTGCAGGCTACCGGCACTACCGTTATCATAGCATGAACCCCGGTAGTTGTCATCCAAGAAGTGGCTTCCCTAAGGTTCTGTTTTGCTCTTCTAAACCGCACGCGAATGGTTACCTTATTAAGCACAAAAATGCATTTCACTTGGCCGATTTTTCGCGCGCCATGCTCTGGCGGCGCAATGCAAGCCGCATGTTGTTGGGGCTTCCCACATGTTTTGCATTCCTTTTCTCGTGCGGATCCGTTTACAAAAAGCAGAGAGGGGCGTGTGCCCCTCTCCATTGTCCCATCCATTTTAACTCAGAATCTCGTTTGCTGCTTCCTCTCGGAACTGCGTGGTGTAAAGGTCATAATAGTACCCATGCAGGTTGAGCAGTTCCCGATGCGTTCCGCTTTCGGTAATTTTACCGCCGCGGATCACCAAGATGCGGTCCGCATTGCGGATGGTGGAAAGCCGGTGCGCTACAATAAAGCTTGTGCGGTTCTGCAGCACCTTGGTAATTGCATCCTGGATGAGCTGCTCGGTTTCCGTATCGATGGAGCTTGTGGCTTCATCCAGCACGAAGATGCGCGGATCTGCTAGGATCACGCGTGCAAAGGAGATCAATTGCTTTTCGCCCGTGGAAAGGCGCACGCCGCCTTCTCCCACCTCAGTATCATAGCCGTGCTCCTGCTTGAGGATGAAGTCCTCCGCATGCACCATGCGCGCTGCGGCATGTACTTCTTCATCGGAAGCATCCTTGCGGCCATAGCGGATGTTATCGGCTATGGTTCCGGAAAACAGATGCGGCGTTTGCAGGACGTATCCAAGGCTATCCTGCAGCCAGAGCTGGCTGCGTTCGCGGTAATCCTTACCGTCGATGAGCACCTGCCCTTCCGTTGGCTCATAGAAACGGCACACGAGGTTTACAATCGTGCTCTTGCCGGCGCCCGTCTCACCCACAAGGGCAATCGTCTCTCCGGCTTCCACATGCAGGTTGAAATCGGTAAGGACCTTTTCCCCGCCTTTATAGGCAAAGGATACATGCTTGAATTCCACTTCGCCTCGGATCCTTTCCCAATTCTCGCGTTTGGGGTTAAAGCTGTCACCGTATTTTGCAATGACCTCCGGCGTATCCACGATCTCGCAGGGCGTATCGATGAGTGAAATCACGCGCTCAGCGCTTGCCTGCGCGCTCTGAAGTTCTGCAAGGATGCCAGCAATCTGCTGCACGGGCTCAAAGAAATTCATCGTGTAGGAGATAAAGGCGCTGAGGGTACCCCAAGTGAGCGTGCCGATCAGCACAGCATGACCGCCCCGGTAAAGCGCAAGTCCTGTTCCGATGGAACCCAGGAACATAACGATGGGCATAAACATGGCGGAAAGCACAGCCGCGCGGATGGAGGTTTTGCGCATTTCTCCGGTCAATTCGCGGAATTCGCTGTAATTTGCCTCTTCACGCACGAGGGTCTTCGTGGTCATCGCGCCCATGATGCCCTCGTTGAACGCACCAGTGATACGCGAATTCGTTTTTCGCACGCGGCGCTGATACTTAAGAATCTTCTTCCGAAAATACATGGAGATCACCGCGAGCGGCGGGATCACGGTAAGCACAAGCAACGCCAGTTTCCAATTGAGCACGAGCATCGCTGCCGTAACGCCGATTACATAAGTAAGCGCCCAAAGGAGGTCTACAATGCTCCAGGCGATCATCTCAGAAAGCCTTCCCACGTCGCTGACCATGCGGGCCATCAAATAGCCCACGGCCGTTTTATCATAGAAGGAAAAGGACAGCTCTTGCAGCTTGCGGAAACCTTCCTGCCGGATATCATAGGAAACATCCATCTCGATGCGCCCGGCGCGCGCAACGAACAGGTAAACCCCAAAAGCCTGGAATGCGATCAAGCAGAGATACAGCACAACGAAAAACGGAAGTCCCTTGGTCGTCTCCCCCTCGATAAACGTATCAATGGCATACCTGCTCATGAGCGGATAAATAATATCCACAATGGCGATTAAAATGTTGATCACGATTAGAATCGTCGTGTTTTTCTTATACCGGAATGCATACTGGAAAAGGCGTTTCCAGATGGAAAGATCCACTTTTACATCCTTATCATAATCCTGTTCCAAAAGAGCGCTTGCCATTATGCTTCCCCTCCTTCCGTGCGAAGTTCATCCTCCAGCGCGTTCTGGATTTCTGCAATGCGGCGGTACAGGCCATCCTGCGCAAGCAGTTCGGCATGCGTGCCCTGCTGCACGAGCCGGCCATGCTCAAGCACAAGGATGTTGTCCGCCTCGCAGAGCGTTGTAATGCGGTGGGAAATGATAAACGTTGTGGTGTGCTCCCGCCGTTTTTTGAGCGCTGCGCGGATTGCAGCATCCGTTTCGGTATCCACTGCACTCATGGAATCATCAAAGATTAGAATAGGGGCGTTTTGCATCAGCATGCGGGCGATGGCCACCCGCTGCTTCTGCCCGCCGGAGAGCGTTACGCCGCGCTCGCCCACAACGGTATCGTATCCCTGTTCGAAGCTTTCAATCACATCGTGCACAGCGGCCACACGCGCTGCGGCATGCACCTCTTCTTCCGCCGCTTCTGGGCGCACAAGGCGGATGTTATCCATGATCGTGCGCGAATAGAGAAATGGTTCCTGCAAAACGATGCCGATATTCCGGCGCAAATGCCCATGTTCGATATCGTTGATGTTTGTGCCATCAATATAAATCGCGCCGGCCGTGCAAAGATAAAGCCGCTGCAAGAGCTGCACAAGGCTCGTTTTGCCCGAACCCGTGGAACCCAGGATCGCGATGGTCTGCCCCGGCTCTGCGGTGAAGCTGATCTCATGCAACACGTCATCGTAGGTATCATAGCCAAAGCAGACATCCTTAAATTGCACGCGCCCGCGGATCTCCGGTTTTTCCGCCCGGCCTGGTTCCTCTTCCTCCGGGACGGATAGGATCTCATCCAAACGCCCTAAAGAGACCGTCGCCTTGCCGAGGTCCGCAAGCACGCGGCCCAGCTGGCGCACCGGCCAGGTGAGCATGCCTACATAGGAAGTGAACATCATCAAATTGCCAAGCGTGAGTTCGCCCCGCACCACAAACGCGATGCCCACAAACAGCGTGAGCGCGATCTGCGTATAGCCCACCGCATCCGACGCCCCCCAGTAGATGCCCATCATTTGCGTAAGCTTGAATGTTTTATCCCGAAAATCCGCGTTGCAGACGGTAAATTTATCCACTTCGTCCCGCTGCTGGCCAAACGCGCGCACCACGCGCACACCCGCAAGGTTTTCCTGTAGCGTTGCGGAAAGCTTGCCTTCCGCTTCATCCGAAAGGGTAAACTGGCGGCGCACCCGTCTAAAATACACGAAGGATGAAACGCAAAGGATGGGCAGTAGCACCATGGAAACGAGCGCCATGCGTACTTCAATTGAAAACATAATGTAGCAGGCGACTGCAACCATGGCGACCGTGCGGACGATTTCAAGCAGCTGCACGGAAATAAAGCGGCGCACGGTTTCCACATCGGACGTACAGCGCTGCACGAGATCGCCCGTAGAAACATGCTTGTGGTAATCGTAGGGCACGTTTTCTAGGTGGGAGTAGAGCGTGTTGCGCAACGTCATGGCCACGCCTTCAGAGGCAAGCGCAACATAGCGGCGCCGCAAATACGTTGCAAAGCCGTTTACCGCTGTGCAGCCGATGAGCGCAAGCGCGCAAATCCAGATGTTCCCGCGCAGGAAATCCCGGCCGCCCCAGGAATCAATCCAGCGCATGACCGCCGCAGGCAGGCTGCTCGCTTCTTCGCCGAGCACATAGTCCACGGTGAAGCTTGTTACCAGCGGCCCACAATATGCCGCCACAACAGCCACAAGCAGAAACACCGCGCCAAGCACAAGGTATCTTGTGCTGCCCTTGAGAGCGCGCGCAACCAGCTTCCAATTCATTTTTGTTTTGGTGTGCTTTTTCCCTGTTTCCAAGAATCTCCCTCCCTTGTTCAGTCCGTTCGAAAAGCCCGCCCGCTGGTATATGCCTTCCTAAAAGTCCTTTCCATGCAGGAAGAAAAAACCGCGGACAGAGCGTCCGCGGCCGGATGGTGCGTGAATGCAGGCGATCGCCTATGCCACGTCAACAAGCCGTGCGGACATAATAATCCCGCCAAATACTGCACTGAGCGAAATGAAACGAATCGTTGCCATGCTGCACGGCTCCTTTCTGCGAAAATTGGCAATGCGCCGAGATGTATTGTAGCATGCCGGCAATTGGAATGCAAGCCCCAAAATGGCAGGAAGCTTCCTTGGGCTGAATGAAAGGATAAGCTTTCACCGGTTCAATACAGGCATGAAAGCTGAGGCTATATGCAAAATGCACATTCGCGCCTGCCTTTCCCGCGCCTTGCTGCGACCGATGCCGCTATGCTATAATTTTGCGCAGTACTTGACCGTGTCTGCGCACCTATTTCAATT
>JABLTO010063729.1_pt1 | contig 80171 bp, 62 predicted proteins | sample 7160091 | NCBI WGS metagenome assembly JABLTO01 (sample SAMN14651225, study PRJNA627086) | human gut metagenome | isolation source: feces | host: Homo sapiens | reverse complement strand
TTGCCGTTCTCGTCGAGTATAACTGCCTTTGTGTAGGTGGAGCCTACGTCGCAGCCGCCAAAGTATTTCATTATGTATGCCTCCAAATATAATTTAATTTGAATTAAAGCTTAGTACTCGTACTTCGGGTATTTATCCATGTCGTAAGGAGTCTTGAGTGTATCCTTGCGCGGCATATTGTCATAGTGCTTCTTGAGGAACGGCTCGACCACGTTGAAGAGGAGCTTACCGTCAAGATCGAAGAAGAACACTGCGAACAGAGCCACATTGGCAACGACAGCGATGCCGATGAGCTTGCCGAGGAACTTGCCGAGCTTGCATTTCTTGCACTTTTTCATTAAATCTTCCTCCTAATTACCAAGTCATGGAGTCGTCAAAGTCAAGCAGAGACGGATCCAGCGGCTCTTCGTGCATGACGGTGGTCATGTAGTCGTTGATGATGCGGCGGATCTCCATTCTGGAGACGGTGCGGCTGTCGGGCAGAGCGTGCGGCATCCAGATGGCGGGCACGTTTCTGTCACGGAACTCATCCTCGAACAGGCCGTGCAGACCCTGAGAGCCCTTGCACTGCAGCTGGTCATACATCATAACCATGTCGCAGTTGAACTGCTCTTTGTACTCCCACAGCTCGAAGAAGTGCTTCATGCCGCCGACGGCCATACGGCGCATCGGAGCCCACATGTGGTACTGAGCCATGTCTTCGAGAGTGTGATCGTAGGAATCGGTACGGATGGTCATGTTGAACATGAGGGAGTCCATGTTGATGATGACGTTCAGACCCCAGCAGTTGTAAGCCCAAGTGCACCAGTTGGAGTAGTACAACGGAGCGCAGGACCATGCGATGACTCTGTGGCGGGTCTGCGGGAAGGAGTTGATCTTCTTCTCGACGCACTTGTTGAGTATCTTGCGAACCTTGGCATCGACCTCATGCCAGATGGGACGATCGCCGTACTGAGACTGATAGATACGATACAGAGCCTGAGCAACGCCGTTGACGGGGTAGTAGTCGGTCTTTGCAGCGACATCCCACTTCTCCCACTCGAACTCCTGAAGCTTATTCTGAGCCTCAAGACGCTCGACCAGAACGTTCCAGTTGAAGGGAACGCCGGTCTGCTCCTCGATGAACTTCCACAGCTCCTCGATTTCCTTCATGCAGTGCTTCTTGACCAGCGGATCGTCAAACTGCATGGGCATAGGCAGAACGAACAGAGGCTTGTCGAAGAACCAGTCCTGAAGGATGGAGGTGGCGACGGAGGCGTCGCAGGCCTCGTTGCAGGTGACGACCATCGGAGAGTAATCGGGCACGTCGTCCAGAACGAAGATACCGGCCTCGGCCTGGCACATCGGGCAGGGGTCACCGGGCAGACCGATGGACTGAACCGCGTCGATGTAGTTAAGAACGGTGTGGCTGTTGACGTGGCAGGTGACGAAGTAGGGAATCATCTCTATGGGGATGTTCTCAAACTTGTCGGACCAGGGATAGAACACGCCGCCCCAGATAGTCTCATTGTGGGCGATGGTGTGCTTGTATGCCTCATTCTGCTTGTTGCCGTGCAGTCTCGTATCGGCGACAAACATATGCTGGAACTGAGTGATGGTGGCGTTGACCATGCCGCGGTAGTGCCATGCGGAGGCCTTCAGAGCCTCGCCGCGCAGACCTTCAAGGCCGCGGTCGAACCAGTGCAGAACGGGCAGATAGGTCTGGCCGACCCAGCGGTAGCGCCACACGCCCTTGGCGAAGTTGACGAGGCCGCCGAGCTTGATGACGTCGGCTACCATGTGGATGTAGTTGTAGAGCCAGATGTTGTAGAAGTAGTACATGGTGTCCTTGACGCCACGCCACTCTCTGTGCTTGTAAAGGCCGGTCTTGTCCTCATAGAGTTCGCCGAGGCGGCGCTCGCCGTGGGGCTTGCCGTACCAGAAATCTTTAAGTGTTTTCTTGATATCCATATTACTTGCCCTCCTGGATCTTCTTGATCTCGACGCTCTCGACGAATGCCTGGAAGCGGGTGCGGAGCTGACCGGAAGCGGAGTTTATGTATTCCTTCTCGATGGAGCACACGGGCAGACCGAAGTCACGCGGGAGAACGACCGTGTCGATGACACGCTCATAGCTCCAGTACTCGCAGAACTTGTTGGACGCGACGATGACGCCGTCGGCGTGGTATTCCTTTGCGAGCTCCGCGATGCGTCTCTTTCTTGCGCGCATTTCGTCCTGCGGCATGAAGCGCGGACAGTTGGAAGTCTCGAGGTAGTGGCGGGCGATGACATAGAGAGGATCGTCACCTTCCTTGATCTCGATGGGGATACGGCTCTCGACCGCGCCGTAGCAGTAGCGGTCGCACACGACCTCTGCGCCGCAGCTCTCGATGAGCTTGGTGAAGTCGGGGTCGTCATTCTCGGAGCCGGCCAGAACGACCTTGCAGCGGAACGGCCACTTCATATCGGGCTCGCGGGTCTTGAGCTCCTCGGCGGTCTCGCGCAGGTAGGGCAGGATAAGCTCCTTCGGGCAGACGAGGGTGACGAGGTTGATGACGTGGAATTCATAGCCGGTGATGGTGGGGTTATCAAGCTTGCGGTAGTCGCCGATTTCGTTTATCAGGCGGCAGACCTCATTGTGCTGCTCGACGGCCTTCATAATGGCCTCGTTTGAGATGTCGATGCCGAAGTGCTCGTGCAGCGGCTCAAGCACGTGTGCCTGAAGCTGGCCGCGGAAGTGCTGGAAACCGTTCTCGTTGTTCTTGAACGGAACGTCGGAGAACTCGCAGAAGAAATCATCATTGTCGATGATGCGCATGTCCTTGACGGAGTCAAGATGCTTCTGCTGAAGATGCTCCTGGAAGCGGCAGGTGCCGGTGCAGGTCTCGGTCGCCATCTGGGCGTCAAGGAAGTTGAAGCCGCCCTCAAGCGCACGCTCCAGTAGGCTGCGCGCATAGTGGCAGACGCGGGAAGACATGTAGTAGGTTGCGATGTCGGGGGAAGTGCAGCGCGGCGCTCTCAGACGTACGGAGAAGCAGCCGGGCAGGTCGAGAAGAACTTCAGGCATGAAATAGCAGGTGTAGCCGATAGCGCGCTTGCCCTCGGCCTTGGCCTGCTTGACAAGATCGTTGTTGGCTTCCTGAAGCAGATTCTCAAAGTAGATAAGATGCTTGAGATCTTTCACAGATAACCCTCCATATTTTTGTTTCCAAATTAGGCGCAGGGCGCCCACTATCACAGCAATATTTTAACAAGCCGTCATATAATTGTCAATTAACTTTTAATAGATTATGAACAAAAACGCTATACAATTTATTGAAAGCTGTCTAAACATGAACATTTTCTACAAATTTTTGTATTATTTCCTTAGTTTCGGAGGCACTGCCCTGTATCATTTCGGGTCTGCCGCCGCCTCTGCCGCCGATGGCGGAGTTGATATCCCGCGCGGCTTTGCGCAGGTCGATATGGCGGCTGCCGATGATATATTTGTAGCCTGCTTCATCGCTGCCGGAGAAGGCCGCGGCGAAGCCCGTGCACTTTTCCATCAGCAGATTCACGAGCTCACGCAGGGCGATGTCGTCAAGCGTGGAATCAAAGACGCAGATGTTGCCGTCGGTGAAGCTCTGCGCCGCGGCGCGCGCCGTGACCAGCTCACGACTCGTCTCGGCAAAGCGCTCCTTGAGCCGCGCCTGCTCGTCCAGAACGCGCCGTACCGCAGGGGCGATCTCACCGCGCGGGACGCTTAGGAGCTGCGATATCTCGGCGGCGCTGTCCTGCCGGCGGCGGTAGTCGTCCAGCGCGTCCATGCCGCACAGCAGCGTCACGCGCACGCCGCCGCGGTGCCGCTCGGCGGTGAATATCTTTATCACGCCGATCTCGCCCGTGTGCGCGACGTGCGGCGCGCAGCAGGCGCAGCGGTCGATGTTGCCGATCTCGACGATGCGCACGTCCTCGGTCAGTTCCAGCTTGCTGCGGTAGCTCAGCCGCGCCAGCTCGTCCGGTTTCGGGAACCATGTCCTGACCGGCAGGTCGGCGCGCACGGCCTCGTTCGCGCGGCGCTCTATGTCCATGAGCTGTGCCCAGTCCAGCTCGCCGCTGAAGTCGATGGTCATGCACTCGGCGCTCATGTGGAAGCCGACATTTTCGTATCCGTAAATATTATGCACGAGGCCGGAGACTATGTGCTCGCCGGAGTGATTCTGCATGCGGCGCAGGCGCTGCTCGCGGTCAATGCGGCAGGAATGGTGCCCCAGCGCGACGGGGGCGGACGAATAGTGTATGATCTCGCCGCCGCGCTCCTGCACGTCGGTCACGGCGACGCCGCCGATGACGCCGGTGTCGGCGGGCTGGCCGCCGCCCTCGGGGAAGAAGGCGGTGCGGTCAAGGATGATGCCCCAGCCGCGCTCAAGCTCGCGGCATTCCAGCACCTCGGCCTCAAATTCAAACATGTGGCTGTCAAGATAGTATAGCTTCTCGGTCATGTCGTTCACCTCTCTGATAGAATACCATCTCAAACCGAGCCGGGCAAGGATAAAAAACGACGCAGATTTTATCTGCGTCGTTTGGCCTGTTCGGTTATCACACCGCGCCGGGCTTGCCGAGCATACGGAACATGTTCTTCTTGTAGGCTTCGACGCCGGGCTGGTTGAACGGGTTCACGCCCGACATGTAGCCGGATATGCCGCAGGCCATCTCGAAGAAGCACACCATCGCCGCGAAGCCTTCCTCGTTGCGCTCCGGAACCTCGATGACGAGGTTCGGCACACCGCCGGAAATGTGGGCTTCCTTGACCGCGTCCGCCGCCGTGCGGCAGACATCGGCGAGGTCGCGCCCCGCGATATAGTTCAGCCCGTCGGCGTTCGCGCTCTCATAGGGCACGGTAAAACTGCGGCGGCTGTGCGCAAAGCGCACAACGGATTCCATCAGCATCCGCGGTCCCTCCTGAATGTACTGACCCATGGAGTGCAGGTCGGCGGTGAACTCGACGGATGCGGGGAAGATGCCGATGCCGTCCTTGCCCTCGCTCTCGCCATAGAGCTGCTTCCACCACTCGGCCATGAACCGGAAGCTCGGCTCGTAGCTTGCAAGTATCTCGACGCTGTAGCCCTGAGAATAGAGCTTCTGGCGCGCGGCAGCGTACTGCCATGCGGGGTTTTCGGGCGAGCGCAGGTCGAGCGCGCGCAGCTCCGCGATGGCGGCGTCTATGACTCGCTCCACATCGATACCGGCTACGGCCATCGGCAGCAGGCCGACCGCGGACAGCACGCTGAAGCGGCCGCCAACGTCGTCGGGTACGACGAAGCTCGTCCAACCCTCGGCGTCGGCGAGGGATTTGAGCACGCCGCGGTGTGCGTCGGTCGTAGCGAAGATGTGCTTTCCGGCGTCTGCGCCGTACTTTTTGGTCAGCAGCTCGCGGAATATGCGGAAGGAGACGGCAGGCTCAAGCGTCGTGCCGGACTTGGAGATGACGTTGACGTCGAAGTCCATGTCGCCGAGCTGGTCGAGCGTGTCGCACAGCGCGTCGGCGGACAGGCCGTTGCCGACGAAGAATATGCGCGGGTCGTCCTTGCCGGGGATGGGCTTGAGCAGTTCTATCGCACCGCGCGCGCCGAGGTAGGAGCCGCCGATGCCGATGACGACCAGAGCCTTGGAGCGGCTGCGGATGAGCCGCGCAGCATCAAGGATCGCGGGCAGCTCGCCGTCGCGGATGCGCCGCGGCAGTTCGAGCCAGCCGGTGAAGTCCGCGCCCGCGCCGGTGCGGCCGACGAGGGTTTCATGTGCTTTCGCGGCGGCAGCGTAGTCTGGGCCGCCCTCGGCAAAGAATTTTTCTGCGCCGGAGAGATCAACTTTTATCATGGAAATACAGCCTCCTGCAATTGTTGTTTCTGCCAGATATTATACACCATTTTTGTGAGACTTCAACAGAAATTTGCGCGGAGGTGCAGATGGGCGGAGCAGACAAGCAGGACGGCCGCTGGCCGCCCTGCTTGTCTGCGTTGTGCACTCTTTTGCTAATTGGCAATAGACCAAGTCTGGCGCCCCCTCAGGCGGCATTACCGCCAGCTCCCCTGGGAGGGGCGCCAAGGGGGGGACGGCACAGAGGCCGTCCCCTATGTTGTAATTTTCGGTTCATCCCCTCTTTTTCCCTTGTCTGTATTAAAGTCCGGCACCCCAAGATGGTGCCGCGTCACAGCCCAAATAGTGACAACGCGAGCTTTCCCCACAGACCGAAGCAGCCCAGCCGCGCGACGTCCTCTGCCGCAACGACCGGCACCTCGCGCAGCAGCTCCCCGCCGACCGACACCCGCAGCGTACCAAGCCGCGCGCCCGCCGCGACCGGCGCGGCGACGCGCTCCGGCAGCGTCAGCTCATACTCCGGCTCTGCCCCAGTTTTGGGAACTAACGCGTACTCGCCGCCGTCATACTCACATCTCACGCTGCCGCTCCGCCCAAGCTCTACCGGAATATCCGGCAGCTCCGCGCCTCGCAGCGGGCAGAGCGCGTAGCTCGCGAAGCCATAATTCAGCAGTGCTTTCGCGTCGTTATTGCGCGACTCGATGCTGTCCCCGTGCATCACGACCGCGATATACTCTACACCGTCGCGCTCCGCAGTTGCGGAGAGGCAATACATCGCCGTGGAGGTATAGCCGGTCTTCAGCCCCGTGCAGCCCTGATACCAATAGACAAGCTTATTTGTGTTGCTCAGCTCGAATTTGCCGCCGCGTATGCTGTCCATCCATATCGTCGTGTAGTTTTTTATAAGCTCATGGCCGATAAGCTCGCGGCTCATTACGGCGACGTCATAGGCGCTGGTGTAGTGCTCGCCGTCGTCGAAAAGCCCCGTGCAGCCCGTGAAATGCGTGTCCTCAAGCCCCAGTTCCTCCGCGCGCCTGTTCATGCGCTCGACGAAGAGTTGCTCCGTGCCGCTGATGTGCTCGGCCATGGCGATGGCGCAGTCGTTTGCAGAGACGACGGCGATGCACTTGAGCATATCGTCCACGCTCATCTGCTCGCCCTCCTCAAGATACACGCAGCTGCCGCCAAAGGACGCGGCGCGGGCGCTTGCCGTCACCGTGTCGTCAAGCTTCAGCTTGCCGCTCTCGATGTCCTCGACGATGAGCAGCATTGTCATCACCTTTGTCACGCTCGCGGGGAATATGCGCTCGTGCGCGTTCTTCTCGTACAGCACCTCGCCGGTGTATTTCTCCATCAGTATCGCCGACGGCGCGGAGATGCTGATGTCGCCGTCGCGCAGCGGCTCGGCGCTGGCGGCGGGGCAGAGCAGGACGGCGAAGAGTAGGAAAAAGCAGATGAATCTTTTCATGGCGGCCTCCGATAGTTCAGCAGATATGTTTATCAAAAACTATGAGGATAGGCTCCGGCGTATTCGCAGGTTTACAAAATTATGTATAATTCGACAAAGTGAAATGCATAAACATTTTGCCATACGCGGTCACAGTGATTGAAAATCAGGGAGTTTTGAACATTTCCAACAGAGTTTTCAACAAGCGTGTCAGTGAATATCCGCGCCGTATTCACGAAAATAGTTTACATAACTAAAGTACAAAATGTAAAAGGAATCTTAATAAACCTGAACATAATATTTACAAAATCTTAGTTGACGCATAAAAGGGCGAAGAGTAAAATATAAACAATACGAAACGAGGGGTGCTCTGATGAACCGGCATTTCAAATGGGATAAAAAATACCTGTACTGGGGGATAACCGCGTTCTGCGTTGTCGCCTGCGCCATACTGTTCTATATGGCGCTCAACTATATGCCGGGCGTCCTGAGTGCGATCGGCTCTTTGTTCTCGATACTCAGCCCGTTCATCTGGGGTCTGGCCATCACGTATATCCTGCTGCCACTGGTCAAGTCGCTTCAGCGCGGCGTGTTCGGCGCGCTCGGCAAGGCAATACATAAGAAGAAGCCGGAGAAGGCGCAGCGCTTCGCAAGAGCGATGTCGGTGCTCCTGTCGGAGATAATCTTCCTTGCGATCATCGTCGCAATAGTTTACCTCATAATCCCTCAGCTGGTCAGCAGCATCACGACCATCGTCGAAAACAGCTCGACCTACATAGCGAACACAACAACGTGGATAGAGCAGCTCCTCAGCGACAATCCGGAGATAGAGAAATACGTGCTGGATGTGTTCAATAACGTCAGCGAAGATCTGAAAAACTGGCTGACCAACACCGTGCTGCCAGGCATCGGCAACATCGCCGCCAGCGTCACGACCGGCATTATCAGCGTTGTGAAGGCTGTGTATAACCTCGTCATTGGCATTATCGTATCGATATACATTCTCGGCAATATCGAGGGCTTCAGCGCGAGCGCGAAGAAGCTGATGTACACGGTGTTCTCCGTCGAAGCGGCGGAGAAGCTGCGCGAGGGGCTGAACTTTACCGACAAGACCTTCATGGGCTTCATCAACGGCAAGCTGCTGGATTCCGCGATAATCGGTCTGATATGCTATATCGGCTGCGCGCTGCTGAACATTCCGTACGCACTGCTGGTAAGCGTCATCGTCGGCGTGACGAACGTAATTCCGTTCTTCGGCCCGTTTATCGGCGCGGTACCGAGCGCGTTGCTGATCCTGCTCGTCGATCCGCTAAAGTGCCTGATATTCGTGATATTCATCATCGTGCTTCAGCAGCTCGACGGCAACGTCATCGGCCCGAAGATCCTCGGCAGCTCCATCGGCATCAACGGCTTCTGGGTCATGTTCTCCATCATCCTCGGCGGCGGCCTGTTCGGGTTCTGGGGAATGCTCCTCGGAGTGCCGGTGTTCGTCGTGATATATACGGCGCTGGGGAAGCTGGTCACGAAAAAGCTCGTCAAGCGCGATCTGCCCACGGATACGGATGAGTATATGAATATAGATCATATCGATCCGGTCACGAGGGAGATAATCGCGAAAGAAAAAACGGAAGAAGATAAGTAAATATAGACGTGAATATGACCCCGCCTCCGCGTTTCCGCGGAGGCGGGGTTTGGTATGTTTGAGATAGAATTGCGGTGTGAAATCTGCCTTCCCTAGCTCTCACCCTTTCGGGATGCTGCCGAAGTAGGAGTCCCACTCCTCGTCGGAGATGCTGATATAATCCCGCAGCGAGACGGCCATATACCGTGCGCGGCCGCCGTAGCTGTTTATATACTCGTGCAGATAATCGACCATGCGCTCCCACAGCTCCACCGTATAGCCCCAGCGGGCGCACTCGCGCGCCATCTCGGGGCGCAGCTCGTCGGCCAGCTCGTCAATGAGCGCGTTCGCGCTGTCGTTCGACATCTCGCCCGTCAGGCACTCGGAGAGCGTGGTGAGGAACCGCTCGCGGAACTGCGCGTTTGCGAGCAGTGTCCGCGGAAACAGACTGTACGCATAGCCGGAATACAGCGCGATGTCATAGCTGTTGCTGAGCTTGAACAGGCCGAGGTCGAGATCGACCAGCGCGTAGCGCGACATATCGTCCTGCGTGGAATAATACATGCGGAAATTCGGCGGGTTGTCGTCCATGTTGCCGCAATAGGCCTGAATTATCGTCCAGCCGATGAGGCTGTCCACATCTATATGCGAGCTGATATAGGCGTAGTTCTCGTCGTTGTCGCTGACGCGGTTATAGCGCATGAAGTTGAACAGCTCCGCCGTGGCGCTGTCAGCCGCCCATGCCTCCTTATACTGGGTCACGGTGTCCGCGTCATAGCCGTAGTGATTGGCGTAGCTGTCGGCGGAATGCGCCTCACGGAAGGCATAAACACCCCAATATTCGCCGTTTATATACAAAACCGTGTACTTATAATCCTGTGCAAGCAGCGTCGGGAAGCACTTTATCGCCAGCTGATGCATGAACACGTCACGCATATGCGTGGAGAATGTGTCCTCCTGCGCAGCGCGCAGCAGCACGGATGAGAATGTCGTCACGCCGTTTTCAAACAGATCGTAGTTCAGCTCGCCGTCATAGCGCGAGCGGAAACTGAGCTTCATCGACTTCTTGCGCTGGGCGAAGCGCGACGTCGCTCCGTGTATCTTTATGCCGCAGTCGAGACTGAAGCCGTCCTCGCCGTCAAATAACGCGATGGACCCCATGCGCTCCTCGCGCAGAGAGGGATTGCTGTATATGCCGCCGCTGCTGCCGAAGAGATCGTCAGGGTCTGCGACAAGGCTCGCCACCGGCAGGGTGTGCTCTTCGTTGACAATATAGCTCAGGTCGGCGGAGCCGCTCGTGAGCTTGCCAGCCTCGACGTTTATCGCGCGGACTACCGTCGTCGCGTCGAGTGGGATGGGCGCGGAGTATACCTGCGAGGACTCGCTGGGTGTGCTGCCGTCAATCGTATAATATATCGTGCCGCCGGCGCTGAGCTCAAGGTTCATGCCCTCGACGCCGTCATACACACCGGGCTCGATGCTGGGCACCGGCTCCTCCGCGATGCAGCGCGCGCCGCCCGCGTTATCCGCGCCGATGGTAGCGGAGGCAAAATAGAAAAAGCCGTTTTCACCGGACATCCGCCCGTAGCTGCCGCCGTATTTTATCCCGCGCAGCGGCGTGTAATCGCAGAGTCTGCCGTCTGCGGAGCTGAGATACAGGCTGTCGCTCTGCGCGTTGAGCGCGAAGGGCGCATAGCTTCCGGACGCGTCGCCGCTGCCGGTACAGTAGACGACGTAGATTCCGCCGGGGGCGAGCGTTTCGTCGGGCAGGCGGTACATGGCGCGATCCTTTCCGTCGTCGGAGAGGTAATAGTCGCTGAGCCGCAGCTCCTGCGCGGAGACGTTTTTCAGCTCCACCCAGTCGTACAGGCCGCCGTCGTCGCTCCGGTACCACTCGTTGTAGACCATGGCCTCGTTTATCACGAGGGGCGAGGAGCACTCGCGGCTCGCCTGAAACGCGGCAAAGCCGTCGGCGCTGTTCTCGAAGCCGGGGGTCGGATATTCGGCCGCCGCAACGCCGTCGCCGTCACGGCAGAGGCTGACGTCGGACTCGGCGTTTTCATAGCTGACGCTGTCGATCTCCGTGCCGCCTGCGCTGAGGATGCGGACTTCCGCGCCTGCCTTGGGCAGCGAGACAGGGACGTCCTCCCCGCCGCAGAATATCACCGCATAAGCGCCCGGCCGTATCTCCAGCTCCGGCAGCGTGCAGCTTTTGCCGCCAGCGCTCAGCGTGCAGCCCGAAAGCAGCGCCGGTTCGCCGCCGTAATTGTAAAGCTCAATCCAGTCGGGGAAGGTGTCGCCGTCCGCGAGGGTGGACTTGTTCGAGGGCATCAGCTCGTTTATGCGCACCGTGGGCGGCACCTCGGGCGTGGGGCTTGGCGTTTCAGCGGGAGGACTGTCCTGACCGGACGCGCAGCCCGCAAGCAGCAGCGCAAGCAATGTCAATAGCACAAGATATATCTTTACAGGTCTTTTCATGCCGGAAACCTCTGTGTGATCATACATTAATATTATAATATAATATTATAGCACATAATTTTCGGGAAGGCTATACCGTAATATCTTAAAATATGACGCGGGGGAGGTGCTGTTTTCACTTACGTAAAAATCGACGTGTCAGATTCAAAATCACCCTGTCATTCCGAGGAGCGAAGCGACGTGGGAATCCGTTCTCCTTAATGCCGTACTAAAACATACTGCTGTACAAAAAAGAAACGGATTGCCACGACCAGAGACATCGGTCACTGGCCTCGCAATGACAGAGGTGGTCTTTATATTGCCTTGTCTTTTGCCTAATGGCACTCTCTATCAACTGGCGACCCCTTCGGCACTTCGTGCCACTGTCTCGCTGCGGCTCGGTCACGGCGCGGCTCTGACATGCCCCCGGCATGTCATTCACTACCGCGCCGCCGTTGCACTACCCTAGTAGGGGCAGCGCTCCGCGGCAAAGATTTGGGATTGGCAAATCGGATGCGCCGCACTATCTTGGCGCCCCTTTTAGGGGAGCTGGCGCGTTAGCGCCTGAGGGGTCGCCAGCGTATCGACACGAGCAGAGTGCAAAAGAAAGTACGCACCAAACCCACCCCCCCGCAAACTATTTTGTGACACTTATGTAAAACTTCCGCTGTGCACATTGCTATAAATTTTTTTATGGTGTAAAATACAATCATAAAACCGACAAATTCTATTCGGAGGCGAATAATATGAAGATAACATTCCTGGGTGCGGCGCATGAAGTCACAGGCAGCTGCACTCTCATCGAGGTCGGCGACAAGCGCGGTCTGGTCGACTGCGGCATGGAGCAGGGCAAGGACATATTTGTGAACCAGAAGCTGCCCGTCAGCCCCGGCAGCATCGACTTCGTACTGCTGACCCACGCGCACATAGACCACTCCGGCAATCTGCCGCTTCTGTACAAGCAGGGCTTCCGCGGCGCGGTGTACGCAAGCTCCGCGACGACCTCGCTCTGCGACATCATGCTGCGCGACTGCGCGCACATCCAGATGTCTGACGCGGAGTGGAAAACGCGCAAATCGCTGCGCAGCGGCGGCCCGGAGATCGAGCCGCTGTATGACCTTGATGACGTTGCGGGGATAATGGGCTGCTTCCGCCCCTGCGGCTACGGCGAGATGATACAGGTCAACGACTGCGTCAGCATCCGCTTCACCGACGTCGGGCACCTGCTCGGCTCTTCGGCCATCGAGATCTGGCTGCACGAAAATGGGGAGGAGCGCAAGATCACTTTCAGCGGAGACATCGGCAACAAGAACCAGCCAATACTCAAGGATCCGCAGCATGTGAAGGACACGGAATATCTGGTCATCGAGTCCACATACGGCGACAGGCTGCACGGCGTTGACCTGCCGGACTACGTGACGGAGCTTGCAAAGCGCATCCAGCTCGTGCTCGACCGCGGCGGCAACATGGTCATTCCGTCCTTCGCCGTCGGCCGTACGCAGGAGATGCTGTACTTTATCCGCGAGATAAAGGAGCGCGGCCTCGTCACCGGACACGGCGACTTCCCCGTCTACGTGGACAGCCCCCTCGCCATCGAGGCGACGGGCATCTTTCTCCAGTGCGACACGGAGTATGTCGATGAGGAGATGCAGGCGCTGATACGCTCCGGCGTCAACCCAATCGTGTTCCCCGGCCTGAAAGTCGCGGTGTCGCAGGCGGAATCGCAGGCGATAAACGAGGACAAGACCCCGAAGGTCATAATCTCGGCCAGCGGTATGTGCGACGCGGGACGCGTGCGCCATCACCTGAAGCATAACCTCTGGCGCAAGGAGAGCATGGTGCTGTTCGTCGGTTATCAGGCGGTGGGCACGCTGGGGCGGCTGCTTGTTGACGGACTGAAAAAAGTCAAACTCTTCAACGAGGACATTGAGGTCAACGCGCAGATCGACGCGCTGCCCGGCGTAAGCGGCCATGCGGACAAGAACGGGCTTATCGACTGGCTGCGCGGCTTTGAGGAGAAGCCGAAGCTTGTGTTCGTCAACCACGGCGACCCCGATGCGGCGGACAGCTTCACTGCCTGCCTCAACAATGAGCTCGGCTACAAGGCCTTTGCGCCATACTCCGGCACAAGTTTTGATCTTCTGAGCGGTGAATTTGTGACCGTCACGAAAGGCATACCGGTCGAAAAGAAGCCCGCGGGCGGCAGAACCGTCAGTGCCGCATTCACGCGCCTTGTCGCGGCGGCGGAGCGCCTGCTGCGTCTGGTTCGCGGCTGTGAGGGCAGACCGAACAAGGAGCTTGCGCGCTATGCCGACCAGATCGAGGCGATAGCGAACAAGATCGAGAAGTAAAATTTCGGCGAATTTTCGGAATTTGGAATAAAGCTCAAGTTGACTAACGAACCCCGCTGTGTTAACATAATACTTATAGACCAGAGTGAGGTGAGCCTATGGGCATAAATATATATGACCCCTCCAAGGCCTTGGGGGATAAGATAACGGAGCTTGACCGCAAGTCCCTATGCGAGCTGTGCTCCGCGCTGTGCGTGCAGCTGAAGGCGCGCGCCGGATTTGACGGCTACTGCGGCGGGATATACCCGTCCAATATCAGCGTCGGAGACGACGGCAACGTCGCCATCGGCGAGGGACGCCGCAAGGATTTCAGCACGGAAGAAGTGAAATTCACCGCGCCGGAACTGTTCTGGAAGGGCGAAAGCTCGGCCGCAGCGGACGTGTATTCTCTCGGCATGCTGCTCTACTTCGCGTGCAGCGGCGGAAAGATGCCGTTTGACGAGGACAGCGCCGATGCAGCCACGGCTCAGCAGCGCCGCATGAACGGCGAGCGCTTCCGCGCGCCGAAGGCGGCGGGGCGCAGGCTGGGCGAGATAATCGAAAAGGCCACCAGCTTCCGCGTGGAAGACAGATATAAAAATCCCGATGAAATGAAAGCGATGGTTGACAGCTGCGTGAAGAATCTGTATCTCAACGGCGAACCGAACGCCGAGACCATATTCAACAAGAGCGACGATGATCTGAGCGACATCGAGAAGATGATGATCGCTATCATCGAAAATAACGGCGAGCCGGAGCAGCCTCCCTCTGATGAGACTCCGGCGGTTGAAACGCCCGCCGAGGAAGTTCCGGCAGCGGAGGAAGCAACGGCAGAGGCAGAAGAAGCTGCCGAAGAGCCCGCAGAGCAGGCCGAAGAACCGGCGGAAGAGATTCTGCCCGAAGAGCCGCAGGCCGAGCCGGAATCCCCCGTGGAGGAGCCGGAGATCGCCGCGGAGGAGATAAACTCCGAGACAGTCCCGACCGGCGCACCCGCCGAAGCTATACTTCCGGAAGAGACGGCGCAGCCCGAAGAGGAAGCGCCCGCCGCGCCGCAGCGCGAGCCGGTGCCGCAGCTGGTTGAGGACAAGAATCCGGAGCTTGAGCCGGTCGTGATATACCGCCGCGCCGAGCAGCAGGAGAAGTCCGCGCCGAAGGCCGCGGATAAGCGCCAGCCGGTCAAGACCCCTGCCGTGCAGTACGGCGTGAACGTCGAGCGCGAGCGCAAGATTGCCGAGAAGATACGCCGCCGCAAGCGCCGCCCCGTGATAGTCATTCTGACTCTTTGCGCGCTGCTTGTCGTCGCGGCGCTGATAGTCAACGCGATGCAGAAGGATAGAACCCCCTCGCCCACGCCGAGTCCGGCAGCGCCGTCGGCAGCTCCTGTCGAGACTGTGCCCGTGCAGCCCGAACAGTCTGCCGAACCGGAAGTCACTCCCGAGCCGGAGCAGCCGAAGGAATCCACCTATCAGGTCTTTGTTGAGGACATCAGTTGGACCGACGCGCGTGCCAAGTGCGAGGCGCTGGGCGGGCATCTCGTCGTTATCAGCGACGAGGCGGAGTTTGCCAAGGTCGTTGAGCTGGCGCGCAATTCCGGCGCGAACAAGTTCTGGATCGGCTGCCACCGCGTGGACGGCACCCTCGTGTGGGAAACCACCGAGGAGGTCAGCTATTATCCCTGGGCGTCCGGCGAGCCGTCGTATTTCGACAGCTATGACGGCGTCAGCGAGAACTACGTCATGCTCTGGTACGCTGACGGCTGGGTGTATAACGACAGCCGCAACGACCCCGTAGCGGATTACCCCGGCGCGTACAGCGGCACGATAGGTTATATCTGCGAGTTCGAGGGATAAGAAATGAGCAGAGTGCTTTTGATAAACGGCAGCCCGAACGAGTTCGGCTGTACCTATACCGCGCTGAGCGAAGTGAAAAAGTCGCTTGAGAAAAACGGCGTCGCTGCCGAGATATATTATCTCGGCAAGCCGGCGATCCACGGCTGTACGGGCTGCGACGCATGTTCAAAACTCGACAGGTGCGTGTATGACGACGCGGTCAACGCCGTCGCCGCGCGGCTTGACGAGTTTGACGGCATCGTCGTCGGCTCGCCAGTGCATTACAGCGGCCCCAGCGCGCAGGTCTGCGCGTTTATGGACAGGCTGTTCTATTCCGCGGGTGAGCGGCTGCAGTATAAGCTCGCTGCGGCGGTAGTGTCCTGCCGCCGCGCAGGCTCCACCGCCTCGCTCGACCGGCTGATAAAGTACTTCACGATCAATAATATGCCGCTTGTCAGCTCCCAGTATTGGGCGCAGGTTCACGGGACGAACCCGGACGAGGTGCGGCAGGACGCGGAAGGCATGCAGACGATGCGCACGCTGGGCGAAAATATGGCGTGGCTGCTGCGCTGCATCGAGGCCGGTAAGGCCGCCGGCGTCCCCGCTCCGGCACGTGAGCCGCGCGTGATGACGAATTTCATGCGGTGATTGAAAATCGAAAAAAGTTATCCCCCATGGCAGGAGAAATCCGCCATGGGGGATAGTTTTTGTTGGGGGATGTAGATGATGCCCCTCTCGGCGCCAAATGAACCGCTGGAAAACAGAGATTGCCAATAGGGAAAAGACAAGGCGATGTGAGAGTACCTATATTGTCCTCCCTAAAGAGAATAGACTTTTATATGACCCTCACGCGGAGGACATTATCCATCGCGCGGATGCTGTCCGCGATGTCCTCGCCGATGCTCGCGCCGAGGTCGACGATCGTATACGCATACTTGTCGCGCGGCTTATTTATCATGTGCTCGACGTTTATGTTCCGGTCGCTGATGAAATCAAGGATTCGCGTGATCATGCGCGGGACGTTGCGGTGTATGACGCATAGGCGGCACACGCCCATGCGGCTGAGCGAAGTGTCCGGCAGGTTGACGGAATTCTTGATGTTGCCGTTGAGCAGGTAGTCATACAGCTGATTTGCCGCCATGACCGCGCAGCGATCCTCACTTTCCGGCGTGCACGCGCCGAGATGAGGCATGGCGATGACGTTCGGCGCTTTCAGGATCACTTCGTTCGGGAAGTCGGTCACGTACTTTGCGACGGCTCCGCTCTCAAGAGCGGCGGTCATCGCTTCGTCGTCCACGACCTCCGCGCGCGACTCGTTGACGATACGTACGCCGCGCTTCATCTTCGCGAAAGCCTCGGCATTGAGCATATGGTGTGTCTGCTCCGTATACGGGACGTTGATGCTTATATAATCGCTGTTGCGGAAGATGTCATCCACGGAGTCGGCGCGCAGGACCTCGCGCGACAGCCGCCACGCCGCATCGACCGACATGAACGGGTCGTAACCGTAGACCGTCATGCCCAGCTCAAGCGCGATATTCGCAACCAGCGCGCCGACCGCGCCGAGCCCGATAACGCCGAGTGTCTTGCCCAGAAGCTCCGGCCCCGCAAAAGCGGATTTGCCCTTCTCGACGAGCTTCGGAATGGCCGCGCCCTCACCGGATATACCGCGCACCCAGCCGATGCTGCCCAGCACGTCACGCGACGCCATCACGAGCGAGCACAGCTCAAGCTCTTTGACGGCCTCCGCGTTTGCTCCGGGACTGTTGAAAACTACTATGCCCTTCTCGGTACAATCCTCAATGGGGATGTTGTTATAGCCGGCACCCGCGCGGCCTATGGCCATAAGCTCCGGGTTAAATTCATAGCCATGCAGCTCTGCACTGCGCAGGAGCATTGCCTCCGGGCGCTTCTCGTCCGCGCTGACGGCGCAGCCGCGCGCGGTGAGCGCCTCGATTCCCGCGGGGGATATGCTGTTCATGGTTTTTATTCTAAACATTGCCGTGACCTCTCGTTTGATATTCCAATATTTCGATACCCAGACCGATGGGTCAGAATATCGGTTTGACGTATTTTTATTATGATACATCAAACGATTTAATTCGTCAAATTATTTCTCCGAAAAGTGCCTCGTCCTGCGCGAGCTTTATCGAAACGGGGCATATTTTACCGCGCAGCGCCTCGCCGCGCGCCTTGACAAGAATATACGTGTCGCTGTGTCCGGTCCAGACACCGTCGTGCTCCGTCTCAAACAGCACGGGTAGAGTCTGCCCGATGCTGCCGCGCATGAAATCGCGGTGCATCTCGTCGGCGACCTTCTGCGCCTCGTGCGCGCGGCGGGACTTCACTGCGTTCTCGCACTGGCCGGGCATCTTGTCCGCGGGCGTGCCGGGGCGGCGGGAGTAGGGGAAAATGTGCATGTCCGCGAAGCCGCACTTCCGGATGAACTCCAGCGTCGCCGCGTGATCCTCCTCCGTCTCGCCGGGGAAGCCGCAGATCAGATCGGCTGTCAGCGCGCAGCCGGGGAAGTATTCACGCAGCAGCTCCACCGCGCGGTAGAAGCCCACAGTGTCGTATTTGCGGTTCATGGCCTTCAGCGTCCGGTCGCAGCCGGATTGCAGCGAGAGGTGGAAGTGACGGCAGAGCCTGCCCGTCGCGGCGAGGCGGCGGCAGAAATCCTCAGTTATCACGGTCGGCTCCAGCGAGCCGAGGCGTATGCGCATGTCGGGCGCGGCGGAAGCAACGGTCTCGATAACGTCGGCAAGGCCGGGCTTGCCGGGCAGATCGACCCCGTAGGACGCGACCTCGATGCCGGTCAGCACGATCTCGCGGTAGCCCTCGGCGTCGATGCGCGCGGTCTCCGCCGCGGCGGCGTCCAGCGGCAGGCTGCGCAGGCGGCCTCGGGTGTAGGGGATGATGCAGTAGGTGCAGAAATTGACGCAGCCGTCCTGAATCTTCAGCATGGCGCGAGTGCGCCCCGCGACGGCTCCGGCGGGGAGCTGCTCGAACACGCGGCGCTTGAACGGCTCGTCGATGCTGGTGCTGTGCTCGCCCGTGCCGAGCGCGTTCTCGAGCGCGGCCACCATGCCCGCATGGTCGTTCGAGCCGAATATTACATCCGCGCCGGTTTTTGCGACGGCGTCCGGGTCAAGCTGCGAATAGCAGCCGCAGACAGCGATGACCGCGCCGGGGTTCTCGTCGCGCAGTCGGCGGATGGTCTGGCGCGATTTGCGCCCGCTCTCGGCAGTGACGGCGCAGGTGTTGACGATGACGGCGTCGGCAATCTCGCCGGGGGCGGCAGGCTCGTGGCCGTGCTCTAGCAGCATTGTTTCCATGGCCTGCGTCTCATACTGGTTGACCTTACAGCCAAGAGTGGATATAATATATTTCATATTCGGCTCCTGATATAAAGAATAAGGAAGTTTTTCAGATGGAAGCTATACACGAACATTATCTTGATAACGCCGCGACAACGATGGTGTGCGCCGAGGCGGCGGCTGCTGCAGCCGACGCAATGCTGCGCTGCTACGGCAACCCGAGCTCCACGCACACGAAAGGACGCGAGGCAAAGAAGCTGCTGGACAAATGTCGCAAGCAGGTCGCGGACGCGCTTGGCTGTGCCCCCGCAGAGGTCTATTTCACGTCCTGCGGCTCCGAGAGCGACAACTGGGCGCTCTTGTCCGGCGCGGAGTATATGAAGCGGCGCGGCAAGCATATAATCAGCTCGACCGTCGAGCACGACGCTATACGCAAGTCGCTCGACGAGCTTGAGAAGCGCGGCTTTGAGGTGACGCGGCTGAAGCCGGACGCGAGCGGCGCGATACCGGTGCAGTCGGTCGTCGATGCGCTCCGTGATGATACTATACTCGTTTCGCTGATGATGGTCAATAACGAAACCGGCGCAGTGACGGATATTTCCGCCGTTTCGCGCGAATTGAAGCGCGCAGGCTCGCAGGCGCTGCTGCATACGGACGCTGTGCAGGGCTTCATGAAGGTACCATTCCGCGCGAAAACGCTGGGCGCGGACATGATAAGCATCAGCGGGCACAAGATCCACGCCCCGAAGGGCATCGGCGCGCTGTACATACGCGCGGGGCTGAAGCTGAAGCCGTTCATCGTGGGCGGCAGCCAGGAGAGCGGGATGCGCGCGGGGACTGAGGCTATGCCGCAGATCGCGGCTTTCGGCGCGGCGAGTGAGATAGCGTACGCCGGAATGAAGGAGAATATCGCGCGCATGTCGGCGCTGCGCGAGCGCGCGGTGAGCCGTCTGGAGCGGGATATTCCGGAACTGCGGGTCATATCCTCGGCGGACAGCGCACCGCATATTCTGAGCATATCGCTGCCCGGCTGGCGCAGCGAGGTGCTGATGAATTTTTCGGAGGCGCGTGGAGTGTACGTCTCGCGCAGCTCCGCCTGCAAGAAGGGCGGGCGCAGCCACGTGCTGGAGACCGTGGGGCTTGACGCGAAAACCATCGACGGCGCGATACGCGTCGGTCTGTCGCGTCTCACAACGGAAGAGGACATCGACGCTCTGTGCGACGCCCTGCGCGACGCGCACGATACACTCGCGCATAGATGAGGGGATGGAACGGAACGGAGGGACTCACGGGACGGCACAGGGGCCGTCCCCTACGATGGGTGTTGGGTACACACTTTCTTTTGCTTTCTGCTCTAGTTTCAACTCCGGCGACCCCTCAGTCGCTCCGCGACAGCTCCCCTAGAAGGGGCGCCAAGGGCGCGGTGCAACCACTGTGCACCATTCCCAAATCCTTGCCGCGAAGCGCTGCCCTTTTTAGGGTAGTGCAACGGCGGCGTGGTAGTGAATGACATGCCGGTGGCATGTCAGAGCCGCGCCGTGATCGAGCTGCAGCGAGACAGTGGCGCGCTGGCGCCGAAGGGGTCGCCAGACTTTATAGATTGCCATTAGGGAAAAGAAACGGCACTGTAAACTCGCGGGACATCCACCGCGAACCATATCATACAACCACAAAGGCGGACGCGCATAGCGCGTCCGCCTTCAACCTTTACATCTATTCGCTTATCAATCGTCGTCGCCGAGGGCTTCGAGACCCTTGGCGTTTGCAACCTTATTGGCCTTGATATTCTTTACAAGCGCCGTGAATACCCCGAAGCTGCACAGGATCAGCACCGACGAATACACCGGCAGCGCGCGCCATGCGCCGGTCGCATCAAACACGAAGCCGAGGAACACGGGCGTGATGGTCTGCGCGGACATGCTGGCGGTGTAATAATAGCCCGTGAACTTGCCGATCTTCTTCGACGAGCAAAGCTCGACGACCATCGGGAACGAGCAGTTATGCACCAGCGCCATTCCGAAGCCCTTCAGCACCCACACGATGTACAGAGCTGCGGGGAAGGCATACTCTCCGTGTTCGCCGACGACCCGTCCGGTCGGCGCGACGAAGCACATGAACACCAGTGCGAGGAAGCTCAGGCCGAGGCCGGTGCTTATCGTCCACTTGCGGCCGATCTTGTCCGCAATGCCGCCCGCAACGGCGAAGCCCACGACAGATGCAAGGCCGCCCGCGATGGTCAGCACCATGGTGGCGCTGGAGGAGGAGTTCATATAATAAATAACATAGTTGCCGATATAGGTGCCGATGGCGTTGTCGGCCATGAACCACAAAAACTCCGCGCCGAGAATGGCGAGAAGCATGGTCTTGTTGGCCTTGGACATGGGCTTGTCGTCGTCGATCGGGGTCTCGATGGCGGCGAGACGCTCGCCCTCGGCCATCTCGTCCTTCATCTCCTCGGCGATCTTGTTCTCGCGTATCGTGAAGAACAGCACCATCGCGGAGATGACCATCAACACGGACGCGACGATGAACGGGATCTCAATGGTCCAGATCTTGCGCGCGGCGTCCTCGGAGTTGATGTAATTGCTCAGCGGCAGGAAGATGCCGAGCACGGTTGCAAATGCGCCGCCGAAGTAGCCCATGATGTTGATGATGCCGTTTGCCTTCGCGCGCAGGGGCTTGGGCGTAATGTCCGGCATCAGAGCGACGGCGGGGTTGCGGTACATCATCATGAACATCAGCACGAGCGCCATCATGATGACCATGCCGACGATGTTGTTATAATGGAAGAACAGCGGGATGAACGGGAAAGCTATCGCAGCTACAAAGGTGCCGGTCAGAATGTAGGGCATACGCTTGCCGATGGGGGTGTGAGTTTTGTCGGAGAGGTTGCCGAAGATGGGCAGCAGGATGAGCGCAGCGAGGTTGTCGCAGGCCATGATGATGCCGACTATCCACTGCACTTCGAGTATTTTGGCCGGATCGCCGGCTTTCAGCTCTGCAGAGGAGAGGTTGAACATGCGGCGGGCGAAAATGTCCGTCAGAAAGGTGGGGCACCAGGAATCGTACACCTGCCAGAGGAGCAGTATGCCGAAGAACGCAAAGCCTATCAGGAACGTTCTTTTGTAGTTGAGCTTCAGCCCGCCGGCCGAAGCGCCCTTAGATTTACCCATGAGATACTTCCTTCCAAATATATTATTTCCCGAATTCGGGCATAAGCTCCGTTGAGATTATCTGCAGCATCTCGTCAAACTTGTTGACGTCCTCCTCAGGGAATCGCGCCTTTATCCTGTCCATGACGCGCTGCTCGTAGCTGCTGAGAAGCGCCATGTAATTATAGAACTTCTCGGAGAGCTTCAGGTGATACTCGCGGCGGTCGGTCGTGGAGTTCTCGCGCTCAAGATAGCCCTTTTTGATGAGGTTATTGACCTTATACGTGGCGTTTGACTGCGAAATGTTCAGAAAATCCGCGAACTGGCCGATCGTGGGGTGGTCAAGCATCTTGATGACCTCAAGCGAAAACGCCTCCATCGCCGAGAGCGAGCCGTCACGCTCGCGCACCAGCTCAAACACCTTGCGGTAAAATTGCAGCTTGAATTTGTCGTAGACCTCGGTAAAGCTCTTCTCCAGCATAGCGCCACCTGCTTTCTAATATTACTTCATATTTTATAACATTTAAAATTTTTTGTAAATGATAAAATGTGGGGCAATAATCAAAAAGTGTCTGGAAAACGGGGGCGGGCCTGGGGTGTTCATATAATTAACTTGAAAAAACGCGCCGTTGTGGTAAAATTTTTGTATAACCGTCCACGGAGGCGAACAATGAAGAAAAACATACTGCTTGTACTTATAATATTTGCGATGCTGCTGGTCATCGCGGCGCTGGTGATAAACGGCCTCGGTCTGCTCGACCCCGCGCCTGCGGAGGCGACTCCCGCGCCGGACACCGCAGTGACGCCCGTCCCGCAGGAGACGGCGGCGGCTGAGCCGACGCCGACCTTCACCGCGCTTGACGACGGCAGCATCAAGGCGATACAGAACGACGCCGTCACGGCGATGAGCAGCTGCGCGGATGCCTATGCCGCCGCCGACAAGGGCGAGGCGCAGAACGTCGTGCTGTCGGACGAGGCGGTGGCGTCGATGGTGTCGGCGCTCGGCGCGGCGGGCTACTCCGCTGTTGATTACTACGGCAACTGCAATATGCAGAATCCCGAGGCGCTCGCCGCTTTCGGCGAGGCCGTCAGCGCCGGAAACGACGCGCAGGCCGGATATTTCGTCGTCCATCCGGACGGGCTTGTGCACGAAGAAGTGCTGATATACCGGAGCGGCGCGGCGAGCGTCGTGACCGTGTCGATGCAGTGGGACGACAAGACCCGTCCGGAGATATACTCCTCCGGACAGTACGGCCTTGAGAGCATACGCTACACCGAAAACGGCTGGCTCATATACAGCCGCGGCGGCAGCTCGAACGCCAACGCCAACAAATACAGCATGGTGCGCGTCAAGACCTATGACGCCGACCGCCGCGCGCTCTGCCGGCGCTATCTCACGCCCGTCGGCTATTCGGAGAACAATCTGTTCACGTCGAGCTGGAATACCGGCAATTGGGGCGAGCTGGATTTCAACAGTCTGTACGCAAAATTTTACAGTATGTATTACGGCGCGCAGCCGCTGACCTATAATAACGCCGGAACCAGCGCCGGACTTGCGGCGATATCCGGCAGCTATATGCACCTTGTCCCGACGGAGCAGTTCGAGCGGGTAATGGAGGGATACCTCGATATAAGCGGCGATACGCTGCGCGCGAGGTCGGATTACAGCAGCTCCCGCGGCGGGTACTATTTCCTCGGCACCCAGCGCGATTATTACAGCGTAACGCCGCATTGGCCGGAGCCGGAGATCGTAGATTACTGGAATAATTCCGACGGAACGCTCACGATGCGCGTCAACGCCGTGTACGAGTGGGGTGGGACGGACTGCCTGTTCACGCATGAGGTCACGGTGCGGGAGACGGAGACGGGATTTGTCTATGTCTCGAACAGCGTCCTCAGCGGCGGCGAGGGTACCCCGCCCGCGAATATTCTCCTCGGCGAGCGTAAGAGCCAGATAAGTATGCTGGGGTGAGGGAAAGAAGCGGGACGGCACGGGCAGCGTGCCCAAATATAACCGTAGGGGACGGCCTCTGTGCCGTCCCGTCTCTTGCGCCTTGTATGTAAGTGAAAATCGACGCACCCGCCCAAAATAACCTGTCATTGCGAGACCAGTTCGCAAACTGGTCGTGGCAATCCGCAGCCCCTATGCATCGCACAAAAATGTACTGCCGTCATAAGGAGAAGCGGATTCCCACGTCGCTTTGCTCCTCGGAATGACAGCAAAATTTTAATATTTTACACCGGTTTGACATTGCTGCGTGACAGAACTGCATCCCAACGGGACGGCACAGGGGCCGTCCCCTACGGTGCAATTCCAATGTGTGCTGTCTTTTATCTAATGGCAATAGACCGAGACTGGCGACCTCTTCGGCGCTGGCGCGCCACTGTCTAGCCGCGCCGCCGTTGCACTACCCTAGAAGGGGCAGCGCTTCGCGGCAAAGATTTGGGACTGGCGCATTGGCTGCTCCGCACTCTCTTGGCGCCCCTTTTAGGGGAGCTGTCGGCGTAGCCGACTGAGGGGTCGCCAGAGGGGAGAATTGAGCAGAGAGGAAAAGACAGCACGCACAATAAACATCCCCCCCACAACACACACCCCCTCAAAAAAATATTTAAAATTCCGCGGAAATAACGCAAAAACCCCTTGCAAAATGGGAAAAATTCTGATATCATATCAAGGCATTTCGCACGGGGGCGGACTTTTCGTCATGTGGCCGCAGGGCTTGGCGGAGGGGAAGATGCTTCCGGAGGGAAAAAACAAAAATTTGGAGGAAACAAACAATGTCAGTAGTATCCATGAAGCAGCTGCTGGAAGCCGGTGTCCACTTCGGTCACCAGACCCGCCGCTGGAACCCCAAGATGGCCGAGTACATTTACTGCGAGCGCAACGGCATCTACATCATCGACCTGCAGAAGACCGTCAAGAAGCTCGAAGAGGCTTACTCTTTCGTCCGTCAGCTCGCTGAGAACGGCCAGACCATTCTCTTCGTCGGCACCAAGAAGCAGGCGACCGATGCTGTCAAGGAAGAGGCTTCCCGCGTCGGCATGTACTACGTCAACGCACGTTGGCTCGGCGGCATGCTCACCAACTTCAAGACCATGCGCACCCGCGTCGACCGTCTGGCTCAGCTCAAGAAGATGCAGGAAGACGGCACCTTCGACATGCTGCCCAAGAAGGAAGTTATGAAGCATCTCGGCGAGATGGAGAAGCTTGAGAAGTACCTTGGCGGCGTCAAGGACATGAAGAAGCTCCCTGGCGCACTGTTCGTCGTTGACCCCCGCAAGGAGCACAACGCTATTGCCGAGGCTCGCAAGCTGCACATCCCCATCGTCGCTATCGTTGACACCAACTGCGACCCCGATGAGGTCGATTACGTCATCCCCGCAAACGACGACGCTATCCGCGCCATCCGCCTGATCGCCGCCACCATGGCAAACGCCGTTCAGGAAGGCCGTCAGGGCGTTGACGCTGAGGCTGAGGAGACCGTCGAGGCTCCCGCTGAGGCTGCTGAAGAGTAATTTTTTAAATAGAAAAGGGGCGCAGAACACGCCCCTTTTTCCCGATTTTAATACAGGAGGATAATTATTATGGCATTTACTGCTCAGGATGTTAAGACCCTGCGTGAAATGACTAACGTCGGCATGATGGACTGCAAGAAGGCTCTCACCGAGACCGACGGCGATATGGACAAGGCAGTCGAGTGGCTGCGTGAGAAAGGCCTCGCCAAGGCCGCGAAGAAGGCCGGCCGCATCGCAGCCGAAGGTATGGCTTATGCTGATGTCTGCCCGAAGTGCGGCGTCGGCGCCATCGTCGAGGTCAACTGCGAGACCGACTTCTGCGCGAAGAGCGATCTGTTCGTCGCGTTTGTCAAGGACATCTGCAAGACCGTCATCACCGAGAACCCCGCCGACATCGACGCTCTCATGAACAGCAAATACGCCGGCTCCAACCTCACCGTCGCCGAGACCCTGCCTGAGAAGGTCATGTCCATCGGCGAGAATCTCCAGATCCGCCGCTTCGTCCGCTTCGACGACAACACCAGCGTCGCATATGTCCACGCCGGCGGCAAGATCGGCGTGCTCGTCAACCTCGCTGTCGAGGGCGGCATCGACGCCACCGAGATCGGCAAGAACGTTGCCATGCAGATCGCGGCTCTGAATCCCCGCTTCTGGGACAAGAGCGACGTCACCGAGGACGTTCTCGCTGAGGAGAAGAAGGTTGCGCTCGCGCTGATGGATCAGGATCCGAAGATGGCTTCCAAGCCCCAGCAGGTCAAGGAGAAGATCGTTCTCGGCAAGCTCAACAAGTTCTACGAAGAGAACTGCCTGCTCCAGCAGGAGTACGTCAAGGACGGCTCCATGACCGTCGAGAAGTATATCGCCAGCGCCGCAAAGGAGCTTGGCGGCTCCGTCAAGTTCGTCAAGGCCGTTCGCTTCCTGAAGGGCGAAGGCATCGAGAAGAAGCAGGAGGACTTCGCCGCAGAGGTCGCCGCTCAGATGAACATGGGCAAATAATTCGGGAATACCGGATTGAAATGAATTACCCCCGCTTGCCTTGGCAAGCGGGGGCATTTGTTTGTAAGGGGGCGGTATGCCTCATATGGCTGCTGGTAAGCTGCACTGGCGGACTTTTAAATGATGATAAACAAGTTGAGCGGCATGGTTAAAAACCATGCCGCTCTTTTATTTTGCTATGGAATTACTCTTCAGGCTGGATGTCGGGGGCAGGCTCGGTTTCGGGAGCGGGAGTCTCTGCGGGGGATTCCTTGGCAGGAGCCGGAGTTCCCTCGACAGGGGCTTCCTCAGCAGGAGTTTCCTCTGCGGGAATCTCTTCTGCCGGAGCTTCCGTGACTTCCTCGACCGGCTCGGCGACTTCTTCCTCCGCGTAGACAACAGTGATACCGTTGTCTACGGCGTAGGCCTCGGCCGCGGAACCCTTCACAACCGTCAGAGTCAGAATGCTCATGTCGCAGCCGTCGAATATTTCAACAGGCTCACGATCTTCAAGCTCTTCCTCGTTCTCGGGCTTGATGGTGATTATCTCGAACTCAACGAGAGATTCGGGAAGTTCAACGCTGCGCAGCTTCTCGCAGTCCGCAAAGGCTGCTTCGCCGAGCTTCTCAAGCTTCTCGGGAAGCTTGATCTCGGTAAGCTCCTTGCATCCTGCAAACGCGTACTCTTCAATGACCTCAAGCTCGCTCTCCTCGTCGAAGCTGACGCTTACGAGCTTCTCAAGGCCGCTGAACGCATACGCGCCGATGGTCTTGACATGCTTCTCGATAACGATGTTCTCGATATTGTCCGCATATGCCGCCCAGGGCGCTGCATTGTCGACGTCATAGCTGTACATACCACCGCGGCCGGAAATGGTCAGAGTCTTCTCGTCGAGCTTCCAGGTGAGCTCATCGCCGCAGACGTTCGCGGTCTCTTCAACTGCCGGAGTCTCTTCGACGGGGACCGTGGTCTCAGGCTCTTCGACCGCTTCAAGAGTGGTCGTCTCGCTGCCGTGGTTGACGTACTTGACGTTATTGGTTATTGCCCACTGCTCGGCGTAGCTGCCTTCCGCGACGCTGAGAACCACATTGGCGCAGCCACTGAAGGCGGAGCTTGCCATATAAGAAACGCTGTCGGGGAGATAGACGCTCGTGAGAGCGGAGCAATCGCGGAGCGCATTGCCGTAGACGGTTTTGAGGCCATCGGGCAGAACCAGCTCGGTGAGAGCGGAGCAGCCGCGAAGTGCGGAGCCGCCGATGGTGGTCAGGCTGCTGTTCTCTGCGAAGTTCACAGTCTCAAGGGCGGTGCAGCCATAGAATGTGAAGTCGGGCAGATTGGTGATGCCCGCATCAACGTTCACGACGCGGATCATGTGGCGATAGTTGTACCATGCGGTGTCGCTGGCGACCTTGGCGTTTGTCAGCGAGCCGGAACCAGTGATGTTCAGGGTACCGTCGCTGCTCAGCTCCCAAGCGGCGTCGGTGCCGCAGGAACCGGAGGCGATAACGCCGGTTTGACGCTCAGTGTACTGGATGCCGTTGTTGACGGCGAATTCCTTGGCATAGCTGTTTGCGCCGACGCTGAGAACCACATTGGCGCAGCCACTGAAGGCGGAGCTTGCCATGTAAGAAACGCTGTCGGGGAGATAGACGCTCGTGAGAGCGGTGCAGTCTCTGAACGCGTTGCCGTAGAAGGTCTGGATGCCGTCGGGCAGGGTCAGCTCGGTGAGAGCAGAGCAGCCGCGAAGTGCGGAGCCGCCGATGGTGGTCAGACTGCTGTTTTCGGCGAAGTTCACAGCTTCGAGAGAGGTGCAGCCGAAGAACGCGAAGTCGGGCAGATTGGTGATACCGGCGCTGATGTTCACGACGCGGATCATGCTGCGGTAGCTGTGCCATGCGATGTCGCTGGCGACCTTGGCGTTTGTCAGCGCGCCGGAACCGGTGATGTTCAGGGTGCCGTCGCTGCTCAGCTCCCAAGCGGCGTCGGTGCCGCAGGAACCGGAGGCGATAACGCCAGTCTGACGCTCAACATACTGGATGCCGTTGTTGACGGCGAATTCCTTGGCATAGCTGTTCTCGCCGACGCTGAGAACCACATTGGCGCAGCCGCTGAAGACGGAGGCGGACATATAGGAGACGCTGTCGGGGAGATAGACACTCGTGAGAGCGGAGCAGTCGCGGATAGCGTTGCCGTAGATGGTCTGCACGCCGTCGGGCAGGGTCAGCTCTGTCAGAGCGGTGCAGCCGCGGAGTGCGGAGCCGCCGATGGTGGTCAGGCTGCTGTTCTCAGTGAAGTTCACGGTCTCAAGGGCGGTGCAGCCGAAGAACGCGAAGTCGGGCAGGTTGGTGATACCGGCGTCGATATTGACGACGCGGATCATGCTGCGATAGTCATACCATGCGATACCGCTGGCGACCTTGGGGCTGGTCAGCGCGCCGGAGCCGGTGATATTCAGTATGCCGTCGCTGCTGACCTCCCACTTCGCATTCGCGCCGCAGGAACCGGAGGCGATAACGCCGACCTGACGCTCAACATACTTGATGCCGTTGTTGACGGCGAAGTCCTTGGCATAGCTGTTCGCGCCGACACTGAGAACCACTTTGCTGCAGCCGCTGAAGGCGGAGCCGGACATGTAGGAGATGCTGTCAGGCAGATAGACGCTGGCGAGAGCGGAGCAGTCTCTGAAGGCGTTGCCGTAGATGGTCTGCATGCCGTCGGGCAGAGTCAGTTCGGTCAGGGCGGTGCAGCCGCGGAAAGCGGAACCGCCTATGGTGGCCAGCTTGCTGCCCTCGGCGAAGTTCACGGCTTCGAGGTAGGTGCAGCCGGAGAACGCGAAGTCAGGCAGGTTGGTGATGCCGGCGTCGATGTTGACGACGCGGATCAGGTTGCGGTTAGCGTACCATGCGATGTCGCTGGCGAGCTTGGCGTTGTACAGCGCGCCGGAACCGGTGATGTTCAGGGTGCCGTCACTGTACAGCTCCCATGCTGCGTTATCGCCGCAGGAACCGGAGGCGACGACGCCTGCTTCGCGCAGTACGTAAGCGATGCCGTTCTTGATGGCGTACTGGAGTGCGTAGCTGTCATAGCTTACGCTGAGCACAACATTTTCGGAATACTTGAAAGCGGATGCGGGAATGAACTGAATGCTGTCCGGCATGTAGACGCTGCGCAGACTCTTGCAGCGCGCGAACGCGTTGCCGTTGATGGTGCGGAGACTGTCGGGCAGGACGATGTCGGTCAGGCTGTGGCAATCGTAGAATGCGGAGCCGCCGATCAGGGTCAGCTTCTCGCAGTTCTCCAGATTGATCTTTGCAAGTCTGGTGCAGCCGTTGAAGGCGGAACCGGAGATGGCAACAAGCTCGCTGCCCTTCTCGAAGGTCAGATCGGTCATCAGCGAGCAGTAGTAGAAGCACTGGGTAGAGATCTCGGTAATACCTGCGCCCACAGTTACATGGACAACCTTATCCTTGACGGTCTGCCAGGGCACGGTTGCACGGCTGGTGGAGGAGAGCGCGCCGGTGCCGCCGATGACCATGCGGCCATCCTGATACAGCACGAACCACGCGTCAGCGCCGCAGATACCGGCCAGCGCGAGCTTATCGTTGGGGACGAACTCACCGCCGGTGAAGGTGCAGGTTTCGCCGCCTATGGTGTATTCGCCTTCATAGGCGAGACCGTTGGAGTCGAAGTTGTAGTTCTTTCCGTCGAGGAACAGGTATCCGGTCACCCAGCGGCCGGCAGCGAAGTAGATCTTCCGGTCGGTGGCCTTATCGGTCGCCCAGCCGGTGTACTGCACTTCGGCGGCGTTCTCGGTGTGGCGGCAGACGGAGCATTCAAGAGTGCCGGTCTCGCCGTCATACACGTAGGTGTGCTCGTCGTTCTCGCACTCGGGAACGATGCGCTTGTACTGATCAAGCACGGTTCTGCTGCCGTCGGCGGCCACGTTATAGGTGGTGACGGTTGCTTCGTACTTGTCAGCGGTGAAGTCCATGTAGACGCTGGTGAAGTCGAGTGTTGCGACCTCAAAGTTGAAGTCGGGGTTATTGACGATGGAGTACGACTTACCGCCGGTGGAACCGCAGATATAGTACACCGTACCGGCCTCGTTTACCTGACCGTCGGTCATGGGAGCGGTGCGGGCATAGCTGTGGTCGTTGCCGGAGAAGTAGAAGTCGATACCGGCCGCGTCGCAGGCTGCGGGGAGGTACTGGTTGTAGGTCTCACCGCCGCCGGTGGGGTTGGTGTAGTAGGCGGGAACGTGAGTTACGAGGACCTTCCACACGCAGTCGGACTTCGCGGCGTCAGCAACGAGCCAATCGGCGAACTGCTGGAGGCTGTCCTTATTGGAGGTGTGGTTCAGAACCGCGATGTACACGTCGCCGCGCTCAACGGAGTACCACGCGGCGGGGATGCCGAAGGTGGTCATGGCCGCGATGGCGCCGTTGCCGTCGTCGTCAGCCTCGTGGTTGCCGATGACGTGGAGAATATCGGAATTCTTGAGCCCGTCCTCGGTGAACAGGGACAGGGCATCCTGCCACTGGTTGAAGTAGCGTACGTTATCGACCGCGTCGCCAAGCTGGATGCCGAACGGGTACTGGTCGTTCAGGCAGGCGGCGATGCGTCCCATACCCTCAAGCGCGGCCTCCTCCTGGATGTCGGCCAGCAGGAAGAAGCTGTTGCCGCCCGGAGTGGTGAAGCTGCGGATATCCGACCACTTCTCACCGTCGCCGACGCGATAGTAGTAGGTCGTTCCGGCGGTCAGGCCGGTCAGGGTGACGCTGTTCACACGGGTGATCTGGTTGCTGGAGGAGTAGGAGATAAGGGTGCTGGTGCCGTTGACGGTCACAGCGTCCTTCAGCTCCGCGTCAGTGGATATCTCGGCAACGGCCTTTTCGGCGCTGGTGCTGGGATTGCTCATCCAGGTGACGTTCTTGCTGCCGTAGCTCTGGGAGAAGTTGAAATTGATGTTGAAGGGGAGACCACTCTCATTGCCCACGGCGTTGTAGCTGAACAGGGTGACCATGAAGGAGCGGTTGCCGTCCTCGTCGTCGGCACGCAGATTCACGCTGCCCTGAGCTTTGGTCAGGCTGGAGATGTCGATCTGACCCTTTTCGTCGGTGACGCCGAGCAGCTCGTCGTTCGCGTAGACATTGACGCCGACTGCGGCCTTGTCGTCCTTGATGACGGTGACGGTCGCGGCGGCGGTGCTGCCGACGACGGCGTTGCCCGTCTTGATGCGGTACATGGCCTCAACGGGGTGATTGCTTATCTGAGTGGTGAAGCCGGTGGCGTACTGGTTCAGATCGGAGATGTCGAGGTCTGCGGTCTGCTTGCAGCCGTAGGAGCCCTTGGTGACCTGAACGTTGATGCTGCTGCCCTCGGTGGTGGCGGTGGGAACCTCCACGACGATGGTGGCGAGCTTGTCGGCCTTGAAGCTTTCGCCGATGCCGGTGATCTCCACCGTCACGACGCCCTTCGCGGCGTCATAGCTCCAGGTGCCGGTGACGCCGTCGGGGAAGGTGACGTCCTTGACGGGGTAGCTGCGGGTTACGGAGACGTTCGCGGTCAGGGAGGTGATGCTGGCGATGCCGTCGCTGACAAAGTCAAGCTCCCATTTCTTGCCCACGATCGGCGCGCCCTGCGCTTCAAGCGCGATGTTGGGCAGGTCCGCTTCCGCGGCCTCTACGGTGAAGTAACGCGTCTCGCGCGTGACGTTGCCGTAGCCGTCCTTCAGATAGAAGGTTATGGAGTGAAGTCCGTTGCTGAAGTGCATCAGACCGGAGGTGCTGCCGAGGATGTCCTTGTCGTAAACTCCGCGGTAGGTGCCGTCGAAGTAGAAGTACGCGGACTCAACGCCGGTGGCGTAGGGATCGGTATCCTCACTGTCGTTATATGTAACGAAGAAGCGAAGCTTGTCGGAATCCAGAGTCATGCCGTCCTCAAGATCAACCTTGGTGCCATCGTCGTTAACGAGCTGGATGGAGTTGACGACGGGGGCGGTGACGTCCTGATTGTTTGCACCGTAGACGATGCAGAGGTTATCGAGAAGAATCCAGCCCTTCAAATCGCCTTTGTCCAGCTTGGTGCCGTCGGTAGTATACCAACCAATGCCAGCGGTGGTGACCATAGCACGGAAGAGCATACCGCTGTTGACGCGGATGAGCGCGCCAGAATATTGAGTCAAATCGGCCTCTAGGTATTGCCAACCGACTTTCAGCATGTTGCCGTTTTCATCTTTGGCATCTGTTCCGCTAAAATTGATATATGCACTTGTCCAGCTCTCACCGCCGTTGGTACTGGTAGCGATTTGAGCGCGGAGCCACGGGACAGGGACACCCTCGGGGAGGTAGACCCAGACACCGATGGCGGTAGGAGTGCCGTCAACGGCAAGGTTATCACCGAGGCCGAGGCATGCACCGTCCGGTCCCACGATACCGGTCCAGTCGTAGTCGAGCTTAATGGCCTTGTGGCCGAAGCGGACGATATCGGCAAACTCTTCATCGGTATCGGACACAACGGAGCCTGTGACAACGCCGCCGCGGCCCGCGTAGTGATAGGTCGCCACAGCGTTGGAGGCCATGCCGTCGAAGCTCTCAACCGTTGTTCCGATGGTGGAGTAGTCCCAGCCGTCTCCGTCGCCGCCGTCAAGTATCATGGTAGGCTCCATGCCTATGTTGACGGTAACGGTCGCCGTAAGTTCACCGAACGAGGCGGTGACGGTGGGGCTGCCGGAATATTTCACGTTGTCGGTAACGGTGAACTTATTGTCGGCAAAGGTACCGGCGCTCTCGTCGGAGATGCTCCACTTGATATCGCCGTCCTTGATGTTGACAGTCTCGGACTGATAGGTGGCCTTGAAGCCGAGATCGCTGACTTCCTTATAGTTGAGGTTGACCTCGCTGGAAGTGAAGCTCAGGCTGTCGGGGTTCTGGATATGCAGCACGGCGGAACCGACTGTTCTGCTGCCGCTTACCAGATTGACCGTCACGTCACCGGTCTTGCCGGAGGAGGTGAAGGTCGCGGTGGCGGTGCTGCCGCTGACGGCGGCTTCGCCTATCGTGCCCATGCTCTCATCGCTGACCGCGAAGCTGACGCCCTCAGGCAGGCTTGCCGCCGGTGCGCCGGAGAAATCCATGGCGCTGGCCGTCATGGTAACGGTGGAGTTGGGGGTGTAGTACTCTTCGTCGGGAGTGATCGACGCATGGTCAAACTCACCGGATGCCGCAACGGTGGAGACGACCAGAATAGTACCGGAGACGACACGCTCGCTGCCGCCGGCAGGAGTGTTGCGCATGGTCAGATCGCTCTCACCCTCACGCTGGGAAACGTAGGTGGAGGAGCCGCCCTCGTCGAGCTGGATAGCTGCGACGCAGCCGAGCGCGACCATCATGTTCGCCTCTTCGCGCGCGGTGTAGCCGACGGAACGGGGAGCCATGGTGCCGTCTGCCTGGAAGAGGACGACGGTGCCGTCAGCTTTCACGCCAACGCAGGTGCGGGGGTAATAGCCGCCGTTGCCGGACTCGTTGATGATGACCTCGCCGTCCCATACCATGGCGACCAGCGCGTCGACCGCCTCGAGGATCTTAACGGTCTTGCCCTGCTTTTCGCTCTGGCTGGCCTCAGCCTGGGCGAGCGTGGTGCCTTCCTTGAATACGTTCACGGAGCCGTCGTCAAACGCTGCGACGAAGGCGCGGCTGGAGTTGTCATGGTGGACAACGCCGTTCATCACCAGGTAGCCGCTCGGCTCGCCGGTGTTGATGTTGAACCAGGAGGCGTTGACGCCGCCCACAACGTTCAGGCCGCTCTCTTTTTCATAGGTGTGAGCCTGATCGGTAGTGGTCTTGAGCATCCAGCCCTGCTCTTTGGGGTTGCGGTTGCCGTATCCGGCCACGATCTTGGCACGGCCGCCGGAGGTGTTGACCTCCATGACGTTTGCAACCGTCTGGGAGTTGCCCGCATCATTGTTCGTGATTATGACACGCTCAGAGATGTCGGGTGCGATGGAGTAGTTTTTCACCGAGGTAACATGGTAGCCGGTGCCGGGAATGGCACTGCCCTTGACCACCTCAGTGGCCTGAGTCTGTACAGCCGAGGCGTCGTTATCGGCCATTGCGGTGACCGGTAACAGCGTCAGAAGCATGCACAACGTCAGCGCGACCGAAAGGAGGCGCTTGGTTTTGACGTTCATAGGTATTCTTCTCCTTTTCTCAAATTTATCGCTCAACCGAGCGAGAAATTACGTTTTCAGCGACGCCAGATCCGAAAGCTGTGGTGCGTGACCTGCTTTTCGGGGGGCGGGTCGGGGATATAGTCGCCGTACAGACGGCGGAGATATGCGTCATAGCCGACGGGGGCAGCGTACTCCGCGCCCTCAAAGCTCAAGGGAACGGAGGAAGCGAACACCTCCGCCGGTATAAGCTCTTTCCCGCCGTACAGGCTCCATGCCACGCAGCCGAGATATTCCGGCGCGGGGACAGCCTGTCCGCGGCGCACCTCGGCGAGGATGCGGCGGCAGAAAAATTCGCTGCCGAGAAGATGGCTGATCAGCCAGAATATATACAGCACCGCGCGCCGCCAGCCTCTGCGCGGGGAGACAAACGTGGTCTCCACGGCGGCGGAAACGCCGCGCCGCCACAGGCCGCAGCGCCGAGCCTGCTTTTCGCCGCCCGACCACGCGTCGAGCGGGAAGATGTCTATATCAACGCCAATATCAACGCCGAAGTCCGCGCTAGTCTCCTGCTTGCGGGTGCTCATGTCGCAGAGCTTGGCGAAGGGCAGCCGCCATTCCGGCGTCCGCTCTTTCGACAGCAGCCGGTACGAGCCATGATCCGTAGCGGGCAGAGCCATGAGCTGGTCGTAATCGGCGCGGGGCATGAAAATGTCGATATCATCATCCCATGGGATGAATTTTCCGTACTTCACCGCGCCCAGAAGCGTCCCGTTCGACAGGAAAAAGTGCAGTCCGTTTTCACGGCAGACGCTGTCCAAATGGCGCAGCAGCTGAAGCTCCAGCAGCTGGAGCTCGCGCAGGTCGGTTATCTCGGTCACGCCGCGTCACCTCCCATGTCCGCGAAGGAGCGGATATTTTTCCGGATATAGAACATCCGGATGCCGCAGAGAACGGCCTCGGTCACGCTGCGCAGAATGGCGACGGCGACCAGCGAGTAGTACCCCGTACAGAGCAGAGCCAACAGCCCCAGCACCTGAAATGACAGGGCGTAGACGGTGCTGCGGCTGGTCTCGGCGTTGCGGTCGATGGCACCGAGGGTCGGCCAGCCGAAGAGCATGGCGAAAAAGCTGAAAAACAGCACGGGTATGAGATAGCGGAATATGCGCGCGGCCGGAGCGTAGCCCTTGCCGCCGATGAGCATGATGCCGAAATCCGCCAGAAAATAGGCCGCAATGCAGCCCGCCAGAACCAGCGGCAGGAACAGCTTCACCATTTTCTTGATGCGGCTGAATTTCCGCTCCCGCACCATGACGGGATACAGGCTGTCGGTAATGGGCGTATAGAGCGCCTGGACTGCGGCGACCGCCTGAATGCAGACGCCCCAGTAGGCGACTTCCTGCGTCGTGAGAATGATGCCGAGAAGGAGCGTGTTGAGCGCGCTGAATGACGTGGACGCCACGTTTGATGCGAAATATACCGTGGAATCCTTCAGCATCGCCCATGCCGCCGCCGCGTCGCGCGACAGGCGCACGCGCAGTCCGAGCTGTTTGAACTGGGGGACGACCATCAGCACGGCCACAAGGCTGCCCAGCGTATCGAGCAGCGGGATGAGCAGCACGTCGGCGTCCGAATGGATCACAACGAAGGTCAGAGCCGTGGAGATGCCGCGCATGACGACAAAGCGCATGGCGATGGCCTCCATCCGCTCAAGTCCGCGGAACAGGAAGTCGAACAAAAACAGTGTCAGGAACACCGGAAGGAAGGACAGCAGCGCGAGCAGAGGGCGCGCCCGAAGTATGGGGAGCGCTGCCGTCAGGATGACGAGCACGGCGAGCGCCGCGCCTGACAGCCACAGCCGCGCGAGCAGCACGTCGCCGATGATCTTCTCCTGCGCGGCCTTGTCCTGCCGTGCGCGGACGATGTCCTTGGTGGCTGAGAGCACGAAGCCGAAGTCCACCAGGATCTGAAGATACGTGATGACGGACTTGACATATACAACGCTTCCGTAGCAGTCTTTCGACAGCACCCGCGTCAGGTACGGCAGGGTCAGAAGCGGGAAGATCATTTTTGCTATGTTCATGGCCATGAGCATGGCCGAGTTTTTTGCAATGCCGGATGTCTGTTTCATAAAAGGGTCTTTCTCCGTCGGGTCAGCTGTCCCAACAGAACACAAAGGGATAGGTGTTATACCACTGCGGGGTGCGGAGTATCTGGATGGTGGCGGCATAGGCCGCAAAGCATATCAGGCTTGCGATAAGCAGGAAGCGCCGGAATTTCTCCGGCATGCGCGCGAGCCGGTTGGCGAAATACACGCATAGATAGGGCTGGAAATACTGGAGGAACCGGCTGAATATCGGTGCGGTGTAGCCCAGCACGCACACGACAGGCAGCAGGAACGACAGACGGAAATCCCATTCGTCCCGTTCGTCCTGCTCCGGAGTATCCTCCTTGCCGCGGAAAAACTCACACACGAGCAGCACAAGTCCGAACACCAGAAAATACAGCAGCAGCGACAGCTTGAAGCCGGACTTCAGATAGTTGCTGCCGAGGTAGAACTGATAGCGCGGAATGGCGGTAGCGATTATGGTGACTAAATATTTGGAGCACACGAAGGCCACTGCGCAGGCGGCGACCGTTACCCATACGAAGGTCTTCCGCCGCGGAATGCGCAGCAGGAAGTACACCGGAAGCCAGATCAGGGCGGAACGGTGGAACAGACCCGCGAGCATGATAAGCAGCACCATCTGTATGGGCTTTTTGTTGTCCATCGCCTCGTAGGCCAGAAGCAATATGGAGATGGCCAGCGCCTGTCGCACGCCGGATATGTAGAAATCGAACAGCTGCAGCGTAAAGAACAGATACAGGCTGAAGCAGGGGCGGCTGGAGTATTTAGACATGAAACGCCCCGTCACCGCGAAGGAGAACAGCGCCGTGACAATAAAAAGTATCTGCGGGTTATGTGTCAGGCGGCTGAGCAGGTAGATCAGCGCGGCGAAGAGCGGCTCAAAGCTGGTATTCCGGATGCTGTACAAGAGACCGCTCTGGGAGGCTATGCGCAGGTACAGCTCGTGATAGTTCGAGGTGTCGTTGCCGCAGGCCGCCCCGCGGAACATACCGAGGAAGCACAGATATGCGATGCCCAATGCCATCAGAGACTTCGGGTCAAGCCGTTCCTGACGGGAATCAAGTGTTACGGGTCTGACCTCCAGCACGCACAGCAGCGCCATAAAGGCCAGATTGATGAAGAAAAGTTCCATTTATCATACTCTTTCGTAAAGCTCCGTCAGCCCTTCGGCGGCGGTGCGGATATCAAGATTCCGGCGGGCAAATGCATCTGTCACGCTCTGACTGCGATCAGCCGGTGCGCGCAGCCGCGCGGACAGCGCGTCCGCCCACTGCTGAGGCTGATCGAGCGGCAGACGATCCGTCCGCCCTGTTACGTCAGATTCGGGAGAAATGGTGTCCGAGACTACACAGGGCAGCCCCGCGGCCTGAGCCTCCAGCAGTGCCATGCTCTGCCCTTCGACCAGAGACGGCATGGCGAACACGTCCATCGCGGAATATAGCCGCGCGGTGTCCCGACGGGAACCGAGGAAATGGACGCAGTCCTGAATACCAAGTTCCGCGGCCAGAGCGCGCAGCTCCGGTTCAAGCGGGCCGCCGCCAATCAGCAGCAGCTGCGCCGCGGGTACGGCTCTGCGGTACAGGGCGAAGGCTTCCAGCAAAAACCGATGGTTCTTGACCTCAACCATACGCCCCACATTGCCAACGACGGGCGTATCCTCCGCTATGCCAAGCTCGTTGCGGCAGGCGCGCCGCGCCTCGGCGTCAAAGCTGAACGCGTGCGCGTCAATGGCATTCGGCAGAATATGTACCGAGGACGGGATGCCCATCAGCGCCGCTTCCGCGGCGTGTGAGCAGGCGAGACAGGCGTCTACCTTTCCGGCGGACATGCGCAGCATCAGGCGGTTGCGCAGAATGCTGGCGGCGGATTCACCGGGCTTGTCGCTGTGACTGTGCAGAAAGACGGCGCGTATGCCGAAGCGTCTGGCTACCGGCTCCAGAACTGCGGCAGACCAGATGGGGTGGCAGTGCAGAACGCTGAACTCGCCCTGATGCTCGCGGAAAAATTCGCGTATCGCGCCCATGGATGAAGGGCCGGGGCGGGGGATGAGAAAGACCCTGCCGCCCAGAGATTCAATCTCCTGAGCATAGGTCAGGGGGCCGTCTTCAAAATATAGAAAGTCGAATTGAACGCGGCTGCGGTCTATATGGCGGTAGTAGTTCATGACTACAGCGGCCATACCGGAGCTGACGTGGATATCCGCCATGAAGTGCAGGATGCGGCGCATAGTTTTATTCCTCGCTGTTATGATCGGTAAGAGTTCCTGCCCAAGGCGTTTCCGGCATATCGTCATGCCGCAGATACCGCTGATATGCGCGCTGGCGCAGACCGTCGGGCAGCAGCACCGTACCGCAGAAGCGGATAAGCAGATTTTTATAGTAAGTTCCCGCGCCGAAAAGGCCACAGCTGCGCAGCGCGCGCTCCAGCCGGACGGTCTGGCGGAAGTATTTCCATCCGCCGCGGCGGGACTGAAGCCCGGCCACGCGAGCGAGAACGCACACCTCCGGCAGGTTTGCCAGTCGGTATCCCGCCGCCAGCATTCTGCCCCAGAGGTAATAATCCTCGAAGCCCTTCATATCCTCATAGCCGCCCGCGGCGAGCACGGAACTTTTTCGGAAAAGCACCGTCATATGGTTCATGGGGTTGCGACCGGCGGCACTGCGGCGGACATCCTCCGGAGAGACGTTCACCTTGCGGTAGCAGAGGATCTTTTCGGGGGATTCGGCAAACTCCGCAATCTGCCCGCCGACAACGTCCAGCTTCGGATCGGCGGCCATCGCTGCCAGCTGGTGCTCCATGCGCAGGGGCAGGGAGATGTCGTCGGAATCCATGCGCGCGACAAGCTCGCACTTGCAGACTGTCAGTCCCTCCCGCAGGGCAATGCCGAGCCCCTTGTTTTCCGGCAGACGTAGAACGGTGAACAGAGCGGGCGCAGCCGCGGTGAAGCTCTCAATGGCGGCGTCCAGTGCGGGGGTCAGCGGCCCGTCACACACCAACACGAACTGAGTCGGCGGGCAGGACTGGCGCAGCATGCTCTCCACCGCTGTGGAGAGAAAGTCCGCGTTTTCCTTCGCGTAGACCGACATTAAAACAGAATATTCCATTATCATATTATTTCTCAATTGTTCCAAATTTGACAAAAAAACTACTATTATAGTATAAATTGCGTAAGAAGAGATCGGCTTACAGCGCGTGAGCTGTACCGAGCCGAATCGTGGCAATTCATATCGCATTGCGAGCCATCGGCAGACCCGCAGATCTGCTAAATTATAACATAGCGGTTACAAAGAAATCAATAGCAATGGGAAATATTATCCAATATTTTTCATAATAGGCGCAGATGCAGTTGTTTCCTGCGGAATATTCATTTGAACCGGTCAAACCGACATAGCAAAAACCGGTATAGCCGCGTCAGGCAGCTATGCCGGTTTTTGCTGTGATTTTATTCAAGCCCGCGGGGCACGGCGGAAGATACTGCGGAACAGCAGGCGGGTGACAGGGCCGGCGGCGAAGAGATTCCACAGCAGCGCCATCTGGAAGTTTTTCAGCACCGTTCCGACCCAGACGGCGAACAGCTCCGTCGCCGGGGCACGACCGGGGATGACGCTGAACAGCAGGGCCGCTGCCATGCTCATCGTAGGGCACATCACGAGCACTGTGCAGCCGGACACCATAAGCGTGATGAAAAACGGGTTATCCTGCCCAGGGCGGATAATTTTCCCTGCCAGCGCGTGACCGAGACGGTTGCCCCAGAGGTTCGAGAAGATGAACACGAATATCCACATGTACGCCGCCTCCGCGAGCGCGGCGGGGAACACGGCGTTGGTCATGCCGCTCAGTCCACCGGGCCGGAGCGCATAGCCCATGCTTATGGCGACGTTGTAAATCTCCATGCCGACGGCCATCGTGATCGACATCACGACGCCGAAAAACAGCTTTTCGCCGCGTGTTTCAGGCATTTTTCTCACCGTCCTTTGCGATCCGCAGGCTGCGGGAGATGGAGGACGGGTCGTTCCTGCCCCAGAGGATATACAGCAGCACGGAGACGATATTCGCCGCCGACAGAATGACGAACATCTGTTTGTAGCCCAGACCGCTTATCAGCAAGCCCGCAATGCCGCCGCCAAGCCCGATGCCGATGTCATATGCGCAGAGGAAAGTAGAGTTCGCGGAGCCGCGCTCCGACGGGGCGGCGCTGTGCACGGCCATGGATTGCAGCGCAGGCTCCAGCCCGCCGAAGCCGTAGCCCGCGAGCACGGCGGCGATGATGAACGTGACCGTGTTCGGCGCGAGGGCGAGCAGCAGGAAGGCCGCGAGCATGGCCGAGTTGCAGGTGTAGACGAACATCGCTTCGCCCTTTTTGTCGGCGTATTTGCCGAGCACGACGCGGACGAGCAGCAGCATGACCGCCATTATCGCAAAGAACAGGCCGCCCGAGGGCAGCTCCGCCTCAACGGCGTACTTGGCGAGGAAGTTCTCAAGTGCGCCGAAAGTCAGCATGAATACGAGTGCGATGACCGAGGCCGGAACTGCCGCACGCGAAAACAACGCCGAAACGTTCAGAGGCTTTTTCTCGGCCTTTATCGGCGGATTCTTCAGAATAGCGAATAATATCAACGCAATGAGCACCGAGCCGGAAGCGCAGGCGAAAAGCACCGTGTAGCTGAAGCTGTCCATCAGGTACAGCCCCAACGCGGGAGCGCAGGAGGTGGCGAGGGCGGTGGCCATGCCGAACATGCCCATGCCCTCGGCAAAGCGTGGGGCGGGGATCACGTCGGAGGCGATGGTAGCGGTGGCGGTGTTGCTGAGGGCGAGTGACGCGCCATGCACCATCCTGAACACAAAGGCGAGGAATATCACCGAGGCGAACATGTAGCCCAGCGGCATCAGCAACATTCCCGCAAGGCCGATCAGCAGTATCGCGCGGCGTTTGCCGTTATCGAGCATCCAGCCGACGACGGGGCGGCAGAGCACCGCGACGAGCGAGAACAGCGTAGCGGCCAGCCCCGCCAGCGCCTCACTGCCGCCGAGGCTTTCAATATAGAATGGGAAGGTGGACAGCAGCATGATGTGGTTCATGAAGACGAGAAAATTGATGACTATTATCAGCACAAAGTTCCGTGTCCAGAGCCGCGGCTTTTCGTTATTCATTCTTTCAAATCTCCTTTTTAAATAAGAAAAAACACCGTGAAAACGACAAAAAGCGCAAGTCCGGGAATAATATCCGGACTTACGCTGTCGCTGCACGATGTTTTCTCGTAATTAAGTTCGATGATATTTTAATGATTTTTCGGAAAATGTCAAGCCTGCTTGCCGAAAAAATTTTCGCGGAATGCCACGGCTGTCGGGCTTGCGGCGACGCCGCCGCGACCGGTCTCGCGCAGGGCGGAGGGCAGCGCCTCGCCCACGGCGCGCATCGCATCGATGACCTCGTCCGCAGGGATGCGCGACTCGATGCCCGCGAGGGCAAGCTCCGCCGCGGACAGCGCGTTCATCGCTCCGGCGACGTTGCGCTTGACGCATGGGACCTCGACCAGCCCCGCGACGGGGTCGCACACCAGACCCATCATGTTCTTCAGCGCAATCGCCACGGCCTGCGCCATCTGCCGCGGGCTGCCGCCGTGCAGGTATACCAGTGCTGCCGCCGACATCGCTGCCGCCGAGCCGATCTCGGCCTGACATCCGGCCTCCGCGCCGGATATCGACGCGCGCGTCGCGATAACTGCGCCGAAGCCCGCCGCGACGAACAGCGCCTCGACGAGGCGTTCGTCCGGGCAGCCGAATTTTTCGGCGTAGGGCAGCAGCACCGCGGGCATCACGCCGCAGGCTCCCGCCGTGGGTGCGGCGACGATGCGGTGCATGCAGGCGTTGCATTCGCCCATGCGCAGCGCGGCGGTGAGGATCTCGCCGGTGAAGTCGCCGCCTATCGAGCGGCCGGAGCGGTAGTAGCGCTCCATCTTTGCGCCGTCTCCGCCGCTCAGGCCACTGCGCGAGCGCTGTTCGGGCTCATACGAGGCGGCGGCGTCACGCATGGCGCAGAGCCGGCACGACATTTCGTCCCACGACTTCTGCGGCTCGATGCCGCTTTCGTGGGCGGAGTATTCCATTACGAGCCGCCAGAGCGGAGCCTTCCGCTTCCCGCATTCGGACAGCAGCTCCTCGACGGATGAAAAAATAGACATGACAGACTCCTTGAATTGAGATGATGGGGGGCGCCCCCTGCTAGGGGAGCTGTCGCGGCGTTAGCCGCGACTGAGGGGTTGCCGGATTAGGGCAATCACCATTAGATAAAAGACAAGGCAGAATACAGAAACCCTTTGTCATTCCGAGGAGCGAAGCGACGTGGGAATCCGGTTCTTTTTGGGGCGGAAGTATGTTTTAGTGCGGTGTGAGGGGGATGCGGATTGCCACAGCCAGTTTGCGAACTGGCTTCGCAATGACAGGTTGTTTTTGGATGGGTGCGTCGATTTGTCATGCGGTGTGGGACGGTGGACGACGGGATGGCCTCTGTGCCGTCCCGTTCGGCTCCCTTTACACAAGGGAGGCGGACAGATTACAATCTGAAGTGCAACAGGCGAAAAATAAGAAGACAATACGCAGGCCAAAGTGTAAAATGGAGTCACCACAACAACATCAACACGGAGGCGAGAGTATTGTCCTACACACATTTTACACTGGAAGAGCGAAAATATCTACAAAAACTTTTGAGCGAGGGGTACAGCCAGAGAAAAATTGCAGCAATATTGGAACGCAGCCCGTCAACGATAAGCCGAGAGATCCAACGCAACCGCGCCAAATGGAAACCTCACCAGAAGCCGGACAATCCATATTGGTACAACCATTGGCGGGCGCAGAACCTTTATATTCGCCGCCGCAGAGAACAGCAGCGTATGGCGCTGCACCCCGGTACGGAAGCGTGGAAGTTCATCATTGCCGGCCTGAAACAGTATTGGTCCCCGGAGGCGATCGCGGGTCGCTGGCATCTGGAATATCCCGAAAGGAAACCGCTTTGCATTTCGACGATCTATCGATACGTCAAAAAGAGCCGTTTTCCCAAAATCACGCCGAAAACGCATTTAAGGCGCCGTGGAAAGCGCATTTTGCCCAGGAATGCCAACTATAACAGCATTCAGCCGGAACGCATCATCCCCCAGTGGCCGGAGGAAATACGCCAGCGGGCAAGAATCGGCGACTGGGAGGGAGACACGGTGTACGGCAGCGTAGGAAAGGGATTACTTGTAACGCAGGTCGATCGTAAGAGCCGATTTTTGCGTGCTGGCCTGTTAGCGAAGCGGGACGCTTCGCTAACGAAAGCTGTGATCTGCCAGCTGCTCAGGGACGTCCCGGTAAAAAGCATCAGTCTGGACAATGGGTCTGAATTCTCTGAATTCAAGGCTCTGGAAGCCGAACTCCATACTTCGGTCTATTTCGCGGAGCCGCACAAACCATGGCAGCGCGGAACGAACGAAAACACCAATGGACTGCTGCGTTTCTTCTTCCCAAAGGGCTGCGATTTCCACGCTGTTTCGCAAGAGTTTGTAGATTCCGTTGTCGATCTTATCAATTCTCGTCCCAGAAAATGCCTCGGCTGGCGCTCACCTGCCGAAGTGTTCCATAATTTTGGTGTTGCACTTGCTTGACTTTCTGCCGCGCTTCGCGGCGAAGATTTTAGATTGGCGCGGCGATTTTCACACGCAGACGGCGTTAAGGATGCCGGGGAGACGGCGGATGTCCGCGGCGATATCGTCGCTGAGCGTTGCGTCGCACTCGATGACCATCACCGCCGTGCCGCCGCGCGAGCTGCGATTGACCTGAAACGTCGCAATATTTATCCCGTGCTCGGCCAGCAGCCTCGACACGTCCGCGACGCTGCCGGGCTGATCCTCATTATTGACTATCAGCGTCGGCTGCTCGGCGGAGAAGCACAGCGGCATACCGTTTAATTGCCGTATCTGTATCCGCCCGCCGCCTATCGACGCGCCGACGACCTCGACGCGCCTTCCGCTGCCGCCCGCCACGCGCAGAAGCACGCTGTTCGGGTGCGCCTCGCGCAGGGTGCAGGTGCCGAACTCAAACTTCAGCCCGTGCTCCGCAGCATGATCGAAGCTGTCCGGAATGCGGGAATCGTCCGGCTCCATGCCCAGCAGCCCCGCGATGAGCGCCCGGTCTGTGCCGTGGCCGCGGCCGGTATCGGCAAACGAGCCGTGCAGCAGCAGCTCCGCCCGCACCGGCTCCTCGCCAAGCAGCCGCCGCGCGACAAGTCCTATGCGCACCGCGCCCGCCGTATGCGAGCTTGAAGGGCCGACCATTATCGGCCCGATAAGATCGAAAATATCCATATCTGCCTCCGTAGGAGTGATATGGATATTATACCCGACCTGCGCCGCGTTTTCAACACTGCATTTGCCGCAGCATCTCGCGGCGCAGCCGATCGATTATCTTCTTTTCAAGCCTGCTGATATAGCTCTGCGAGATGCCCATCATGTCGGCCACCTCCTTCTGCGTGTACTCGCCGGAGCCGGACAGCCCGAAGCGCATGAGGATTATCGTCCTCTCGCGCTCGTTCAGGCAGTCGATGGCCGCCATAAGCATCTGCCGGTCGGCGTCATCTTCCAGCGGGCGCGACACTTCGTCCTCGTCTGTGCCGAGAATGTCCGAGAGCAGCAGCTCGTTGCCGTCCCAGTCGGTATTCAGCGGCTCGTCGAAGCTGACCTCGGTGCGCTGCGAGCTTATCTTGCGCAGATACATCAGGATCTCATTCTCGATGCAGCGCGAGGCGTAGGTCGCAAGCTTTATCTTCTTGCCGGAATTGAAGGTGTTCACGGCCTTGATAAGCCCGATGGTGCCGATGGATATCAGATCCTCGATGTTGATGCCTGTGTTCTCAAAGCGCTTCGAAATATACACTACAAGGCGCAGATTGTGCTCGATAAGCTCGCGCCGCGCGGCGTCATCGCCGCTTTCCAGACGGGCGACGCACTCGTCCTCCTCGGCCTTTTCCAGTGGCGGCGGCAGTGTGTCGCTGCCGCCGATGTAAAAAACCGAGGGCGGCTCCAGACCGAGTATGGACAGAATTCGCTCGCGGAGAAAGAGGATTTGAGGTTTACATAACATGAATAGCTCCTTTTTAAAACTCAGTTCCGACAGTCATATGACGGCCTCAAAGCCGTCCCCCTGAAGCTCCGGCGACACCGCGGCCAGCAGCTCCGCGCGCGTCTCGCCGCCTACGGTCAATGCGTCCGGGCGGAAGGCTGCCAGCAGTCCCGCGCCGCCGACGGCGGAATACGGTATCAGGCGGAACCGGCCGGCAAGCTCCGGGAATCGCGCGACGCGCTCGACAAGCTCCACGGCGGGGCAGGCGGCAAGGCCGGGGTAGTCCGCGAAAACGGGCGAGAGGGCGTGCGCCGAGACGACCATGACCTCCATGCCGCTGACCGGGTCGAAGAGGGAATTGCCGGTGTCGAGCAGTGCCATGAACCGCGCCTCGCGCCTCAGAAACCGCAGCTCCACGGCGACGCGCTTTTCCTCCGCAAGCCTTGCGCGGCGGCGGAAAATCAGGCTCAGCCCGGCGTAGCACAGCGCGAAGGCCGGGACGAACACCGCAAGCGGCATCGGGGCACTTCCGCCCGCTCCCGCGGATATCGACATCGCCCACAGCGCCCCGCCGAACGCGGCGGACACCGCGAGAAACACCGCACAGCAGCGCATCGGCCGCTTCTCGCGCCCGTAGGCCACGAGCGACATCAGCGCCGCGGCGGCGAGCTTCCCAGGCCACGAGGCGAGAAAGCCCAGCCCTGGCAGGTACACCGCCACGGAATACGCCGCGCCGAGCAGCGCCGCGAGGACGTAGCGCCGCCGCCGGAGGTATAGCCCGCATATCCGCGCCGAGGCGAGACACAGCAGATAGTCCACGCCGAGGTTCAGAAAAAACAGACTGTCTATGTAGATTACTTCCATACGGCAATTATATGCCCCGCGCCGCGCATAATTTGTCATTTGGGAATTGTCAAAACGGAGAGGCTGTGGTAAAATCATTTGGAATATATATAGGTGAAAGGAAGTTTTCCTAACAATGTGGTTCTGGTTTGCGGTCATTGCGCTTCTGTGCTGGAGCGGCTCTGACCTGTTTTCAAAAATCGGCTGTCAGGATGAGAAGGACAAATACTCCCATCTCAAGATGGTCACGGCGGTCGGTATCGTGATGGGTCTGCACGCGGCGTATGAGATATTCATCGGCGGCGTGGAGATTAATCTGGAAGTTATCCTGACGTATCTGCCCGTGTCGGCACTGTACATAGTGTCGATGGCGGTGGGATATCTGGGGCTTAGATATATCGAGCTTTCGATATCCTCCCCGATATGCAACAGCTCCGGCGCGATAGTCGCGGTGCTGACCATTATCACCGTCGGCATCGGGGACGAGGTGCCGCCCGTGGCGCTTGTCGCTGTGGCGCTCGTGTGCATCGGCGTTATCGGGCTTGGCTTTACCGAGGCGAACGAGGACGAGGAGCTTCGCCGCGCAAGGCAGGACGCTAGCAACCGGCACTACGCCAAGAGCTGGATCGCCATATTTATCCCGATAGTCTATTGCCTGCTTGACGCGCTCGGCACCTTTGCCGACAGCCGCGTTTTGGAGATAATCAATGAGGACTCCGCGAACGTCGCCTACGAGCTGACCTTCCTTGTCGTCGGCCTCGTGTCGCTGTTCTATGTCACGGTCGTGAAGAAGCAGCGCCTTGTCGCAAAGCAGGAAGCGCCGAAGTACACCGGCGCGATATTCGAGACCATCGGCCAGTTCTTCTATATCTACGCCCTTGCCGACACTGAGCACGTCGCCTTTGCCGCACCGATTATCTCCTCCTACTGCGTGGCCTCCGTTGTATGGGGTCGGATATTCCTGAAGGAAAAGCTATCGAAGAAGCATTATCTGTGCATCCTCACGGTCGTTATCGGCATCGTGATAATGGGCATACTTGATATATAAAGGAGAAGCGATATGGATCCTGTTTACAAGCGCGTCGTACTCAAGATAAGCGGAGAGGCTCTCGCCGGAGAGAAGCATACCGGCTTCGATTTCGACTTTGTGTCCAAGGTCTGCGCGACGGTCAAAAAGTGCGCGGAGATGGGCGTCGAGGTCGGCATCGTCATCGGCGGCGGCAACTTCTGGCGCGGCGTCAAGGACGGCGCGGGCAAGGTCGAGCGCGTCAGCGCCGACAGGATGGGTATACTTGCAACCTGCATGAACTGCCTTGCGGTGTGCGACGTGTTCCGCCAGATGGGCGCGAAGGCCAGAGTTATGACCGCAGTTGACATTCAGGGCGTCGGCGAGCGGTACGACACGAGAAAGAGCATCGAATACATGCAGCAGGGCGAGATAGTCCTGTTTGCGGGCGGCAGCGGCGCGCCGTTTTTCTCCACCGATACCGCGGCGGTGCTGCGCGCGGCGGAGATACATGCCGACGCGATACTCCTTGCGAAGAACATAGACGGCGTCTATTCCGCCGACCCGCGTGTCGACGCGAGCGCCGTGAAGTTTGACGAGATAAGCTATGACGAGGTGCTGGCGCGGCATCTCGCGGTCATGGATACGACCGCGACGAGCCTTGCCATGGATAACGACATTCCGGTCATCGTGTTCGCGCTGGCGGAGCCGGAGAATATCGTCCGCGTCCTCGGCGGCGAAAAGCTCGGTACGCTGGTGAAGTGAAGGATTGAAGTAGAGGGGAAAAGAAAGGGCAGAGTGAATAACCTGTCATTGCGAGGAGCGAAGCGACGTGGCAATCCGTTCTTCTTGCACATAACGCTTATTCTATCTGCGTTGTGTAGGGGATGCGGATTCCCACGACTGGTGTGCGCACCGGTCTCGGAATGACAGAGGTCTTCTTTACATTGCCTTGTCTTTTCCCTAATGGCACTCTTTCAACACCGGCGACCCCTTAGGCGGCTTCGCCGCCAGCGTCTCGCTGCGGCTCGGTCACGGTGCGGCTTTGACATGCCCCCGGCATGTCATTCACTACCGCGCCGCCGCTTCGCTACCTAAAAGGGGCGCCAAGGGGCACCCCCAAACCCAATTCGGTTTAATAATAAAATCAACATAAACGGAGGTAAAAACATGTCCGACTACAAAGAATTTGAAACAAAAATGAAGAAGACCTGCGAGGCGCTCAGCACTCAGCTCGCAACCATCCGCGCCGGCCGCGCGAACGCCGCCGTGCTCGACCAGATCGAGGTCGACTACTACGGCTCTCCCACGCCCATCCAGCAGGTCGCGTCCATCGCCACGCCCGACCCCCGTTCCCTGCTGATCCAGCCTTGGGACGCAAGCGTCCTCAAGGGCATCGAAAAAGCTATCCTCGCCTCCGATCTCGGCATCAACCCCCAGAACGACGGCCGCATGATCCGTCTCGTGTTTCCGCCGCTGACCGAGGAGCGCCGTAAGGATCTGGTCAAGCAGACCAAGAAGTACGGCGAGGAATACAAGGTCGCCATCAGAAACGTCCGCCGCGAAGCTATCGAGAAGTTCAAGAAGCAGCAGAAGGCTTCCGAGATCACCGAGGACGATTACAAGAACGCCGAAAAGGATATCCAGAAGCTCACCGACGATTACGCCAAGGAAATCGACAAGATAATCGCCGCCAAGGAAAAAGAGCTTACCGAGATCTGAGATGGCGTGGTTTAAAAAGAGAAATACGGCGGGGGAGCGGGAGACATCCGGCCTCCCCCGCCATATTGCCATTATTCTCGACGGCAACGGCCGCTGGGCAAAGAAGCGCGGCCTCCCGCGCACGGCGGGTCACGCCGCGGGCTCGGAGAATTTCCGGAAGATCGCGACCTACTGCAGGGACATCGGCGTCGACTACCTCACGGTGTACGCCTTCTCGACAGAGAACTGGAAGCGTCCGGAGGACGAGGTCAAGTCCATAATGAAGCTGCTGGAAAAGTACCTCCACGAGGCGATAGACACCATGGAGCGTGACAAGATACGCATGAAGGTGTTCGGCGACGTGACGGCGCTCAGTCCGGAGCTGCAGGCGCTAGTCGCCAAGACCAACGAGATTTCCGAGCGCTACGAGGGCTTTCAGGCGAACATCTGCCTCAATTACGGCGGGCGCGACGAGATAATCCACGCCGCGAAACGCTACGCGCGCGACGTCGCCGAGGGCAGGGCGGACGGCGAGCTGACCGAGGAGCAGTTCTCCGGCTACCTCTATTCCGCCGGCATCCCCGACCCCGACCTGATGATCCGCCCCGGCGGGGAGCAGCGGATATCGAACTTCCTGCTGTGGCAGTGCGCGTATTCGGAGTTTTACTTCACGGACGTGCTGTGGCCGGACTTCACGCCGCATGAGCTGGACAAGGCCATCGCCGCCTTCCGGCACCGCGACAGGCGCTACGGCGGGGTGAAGAACCCGTGACGGAGATACAGACGCGGCTCTTCGCCCTGCGGGACGAGGGGTTCAAAGCGTTTAACTCGAAGCTGATACCGACGGTCGCGCCCGAAACGGTCATAGGCGTGCGCACTCCGGCGCTGCGCGCTCTGGCGAAGGAGCTGCGCGGGACGGAGACGGCAGCGCGGTTCATGTCTGTGCTGCCGCACGGGTACTTCGAGGAGTACGCGCTGCACGCGTTCCTGATAGAATATATCGGCGATTACGCGGACTGCGTCGCGGCGCTGGAGAAGTTCCTGCCGTATGTAGATAACTGGGCGACCTGCGATCAGCTCAACCCGAAGGTACTTGGCGCGCACAGGGCGGAGCTTATGGGGAACATTCGCCGCTGGATAGCGTCTGAGCATGTGTACACGCGGCGCTACGCGATAGGGCTGCTGATGCGCTGGTACCTCGGCGAGGACTTCCACACGGAATACGCGGACATCGTTGCCGCGGCGGACGACGGGCGCTTCGGCGGCTACGATAAATATTATCTGAACATGATGCAGGCGTGGTATTTTGCGACGGTGCTTGCAAAGAATTATAATGAGGCGCTGCCGTATCTTGAGGAGCGCCGGCTCGCGCCGTGGACGCACAATAAGACCATCCAGAAGGCGATAGAGAGCTACCGCGTGACGGATGAGCACAAAGCGTATCTGCGCACGCTCAGAGTGTGATGGGTGCGGAACGGCACAGAGACCGTCCCCTACGGAGCGTCTTGGGGTGTGAGGTGCCTTTCGCATATTGGCAATAGCTTTAGGCTTTTCTATCCCTCGGGCGCTGACGCGACAGCTCCACCAGAAGGGGCGCCAAGAGGCGGCGGGGCTGTATGAGATATACAAAAGAGGTATCAACATGGTAAATTCCATTTCAATACTCGGCTGCACCGGGTCCATCGGGCGGCAGACGATCGCAGTCGCCGAGCATATCGGTATGCGCGTTGCGGCGCTGACCGCAAACAGAAAGATCGAACTGCTTGAAGAACAGGCCAGGCGGCTCAAGCCCGAATTCGTCGCGGTCTACGACGAGGACGCGGCAAAGCAGTTCAGAATCGCCGTCGCAGACACGGACATCCGCGTCGGCTCCGGCATGGCCGGCCTCATCGAGGCCGCGACTCTCGCCTCATCCGACTGCGTTGTGACGGCGGTGTCGGGCGCGGTCGGGCTGAAGCCGACGCTTGCCGCCATCGACGAGAAAAAGCGCATAGCGCTTGCAAACAAGGAGACGCTTGTCTGCGCGGGCAGCATAGTCATGCGCCGCGCGGCGGAGACGGGCGCGGAGATAGTGCCTGTCGACTCCGAGCACTCCGCCATCTTTCAGTGCCTCATGGGGCGCGGGAAGGGCGAGCTCAAAAAAATCCTGCTCACCGGCTCCGGCGGCCCCTTCCGCGGCAGACCCCGCGAGGAGCTGGAGGACGTCACGCCCGAACAGGCCGTGAAGCATCCAAACTGGAGCATGGGCGCGAAGATATCCGTCGACAGTGCGACGATGATGAACAAGGGACTTGAATTCATCGAGGCGATGCACCTCTTCGGCGTGACGCCTGACGACATTCAGGTGGTAATCCACCCGCAGAGCGTCATACACTCTATGGTAGAGCTCGTGGACGGAACTGTCATCGCCCAGCTCGGCGTACCGGACATGGGGCTGCCGATTCAGCTCGCGCTGACTTATCCTGAGCGCCGAGAGTCGATGTTCGACCGGCTCGATTTCTGGAAGCTCAAAGACCTCAGCTTCGAAGCGCCCGACTATGAAAAGACCCCCTGCCTGCGCCTTGCGATGGACGCGGCGCGCGCGGGCGGAACCGTGCCATGCGTGATGAGCGCGGCAAACGAAGTGGCTGTGGGGCTGTTCCTGCAGCATAAACTGGGCTACAACCGCATTTACGACTGCGCCGCCGCCGCGGTGGACGCGCTGGGCAGCGCGCAGGAAGCAGATCTTGAAACCATACTGGCAGCCGACGCCGCCGCCAGAGCATTTGTCAGGGAGCATTATTCAAAATGACTATTGTCTACATCCTCATAGCGATCCTTATCTTCGGCGTGCTCATCATTATCCACGAGCTTGGCCACTTCGCCGCGGCGAAAGCCTGCGGAGTGCGGGTCGAGGAGTTCGCGGTCGGCATGGGCCCCGCCATATTCAAAAAGCAGAAGGGCGAGACGACCTATTCGCTGCGCTGCATCCCATTCGGCGGCTTCTGCGCCATGACCGGAGAGGACGAGGAGTCGAAAGACCCGCGCGCATTTACGAATCAGGCCGCGTGGAAGCGCGTGATAATACTCGCCGCGGGCTCGTTCATGAACTTCATGCTGGGTTTTGTCATCGTCGCGTGTCTATACGCCAACGCTCAGGCCTTCCGCGTGCCGGTGCTGGCGGGCTTTATCGATGGCTGTCCCTACGAGAGCGCCGAGGGGCTTCAGCAGGGCGACAGGTTTTACAGCATCGACGGGCACAGGATATACCAGTATTACGACGTGTCCGACTTCATCTCCAAGGGCGACGGAAGCTATGACATCGTCGTCATCCGCGACGGGAAAAAGGTGAAGCTTGAGGATTTCGAGCTTGTGCCGCTGGAATACGAGGGCTACGAGAATAAGATGTACGGCTTTCTGTTCGGCGTCGAGGAAGCGACGATAGGGGCGAAGATAGAGAACACGTGGAACACCTGCATGGAATTCGTGCGCATGGTGTGGATGGGACTTTCCGAGCTTGTGAGCGGCAACGTCGGTGTGAAGGATATGGCGGGGCCTGTCGGCATCGTGGATATGATGGCGCAGACGGGCGAGCAGGCCGAGTCCGTGAGCGACGCGCTCTTCAGCATCTTCTACTTCGGCGCGTTCATCGCGGTGAACCTCGCCGTCATGAATATGCTGCCGATCCCCGCGCTTGACGGCGGCAGGGTGTTCCTGCTCACCATCACATGTATAATAGAAGCGATAACGCGCAAAAAGCTCGACCCCAAGTACGAGGGCTACATCCATGCTGCCGGTATGGTATTGCTGCTGGCGCTGATGGTGTACGTGATGTTCAATGATATAATCAGGATAGTGACAGGCTGATGAAAAGAGAAAACACAAAGAGAATAAACGTGGGCGGCGTCGCGGTCGGCGGCGGGGCGAAGGTCTCCGTGCAGTCGATGTGCAACACCAAGACGTGGGACGCCGAGGCCACCGCGGCGCAGATACGCGAATTTGCCGCCGCGGGCTGCGACATCGTGCGCGTCGCAGTGCCGGATATGCGCTCGGCGCAGGCGATATCGGAGATAAAGGAGCGGGTGGATATGCCGCTGGTGGCGGACATCCACTTCGACTACCGACTCGCCCTTGAGGCGGCGGCGCGCGGCGCGGACAAGATACGTATCAACCCCGGCAACATCGGCGGGGAGGAGAACGTCAAGGCCGTGGCCGAAGCCTGCCGCGCGCGGAACATCCCGATCCGCATCGGAGTGAACGCCGGCAGCTTAGAGGCGCGGCTCATAGAGAAATACGGGCACCCCTGCCCGGAGGCGATGGTCGAGAGCGCGCGGGGACACGTCGCGCTGCTGAATAAATACGGCTTCGACGATATCTGCCTTTCGCTCAAAACATCCTCCGTGCCGCTGACGATAGCGAGCTACCGCATGGCGGCGGAGTGCTTCCCGTACCCGCTGCACCTCGGCGTGACCGAGACGGGCACGGAGTGGAACGGGACGATACAGTCCGCCGTCGGCATAGGCACGCTCCTGTGCGAGGGCATCGGCGACACGATACGCGTTTCCTTGACCGCCGACCCCGTGCGCGAGGTCGCGGCGGGCGTTGCGATACTCAAGGCCGCGGGGCTGCGCTCCGGCGGCGTGAAGTTCGTCTCCTGCCCAACCTGCGGCAGAACGGAAATCGACCTCATCTCCCTTGCAAAGGACGTCGAGGCGCGGGTCAAGAACATCGACCGCGACATCACCGTCGCTGTCATGGGCTGCGTAGTCAATGGCCCCGGCGAAGCGCGCGAGGCCGACTACGGCGTCGCGGGCGGCAAGGGCAAGGGTATACTTTTCAAGAAGGGGCAGGTGCTCGGCACCTACCCGTATGAGCGCCTGTGCGACGCGCTCACAGAGCTTATAGAAAACGACAAGGAGCAGCAATGAGCGAGCATACACCGTTTCTTGAAATATTTCCGGGCTGCGCCGATCTGGCGGCGTTCAGCGGCGGGCTTGACAAGGCGTATGTGACGGACGTGCAGGTGGACGCGTCGGAGCTGACGATGACGGTCGCGGCGTGGTTCGCGGCGATGCCGTCTCCAGCCGAGCTTCAGACCCTGAGCGAGCGGCTGAAGGCCGACTACGGGCTGAGCGGCGTCGGCATGGCGCCGGACTTCCCGCGCCCGAAGCTTGCCTCCACATCCGCGACGACCGGCAAAGCCCCCGCCTCCGGCGACGCGCCGAAGGGCGACGTGCTCTACGGCCGCGCGATAAAGCAGCACCCCGTCCCGATGAATACGCTGAGTCTCGAATCCGGTAAGGTTACGGTCGAGGGCGACGTCGTCGCCGTGACGAGCCGCGTGCTTCAGAAGCGCGGCGGCGCGGTGCTGGGCTTCGACATCACCGACCGCACCAGCTCCATCAAGATATCCCGCTTCCTCCGCTCCGACGACGATCAGTCCATCATCGACAAGGTCAAGGTGGGCGACCATCTCATCGTGCAGGGCGAGATAATATACAGCAAATACGACGACGACATGATCCTTGACCCGCGTAACATCGTCAAGGGCAAGCGCTACATACGCCCCGACAACGCCGAGGAAAAACGCGTGGAGCTGCATCTGCACACCCGCTTCTCTGCACTTGACGCGCTGACCGACCCCGCAAAGGTCGTAGAGCGCGCCGCGTACTGGGGCATGCCCGCCATCGCCGTGACGGATCACGGCGTCGCGCAGGCGTTTCCGGATATGTGGAAGGCCGGTAAAAAGTACGGCGTCAAGATCATCTACGGCATGGAAGCCTACTTTGTCAACGATATGGACGGCAACAACGCCGTCATCGGCAAGAGCAAGCTCCCGCTCGACACGGAGTTTGTCGCCTTCGATATCGAGACGACGGGACTCAACGCAATGAACGACCGCATGACCGAGATCGGTGCGGTCATCTTCTCCGGCGGCGAGATAAAGGCGGAGTTCAACACCTTCGTCAACCCCCAGCGGCACATCCCGCCCGACATCACCCAGCTCACCGGCATCCGCGACAGCGATGTCGCCGACGCGCCGCTTGAGAAAGAGGCGATGGAGATGTTCCTGGAATTCGCCGGAAACAGGCCGCTCGTCGCGCATAACGCGCATTTCGACGTCGGCTTCATGGCCGCCGCCTCGAACCGCTGCGGGCTGAAGTTCTCGCCGGTGTTCCTAGATACGCTGGCGCTGTCGCAGGCGCTGCTGCCGGAGCTGAAGCGCTTCAAGCTCGACATCGTCTCGAACCACCTGAATCTCCCGCAGTTCAACCACCACCGAGCCTCGGACGACGCGATGGTCGTCGCGCGCATGATGGACAAGTTCCTGCCCATGCTGCGCCAGCAGGGCGCGCGGACGCTCGACGATATCGAGACAGTGTACCACTCCCTGCGCCGCACGGACGTGGCCAAGACCTACCACATGATCCTGCTGGTCAAGAACAAAAAGGGACTGAAGAACCTCTACGAGATGATCTCCCAGTCCTATCTTAAATATTTCCACCGCTCCCCGACGATACCGAAGAGCCTGCTGATACAGCACCGCGAGGGCATCATCGTCGGCTCCGCCTGCGGCATGGGCGAGCTGTACGGCGCGGTGATGAAGGGCGCGAGCGAGAAGGAACTGAAAAAGATCGCGTCGTTCTACGATTACCTTGAGATACAGCCGATATGCAATAACGGCTTCCTCGTGGATAACGGCGTCGTGAAGGACGTGACCGTGCTTCAGGACTATAACCGCACTATCCTTGAGCTTGGCCGCAAGCTCGATAAGCCCGTCATCGCCGCGAGCGACGTGCACTTTCTCGACCCCGAGGACGAGCAGTACCGCAAGATTTTGCAGGCCGCAAAGAAATTCTCGGACGCCGACCGCGGCTGTCCGATATATTTCCGCACGACCGACGAGATGCTGGCGGAGTTCGAGTACCTCGGCAAGGATGTGGCACGCGAGGTTGTCATCACGAACACCCGCGCCATCGCAGACCAGATAGACGAGATAGAGCTGCTGCCGAAGGATCTGTTCCCGCCTAAGATCGAGCGCTCCGCCGAGCAGCTCAAGGAGCTGGTGTACACCAAGATGCACCGCATCTACGGCGACGAGCCGCCCGCCATCGTCAAGGATCGCGTTGACGTAGAGCTCAACACAATACTTGACCACCATTACGACGTTATCTACATGAGCGCGCAGAAGCTGGTTCAGAACTCGCTCGAAAACGGGTATCTGGTCGGCTCGCGTGGCTCTGTCGGCTCGTCGATGGTGGCGTTCATGTCAGGTATCACGGAGGTCAACTCCCTCCCGCCGCACTACGTCTGCCCCAAGTGCAAGCACTCGGAGTTCATCACCGACGGCAGCTACGGCTGCGGCGCGGACATGCCCGAAAAGGACTGCCCCGAATGCGGCACGCGCATGAACCGTGACGGCTTCGATATCCCGTTCGAGACCTTCCTCGGCTTCCCAGGCAACGAAAAGACCCCCGATATTGACCTCAACTTCTCCGGCGAATATCAGGCCAAGGCGCATAAATATACCGAGACACTGTTCGGCTCCGACCATGTTTTCCGCGCCGGAACGATAGGCACCCTCGCCGAAAAGACCGCCTACGGCTATGTCAAGAAATATCTTGAGGAGCGCGGGATAAAGACGACCAAGGCCGAGGAGAACCGCCTCGCGCTGGGGCTTGTCGGCATCAAGCGCACCACGGGTCAGCACCCAGGCGGCCTCGTCGTCGTGCCGCAGGACATGGACGTGACGGATTTCTGCCCCGTTCAGCATCCGGCAGACGACCCGAACAGCGACATTATCACCACCCATTTTGAATATCACTGCATGGAGGCGAACCTCCTCAAGCTCGACGAGCTGGGGCATGATGACCCGACCATGATACGCATGATGGAGGATCTGTCCGAGCAGATGGGCGAGCGGGTCGACGCGCAGAAGATACTGCTCTCCGACCCCGACACCATGTCGATATTCACAAGCCCCGCCGTGCTGGGGCTGCCGGACGACGACCCTATAATCGGCAAGACCGGCACCATCGGCATACCCGAGTTCGGTACGCCGTTCACGCGGCAGATGCTTGTGGATACGCAGCCCAAGCAGTTTGACACGCTGATAAGGCTGTCCGGCTTCTCGCACGGCACCGACGTCTGGGCGGGCAACATCCGCGACCTGATAGTCAACGGCGTTGCTACCGTTAACGAGACGGTCGGCTGCCGCGACGATATCATGATCTACCTCATCTCCGTCGGCATCGCGCCCGCGCTTGCATTCAAGACCATGGAGGCCGTGCGTAAGGGCAAGGTAAAGAAGAGCGGCGAGTTCCCCGGCGATGCCGAGCAGCAGATGCGAGACAAGGGCGTACCGGACTGGTACATCGAGTCCTGCCGCAAGATAGCCTACCTCTTCCCGAAGGCGCATGCCGTCGCGTACGTCATGATGGCCTTCCGTATCGCGTGGTTCAAAGTGCATAAGCCGCTGGCGTTCTATTCGGCGTATTTCTACCGCCGCAGCCAGAAGGGCGGCTTCGACGCGGCGATGATGACCGGCGGCACCGACGACGTCCGCCGCCGCATCAACGACATGCGCCGCCGTACCGACCTCACCGCGAACCAGGAGGATCTGCTGGTCACGCTGGAGGCCGTGTACGAGTTCAATATGCGCGGCTTCGAGTTCGCGCCGATAGACCTGTATGAGTCGGACGCGACGAAGTTTATGCTTGCGGACGAGAAGCGCCTGCGTCCGCCGTTCGTGGCCATCTCCGGCCTCGGCGAGTCGGCGGCGATCGACCTTGCGCGCATCAAGGAGAGCGGGAAGCGGTACATCTCCGTTGAGGAGCTGAGCCGCGACTGCCCCAAGGTCAGCCAGACGCACCTTGAGCAGCTGAAAGCCCTCGGCGCGCTCGGCGATATGCCCGAGAGCAGCCAGATCAATCTGTTCGAGCTGTGAATGTGTAAATGAAGACGCCCCCGAATGCAGCCATCCGGCCGCATTCGGGGGCGTTGTGTGCTGTGGGTCTTTATATTGCCTTTTCTTTTGCCTAATGGCAATAATTCAAGACTGGCGACCCCTTTCCCCAGTGCGCGCACTGGGGACTGCCTCGCTGCGGCTCGGTCACGGCGCGGCTCTGACATGCCACCGGCATGTCATTCACTACCGCGCCGCCGCTTCGCTACCCTAGCAGGGGCAGCGCTCCGCGGCGAAGATTTTAGATTGGCACATTGCAATGCGGCGCGCCCTTGGCGCCCCTACTAAGGGAGCTGTCGCGGAGCGACTGAGGGGTCGCCGGTGTGCAGAAAGTGCTATTAGTTGAAAGAAACCTCAACATGAAGAAATCGGGACGGCACAGAGGCCGTCCCCTACGATACTAGTTTAGTGTGTACTTTATTTTCCGCCCCTCACAGGCTTATACGACCCATGACGACGGGGTGCTTCGCGCCGGTGGCGGAGGGGGCGTTATTGTAGTGGGCAAACACCGCCTCATTCGCGAGAATGGCGAAGGCGACGGCCTCCTTGGCATTGCTGTCATAGCCCAGCGCCTCGTTCGTCATCACGGCGCAGCCAGGCAGCAGCGCGGCGATATGCCCCATCAGCGTCTGATTCATGCAGCCGCCCCCGCCGACGATAAGCTTCGCGGGCGGCTGCGGCGCAAAATCACGTACCGCAGCCGCAATGCACTCCGCTGTGAAGCGCGTCGCCGTGGCGAGCGCGTCCCCCAGCGGGACGGACAGCTCCTCCGCGCGGCACAGCAGCCGTGCGACGTAGTCGGGGCCATAGGCCTCGCGGCCGGTGGTCTTGGGCGGACGGCGGCGCAGATACCCGTCGTCCAGCATATAGCCCAGCAGCTCCGGTGAGACGCGGCCTGCCGCCGCGAGCCTGCCGCCGTCGTCATAGCTCTGCGCACCGCCGGTGAGCTGCGCAGTCAGGGCGTCAATGACCATGTTGCCGGGGCCGGTGTCGAACGCGAGCACGTCGTTCAGCCCGCAGCCCGCTGGCAGGAAGCTTATATTCCCGATGCCGCCGATGTTCTGCAGCGCGACGCACTCCGTCTCGCTGCGGTACAGCAGAAACTCCGTATACGGCACGAGCGGCGCGCCAAGCCCGCCCGCCGCCATGTCGCGCACACGGAAGTCGCCGACGACCGGACAGCCGAACTGCTCGGCCAGCAGTGCGTCGCCGCCGAGCTGGAGCGTGCTGCGGATGCGGCGGCCGAGATATTCCTCCTCGACCGGAATGTGCCAGAAGGTCTGGCCGTGATTGCCGATGAGGTCGATATTCTCCGGTGCAACGCCCGCCCTGCGGCACAGCTCAAGCCCTGCCTCGCAGTACAGCTTTCCCAGCAGAAAGTTCATGCGGCAGAAGTCTGCGGCCGTTGCCGCGCCGCCGCCCGCGAGGCGCAGTATCTCCGCGCGCACCGGCGCTTCAAACGGCACGAAGCAGAATTCCAGCTGCTCGGCCTTTGTCTCACGGCTGCAGCCCGTGATGCGCACCAACGCCGCATCCACCCCGTCGGCGGACGTGCCGGACATGAAGCCGATCACCAGCCGCGAGGGCTTGTTTATCAAGGTTAAAATCGGATGTTCCATGGACGATCTCCAGTTTGTGATATAATGTGAGGGGAAGAGGTAGTGTGTAGAAGACCATAGTCGTTTGTGCTCTGGCTCACGTCGTTACTCTGGAGACCCCTTCGGCGCTGACGCGCCACTGTCTAGCTGCGGCTCGGTCACGGCGCGGCTCTGACATGCCACCGGCATGTCATTCACTACCGTGCCGCCGTTGCACTACCCTGGAATGGGCAGCGCTTCGCGGCAAAGGTTTGCGACTGGCGCGTTTGCTGCTTCGCGCCCTCTTGGCGCCCCATATAGGGGAGCTGGCGGCGAAGCCGACTGAGGGGTTGCCAGAGTTGAGGTATTGCCATTAGGAAAAAGATAGAGCGTAATATAGACTACGGGACGGCACAGGGGCCGTCCCCTACGAGAAAACTGTTGACGTACCAGTCAACGTCCCCAGATTACCGTATATTTGAATTTTAATCTCGGCGTTCAGCTTTGTCAAGGAGGACTGCCATGCTGAAATTTGGAATCGACCGCGCGGCGGAATTCGCGCCGCTGTTCGCGGGGCGCGTCGCGCTGATAACCGCACCATCCGGACGCAGCTCCGACAACGTCGGCAGCATCGACGTTCTGCGCCAACGCTTCGACCTGCGGCTGCTGCTCGCGCCCGAACACGGAGTCCGCGGCGATATGCCAGCAGGTGCACTGTTCGACGGCGGTATCGACCGCGTGAGCGGCCTGCCCGTGCTGAGCATGTACAGCCGCGACTCCAAGCGTCTGCCGCGCGCCGCTCTCGATGGCTTCGACACGCTCGTCTACGACATTCAGGACGTCGGCTGCCGGTACTACACATTCATCTCCACGCTCAAAATCGCGCTGGAGGACTGCGCCGCGAACGGTAAACGGCTCGTCGTGCTCGACAGGCCGAACCCGCTGGGCACTTCAATCGAGGGCTGCGTGCTCGACCGCGAGGTCGAGAGCTTCGTCGGCTGCTATGACATTCCGGCGCGCTACGGCCTGAGCTGCGGCGAGTTCGCCCTGATGCTCAACGCCGAAGAAAAGCTTGGCTGCGAGCTGCACGTCGTCCCATGCGAGGGGCTGACGCGGGGGATGAGCTTCCCCGACTGGGGCAAGCCGTGGGTCATGCCCAGCCTCGCGATGCCGCGCTATGAGACGGCGCTGCTCTACCCAGGAACCTGCCTCATCGAGGGCACGAACTGCTCCGAGGGGCGCGGCACCGCCGACCCATTCGCAATTATCGGCGCGCCGTTTGTCGACGCGGAGGAGCTTTGCCGCGAATTCTCCGCCCTCACGCTGCCCGGCGCGGCGGCGACGCCGGTGTACTTCACGCCCACGGCCTCCAAGCACTGCGGCGAGCTGTGCGGCGGCGTACAGCTGCACGTCATGGACGCGGACGCGCTGCGCCCCTATGAGTTGGGCGTGCGGCTGCTCGACCTGCTGCGGCGGCTGTATCCGGACGACTTCCGCTTCCTGCCGCCGGTGCGCGCCGACGGCAAGCCCTTCATCAGCCTGCTGGCGGGGCACCGAGAGTTTGAAAAACCCGACTGGGATGCGGACGCACTGCTCGCCCGCGCCGAGCGCGAGAGCGCAGAGTTTGCGTGCTGCTGCGAGAAGTACAGACTTTACTGAACGGGGGGGAAAATGTCGTGAATATTCGCGAAATGATCGGCCAGCGGCTGGTTTTCGGCTTCAAGGGTACGGAGCTGCCGCAGGAATTCACAGAGCTTGTACGCAAGTTCAAGCTCGGCAACGTGATACTTTTCAGATACAATGTGGAAAATACGGCGCAGCTGAGCAGACTCTGCGCCGAGATACAGGAGCTTGTGCGCCGCGAGACGGGGCACCCCGCTTTCATCACCATCGATCAGGAGGGCGGCATGGTCACGCGCCTGCCCGCCGACGCCGTGAACGTCCCCGGCAGCATGGCCATCGCTGCGACGGGGCGCGTCCGCGACGCTTATGACTGCGCGGGCATCACCGCGCGGCAGCTGCGCGGCATCGGCGTCAACTTCAACCTCGCGCCCGACCTCGACGTCAACAGCAACAGCATGAATCCGGTCATTGGTGTGCGTAGCTTCGGCGACGACGCGGCGCGGGTCGCGGAGCTTGGCGCGCAGGCCGTGCGCGGCTACGGCGAGGCGGGGCTGCTCTGCTGCGGCAAGCATTTCCCCGGCCACGGGGACACGGCGGTGGACTCCCACCTCGGCCTGCCCTGCATCGACAAGAGTCTCGCGGAGCTGAAAAAAACGGAGCTTGTGCCGTTCCGCGCCGCGATCGAGGCCGGTATTCCGGCGATAATGAGCAGCCACATTCTGTTCCCGCAGATCGAGCCGTCGGGCGTTCCGGCGACGATGAGCCGCCGCATCATGCACGATATCCTGCGCGGCGGGCTTGGTTTTGACGGGCTGGTGCTCAGCGACTGTATGGTCATGGACGCGATCCGCCTGCACTACGGCACCGCAAACGGCGTTGTCGCGGCGATGAAGGCCGGGGTCGACATGGTGTTCGTGTGCAGCAACCCCGCGCTTCAGCGCGAGAGCGCCGAGGCCGCGGTCGCGGCGGCGGAACGCGGCGAGATAGATTTGGCGGAGACCGAGGAGTCGGTGTGCCGCATCCTCGCGGCGAAGGAACGCTTCGCCGCAGGCGGAGCGAAGCCTGAGCTGTGCTCGCGCGAGGAGGATTTTGCCGCGGCACGGGATGTCTCGCGGCGCGCGATCGTCCACGTCGGCGGAAAGATCTGCGCGGCGGGGGAGGGGAGCTTCTTCGTCGGCTGCGCGGATTACCGCATGACGCAGGCGTCGAACGCCGCCCCCGAAGCGCGCCCGTTTTCGGAGTACATGCAGCGCCGCTTCGGCGGGAAGGCTGCCGTGTGCTCTACCGATCCGGACGACGCGGAGATAGCGAAGATCGTCGAAATGGCGGCGGGCTGCGGGAACGTGATCATGTCCACGTGCAACGCGCACATCTACCGCGGGCAGCTGAAGCTGGCGTGGGCGATGGCGGAGACGGACATCGAGATGACCGCCGCGGCGCTCAGGAATCCCTACGACCTGCCGCTGCTGCCTGATAATATCGGGCGGCTCGCGGTCTGGGACTATTCGGCGGACAGCCTTGCGGCGCTGTGCGAGGTGCTGCGAGGCGGCGAGTGCACCGGACGGATGCCGGTGAAGATCTGACGAGGTGAGAGCAATGTTCATAGCCGGAATAGACGGCGGGGGAACCAGCACAAAGCTTGAAATAAGGACGGCGGAAAACCGGTTTGTGCGGCGCGAGAGCTTCGGTGCGTTCAACATTTCCGCCATTGGCGAGGAGGGCTTCGCCGCGCGGCTGCGCGAGGTGCTCGCCGCCTGCGGGGACATGGCCGACTGCGCCGCGATATGCTTCGGCAGCGCGGGGATATCGGTCGGCGCGGCGGGGGAGATCATCCGCCGTGAGCTTGCGGACGCGGGCTTCGCGGGACGACTCATCCTGCGCGGAGACCATGAGATCGCCCTGCGCGGCGCGATCACCGGCGCGGGCGGGATACTCATCGCCGGAACGGGGTCGATATGCTGCGGCGTCGAGGAAAACGGGCGCTTTGCGCGCGTCGGCGGTTGGGGGCACCTGATCGACGACGGCGGCAGCGGCTACGCCATCGGGCGTGACGCGCTGGCGCTGACTGTGCGCGGCGAGGACGGCAGAGCGCCGCGGGGCGCGCTGCACGATACGGTGCTGCGCCGGACGGGCGCGGCGGATGCGCGCGGGATAGTTGAGTTTACCTACCATGGCGCGTCGAAGGCCGAGGTCGCGGCGCTCGCGGCCGAGGTGCTGCGGCTTGCGGCGGAAGGCGATGCGCAGAGCGCGGCGATACTCTGCCGGGAGGCGGAGGAGCTGCGGGCACTGGCGGCGGCGCTGGCGCGGGAGCTTGCGATAGCGCAGCCGCGCATCGCGCTGATGGGCGGGCTGCTCGCGGAGGAAAACGTGTACCGCGAAGCAGTGTGCGCGGCGCTGAGTGGCATGGCGCAGCCTGTGCGCCCGCTGCACGACGCGCTCTGGGGCGCGGCGCAGCTCGCGTTTGAGGCGCTGGGTGAGTAGGCGACCGGTAATAGAATTGAATGGAACGGGACGGCATATATGCCGTCCCGTTTTTATGCTGCTGTTTCTTTCATACAATGGCAGTAGTTTTGAGACTTTTCTCTCCCGCAGTCGGCTGCGCCGACAGCTCCCTCGTCAGAGGGAGCCGAGAGGAAGAGGTTTCAAGAGAGACTTTTATTTTCACTATTGGCGCTAGCACAAATTTGGCGCCCCCTCAGGCGGCCAGTGGCCGCCTGAGCCTCGCTGCGGCTCGGTCACGGCGCGGAGGGGTGGGGCAGCAAATTACACAACCCGTCACGCGGCACTGCGCGCGATTCATATCCCTTACGCACAAATACTTCAAAAAATACATGCATTTCAATGCTGAAAATCCCCAAATTTTGTGTTATTTTCATATCAATGGTCAGCGTTTGATAGCAATACTAACAAAAAGTTATACAATCACTATGAGATGTATAATTGCAAATTGTGAAAATATATGCTATACTAATTTTTGCAAATCGCTGATTAAGCGCAGACCCGGATCAGTAGAAAACGGCAGATGATAAATCTATATCTCATCGCCGTATAATAAGAAGGAAAAGAAAGGAAGAACCACATGGACGAAAAGTATAATGCCCTATTTACTCCGTGGAAGATTGGCAATGTGGAAATACCTAACCGCATCGTACAATGTTCCATGGGCGGCACCTCCCTCTTTGGTTGGCTGGAGCCTAACCACTTCGACAAGGAGGCCGCCTACTTCCTCCTCAACCGCGCGCAGGACGGCGTCGGCCTGATCCTCCCCGGTATGCAGTGCGTTCGCGATACCATGGGTATCCCCGGCCGCAAGTGGCTCTGGCAGAACGACCGCATGTTCAAAGAACTCAAGCCCTACATGGAAGAGTTCCACAAGACCGGCTCCAAGCTCTTTATTCAGCTCGCCGCAGGCTTCGGCCGCTCCATGGCTATCAACGGCTGGATGAGCTATCTGGCGAAACACGACTTCCTCAACAAGCTCGCTTCCCCCATCGTTGACGTCCAGTACTCCTGCGCGTCCGCTTCCGCTACCCCCAACCGCTGGAACGAGGAGCTCAAGTCCCGTCCCATGACCCGCGCCGAGATCAAGGAAATGGTCGAAGCGTTCGGTAAGACCGCGAAGAAGCTGCGCGATGCCGGCGTCGACGGCGTTGAGATCCACGCTGTCCATGAGGGCTACCTGCTTGACCAGTTCACCATGAAGAACTGGAACTTCCGTACCGACGAGTACGGCGGATCCTTCGAGAACCGTTTCCGCTTCCCCGTCGAGATCGTCAAGTGCATCCACGAGTATGCCGGCGACGACTTCCCCGTCTCCCTGCGTTACTCCGTCGTCTCCAAGACCAAGGGCTGGGGCAAGGGCGCAATGCCTTACGAGGAGGACTTCGTGGAGTTCGGCCGCGACATGGAAGAGTCCGAGAAGGCTGTCAAGTACCTCGAAGAGGCCGGCTACGCAATGTTCAACTGCGACAACGGCACCTACGACGCATGGTACTGGGCACATCCGCCTCAGTACATGCCCGACAACTGCAACCTGAAGTATGTTGAGCACATCAAGAACTTCACCAACGCTCCCGTCGTCTGCGCAGGCCGTATGGATCCTGTCAAGGCTGCCGAGGAGATCGCCGCTGGCCGTCTGGATGCAGTTGCTATCGCACGTCAGAATCTTGTTGACCACGAGTGGGTACATAAGATAAAAGAAGGACGTCAGGACGAGATCAAGCCCTGCATCCGCTGCCACAACGGCTGCTTCAACTTCGCAAAGTACAAGGGAACTCCCAACCTCCAGAACACCATGGACTCCCTGCACCTCGGCCGCTGCGCCCTCAACCCCACCACCATGCAGCACAAGAGATACTACATCGCTCCCACCAAGAAGGCGAAGAGAGTCGCTATCATCGGCGGCGGTATCGGCGGTATGGAATGCGCGCTCGTCCTCAAGCAGCAGGGCAACATCCCTGTCCTCTTCGAGAAGACCAATGAGCTGGGCGGTCTGTTCCTGACTGCTTCCGCCATGACCTTCAAAGAGAACGACAAGGAACTCATCACCTGGTACAAGCGTGAGATTGAGAAGGCTGGCATCGAGGTTCATATGAACACTGAGGTCAACGACCTGAACACTCTCCGTGGCTTCGACGATATCATCGTCGCCACCGGTTCTACTCCCAGAATGATGCCCCAGATCAAGGGCTTCGAGAAGACCCTCACCTTTACCGACGTTCTCAAGGACAAGAAGGAAGTCGGCGACAAGGTTCTCTTCATCGGCGGCGGCCAGTCCTCCTGCGAGGCAGCCTACGACCTGCTGCTGAACTTCGGCAAGCACCCGATCATCGTCGAGTACGCCGGCGACCTTATCGCGGCTCAGGCTACCTGCCTTGCCAACACCTCCTTCCTGCGTGACGCTATGGAGTACCACAAGGTTCCCGTTTACCTGCACTCCACCGTTACCGAGATCACCGACAAGGGCTGCACCGTCAAGAACGTTCAGACCGGCGAGACCTTCTTCGTCGAGTGCGACAGCGTCGTAAACGGCATCGGCTTCGTTCCCACTCCTGTCGGCGGCAAGACTGCCTCCAAGAAGGTCAAGGGCAAGGAAACCATCTACCGTGTCGGCGACTGCGTTGCGATCGGCAACCTGCGTACCGTTATCTGGCGCGCATGGGACGTCTGCATGGCCATCAACGGCAACAACCAGGGCATCGATAAGATCGTCGACATGATCATCTGATCCCACGGCAGACGCGAAAGTATAAAATAAGAGACCTCCGCATGGCGAAGCCATGCGGAGGTTTTTCGTGGGGGGGGTCAAGGCTAGGTGGTATCGTGAAGACACCCCAATTTAGCATTAACCTAGTATGCAGCCGAGTGGAGTACTTTATTCTGTGATTTGCCGCGTTTTCAGGCATTCATATCTACAAGAACCTTCATGGCATCGTGGCTTGCCTGACGGTCAAATGCATACGATGTCCTTTCGAGCGGCACGATCTCGTCGATAAGCGGCCTGGTTTTGAGACTGCCGTCGAGCATGCCGGCGAGTGCTTTGGAAATATCGCAACCGCTGCTATCTGCTCGTAGCAGTTACCAAGTGAATTGTCGATGACATAATCTGCCCCGCACTGCTTAGCAATAGTTTGGCTTCATCCGCCGTTCCTCCTTTGATATTCTGCAACCATTATATCGAAGAAGGCTGCCTGAATCGAATGTGTGGGTATAAAAAATCACCGAGAAAAGTCTGTAATAGACCAATCTCGGTGATTCTCTGTTTGCCCTTACTACGCCTGATAACTTTGTTTGAATATTACTTCATTATCAGCCCACAGCAAACGAGCTGTCGGTTTTCGAGCAGAGCGTACTTAGCTCCGACGTGGAGAAGAACTCCAATAATACAAAGTTCGGATACTTTTGGGGTCACCTCCTCTGAAATTGGGGTCACAGCTGAAAATGCGGGGTCACATCTTTGACTTTGATTTGGCCGCACTTTTTACGATCTCCTCCGCCTGCCGCTGGGCATGAATCATTCTACTCTAAGAGCATTCAGTTTTTTAATTGCGCCAGTAATCGTATTGAAAAGCAGTATGTACTCTCTTGTCGTTATCTCCATGTTCTCACCCTTGAAGGACTCGATAGCACAGAGTTGATGTGAAACATGTCGAAGCATGCAAAATGCTATTTCGGATTGTGCAAAAAAGGCCCGCATCTCTGCAGGCCATAAAATAGGTGGTATTTTAGATTAGGTTGGACAAAGCTTTGAGGAGTTTCGGCCCATGCTTCCGTATGATGAAAAAAGTGCCAACAACCAAAGAGCCGATGAGTCCGCCTTCTTTGACTGCTTTAGCGCCATTCACCGCTTTCTTATAGTCGTCGCTGTTAAGCTCCTGTTCAACAAATCTCTTCTTCTCATTCTCCATCGTTGAATGCCTCCAGCATCTTCTCGCTGCTCACCTTGAGCGCGATGTAGTCGTAATCCTTTGCAGCTTCCAAGCAGGCTTCCTTGTCTGCGGTTATATATTCAACCGGGTGGTAGTAAAACATGTCGCCGTTTCTTTCCTTCTGGATGTAGCGAAGGGTCTTCATGGCATCAAAGCTAATCGAGGAAAGCTCTTCCTCGGCCAGCTCGTATACGCGCTCCGCTTCTAACGATACATGGCTACCCTCCAAGTGCAAGGTTTTTGCCTGATCTTTGCTGTTTCCCTTGCACTTATTATACCACATATGGACTTCTATGTCTTGAGATACAAGGCCTTTTCCATTATTCAGTAGACATTATTTAGACTGAAAGAGGTCTATGTATATTTCAAATAATAAGCAAGCCCGCATTGGATTGATGGTGCACTCCAATGCGGGCATATTTTTATAGGAATGATTGTCTCAAGGAAAAATAAAAATCAGCAGATGCGTTATGTTTTGCTTGCTAGTAGCAATCTGTAATCAGGTGATGCAGAAACAGTTCCTGCATATTCAGCTTTTTGCCCTTTTTGTAGATTAGGCAAACCGGCAGAAGAAACTCCTCGTCCTCTAACGGCAGAATTTTCAGGTTATGTCGGTCTTCTTCAGTTACATCGTTGAGAATTATTCTTGCTCCGAGCTTAGGATTTGCGGAAACAACATCAATAATCTGACGCGGACGATCTGAACTGAAAGCAATGTTCAGAGGTATATTTGCTTCACTGAACATCTGACGAAGCTTCATACCGGGACGGCAGCGATCATAGGGGATAATTAACGGAATATTCGCAAGCTCTGCAAGCTTAATACTGTTTTTGGCTGCCAGAGGATGCTGTTTGTTTACTATAAAGACCTGATTATAGTTATCAAGCTTGGTAACTTTGAAGAGCGTTTCATCGCAATCGCCGTAAACAATGGCTAAATCGGCCTCGTCGCTGAGAATCATATCTTCGCATACACAGGTGAAATTTTCGGTGGTGTGTACGGAGATATCATCTGTACCGAAAATCAGAAGTTGCTGTAAGGAGCTGGGCAACCTGGAAAGAAGATTAAGTGTGCAGGCTATGTGGATTTCCTTTTTTAAGCCTTTTGAGCACAGGGAATATATATTATCCACATGCCTTAACGCTGCCTCCGCCTCAGTTTTGAATTGCTGACCAATTTCAGTCAGTATAAGTCCGGAAGATTTCCTGTAGAACAGATCGCATCCGAGCTCGTCCTCCATGCGGCGGATTGCAAGGCTGAGACCCTGCGGAGACAAATGCAGTTTTTCTGAGGCTTTTGACATACTGCCGCAGCTGCATATTTCTATAAAATACCGCATCTGGTTAATGTCCAAGTTATTGCCCCCTATCATTTTTATTTACTTTTTAAATAATAACACAACAAAAATATTATGCAAGCAAATTACTGTTTACCCATATTAAAGTTTTTGTTGCAGGCAATTAGTTTTTGTTTATCTTTAATTTTTCTCTTTAATAACATGAATACAAAAATACATATGAATAATAGCTGTTTGTTGTGAAAAATAGCTGACAGCTATACAATAAATACATAAAACAGAAAGGTAGAATGCGCTATGAATAATTACCGCAGTGAATATAATTCCAAGCTGATAAAAAAAGAGCAGATATTAAAGCTGCTGAAAAAGGGAGACCGCCTGATGTGCCACGGCGGAGAGGTTTCTATCCTCAGCTTCCTCGACGAAAATATTGATGCACTTCCGGGAATTGACGTTTATACCATCTTTAATCTTACCAGACCTTATGGCTTCCTTGACAATACCCATAAAGACAAGCTCTATCACTATGCCGGATGGTCAACTCCTCCTGTCAGAAAGGCAATGGAAGATGGTTATGCTCCTGAAGTAATAATTACGCACTTCAGTGATATCGACAATTATGTGCGCGTGCGTGTAAAGCCTAATATCCTTGTGTGTCAGGCGACGCCAATGGATGAGGATGGATTCTTTACCATGGGCTACAACAGCCTCGGTCACAGAGCGGGCATTGAAATAGCAGACAGAGTTGTTGTTCAGGTGAATTCGAAGCTTCCTAGAATTAACGGCGACTGCAATAAGGTGCATATCAGCGAAGTGGCCGCTATTTACGAAGAGGACACCGCTCTTCAAACTGCCACGCCGGAGGTCCATTCTGCGACAGACTATAAAGCCGCAAGCTTCATTGCAGAACGTATCCCAAACGAGGCTACTATTCAGTTCGGCGTTGGACGCGTACCCGACACAATAGGCGAGCTGCTCACAAACCATAGAAATCTCGGCGTACACACAGAGCTCTTCTCCCAGTCCATGATGGAGCTCATGAAATCCGGTGTAGTTACCAACACTCACAAGACACTTATGCCGGGAAAGAGCATATTCGCCTTTGCTGGAGGCATGCGAGCAACGCAGGAAATTTACGATTTTGTAGACGGCAATGAGAACATTGAAATGCGCACCGTTTCCTGGGTAAACGATCCCAGAGTTATAGCCCAGAACGATAAGTTCATTTCAGTCAATGCCGCACTCGCTATAGACCTTACCGGCCAGGTATGCTCTGAAACCCTGGGCATTAAGCCCTACAGCGGCTGCGGCGGACAGCTGGACTTTGTAAGAGGTGCAAAATGGTCAAAGGGCGGCCAGTCTTTTATAGTCATCAATTCCATTGTAGAGAAAAAAGACGGGACCAAAATCTCCAAAATTGACCTTACTCTTCCTCTCGGCTCCACTGTTACTACCCCGAGAGCGGATGTTGACATGATAGTAACCGAATACGGCGTGGCGGAGCTGCGCTACAAGAGCCTTGCAGAGAGAGCAAAAGCACTTATTGCTATTGCCCATCCCGACTTCAGGGATGAACTCACATTCAAGGCAAAAAAGACAGGGTATTTTATTTAGTTAAATAAAATTATAGAAAGGAAGAATGTGCAAATGAAACAGATCAGAATGCACGGCGTCGGCGGGCAGGGCGTTGTTACAGGCGGCGAAATACTTTCAAATGCTTTCCTGCTCGAAGGAAAGTACATGGCTGTAATGCCCTCCTACGGTGTCGAACGCCGAGGCAGCGACGTTACCGCTTTTGGCCGTCTGTCTGATGAACCTGTACGCGAAAATGGCCTTACTTATGAGCCGGATTATCTTTTCCTCTTGGATCCCTCTCAGATCTCAAAGCAGAAATCCTACGAAGGCTTCCACGAAGGCGGTGTAATCATAGCCTGCGGTACGGATGTAAACGCTGTTATGGCTATGGGTGTCAAGCCGTCGAAGGTTATTATGGTAGACGGCATCAGGATTGCCTTTGAGGTCAACGGCAACAACCTTACCAACATGGTAATGTGCGGAGCCTTCTGCAAGGCTGAGGAACTGAAACTCGAAGATGCTATTAAGGCAATGGAAAACAATTTGCCCAAGAACTTCGTAAAGACCTCTGTGCTTTCATGTCAGAGGGGCTATGATGAGTCCACTGTCTACGAGTTTGACTACAAGGCCAGCGGAGAAAAGCGCGAGCCTTGGTGGAATCGCAAGGTGCTTGAGTGCAAAACTCCCGATAAGCCCGAGTATGAATCACTCTGGGGTAATTATGAGAATGCCGACGAGCTCATCACTCTTCCCACCGGCTCATGGAAGATTACCCGTCCGGTATTTGACCACGAAAAATGCATCAAATGCGGCATCTGCGCCACTTTCTGCACTATTCAGTGCATAAGTAAGAGTAAGGATGGCTATTATCAGGCAAATCTCAATTACTGCAAGGGATGCGGTGTCTGCGCACATGAATGTCCTAAAAAGGCAATTACAATGATGCTGGACTCACAGTTCAAGGACTAAAGGGAGGTAAAGCAAATGTTAAAAGTACTTTCCGGCAATAAGGCTGCCGCATACGCTGCAAAGCTTGCAAAAGTAGAAGTTGCAGCCGTTTATCCTATAACCCCGCAGACCCAGATCAGCGAAGAAGTCTCCAAGTTCGTCGCGGATGGCAAGCTGGACTGCGACATTATCGAGGTCGAAGGTGAACACTCCGTCATGAGTGCCATTACCGGTGCAGCTGTCGCAGGTGCGCGCGTCTTTACCGCAACATCTTCCCTCGGACTGGCATATATGAACGAGCCTATGATGTTTGCGGCTGGCATGCGCGTTCCCATGGTTATGGTCGATGTTACACGTGAGACCTCCGCTCAGCGCGGTATCAGTACCAGCCGTCAGGATGCTGCCTCCACCAGAGACTGCGGCTGGTTGGAAATCGACCCCGCAGATTCTCAGGAACTCCTTGACTCCATTCTCATGGCTTATAAGCTCTCCGAAGATCCCGAGGTCCTGCTCCCCACAATGGTTGTAAGTGACGGCTTCTTCATGTCTCACCTTTATGAGCCGGTGGATGTGCCCGATCAGGAGCTCGTGGACAAGTTCCTCGGCACCGCAAAAGAAAAGAAGCGCACTCGCTTCTCCGACAGTGAGTCCATGCAGTTTGCCCTTTCCTTCAGCGGCAAGCCGTATATCCAGTATCGTTATCAGACCCTCAATGCTATCGATAATGTCAAGAATATTTTCCCGAAGGTCGAAAAGGAATTTGAAGAGCTCTTCGGCAGAAGCTACGGCGGCATGGTCGAGGAATACAAGACAGAAGATGCTGAGATCCTTCTTATGACCATCGGCTCCATGTCCGGCATGGCAAAGAACGTAATCGACGAGGCACGCGAAGCCGGCATCAAGGTCGGTCTTGCACGTATCCGTATGTTCAGGCCCTTCCCGAAAGAAGAGATCGTTCGCATCTTCAAGGGCAGGAAGGCTGTCGGTGTCATAGACCGCAGCATTGCGCTCGGTTGGAATTGCGGCACTGTATATCAGGAAGTTAAAGCAGCAATTTCAGGACATGAGGATATGCCCAAAATGCTCAGTTTTATTGACGGTATATCCACTATGGATATCACCCGCGAGCATATTGAGCTTGCAGTCGGCATGACAAGAGACGCCGGTAACGGTGAGCCGGTTAAAGAAGTCAACTGGCTGAGTTGGGAATAAGAAAAGGGGGATATTATAATGGAAAATAAGATTGAATTGTCTCCTGGTCTGCATATGTGTGCCGGCTGTGGCCTTGAGCTTGTAATACGTGTAGTGTATGATGTGCTCGGAAACGATTTTATTGAGTTTGGCGGTCCCGGTTGCTGCCTGCTGACTTGCAGAAATACGGCTCCTTGCTACGGTACGCTTTTTACTAACATGGCTCCCAGTGCATCTGGTGTTTCCCGCGAGCTTATCCGTCAGGGCAAGGAGACCACCTGCCTCTGCGTAGGCGGTGACGGTATGTTCTCCGATATTGCTTTCGGCAATCTGACTGCCGCTGCTGAACGCGGCGAGCATCTGCTGGTTGTATGCTATGATAACGAAGCATATATGAATACCGGTATTCAGCGCTCCTCCAGAACTCCTGAAGGCGGTTGGACAAATACAACTCCTACCGGTAAAGCTGCCCACGGCAAGAAGAACAGCCAAAAACCCTTCGCAATGATGCTTGCAGAAGAGAACATTGCCTATGCAGCTACCTGCTCTCCCGCATATATGAAGGACTTCCGTACAAAGATTGAAAAGGCTCGTGAGGCCTCCAAGCACGGCTTTGCATTCCTGCACATTCTGGCTCCCTGCCCCACCGGCTGGAAGAGCAAGCCCGAACTCATGGTACAGCAGTGCCGTGATGCGGTTCAGACAAACTACTTCCCGCTTTGGGAGGCAGAGTACGGCGAATTCAAATTTACGGTCAACGTGAAGGACCCCAAGCCTGTAACCGAGTTTACCAAGACGCAGAGAAGATTTGCTCACATGACCGAAGAACAGATGGCAAAGCTTCAGGACGATGTAAACATCAATTACGACCATATCGCAAGACTCTGCAAGTAACACTACAGAAAGTATTAAGCTTCTGAGAGAAAACGGCGGAAAGGAAACTTATTATGAGTAAATCAAAAAAAATAGGTCTTAGCTTCAGTGCTGGCAAAATAATCCTTATAATAATCGCAACCATTCTTATGTTTGGCTCCCGCTATGTTCCAGTTGCCGGTCTCCCCGAATCCGGTGTTCAGATACTCGGTATCCTCATCGGCGGTATGATTTTGTGGCTCAGCATGGGCGTCGGCTGGACAAGCCTCTATGTTCTCTTTGCACTCAGCACAGTTCCCATTCTCGGCGCTGCAAAGGTGTGCACCACCTCCTTCGGTAATGCAACCACAGTCCTCATGCTTTATTGTTTCATGATTGCAGCCTGCCTTACCAAGAGCGGCTTTGCACGCAGAATTGCAATCGTGCTTATGACCAACAAGCTTTCCCGCAAGAGTCCCTGGTATACCGTGCTTATGTTCTTTATGGCATGCTTTATACTCGGTCTCTTCCTCCCGTCCTCCGGCTCTATCCTTGTTACTCTCCCCATCATGGATGCAATCCTCGGTGAAGTAAATCTCGATAAGTCTAAGAAGCCTGCTGTCGGTGCAATGATGACACTCGGCGCTATCATAGCCGGACAGCTCGGCAACGGTTCTACTCCTATTTCTCACGCAATGACCATTCAGGGTATGGGCCTTTACAATCAGTACACCGGCAACAGCATTGACTTCTTTACCTTCTGCGGCGTTCTTCTTCCCGTAGTTGTCGTCTGCCTTCTCGTCTACTGGCTTATCTGCAAATACATCTGGAGACCCGATGTATCTTCCCTTAAGAATGTTGACTTTGACAAGGTGGAAGGATCAATAGGCCAAATGACCCAAAGAGAAAAATGGTCTGCGATCATTTACGGCTGCGTCATTCTTCTTTGGATGCTCCCCGGCCTCTTCAAGTTTATCTCTCCCAACGGTCTTTATCCCATATTCAGCAAAATTCACAACACCATTCCTCCTCTCATCGGTCTCATCCTTATGAACCTTATCACCATGGAAGACGGCCAGCCCATACTCAAGTTCAAGGATGCTCTCAACAATGTAAACTGGGGTACCATCATCTTCCTCGGTGCTATCATGAGCCTTGGCGGCGCTGTATCCAATGCTGATTCCGGTATCTCTGCATGGCTTACCGGAGTGCTCTCTCCCGTATTCAGCGGCATCAGCCCCAGCCTCTTCCTGTTCCTCATGGTTGCAGTCGGTATCTTTATCACCAACTTCACCTCCAACGCAGTTGCAATTGCAGTTATGATGGCAATCGCAATGCCCATATCCATGGGTGTTTATGGTGACAGCCTCAACTCCATGGCTGTTGCTATTCTGGTCATCAACGCAGTACAGCACGCATGGGCAACTCCTCCCGGAACTCCTTCCGCAGCAGTCGCAGCCGACTACGGCTGGCTTGATCTCGGCAGGATGTTCAAATGGGGCATGGTTGTTGCTTTTGTCAACATGCCTATCGTATACTTCCTCGGCAGCACACTTGCAAAGCTCCTCTGCAAATAAAACAATAATCGGCAGTACATAATTACATCGGGGAGCAGGTTTCCTGCTCCCTCTGTAAAGAGTGAGGGATATTATGAAAATGGCAATTATCGGTGCTGCCGGTGGTTTGGACTCCGCTATAGCTTTGACCGTCGGACAAACCGGGCTCATGGAAGAAATAAAGCTTATCGATATCAAAAAGAATGTAGTAGAAACTCATGTAATGGACCTTTATCAGGGCCTTTTCGGATGATACGCATACACAATTTACTGTGGCAGATTATCACGACATCATTGATTGCGAAATAGTTGTAATTACTGCAAGTGTTCCGTATAATCCCGAAGTAAAAGACCGTAGCGCCAATCTGAAGCTCAATTACAGCATAGTCAGCAGTATCTGTGACAGTATGAAGCCTTTTCTCAAGGAAAATGTAATAATAATTACAGGTACAAACCCCATTGAGATATATACATATGCCTATCATAAGCTGCTTGGTATAGACAGAAGCAGAGTAATCGGCTTCTGCGCTCCGGATACCATACGCATGAAATGGGCTATTGAAGAAATCACCGGCATTCCGTACGCCTCAATTGATGCGTGGTGCGTCGGAGAACACGGCAAAGCAATAAGGCTTTACGACCAGGCTACTGTTAATGGCAATCCCTTAGTGCTTACCGATGAACAGAAGGCAATAGTGGAAAAAATGAATGTGGAATGGTTTGCTCACTGGCAGAGCATGAAGAGCGGGCGTACCACAACATGGACTTCGTCTATTCACATAACCAAGATAGTTGAAGCGATAGTGAAAGACACGAATAAAGTATTTCCGGCTGCTGTTGTACTCAACGGCGATTTTGGGATAACTGATGTGGCAATGGATATGAAGTGCCGCATAGGGAAAGACGGAATTGCCGATGTGATTGATCCTGATTTTACGGATGAGCAGTTGGCAGAACTTAAAGAGACAGAAACAAGAGTGAAGATCATGGAAGCTGCAATAGGGCTTCTGTAAAGTGAGGTTTTCTTTATGAAAATAGCTATGATAGGTTCCGGCGCTGCCGGCAGTGTATTTGCATCATATCTCCGCAGGGGCGGAGCAGATATGACGCTTGTTGATGTGTACAAGGCACACATGGACAAGGTTGCCGCTGATGGCATGACTTTCCGTATTGATCCTGATCAGTCTTACCACCTGGACGGCTTTAAGACGGCATATTCCGCAGACGAAATCGGAATTATGGATGCGGTAATATTCCTTACGAAGGCTACTCAGCTTGAAAATGCCATCATTGGTGCAGCCCCGTGCATAGGACCCGAAACCGTTGTTATCTCTCTGATCAACGGTCTTGGTAATGAGGACAAGCTCCTGAAGTACCATCCTGCCAACAGATGCATGATAGGCTCCGGCTCCATAGGAACAGTTCTCGATGGACCGGGTATGTGCACCTCATATCCAAACGGAGGCGTAGTAGTAAACTTTGGTACTATTGAAACTTCTTCACGCAGCGTCGAAGTTGGCAAACAGCTTGAAAAGTACTTCAATGAGGGCGGCGCAAAGGCTGTATTCCGCGAGGATATCCTTCCTCTTGTCTGGTGGAAGGTTATCAAGAACAGCTCCCACAGCCCTGTCAGTGCAGTGCTTAGACTGAGCATTGGCGATACAGACAGATGCCAGTACGGACGTGAACTGTATAACAGAGTCATCCGCGAAGGTGTAGCTGTCGCAAAGGCTAAAGGTATTCAGATCATGGATGCAGATGAGTTTATTGCCCATGACCATGAACAGTGTCTGGAAAACGGACCGTATGTAAACTCCATGACTCAAGATGTCTGCTGGAAAAAGCTGCCCACTGAAGTTGATATGCTTTGTGGAGCTCTTTCCGAGCAGGGTAAACTCGTAGGAGTGCCAACGCCAACCTGTGATGTCCTGACACTCATTATTAAGTCCATCGAGCGCAACTATGATAATCAGCTTAAGGATAAACCCGTGTAATTGCATCCAAAATTAAACTCCTTAATTATACTGCATGGTAATACAAAAGGCCCTCGACCATCGACATCTGCTGCCGGTGACCGAGGGCCATGCCTTTTCGTATGTATTCCTGTTCTACGCTGATGCCGCATATGAAGCATAACGTCAGCGGCAAGGTCTTCTTCAGAATAATCGAAGTATACAAAAGACTCAAGTGGGAGGGTCTATTCATATGGGCCGGGAGATTCTGCAGATAAGATCGCGGAGTCATTACAAGACTACCTGTTTCCTGGTGGTGAATCGAAGTAAAACTTTCTCAGACCAGCAAGAGCCAACAGAAAACTCAACTGGCATAAAGAACAGCAGAGGGTGAATTGCCTTCGCCCAGATTGTTTTGGCCGGTATAACACAGCGTGTTTTCCATGTATCTCTGATGAGACGAAAAAAATCAGACATGTGAGTATACCATTCATCCAGAGGACAGTCGACAAATGGTTTCATATATCTCAGGGAGATCGCTCCGACAGCTTCGTGCTTGTCGCAGAAGTGATTATAGAACGCCCGGGTAGAAATACCACTGTTTTCGGCAATCTCAGCGACGGAGATTTGCTCGATGCTTTTTTCCTCGAGCAGTTCCAATATCGTCGTTTCAATAAGTTCTTTCCCCACGAGACGTTGGACGGTTAACACGTGATCAAATCTGAGCTCTTCAACAACGTACAAGTTCTTCGGGAACTGTGGATAAAACTCCCGTGCTCTCCGGCGTCAGCCGCTTGCGGTAGTACACCATCAGCGACGGATCAAAAGGCAGCTTTTCATCATCATAGCCAAGATGCCCGCAGAAGTACTGCAGGTACGGGTTCTCCTGTATCTGAAGTGCAGTCTCCTCGTCGGAGTAGCCATACTCCGCTTGGATAATGCAGGCTCCCAAAGCCAAGCGCAGCGGCTTGGCCACATTGCCTTTGCGGTTGGTAAACAGCGCGGCGTACCGCTTCTCAATCTCCAGTCAGGGGATCGTCTGGGCTTTCCTGACCCAACGGTTGCTTTCTTTCAGATTCATGCCAACCGGCTGCTTGAAATCCGCCAGACTGATCTGGCCGTTGCTGTAACGATACATGGCTGCCCTCCAAGTGCAAGGTTTTTGCCTGATTTTTGCTGTTTCCCTTGCACTTACTATACCACATATGGACTTCTATGTCTTGAGATACAAGGCCTTTTCCATTATTCAGTAGGCATTAATTATCTGAACGATTGCGCTATTGTCTGAGCGATTATACCCATAGCTGAACGATTTCATCCCGGAGGAAGGCCGGGCAGCGAACATTCTTTAATACAAAAACGGCTCTCCCGGGACGGTAAAAGATCCGTACGGAAGAGCCGTATTTCTGAAAGTGCCTGATTTCAAGGACTTTTAGGCAAAAAGAAAGGACTCCAACTTTGTATCAAAATTGGAGTCCTTTTATGGCGGAGAGTAAGGGATTCGAACCCCTGTGGCGTTGCCGCCTAACGGTTTTCAAGACCGCCCCGTTATGACCGCTTCGGTAACTCTCCAAATATCCTCATATAAACGCGAACTGGGTCATCGTAATGACCCAGTTCGTGGCGCAGAAGGAGGGATTTGAACCCTCGCGCGCTTTTTACACGCCTACTCCCTTAGCAGGGGAGCCCCTTCGGCCTCTTGGGTACTTCTGCATGCCGCTCAAATATGATATCACAGCTATACCCCGTTGTCAATAAAATATTTCCATGCACCGCTGAAATTAAACCGCGCGGGCATGTTAAACAACGTTGAAATTTTCAGCTTGCTGTTGAAATGAGCTATACATTAATATATAATAAACGCACAGATATGAATAAGGCGGGAGAGAAATGTCATATTGCACCAAATGCGGCGCGTATATACCGGACGGCCAGACGCGCTGTCTGGCCTGCGGCTTTGACGAGGCTGCGGAGAAGAGCAGCGGAAGCGCCGCCGCGCGCAAACAGAAAAGCGACACTGGTTTTTCCAACATGAATTCGGAAGAGCTGCGCCGCGAGCTGGAGTACCAGAGAAAAAAGAAGCAGGAAGAGCATCGCCGATGGGCCGAGGCCGAATACGAGCGCAGAAGGGCGGCTGAGTCGAGCGGCGCCAAAACCGACGAAAGGCCGGAGCAGCCAATGCAGCATGACACAGCCTTGCCGGATCAGCTGGTGCGGCTCATGTCCGCGGCGTCATATATAAGTGTACTGTTTATATTGCCGTATATTTTTGCGAGCGACAACAGCTTCGCACGCTTCCACGCAAAACAGGGCTTGGGCTTGTTCATATTCGGCGCGGTGGCGGACGTGATTGGGAGCATATTCCCGCTTGCATGGCTGCTGTGGCTGATAAGAATATATTGCATATACAAGGGCGTGACTGGCGCGCTGAGCGGGCAGACGGAACCACTGCCACTGCTGGGGAAATATATAAAATGAGGAGCGATATTTTGCGACGCGGAGCGTCGAGAGCCACAATATTTAGACAGCGAAAAAAAGTTTCAAAAAAGTGTTGACTTTGCGGGAAAGCGGTGGTATATTAACCAAGCACTTGAGAGAGCGCAGCGGTCTCTGAAAAGAGCCGAGAAACAAATCGAAAAGATTTGAAAAAAGTTCTTGACAAAGAAAACTTGTTGTGCTATATTAAGTGAGCTGTCGCACCGAGAGGGCGCGAGCGAGTGTACCTTGAAAATTGAACAATGTAAGAAAAAAGCTTATGCTAAATAAGCACCAGAAAAGGGTTCAAGTCAGCAATGACTTTAATCATTGAT
>JABLTO010074579.1_pt1 | contig 80650 bp, 78 predicted proteins | sample 7160091 | NCBI WGS metagenome assembly JABLTO01 (sample SAMN14651225, study PRJNA627086) | human gut metagenome | isolation source: feces | host: Homo sapiens | reverse complement strand
GTCAAGCCCTTTGAACTTTGCCTCCTTAGCTCAACAGGTAGAGCATGCGGCTGTTAACCGCAGGGTCGTAGGTTCGAATCCTACAGGGGGCGCCAGATGGTATTGCCGTCACAATTTAATGTGACGGCAATATCTCCATAAGGGCCTTTAGCTCAGTTGGTTAGAGCAACCGGCTCATAACCGGTCGGTCTGGGGTTCGAGTCCCTGAAGGCCCACCAATATAAAGGGGAATAGCTCAGCTGGTAGAGCGGCGGTCTCCAAAACCGTAGGCCGAGGGTTCGAAGCCTTCTTCCCCTGCCACAAAAACCTGTCACTATTGTGACAGGTTTTTTGCGTTTTTGCCAATTTTCCATTATTATATTGGCAATGATGGTTTTGATATCTGAATCTTTTGTGAATTTTATGGGAGATTTATTCAGTTTTTGCCGACTGAATGTTTGACTATTATAGTAATTCGTATTATAATTAAACGATTTAGTATGGGTTTTTGTGCTCACATTTTGAGGTGCAGTATGTTAAGGAAAGAGACCTTTTACGAAAAATTCATTAAGCGCTTCTTGGATATTCTGTTGTCTGCTATTGCTATTATTTTTTTGTCACCTCTTTTTGTGGTTATTTCTTTGATGGTGAAAATTAAGCTGGGGTCTCCTATTCTGTTTTCTCAAGAACGCCCCGGTAAATTTGGAGAAATTTTTGTCTTAAGAAAATTCAGAACTATGACTGATGAAGTCGACCCGTTGACTGGTGACCTTTTGCCTGATGAACAGAGACTTACTCGTTTTGGCTGCTTTTTAAGGTCAACCTCTTTGGACGAGCTTCCCGAGTTGTTTAACATTTTAAAAGGTGATATGTCTATTGTCGGACCTCGCCCATTGCTTGTTCGGTATTTACCTCGTTATAACGAAAAACAAATGCACCGACATGATGTCAGACCCGGTCTTACCGGATTTGCTCAAGCTAATGGCCGCAACGCTATTTCGTGGGAAGATAAATTTGATATGGATGTTTACTATACCGAACATATCAGTTTCTTATTCGATCTGAAAATAATGCTTCAAACTGTTAAGGCTGTGCTATGCCGTGACGGTATAAATAGCGATACTTGTGCAACTATGGAGGAATTTATGGGTACACCGGAGGAAATTCATTGAAAGACTTAATAATTGTCGGAGGAGGAGGCTTTGGCCGCGAGCTTTTGCAATGGTGCAAAGATGTTAACGATATAGAACACAAATGGAACATTAAAGGATTTATTGACGATAATGAGTCTGCTCTTTCTGATTATGATTGTGATTACGGCATTATCGGAACGATAAAAGACTGGCAGCCCTCAGAGGACGAGGAGTTTGTCATTGCGTTAGGATTTCCTGCTGTAAAACAAAAAGTAATTCAAAGTCTATCTAAAAGAGGGGCCGCCATCGTTTCGCTTATACATCCTGATGCCCACATAGGTGGTTTCTGCAAAATTGGTAAGGGATGCATTATTTACCCTGATACGAGAATTACTGTTAATGTTACAATTGGGGACTATGTGACTATTCTCTCGCAGAATTTTATCGGACATGATGCGGTGATTGGAAATTATAGCACATTGTTTGGCGGCTGCGCAGTAAATGGACATGTTGTCATCGGTGAGCGTACACTTCTCAATAATCATGCAAGCACCGTTCCAAGCATCAAAATCGGAAATGATGTAAATGTTGGTGCAGGGAGCTTTGTTGTAAGCAATGTTAGGGATGGACGCCATGTGTTTGGCAATCCGGCAAGAAAAATATAATTAGGAGAGCAAATTATGGAACAGAAATTTCTTGAATTTGTCGCAGAGGTGTTGGATGCAGATGTGAGAGACATTTCTTTAGACTCCAGCTATACAAACGGTGACTGGGATTCACTTATGCACCTCAGGCTTATGGTTGAAATTTGTGATGAGTATGATGTCGACATTCCCAGCGAAAAGCTTGGTTCGATCAAAACGCTCAGGGATTTTTACGGATATATATCTGAGTAATTATTAGAGGTAACGACCTTGAAGTATGCAATACTGTCAAATGTGAATTTGGATATGCTCATAGGCGAGATGGCGAAAACTCATGAAGTTTTCTCGCCATCAGGATACGGTCAGTGGATAAATTATGCACTTCAAAAGAATGATGAACTGCTCAGTTTTGCCCCGTCAATTATTTTTCTCATTGTAGACGGTAACGCACTGATGGAGACATATTCAGATTATACAGCCGGAGCGGAGGAGATAAAAACCTGCTTTGAGTATATCCACGAGCTTGCGGAGAACTACCCATACTGCACGATTGCAGTCTCAAATATTGATATTTGCAGGCGGCGCATTTACCCCGCAGCGGACGAGAATGTTGAGTTGTTATGGGAAGCTGAATGGGCAAAATGTCTTACTGACGCAGCAAAGACATCAAATGTGATACCCTTCGATCTAAAGTCGATAATTGAAGCGGAAGGCCGAAAGAATTTTTATTCGGAAAAGCTTTGGTACACAGGGTCGATTCCCTATGGCCTCAAGAGTATTAAGCCGCTTTTATCAGCGATAAATGAGTTTGCAGAGGGGCTTATATCTGTACGAAAAAAAGTTTTGGTTCTCGATTTGGATAACACACTATGGGGCGGTGTTGCGGGCGAAGATGGTGCCAACGGTATCGTACTTGGACGATCTCTCATTGGAGCGGCATACAGAGATGCACAGAAGAGAATTAAGGAGATAGCATCAACGGGCGTGCTCCTCGCCATCGCATCTAAGAATAACATAGAAGATGTTCAAGCGATTTTTAGCGATAACCCGCACATGGTTTTGAAGGAAAAAGACTTCGTTTTGATCAAAGCCAACTGGGAGCCAAAGTATATAAATATACGAGACATGGCGAACGAGCTAAATCTCGGTCTTGATTCTTTCGTGTTCCTTGATGACAATGAGGTGGAAAGAGAATCGGTTAGAGTAAATCTTCCGCAGGTTGCCGTTGCAGATTTTCCTCGTGATGTTGCTAAGCTTCCGAATGCAGTTAGAGATATATATGAAAAGTATTTTTGGTGTGCCCGAGAGACAGAAGAGGATAAGGCAAAAACTCGCCAGTATCGTGATGAGGCAAACCGAAAAAAAGAGCTTGAGAGTGCTGCATCGCTGGATGATTACATCAGGTCGCTGAACATAAAGGTCGTTGTCAATAAAGTGCAGCAAGATCAATATGAGCGTACCGTTCAGCTGCTCAACAAAACAAATCAGTTTAACACCAATACTGTCAGAATGGACATGGCACAGTTTCTCAAATATGTTGAGGACGAAAGCAATGGCGTATATGTTGCCAATGTATCAGATAAATACGGAGACAGCGGCTTGGTGGCAATCATGCTTACGCATCAGGAAAACGAAACTTTGTGTGTGCAAAATTTTCTGATGAGCTGCCGAGTGATGGGACGCCAGATAGAAGACAGCATTGCATTTGCCGTAGAAAAACAGGCGGAGGCCTGTGGCATCAAGAGAATCACGAGCTCATATAAAGTGTCGGCAAAAAATAAGCCGGTTGAAAAGCTCTGGGACAGACTTGGCTTTACACTTGTTTCGGAAGAAGATGAAAAAAGATATGAACTCTTGCTGCCCAACGAAAATGAGCCGCTGATAGGAGCTGAATGGAAAACATGAAGGTGCATCATGTAGGATATGCAGTCAAGAAACTCGAAAAGGCTGTCGAGGCTTTTGAAAGACTTGGCTACATCTCGGGAGATATAACTGAGGATACCAGCCGCAACATAAGAATAGTGTTCATGGAAAACGGCCACGAGCGTGTGGAGCTTGTCACACCTAACGGAGTGTCAACGCCGGTAGACGGTGTACTTAAGAACAGCGGCCCAACGCCGTATCACATATGCTATGAGGTGTCGGATATGCCGGCAGCAGTCAACGAACTGAAAGCAAACGGCTGGATGGTCATCAAAGAACCGACACCGGCACCGGCAATTGGAGATGCACTCGTGACATTCTTATACAATCGGCATGTCGGGATGATTGAGCTGGTAGAGATAAAATGAAGATACTGTATGTCACTACCGTCGGAGCAACGATGGGTTTCTTTAAAGACCTGATCAGGCAGCTGCTCGATTTAGGACACACGGTCGATGTTGCCTGCAATGACGAGCTATGGGCTGTCCCGGACTGCTACAGAGAATGGGGATGCCACATTTACCAAATAGATTGCTCACGCTCGCCGTTAAGTATGAGCAATCTTAGGGCGATAAGGCAGATACGAACTGTCGTGCAGGACAATAAGTACGATATTGTACATTGCCATACCCCGGTTGCGGCCATTTGTGCAAGGGCGGCCTGCCGGAAGCTTCGAAAAAAAGGGAAAGTCAAGGTCGTGTATACAGCACACGGCTTTCACTTCTTTAAGGGAGCGCCAAAGAAAAATTGGCTCATGTTTTACCCCGTTGAGTGGCTGTGTGCACACTGGACAGATGTGCTCGTCACCATCAACAGAGAGGATTATGCACTTGCAAATAGGAGAATGCACTCCTCCAAGGTCGAATATGTACCTGGTGTTGGTATCGATATAGCCAAATTTGCCTCTACAGAGGTGGACAGAAAACTGAAGCGGGCGGAGCTCGGAGTGCCGGAAAATGCATTCCTGCTGCTGTCTGTCGGTGAATTGAATGTAAACAAGAACCAAGAAATAGTCCTGCAAGCAATGGCAAAGCTGAAAAATGAAAGAATTCACTATGCTGTTGCCGGAAAAGGGGAACTCGCTGCTTACCTGAGCGAAACGGCAGAGAGACTTGGACTCAAAGAACAATTTCATTTGCTCGGGTTCCGCTCGGATGTTGCGCAGCTTTATAAAACAGCGGATGCTTTTGTGCATCCGTCGCTAAGAGAGGGGCTGCCGGTCGCTGTGATGGAGGCTATTGCAGCTCATTTGCCTGCCTTATGTTCGGACATCAGAGGAGCAAGAGACCTCGTTGATAAGAAGTGCTTATTTGACCCTCGGAGCGTCGATTCGGTTGCTGAACTTGTTAATGAAGCCGCTACAGGTGCATATTTTGGGCAAGAAGGAAATTTTGAAAACCTCAAGCAGTTTGATATTTCAAATGTCATAGAGAAAATGACCCAAATATATAAAGAACTTCTCGATTCATAGAAGGAGTAAGAATGGATTTAGTCTTTGTGTATGAAGATAAAATTGCACAGGATACCGACGGCAATTACTACACCGGCTCGGCGTTTTCTCAGGCAGTGTTTGACAGGTATTTGCAGCATTTTGACCGCATCACGCTGCTTATGCGCAAGGCCGATGTTGCCCCCGATGATGCCGAAACGCTTGGACGCATGAATAAGCTTGACACGAGTAGGATCAATGTTGTGCTGCTTCCGAACCCCACGGCAAGCCTGAGAAGCTTTTTCAACATAAAGCTCCGACGCCGCTTTAAGAAAATCGTTATTGACAACATTACGCCGGACAGAGCGGTCATAATCCGAGCCCCGTCGGACAGCGGCGCCATTGCTGCAAAATACTGCCGCAGCATCGGCAAACCGTTTCTGGTCGAGGCGGTGGGCTGCCCTTGGGACAGCCTATGGAACCACAGCCTGCGCGGCAAGGTGCTTGCGCCGTTTGCATGGATGCGATTTCGCCGGACGATGATGCACGCCGACTACGCCGTGTATGTCACGGACGAGTTTCTACAGCGCTGCTATCCCACGCATGGCAAGGCGGCGGCGATATCCGATGTAGAGCTGCAGCCCGTGGATGACAGCGTACTGGAAAAGCGGCTTGAGAAGATTAAAAATCATTCCGGCAGCGTGAAGCTAGCCACCGCCGCTGCGGTCAATGTGTCGTACAAGGGTCAGAGATATGTCATCGAGGCGCTTGCAAAGCTCAAGGAGCGGGGCATCACGAATTTTGAATACCACATGGCCGGAGGCGGTGACAACTCGGCACTGAAAGTGCTTGCACAGCGGCTAAAGGTCGAAGAGCAAGTTGTTTTCGAGGGCAGCCTGCCGCACGACAAAATGTTTGCATGGCTCGATGATATGGATGTGTACATCCAACCGAGTGTTGTCGAAGCGATGCCGAGGGCCCTTATAGAGGCCATGAGTAGAGGTCTGCCGTGCTTAGCGTCAAGCGTTGGCGCAATACCTGAACTTGTTGGAGAAAAGTGTATCTTTGAAAAAAAAGACAGTGACGCAATTGCCGGACATTTGGCCAAAATCAGCACCGATGAGGTGATGAACATGTCAAAGAGAAATTTTGAACATGCCAAAGCATTTCAAAAAGATATACTCGAAGCAAAACGCTATGAATTCTATGCGGAGTTTGCCGAAAAAGCAGTTTCCTCAATTTCGGGCAATTGTTGCACTGGCAATAAGATAAAGTGAAAACAGCTGCTTTGGCAAGAACATTAACAGAGAGGTGCGCTTTTATGAGCGACAACGAGAATATTAGCTATAATGGTGCGCTAGTTATTTCCCTCGATTTTGAAATGTTTTGGGGAATGGCAGATGTCGCAAATATAGCGGAGATGACCCCTACGATGCAGAAAGTTCATGATGTAGTGCCAAGACTTATTTTGCTATTCAAGAAATACGGCATCCACGCAACTTGGGCAACAGTGGGGGCGTTAATGGCAAGTGATAGGGAAGAGTTTTTGAAATACTTACCTTCTCAATTGCCGACACAGACCAAGGTGACACTTGAAAAAGCTGGCCTCATTCCGGAAAATGACGAAGAAAAGTGCCCTAGGAGTATATTGTTCGCACCGGAGCTTGTTATGGCGATATCTGGAGCAAATGGTCAAGAGATTGCCACACATACATATTCGCATTATTATTGCAGCAATAAAGACAGCAACCCTTCTGAATTTGCAGCTGAGATAGATGCGGCGCTTAAGCTTGCGAAAGAGAAAAATTTGCATATTGACTCAGCGGTGTTTCCAAGAAATCAAGTGGCTGATAGTTTTTTGACTGCAATGGGCAGAGTTAAACGGCTTTCTTTTCGAGGAAATGAAAGAGGCTTTATAAGCCAATTAAGAGTAAGACACCCCAAAATTGGCACTTTGCTTTGGTATATAGATAACTATATTCCGCTTCAAAGACGGACCAGTTACAAACTGGAAGAGATATTTGACGAGGGAATATTTAACATCAGAAACAGTAGATTTTTTAAGCCTTTTCGACCAAAGTATAGGTTTGCAGAGCGGCTCAAACTTTATAGATACAAAAGAGAAATGCTAAAGGCAGCAAAGAAAGGCGAGATCTACCACATGTATTGGCATCCACATAATTTTGCAGTTGATACTGAAGTCAACTTCGCACAGATGGAGGAACTGTTGGCGTTTTATGCTGATGTGTGCAAACGACACGGGATGAGGAGCTTAAATATGAGAGAAGTAGCTACCGAGTATTGCAGAAGATATGGAGTGGAATAAAAATGCCTAAACCGATAAGAGTGCTGCATATATTCGGGGCACTAAATCCCGGCGGGGTTGAACTGCTTGTTATGAACATTTACCGCTGCATTGATAGGGAAAAGGTGCAGTTCGATTTTGCGCTTACCGAAGGGAAGAAAAGCTTTTTTGACGACGAGGTGCTTTCGCTTGGCGGTCGGATATTCTACTTTGATAAGTCTAAAAGCATGATGAGCAATCTTTCACAGATTCTTGCGACAAAGGGTCCGTTCAAGGTGATGCACAGCCACCTGTACTTCTACTCAGGAGCAATTTTAAGTAACGCCAAGAGGCATGGTGTGCCAATCAGAATTGCTCATGCTCACAATACATCATTCGGACAGGTTTACACGCTCAAACGCAGAGCGTATGAATGGCTTATGCGAAAACTGATTTTGCAAAATGCTACAGATCTTCTCGGCTGTTCTACCGATGCTTGTGAGTTCGTGTTTGGTGACGGCTGTATGAATGATCCACGATGTTCAGTGATGTATAATGGGTTTGATGTCGATGCCTTTGCATATAACAAGTGCAACGGTGATGCGATAAGAAAGCAGTATGGTATAGAAGACAAACTTGTCGTCGGACATGTCGGAAGATTTGAAGAACAAAAAAATCACACACAGCTTGTCGAACAGTTTGCGGCTATAAAAAAGCGCAGAGAGGACGCAGTACTTCTTTGCGTTGGCAGAGGAAGCTTGATGGCTGAGATAAGAGAGAAGTGTGAAAAACTAGGTGTTTCTGACAGTGTGATTTTTGCCGGAGCACAAAAGGATACTCCGTCATATTACAGTGCTATGGATGTATTCCTTTTCCCGTCACTTTATGAGGGGCTGGGCTCTGTGCTTATTGAGGCACAGGCAAACGGCCTGCATGTTGTGACATCAAAAACTGTGGTACCCGACGATATTGATGTTACCGGGAACGCAACATTCGTACCGCTCGAAGCTCCGGCGGATGCGTGGGCGGAAGCAGTGCTTGCAGCGGCGAACAGATCAACGGACAATACCGAAAACGAAAAAGTTAAGCAATTGTATGACATAAAGGCCGTCACCAACGGCTTGCGTAAGATTTATTTTAGAGATTAGCAGTTAGGACTAAAAATGTATAGCAACAATCCAAAAATATACAAGTGCAAAGAGAACAGACTGTCATTTGCCTGTTTATTCTTGTGTATGATGATGTTTTTGATACTGGGAGTGCTCCCTAAAATTCCATCCCCTGTCACAAGAATTCTTCGACCGCTGTTTATTACTCTGAGTGTTTTATCTTTTCCTAAATGCAGGTATTATCCTTTGGGATCGCTGAAGTACCATATTGTAAATCTCCTGTACTATACGGTGATTTTTTTGTGGTTTCCTTTTTCATCGATCAGCATAGAAGCATATATAAGCGCAATGCTGTTCATTTTATTCCTTGTTTTTGCGGCATCGAGAAAATGGACAAGGAAGGAAATTGAACTTATTATTATCGTTATTGTTATAGCGTGTGATGTACAGGCAGTACTGACATTGATTAGTAATTCGAATTTGCTACATAGCAACGGGTCTTCGCATCTTAGCTTTTTGGGCACGCAGGTAAACAGAAACCCGGTGGCATTTGCCATCGTTCCGGGGACACTTTGCGGTGCGTTTGCTTTCCTGTACTCTAATGGTACTAAAGGCAATGTCAACAAAGCCTTCTTTTTACTTAGTATTGTTTTATGCTTCTTTGTTGTTTTTGCAATTGGCTGCCGAAGTGCATTTTTCTCATCGGCTGTTGGAATTGTATGTATTGCATGGCAAAAAGCGAGAGATGGAGCGACACCAAAAGAAAAGGTTCGCCGAAAGGTATTTGTGATATTGCTTCTGATTATTGCGACAATCGGAGCGATGTATGCTGCCAAAGGTACATACAGCTCTCGACTGTTTGAGTTTGGCGCAGAAGCAAATAGCAGCGGAAGAGACCAGCTTTATGAAGAAGCTTGGAGACTTATAGACGAAAAGCCTATATTTGGAGGCGGCTTTGATTACTGGGAGTCTAATGGAAATACGATGGGAACGCATAATACCTTTTTGACCTTTATGGTCAGTACAGGATGGGTAGGCGGCATATTATTGGGCCTGTTTTTACTTGCGGTTTTGAATGAGATAATCAAGACTAGGAATTTAGTTCCTATCTCATTTATGATTGAGGTTTTTTTGCACTCGTGGACCGAACCGGGAATGGACTATTATGCATATATTCCGTTGCTACTCTCAATTGTCTTGACAAGATATCTTAGGTATGAAAACTCAAACATTGGTTCAATTTTCCGATGAGAAACGATGGGTCATTATGAAAATACTATACATAGCGTTTGACAACCCAGCGGTGGAGACTATACTCGGCGGGATGCGGGACGAGACACTTTCGGGGCTTCCGGCATTTTACTACCCGCTCAAGATGCTGCTGGAGCAGGGACACACTGTGGACATGCTGCTCTGGTCGTCGCTCGACCACGGCGTTGTCGAAAGCGAATATTTCAAAAAGGAAAATCTAATACAGATCAAGCCAAAGCACGACGGCATCCTTGGTATGCTTGAGCTGCCGCTGCGGCTTTCTCGTGAAACTCGCAAGCTTCTCAAAGCAAGGCACTATGACTTCGTTTACGGCATGGCGGAGGGCTCGCACATGGCGGTGCGCACCGCTGCAAAAATGGGCGTACCCTGCGCATTGCGCCAGTTCGGCACGCAGGAGATGGCGAATGTACTTGAAACGAAGCCCAAGGGCATATGCCGCTGGCTCAAAGCGCTCAAGGACTATACATACATCACGCTTTCGCTGATCAGCCGCAAGAGCTTTATCTTGGCCACAAATGACGGCAGCAGAGCAGATGAGCTCTATGACATTCTCGGCATAAAGGAAAAGAAGTTTGACTTTTACTTCTGGCGCTCGGCGGTGATGATACCCAAGGAGCGGCCGGCGGTCGATATTGAGGCTCACGGTAATTACCCCGAGGAATACGACCCCCTGTGCGTTTCGATGGTCGGCAGAATAGCCGATGTGAAGCGCCAAGACAGAGCGGCAAAAATACTCGGGGAGGTGCACAAGCGAGGCGTGAAAATGCACCTGTACTTCATCGGTTATGTGAGCAGCAATGAAATGCTCGCTGCGACAAATAAGGTCATCGATGAGTATGGCATATCCGACTATGTCCACTTCGTCGGCGGTCAGCCGCAGTCAGTCTGCCGCAAATATGCGAGAAATTCTCTCGCAACGCTGTTGGTCAGCGAGTGGAACAGGGTAAATATTTTTTATGAGGTCATGGGCGAGGGGAGCGTCGTCGTTACGAACAACAATCACTCGATAGACGAGTTTATCGATGATGACGAAAACTGCATCGTCTACGATACCGAGGCCGAAGCGGCCGAACGGCTTGTTGCGCTGATGAATGACAAGCCGAAGATAGAAAAGCTCCGCCGCAATGCCTATAATACTGCGACGGAGAAGTTCATGACGCTTGAAAGACGCTTCGGAATGGAAGCCCAGCTTGTGATAGATACCGCTGCGGGTAATGATACATCGAATTATCCTAAAACAATTTGAACCGTCAAAATAAATGAGGGATTAGTTTTGAAGCATGCAATAATAATGACCGTTCATAATAACGAAACGGTGTGTCAGACGCTGATGCGGCTGCTGGACGATGAGCGATTTACTTTCTTTGTCCTGCTTGATGCTAAGTCGCCCCAAAAGTATGATGATTTCATCCCGGAGGGGCTGAGAACGCAAGTGGTTTGCCTTCCGCAAATTGAGATCAACTGGGCTGGCGTGTCGCAGATCACTGCAATGCTTGATCTAATGCAGGCGGCGCTGGAGTATCAGCCGAAACCTGATTATATCCATTACTTGCAGGGCGCAGATCTGCCAATGAAAACGGCTGATGAGATCGATAAATTCTTTGAAACACATGATAACGAATTTGTTAATTTTCAGCCGCAAAACTATGAGTTTGCTCAATACAAGGTGCTATGTAAGCACTATTTTACCAATTTGCCGGGGTTTAGAACGAACAAGCTGCTGAAGCTGCTCGATCACGGCATCGCTCATTTACAAAAGCCGTTTGTTGATAAGAGCAAACAGCAGTATCATGGATCTGCGCTGTTTTCTGTCTCCGCTTCGTTTGCGGAAGCGGTCGTGGCAGACCGCAAAGAAATCGAGGAACGATATAAGCATTCCTTGGCTGCCGATGAGGTGTTTTTGCAGAACTACATAATGAATTCAGCGTTTAAGGATCGGTTAAGCGAGGAGTTCTCAAATGTGCGGCTCATTGATTGGAAGCGCAGAGAGGGCAATTCACCGAGAACATTTTTGTTGGAAGATTGCGATCAGCTCGAAACGGCAATCGATACGAAAGGCATTTGCTTTGCAAGAAAATTTGTTGCCGCTAGAGATAATGAAGTCGTTAAGTTCGTAGAAAACGAGCTGAGAAAAAGGTGTGCGGAGATAAAATGATGAAGATAGCAGTAGCCGGAGTTGGATATGTCGGGCTGGCGCAGACGGTCTTGCTTGCGCAGCATAATGATGTGACGGCTGTCACGACCACCCCTGCCAAGGCGGAAAAGATAAACAGCGGAGTGTCTCCGATAGTGGACAAGGAGATATCGGATTTCCTTGCCAATCGAGACCTCAAGCTCACGGCCACGACCGACGGCGAGGCGGCATACCGAAATGCGGAGCTTATAATCATCGCCACCCCAACGGATTATGACCCTGAGCGCAACTTGTTCAACACCTCAACGGTAGAGACGGTGCTCAGGCTTATTGCGCAGGTCAATCCCACGGCACTGGTTGTCATCAAATCCACCGTGCCTGTCGGCTACACTGAGAGCGTGGTCGGGAAATTTGGCTGTGAGCGGCTGCTGTTCTCACCCGAGTTTCTGCGTGAGGGAAAGGCGCTGTACGACAATCTCCACCCGAGCCGCATAGTCGTTGGCTTGCCGAGCGCAAGTAAGGCGACGCAGCAGGATGCAGAGCTTTTTGCACAGCTGCTGACGAGCGGAGCGGAGGATGGAAACATCCCCACGCTGTTCACGAACTCAACGGAGGCAGAGGCGATAAAGCTTTTTGCGAATACATACCTTGCCGTTCGCGTCAGCTACTTCAACGAGCTTGACACCTACTGCGAGCTCAACGGGCTTGACACCAAGCAGATAATCGACGGCGTATGCCTCGACCCTCGCATTGGCTCGCACTACAACAACCCGTCCTTCGGCTACGGCGGCTACTGCCTGCCCAAGGACACAAAGCAGCTCGTCGCCAACTTCGGCAGCATTCCGAATAAGATAATCAGTGCGTCCGTTGCCGCAAACGATGAGCGCAAGGATCACATTGCACGAATGATACTGGAAAAAGCCGACGGCGGCGTCATCGGAATTTATCGTCTGACCATGAAGGCCGGCTCGGATAATTTCCGTGAAAGCAGCATCAGAGGCGTAATAGCAAGGCTCAAGGCCGCCGGAGCACGGGTCGTCATCTTTGAGCCGACGATCAATGCGGATAGCTTTGAGGGCACCCATGTGATAGCTGATCTTGATAGGTTCAAAGAAATGTCGTCGGTCATCGTTGCCAACCGCATGGAAAGCAGCCTGCGAGACACCGCCGACAAGGTGTATACACGAGACCTGTACCGCAGAGATTGAAGCCCTATCGGAGATATAGATGGAAAACGATTTTCGGAAAACAAAATCAAATGCACTGACCGGACTGATGTGGTCGTTTTTGGAGAAATTCGGTGCACAGTGCGTAACGCTTGTCGTTTCGATCGTTTTAGCAAGACTGCTTGAGCCGGATGTGTTCGGCATGATAGGCATCGTGACGGTGTTTATGGCGGTGCTCAATGTCTTTGTGGACAGCGGATTGGGCAATGCGCTTATTCAGAAGAAGGATGCGGATGCGGTCGACTTTTCGTCGGTGTTCTTTTTCAACATCCTCATGTGCACCGCATTGTATCTGCTTCTTTTCCTGACAGCTCCGCTTATTGCAAAGTTCTTTAAGCTCCCAGAGCTCTCGCCGATCATTCGTGTGATGGGTTTGACGCTTATATTCTCGGGAATAAACAATGTCCAAAAGGCGTTCGTTGCCCGACATCTTAAGTTTAAGCGCTTTTTCTTTGCGACCTTGGGCGGCACCTTGGGTGCTGCGGCGGTTGGAATTTTCATGGCCGTAAAAGGCTACGGAGTTTGGGCGCTTGTCGGGCAAAGTCTTTTTTCGAGCCTTGCAAATACTATTATCCTCTGGATAACGGTCAAATGGCGACCGGTATGGAAGTTTTCGGGTGAACGGTTCAAGGGGCTGTTTATCTATGGCTGGAAGCTGCTTGCGGCATCGCTTATTGACACGATCTACAACAATCTGCGTCAGCTGATAATCGGTAAGATGTATTCGACGGAGAGCTTAGCGTATTATAACCGTGGTTACATGGTACCGAATACATTTGTCAGCTCGGTAAACTCTGCGATCGACAGCGTCCTGCTGCCGGTGATGTCCTCTGCACAGGAAAGCGCAGAGACCGTGAAAGCCATGACACGGCGCTCCGTGCGAGTGAGCTCATATGTCATGTGGCCAACAATGATGGGCATAGCCGCATGCTCGGAAGCAATTATATCTATACTGCTTACCGACAAGTGGCTGCCGAGCGTACCGTTTGTAATGATATTCTGTGTCAGCTATGCATTTCAGCCGTTGGAAACGGCAAATCTGAATGCGATAAAGGCTATCGGCCGAAGCGACATTTTTTTAAAGCTTAATATTATAAAAAAATCGATAGGCTTTGCTGTTTTGCTTGCAACTATGTGGTTCGGGCCGTTGGTCATGGCACTGAGTAACCTCTTCTTTGCGGTCATAAACCAAATAATCAACATCTATCCGAACAAAAAGCTCCTGAGCTATTCCTACCGTCAGCAGATGTCAGACTTTCTGCCGGCAATGTTTTTGGCTGCGGTGATGTTTGCAATTGTGTACAGCGTGAAACTTTTCGGCCTTGCAAACTGGCTCACGCTCCTGATACAAGTCCCGACGGGCGTGCTGGTGTACTTTGCGGGCTCAAAGCTGTTTAAGTTTGACAGCATGAACTATATATTAGAATGTCTAAAAGGTGTAATTGGTAAATCGAGATGACAACGACTCAAAGACAAGCCGAACTTGAAAATTGCAATTTCTGCAAAGCAATACTGATGCTGCTTATTGTTGCCTATCATGTTATTCTGCCGTGGACAGGTAATTGGGCATGGATAGGCATGAAGATACCTTCTGAGGGGCTGAGGTATTGCGCTTACTGGCTAAACACATTTCACATATATGCTTTTACGCTGATTTCCGGGTATGTTTATGCATTTTGCCACTTAGAAAAAGACAAGTATCAGACCTATGGGAAACTAATACGGAACAAAACAGGGAGACTTTTGGTGCCGTATGTGTTCCTGATGCTTCTATGGGTCGGACCTATAGAAGCTGCCGTGCAAGGATATGGTTGGAATGGTTTTGTGCGAACGCACCTACTTGGAGTGAATCCACAGCAACTATGGTTTTTGCTGATGTTATTCGGGGTGTTCTTGGCGTTTTATCCCCTCACGAGCTTCTTTAGGGATAACGATATTAAAGGAGCAGCTGTTGCTGTTGCACTATATTGCATTGGTACGGTTTGCAACCGCTACATAGACGACTATTTTCAGATTTGGCAGATCTGCAGGTTTGTACTATTTTTCTGGCTTGGGTTTAAAATACGACAAAGCTGGAGCGGCATGCTCAACAGAATACCGGCTTTGTTATACATAGTTGTTGACCTACTTCTTTTTGCAGTAACTTACCTTATGCCGGCAGATACGCTGATTTTAAACGCTATACGCTCCGGCTTGTTTATGCTGACATGTGTGGTTGGCGCAATAATGGCCTTTGCTGTCTTACAAAGGATAGCGAACAAATACACATGGAAGAACAGTAAGACTATTGTGATTTTTGCAAAATACAGCATGCCGGTTTATCTTATCCATCAGCAGGTAACATATTTGCTAACTATTAAGCTGAATGGTGTAATAAGCCCGTATTTGCAGGTGCCAATCAATTTTGCGTTTACAATATGTGTCTCGCTTGCCATCTCGGCTTTTTTGCATAGATTTAAGCTAACAAGAAAAATGCTGGGAGAAAAAGCGTAAAGGCCAATTGGAAAATGAGAGCTAAGCTTAAACTGACAATGAAAATTCTGCTTATATTAATCGGACTTATACTGCTTGCGGCGGTCGTGTCGGCGGTGGTGTGCAGCTATAAGATAAAGGTGGCAGCCTATGATGAAACGGTCGAGGGGATCGGCTCCGAGTGCAGGGTCGTGCTCATATCCGATCTGCACAGCAGGCAATACGGCGAGGACAATTCGAGGCTCAAGGCGCTTATTGCCGAGCAAAAGCCCGATGCAATATTCATGGTGGGCGATATGCTGTCGAGAAACGCTGATGAGGCGGATATATCGGAATTTGCCGAGCTAGTGTCTGACCTTAAAGAGCTTGCGCCCGTATATTACACCATCGGCAACCACGAAAACGAGTTTTCGACAGAGAAGCTTGAGCATGTCAAGTCAGCTGTGACGGCGGCGGGCGGTGTGTTTCTCAACAACGAGTACGCCGATATACAGCTCGGCGAAAATAAGGTGCGTCTAGTCGGAATTTTGGGCGGCAACGAGCCGTGGCTCGAATATTACGGTGACAGTACAAAGCTGCCGGAAAGCAGCGAGCCTTACGGATTTCTTGCCGACCTGCGTGACTGCGACCTGCCGACGATTTGGCTTGCGCACATGCCTAACATGATGATATTTTTTGAGCCGTACAAGGAGTACCGCATGGATCTCGTGCTCAGCGGCCATGTACACGGCGGCGTGTGGGAGATACCCGGCATCGGCGGCGTGATATCGCCGTCGGAGGGGCTGTTCCCGCACTACGACAAGGGAGAATACAGCTTCGGGGATACAAAGTTCATACTTTCGGCCGGCCTTGCGGGCTACAGCTGGATACCGAGAATTTTCAATTTGCCCGAAATATGCGTGATAAACCTTTCGCCTAACTAAATCAACTATGTCTGTAAACAACGAACTTCTAAACTGCATATCGGCGTTCCTCAGAAATGAGACGGTGCAGGTCACGCTGGATGAAGGCGGGTGGGCGGAGCTTATCCGCAAGGCCGAGGAGCAGAAGCTGCTGCCGATGATTTTCGAGTCTGCGGGTGCAAGTATGCCCGAGAGTCTGTGCACTGCGATTAGGTCGAGGACGAAGCTGCTGGTGGCACGGCAGATGCAGTGCACACAGGAGTTTTTGAGCCTGTACAAGAGCCTGTCCGATGCCGGCATACGGCCGCTTGTTATCAAAGGCATAGTCTGCCGCAGCGTGTGGTCAAGGCCGGAGCACCGCAGCTCCGCCGATGAGGATCTGTACATTCCGCTGAGCGACTATCTGGCGTTCCACGAAAAAATGCTTGAGCTGGGCTTCGAGGCAAAGTCGCCGGACTACAAAAACGCCCACGAGGAGCGGTACATTCGCAGCGGCCTGCTCATAGAGGGGCACTGGGAGCTGTTCCCACTGGACAATGACAAGCTCAATACGCTGAACGCCTACACCGATGAAATGTGGAACAGGGCGCAGACGCAGCTGGTCGAGGGCACGGAGATGACCGTGCTTGATGCGACCGACCATATGACCTTCCTGCTGCTGCACGCATACAAGCACTTTATCAATTCCGGCGTGGGCATACGGCAGCTTTGCGACATTGCGCAGTGGTCGAAGCACTATGCGCTCGACTGGCATCGCATACATGATGTGATGCGCAGCGTGCACGGCGAGTGCTTTGCCGCAGCGGTTTTCGACGCAGGTGAGCGGTATTTCGGCATGGAATATCCCCCACACTTTGAGCGAGCCGACTGCACGGCGCTTATAAATGACGCACTTGACGGCGGGATATACGGCGCCTCCGACATGAGCCGCAAGCACAGCGGACCGATGACGCTCGAAGCGGTCGACGCATCGGAAAAGGGCAAAACGGGCAGACCGCTTCTACGCACGCTTTTCCCGAACCGATTCGTCATGGAGGCAAGCTACCCGTGGGTGAAAAAGAGCGCAGCACTGCTTCCGGCGGCGTGGGCGGCGAGAATAGCAAAATACGCCGTGAGCCGTGGTACAGATAACTCCGCAGCGGAGAGCGTTAGGATAGGAAACGAGCGCATAGAGTTGATGAAATACTATAAAATAATCTAAAAACCGGCCGAGTGGCCGGTTTTTTAAAACATGCCTATGAACCTCTTTTTTGCTTCCGAGGGGCTGCCGGTGTCCATCCAGCACAGGTCAAGCTGGCGAGCGGGGAGGGGCTCGTCGAGCTCCAGCTCAAACAGCTCATCGTCTATGGTGGCAAACTCACGGGTGACGCAGGAGATGCCGAGGTTTATCCTTGCAAAATCGACCAGCAGATCGTGACAGCCGAGGTCGATCTCGGGATTGAGCGCTACTCCCGAGCGCATGAACTCATCGTCTATCGCACGGCGGGTATTTGACAGCTTTTCGAGCATAATAAGCGGGTACGAGCACAGCTCACGGCGTGTGACCGTCCTACCCCTCAACTCGGAAAACGCAGAGCCTGCGATGAACACATCGTGCAGGTCAAGGCACTTTTTGACCGAGAACTTTCTGCCCGACACCGGCGAATTTACGAATGCGACATCTAGCTTTCCGGCTGCGAGCAGCGAAAACGCCTCTGTGCTCGTGCGGTTGACGACCTGCAGGCGCACATCGGGGTACAACTCGTTCCAGCGCTTGAGGTAGGGCAGCAGAAAATGCCGTGCAAAGGTATCGGCCGCACCGACACGCAAAAAGCCTTCACGCAGGAGCTTGAAGCGTTCGATTCGCTCCTCGGCCTCGCATATCGTGCCGATGGCGGGTGCTATCATCGCATAAAGCTGCTCGGCTTCGACCGAGGGTGTCGCCGCACGCTTGCCACGCAGAAACAGCTGCACGCCGAGCATGGCTTCAAGCTGCTTTATCGACTGGCTGACGGCGCTCTGCGTAACGAAAAGCTGCCGAGCCGCCTCGGAAAACGAGCGATTTTCATACACCGCCGCAAAGACACGGTACAGGTCGAGGGAGAAGTTTTCTTTCATTTCATCACCTATTAGAAACGCTAATCTAAATATAAAAATAATTAACTTGGCTTATAACACTGATTGTATTATAATATTGAAGCAAAAGCAAGTTTTCTCTTAAATTTATATTATCAGCCGACAGGCGGAACGGAGAACAGCAATGGAAAGAACAATCGGAACAGTTGTACGAGGCGTCAGAGCTCCCATCATCCGTGAGGGCGACGATCTTGCGAAGATCGTGACCGAGAGCGTTTTGAACTGCATCGAGGCGGAGAACATCACCATCGGCCAGAAGGATGTCATCGGCATCACCGAGTCGATACTCGCAAGAGCGCAGGGCAACTACGCATCCGTGAACGACATCGCAGCCGATGTAAAGGCAAAGTACCCCGGCGGCCATGTCGGCGTTATCTTCCCCATCCTCAGTAGAAACAGATTTGCGATCTGCCTGCGTGGTATCGCACTCGGCTGCAAGAAGATAACAATTATGCTCAGCTATCCCTCCGATGAGGTCGGCAATCATCTGTTTGATGTCGACATGCTCGATGAAAAGGGCGTTGACCCCTACGCCGATGTCCTCAGCGAGGAAAAGTACCGTGAGCTGTTCGGCTATGTAAAGCACCCGTTCACCGGCATGGACTATGTCGCATATTACAAGGAGCTCGTCCTCAGCTGCGGCTGCGAGTGCGATATCATTTTCGCAAACAAGCCCACGGCCATCCTTGACTACACCAAGGATGTGCTGTGCTGCGATATCCACACCAGAGCACGCACCAAGCGCCTGCTCAAGAAGCACGGAGCCGAGACCGTCTACGGCCTTGACGACATCCTCACCGCACCCGTAAACGGCAGCGGCTACAACGATTTCTGCGGCCTGCTCGGCTCTAACAAGGCGACTGAGGACACCATCAAGCTGTTCCCCGTCAACTGCCAGGAATTCGTCGAGCGTGTGCAGAAGCTCATGCTTGAGAAAACCGGCAAGACCGTCGAGGTCCTTGTCTACGGCGACGGTGCATTCAAGGATCCTGTGGGCAAGATTTGGGAGCTGGCTGATCCCGTTGTCTCTCCGGGCTACACCGCAGGCCTCACCGGCACTCCCAATGAGCTCAAGCTCAAGTACCTTGCCGACAACGATTTTGCGGATCTCTCCGGCGACGAGCTGAAGGCCGCTATCTCCGAGAAGATCAAGGAGAAGGATGGCGACCTTAAGGGTCAGATGGCATCCGAGGGCACGACCCCGAGACGGCTCACCGACCTCATCGGCTCGCTGTGCGACCTGACCTCCGGCAGCGGCGACAAGGGTACCCCGATCATCTACATTCAGGGCTACTTCGACAACTACACCAAGTAATTTATTTTTTCGACACGGCTGATGCACAAACATCAGCCGTGTTTTTATATTTTTCTGAAAAATTGCAGATAATAGTCACATGAAAAGCGAAGAACTCATCGTCAAAATGTGCGCACCGACGCTGGCGGGGCTCAAGACCGGCAGCATGTTCTCGGCAAGCTACCGATCTGAGGCGAAGGTCAAGGCGGAGCTGCGGAGGTTAAATGATGTCTTTAAGCCCAAGGGACTTGTCATCATGCCGCTGCGGTTCTCGGAGAACACGGTGCTTTTGTATGTCGGGCGGATGCAGGCGCTTGAGCGTGACCTAAATGAGCCGAGAGCGGCCGCAATGCTCAAGCGGCTCGGTTATCCATGCGGGAGCACGGAGCACTGCCTGCTGCATCTGATGCGGCGTATGCGCACTTCACGGGGCTTCCCGCACGAGGTGGGGCTGTTTCTCGGCTACCCGCCGGAGGATGTGCTCGGCTTTGTATGCAACAGGGCGAGAAATTACAAGGCCGTGGGACTGTGGAAAGTCTACGGCGACACGCAAAGGGCGCTGAGCCGATTTGAAGCGTGCAGAAAGTGCACCGAGGAAAGCATAGGCCGCTTTAAAAGCGGCGTGAGCATTGAACAGCTTATCATGTGAAAGGACGGAACAAAAAATGAGCAAGGTCGCAGTCGTATACTGGAGCGAAACGGGTAACACCGAGGCGATGGCGAACGCCGTAAAAAGCGGAGCGCAGGCCGCAGGGGGGCAGGTTGGATTTTTCAAGGCCAACGAGTTTCATGCCGACATGGTCGATAGCTTTGACGCTATCGCATTCGGCTGCCCCGCAATGGGCACAGAGGAGCTGGAGGAAACGGAGTTTGCACCGATGTTCCGCAGCTTGGAGGGCAAGCTTGCGGGCAAAAAAATCGGGCTTTTCGGCTCATACGGCTGGGGCGGCGGTGATTGGATGGGCAAGTGGCTCAATAACTGCCGTGGGCTGAGTGCAAAGCCCGTCTCGGGCGGAGTTGCCTGCTGCGGCGAGCCGGACGGCGATGCGCTGACCGAGTGCGTAAACCTCGGCAGAGCATTGGCGCAATAAACCGAAAATCGACTTCTCCGCTTGACGAGACACTGCGATTGCACTATAATCTTGGTATCAACTCAAAGGAGAAGCGTCATGAGAGAATGCGAAAATTGCCATAACCTTATACCAGAGGGGATGAAGATATGCCCCCATTGCAGCGGGCTTCCGCCCACGCTTTTCCCGCACTTTTTCGTGTATCTTGCGCTGACCTGCGTTGCAATAGGCGCAGCGGTGTACTTCCGCCCGTTCCTTGACGGACCTGCGTCCGGCCAAGTAGTCAACGGTGTTCTGTGGGCAGCGTTTACGATATTCGTGTTTTTTGCGATAATCTTCACCTGTGTGTGCGTCATCGTTGCAAGAGACTATTCGCACCGGCGCTTCAAGGGCAAGCTCACCAAGGCCGAGCGAATCCGCTTTATCAACATGAAGCAGCACATCGAGTCCGGCCGCCACTTCTACGATAAGGGCGAGTACTGCACCGTATGCGGTCATAAGAAAACCGGCAGAGCGCCGACCAAAAAATAATTTAATACAAATAACAAAAGACCACGGCGTAAGCCGTGGCCTTTTGCTTTGAGAAAAGAATAGAGAGGATGTATAAGGAGAAGAGAAATAGCTTGTCAATAGGTCTTAGCCAAACGGATTATGGCTCGAAAGACCGGAATCGTTTACGCCGTTTGAATCGGCGCTGGGCTTGGATTCGTCAAAGACCACACTGAGCGTTTTGTACTCACCGTTGCGGTAGACCGTTATATCGGCGGTCTCACCGGCCTTGAACGAACGGATAGCCGAGTCGAGGTCGTTGAAGTCCTTGACCTCGTTATCACCGAGCTTGGTGATTATATCGCCTGCCGACAGGCCGCATTTTTCTGCGCAGCTGCCTTTTTCAACGCTGAACACATATGCGCCCTCGGGCATCTTGTAGTAGTTTGCGTAAACGGAATTGTATCTGCTGTCGATGTTCGCACCGAGATATGCCTTGCCGGTAACATAGCCGTTGGTGATAAGGTCGTTTGCGATATCGATAGCATCGTTGATGGGGATAGCGAAGCTCAGACCTTCAACACCGGTGGAGCTGTACTTTGCGGTGACGATGCCGATGACCTTGCCCTCGGCATTATACAGAGGACCGCCGGAGTTGCCGGAGTTGACGGCAGCATCAAACTGGAACATGTTGATGGCGCTGGAGCTTTCGCTGGTGGTGATCTTACGGTCAAGCGCACTGACATGGCCGGTGGTCATGGTGAATGCGAGCTCGCCGAGGGGATTGCCGATGGCGTAGACCTCTTCGCCGACCTGAATGCTCTCGCTGTCGCCTATCTCAACAGGGGTGAGACCGCTAGCGTCGATCTTCAAAACGGCAATGTCGTTTGTTTCCTCAACGCCGACGATGGTGGCGTCATAGGTCTTGCCGTCGTAGAACATGACCGAGACCTTGTAGTTGCGCTGATATGCGGCCTCAATGACATGGTAGTTGGTGACGATATATCCGTCTGCGGTAACTACGAAGCCGGAGCCGGAAACTGCACTTGAGCTCGTCTGGCCGAACCAGTTGGTGGTCGTGACCTCGGTCGTGATACCGACCGCCTGCTTGCAGCCGAGCGAGTAGATATCGGTCGAGCTGCCGGTATTTGAGCTGATGGATGAGCCGCTGGTGCCGGCGGAGATGGGCTTGCTCGTCGCCTCGGGGGTTGAGCTGTTATTGTCGAGGACTTTCCACGACACAACGCCGCCGACTGCACCGCCGATGAGCGCACACGCAAGGCAGGCACACGCAAGCTTAACAAAGCGCTTTTTTGATTTCGGAGCGGCCTTCTTGTCCTTCGGCTTTTCTTCCTTGGGCTTCTTCTCCGAGGGAACATAGTACTTTGGAACCTCCGTGTCCTCTCCACAGGGAACGAACTCGGCATCCTCATACAGATTCTGCTCGGGTCTTGCGAAGTGGTACTCGCCGTCATCGGAGACGGACGGTGCCGAAGCGCTGCTCTCGGTTTCCTGAGCGCTCTCGGTCTCAGAGCTTAGATTTTCAGCCTCCGAGATGTTTTTGCTGCTGTTAATTTCATCTTTACGGTCTTCCATGATTGTCTTCGCCTCTCATATTTGAGTGCCTATATAATAACCTGATAATATGACAAAGGCATGAACAAAAAAGGAATTAATTATAAATAGTAATAGCCGCCATATGGGCGACTATTACTATTTTTTTAACTCATAGGTCTATATTGTTAAGATCTATGTTGAGATTTGCCTTGACCCATGCAATGCACTCGGTGCAGTCGGGGTCAATGTTGACGACCAAGCTGTCGTAGGTCTCATCCATGATGCTGCCCTCGGGAACGGTGACAAGCTCAATGTAGACATACGAATCGGGAAGGTCGGTGTTGGCAGTGCCGTTCATTTCGGGGATGCGGGGCTTTTTCGCACCGCTTTCGATATCCTTCATCAGTGCATTATCGTAGAAATCGACAGCCTGCTCGGGGGTGAGCGATATCGAGTTCAGCTCGTCGGAGCCGGAGGGGTACACAAACGATGCACTGTACACATTCTGCACCGTGACGGGTATCTCCGGAGTAAAGATGTCCTTGATGACATTTTTCGAGCTGAGCACCTTGTAATACGCTTTGTAGTTATCATCGATAAGCAGGGTATACCCGCGGCAAATGACACGACCGTCCTTGAGCTTGTATCGGATACTCACATAGCCGGTGTTTTCAAGATCCGTATTGTCAAGACTCTCATACTTGTCTCGGTCGGCGATTATAGCCTTGTTGACATCGAGCATAGCATCGATATCCGAGCGTTCGGTCACATTATAGCCGCCGCTCTCACGGCTGCAAACTATCATTTCAATGTCATCGGCATCGGGAAGCTGCGAGGACAGGTCAAACAGATCCGTCACGCAGACGAAGGCGAAAACTATGCACAGTATAACAGTGATGACAAAGCCCTTCCAGCTGCCTTTAAAGACATGGAAGCTCTTTTTAAGCAGCATTTCTGAAGCAAAATAGCCGATGAACGCTCCGATGATAAGACCGGCGGACAAAACGAGCATCGATGTCGAGAGGCTTGTGAACAGTGAGCTTATGATAACGAAGAACAAAAGACCGAAGCACAGGGCAGCACACGCTGTGACGCAGAATTTGAACACGGGGCGCAGGGACTTGACGGCGATAACATCACCGGCAGACTCCATGCGGCGCTTGCGGTACAGCAAAAGAGCTGCGACCGAGAACACAACGGCTGCAATGATGTAGCCGAGCAGCGCCGACCAATTCGTGAGCGTGACCGCCGTTTTCGTGGCGCTCAGACCAATGCGTGTAAACAGGTAGATAAGCGGCGACATGAACTCCAGAATGCAGTCGGGAAGCTCGTTATAGCCGAACACGAACATACCGTAGAGCATGCGCACGACATATTCCATGCCGAGGAACACGAAATTAAATATAAGGTAGAGGACGGGCAACGCAACGATGTTTGCCGTCAGCATGGCGATAAATGCGGCGATGGAGAAGAAGATGAGAAACTCCATGGAGTTCACGGCGAACAAAATGGCGTTCATCTTGAAAATGCAGGAGCCTTCGATGCCGCTGCTGAGTGTGAACAGCCAGTTGAGTACGGCAATAAACAGGTTAGCGGCAAGCACCGGCAGTGCACCGGCAAGATACGCCGAGCAGAACACCGCCTCACGGCGAACGGGAGTCGAGGCGATCATGCCGCAGCTGCGGGAGTTATATAGGAAACCGAAAACCGCCATTGCCGCAAGGATTCCCATTAAGAAACCGGAGACGACGCTTGCTTCCACGCTCGTTTTCATTGCGGCAGCGACCACTGTGACAGCCGATTCCTTGACGCCCTGAAGCCTTGCCACAAGAGAGGGGAGCGGCAGGCACATGAACCATACGGCAAAATAGGCTGTCCACAGCGGCCAGAAGCGCTTGAGCATACTTTTGAAAATACCGGCGTTAAAGAACGATATCTTTGACTTCATAGTCAGCACCTCCAAGCTCGTAAATGAATATCTCCTCAAGGGTAAGCGGCACGGCATCGATGAAAAGCGGATGTGCGCTTTGCAGCTTCTCCGTCAGCTCTTCCTGCGTGCCGTGCATGATGAGCGACTGCAAACGGCCGGTATTGGACTTATGCAGAATATCAAGCCCCTCGGGCAAGCTCTCGCCGTCGGGCAGGGCAAGCTGGATCTTAACAATGTTCTCCTGAAGCTCGTTTAAGCTGCGCTCTATCATGATCTTGCCCTTGTTCATGATGCCCACGCTGTCGCACACATCCTCAAGCTCGCGCAGATTGTGCGAGGAAACGAGCACCGTTGTGCCGTTTTCGGCAACATCGGCCATGATAATGCTCCATATCTGGCGGCGCATGACGGGGTCAAGGCCGTCGACAGGCTCATCAAGGATGAGTATCTCGGGGCGCAGCGACACGGCGATCCAAAAAGCCGCCTGCTTCTGCATGCCCTTGCTGAGCCTGCGCATCTGGCGCTTCGGGTCAAGGCCGAACACATCGCTAAGCTTTTTAAAGCGTTCTGCGTCAAAATGCGGGTAGATGCTCCTGTAAAAATCCATCATCTCACGGATGGAAGCGTTTGCGTAGTAAAAGATATCGTCGGGGATATAAGCGATGCGGCTTTTGACCTCGGGGTTTTCAAACACGGGCGCGCCGTCTATCATTATCTCGCCTGCGTCCTGACGGTAGATGCCGGTCAGGTGGCGGATGATGGTCGACTTGCCTGCACCGTTGGGCCCCACAAGGCCGTACACAGAGCCTGTCGGCACGGTCATGCTCAGGTCATCAAGAGCACGGAAGCCGTCAAATTCCTTTATGACATTTCTGACTTCGATCATGGGCTTATTCTCCTTTCAGTCGCTCAATAAGCTGAGGCTTATCAACGCCGATGTAGCCGAGCTCGGTAACAAGCTCGTCAAATTTGCCGAGAAGCTCGTTTTTACGGGTCTCGTCCACACCGTCTTTAGCGCAGACGAAGCTTCCCTTGCCGGGCTGCGAGCTGATGTAACCCTCCGCCTCAAGCTCACGGTAGGCACGCTGAATGGTGCTGGGGTTGATAGCGAGGTCGGAGGCCATCTCACGCACCGAGGGCAGCTTGCTGCCTGTCGGCAGCAGACCCGTCACGATAAGACGGCGCAGATTGTCCTTTATCTGCTCGTATATCGGGCGTGGATCTCGGAAGTTCACGCTGATCATGTTCATTACCTCCAAGTGTTATTAACTGTGTGGCTTGTTCTCATACAGTTATCATACACAGCAAACGGCGGTTTGTCAACATATTTGTTTTTCGCCGAAATTCTCGTTGCAAAAATAAATATATAATGATAAAATACAATGTCTAATTATAATCGCTAGGAATGGTTTAAGAATATGTGGCTTTCGGATAAATGGCAGGATTTTGAGCTCCTTGACTGCTCAAAGGGTGAAAAGCTGGAGCGCTGGGGCAGCTATTACCTCGTGCGCCCCGACCCGCAGGCAATATGGGACACGCCCCGTACAGACGAGCGCTGGAATTGCCGTGACGCACGCTATCGTCGCTCTGAGACCGGCGGCGGCTCGTGGGACAAGGGCGGTCTGCCCGCAAGCTGGAAAATAAATTACGGCGAGCTGACATTCAATGTCAAGCCCATGAACTTCAAGCACACGGGACTTTTCCCCGAGCAGGCGTGCAACTGGGACTTCGCAATGGACAAGATACGCAAGGCAGGCAGACCCATAAATGTTCTGAACCTGTTTGCTTATACGGGCGCTGCCAGCGTTGCCTGCGCCAAGGCCGGTGCAAGCGTTTGTCATGTCGACGCTGCCAAGGGCATGGTGTCTTGGGCGAAGGAAAACGCTGTTTCCTCCGGACTTGCCGATGCGCCTATCCGCTGGATAGTCGATGACTGCGCAAAATTCGTTGAGCGTGAGATCCGCCGTGGCAGGAGGTATGACGCTATCATCATGGATCCCCCGTCCTATGGCAGGGGCCCGGGCGGAGAGATATGGAAGCTTGAGCAGAACCTGTGGCCGTTCGTGTCACTGTGCGCAGGCGTTTTGTCCGACGATCCGCTGTTTGTCATCATTAATTCGTATACAACGGGGTTATCGGCATCGGTCCTTTCCTATGTCACCGAGAGTATTTTTACAAAGAAATTCGGCGGTCATTCCGACAGCCGTGAGTTGGGACTTCCCGTGACCGACAGCGGTCTTGTCCTGCCTTGCGGAGCGACCTGCCGCTGGGAGAAATAATAAATGAGTTCAGTTATAAAAATAGAAAACCTGCATTACACCTACCCGGGCGACGATGCCGAGAGCCTCAAGGGTGTGAGCTTGGAGATCGAGCGGGGCAGCTTTGTCGCCGTGCTCGGGCACAACGGCTCGGGCAAGTCGACGCTTGCAAAGCACCTGAATGCCATATTGCTGCCTACCGAGGGCAAGGTGCTGATCGACGGTATCGACACCGCCGATGAGAATAATTTGCTGAAAATTCGCAGCACAGTGGGGATGGTGTTCCAAAACCCCGATAATCAGATAGTCGCAAATGTCGTTGAGGACGATGTGGCCTTTGCACCGGAGAATTTAGGCGTTGAACCGGCGGAAATTCGGGAGCGGGTGGACAATGCACTCAAGGCCGTTGATATGTACGAATTCAGGCTCCATGCGCCGCACCTTTTGTCCGGCGGACAGAAGCAGCGTGTCGCTATAGCGGGTGTTATCGCCATGCAGCCGGAGGTCATTGTTCTCGACGAGCCGACCGCCATGCTCGACCCAAAGGGTCGCCGTGAGGTCATCGACACCGTCACGAAGCTTTGCCGTGAAAAGGGGATAACTATCGTATTGATAACGCATCATATGTCCGAGTGCATAGATGCCGACAGGCTCATCGTCATGTCAAACGGCGATGTTGTCGCCGACGGAACGCCGCAGGATGTGTTCTCGCAGGTCGAGCTCATGCACAGCGAGGGACTTGCCGTTCCGGCGACGACGGAGCTCATGTGGCGGCTCAATAAGGAAGGCTTCAATTTGCCTCTGACGGCGCTCGGCATTGTCGACTGCGCAGAACAAATCGCAAAGGAAATAGGATAACGAACCATGTCTGATATTAAGGTGAGCGCCCTGCGTCATGTTTACAGCGCAGGCACGCCCTTTGAAAAGGTCGCAATAGACGATATAAATATTGAGATACCGCACGGACAGTTCGTGGGACTTATCGGTCACACGGGCTCGGGTAAGTCGACATTTATCCAGCACCTGAATGCTCTGCTCAAGCCGACATCCGGCACGGTCACGGTCGACGGCGAGGATATAAACGCCGATAAAATTACGGCAAAGAATGTCCGCTACAAGGTTGGACTTGTGTTCCAGTACCCGGAGTATCAGCTTTTTGAGGAGACGGTGTATGCCGATATCGCCTTCGGCCCCAAGAATATGGGACTGAGCGAGGCGGAGATAGACGAGCGTGTGCGTGAAGCGGCGCACTTTGTCGGCGTGCCGGACGAGCAGTTTGAAAAGTCGCCGCTCGAGCTTTCCGGCGGCCAGAAGCGCAGGGTCGCCATTGCGGGCGTTATCGCCATGCGCCCGGGCGTTCTCATTCTCGACGAGCCGACGGCGGGACTTGACCCCGCAGGCTGCGAGCAGATACTGCGCAACATCTGCGACTACCGCACGCAGACCGGCTCAACGGTCATCATCGTGAGCCACAGCATGGACGATGTCGCACGCCTTGCCGACCGCCTTGTTGTGTTTAACCACGGCGCTATCCGCTTTGACGGCACGCCCGAGGAGGTGTTCTCGCAGCCCGAGGAGCTGCGGAGCATCGGTCTTGCCGTTCCGGCGGCAACGGAGCTTGCCATGGAGCTTAAAAAGCTCGGCCTAAGGCTTCCGAACTCCATCTACACCAATGAGCAGCTTGAAAAAGCCCTCGTGGCGCTTAAAAGGAGGGGTGAGTGATGCTTAAAGACATAACCTTAGGCCAGTATTTCCCCGGCGACACCGTCGCCCATCGCTTGGACCCAAGAACAAAGCTGCTTCTAGTCATCGTTTACATCGTGGGGCTTTTTAACGCCGTCGGCTGGTGGAGCTATGTATTTGTCGTTGTCATCACGGGGCTGTGCATGGCGGTGTCGAAAATTCGCCCCGCTGCGGCATTCAAGGGTCTGAAGCCCGTTATATTCATCATCATCCTGACGGCGCTTTTAAACATTTTCTACACCAAGGGCACGCCCATAATCGAGGGCTGGATAATCACTTGGGAGGGCATCGCCAAGGCGGTCATGATGTCTGTGAGGATAATCCTCCTCATAGTCGGTACCTTCCTTCTGACCTACACCACGAGCCCCATCGCACTCACCGACGGCCTTGAGATACTGCTCAATCCCTTGAAGAAAATCAAAGTGCCCGTGCACGAGATGAGCATGATGATGAGCATGGCGCTGCGCTTTATCCCGACGCTCATCGAGGAGACTGACAAGATAATGTCCGCTCAAAAGGCAAGGGGTGCTGACTTTGAGACCGGCAATCTCATGCAAAGGGCAAAGGCGCTGCTGCCGATACTCGTGCCGCTGTTTGTCTCGTCCTTCCGCAGGGCAGACGAGCTTGCCGTTGCCATGGAAAGCCGCTGCTACCACGGCGGCAAGGGCAGAACGAGAATGAAAACACTCAGGATGCAGGGCGTCGACTTTTTGGCGCTGTTCCTCGGCGCTGCGTTTCTGGCGGTAATATTCGTATTGAAGAAATTCGGACTGTAAGCTATGAGAAATATCGCCCTGAAAATCAGATATGACGGCAGCAGATACCACGGCTGGCAGGTGCAGAAAACAGAGATCTCCGTGTGCCAAACGGTGCAGGAGGCGCTGAGTAAAATTTGCGGGCATCCGGTCAAGGTCACCGGCTGCGGACGCACGGATGCCGGTGTGCATGCATTAAACTACTGCGCAAACTTCCGCACCGACTGCCGCATACCCATCGACCGCTTTGCGCTGGCGGCAAACTCCCGCCTGCCGGACGACATTGCGGTGCTCGATGCCGTCGAGGTTTCGGACGAGTTCAACGCCATTTCCTCCTGCATAAAAAAGGAGTACATCTATAAAATCTATAACAGCAATATCCGAGATCCATTCTTGGAAAAGCGAGCCTGCTTTTACCCGTCGAGCCTTGATATCGAGCTCATGAAGCGGGCGGCCAAGGCATTTGAGGGCACGCATGATTTTGCGGCCGTGCGCTCGCTCGGCACGGAGACTAAGACCACCGTTCGCACCGTCTATTGGTGCAGGGCGGAAAAGAAGGGCGACCTCATAACGGTATCCATCTGCGCCGACGGATTTTTGTACAACATGTGCCGTGCCATGGTCGGCACGATGGTCTACGCATCCTACGGCAAAATTTTACCCGAGGATATCCCGCACCTGCTTGAGATCGGCGACCGCAGGCTCACGGGGCCTACCATGCCGCCGCAGGGACTGTACCTGAACCGTGTTTGGTATGACGGCCCTGCCGGACAAATGATGATAAAGGACTAACGATGAAGAAACTGACTATTGCCGCCGTACTGGCCCTGAGCCTTGTCTTGACCGGCTGCACGGCCGAAAAGCCGATCGAAAGCTTTTATATCGGGACGGGAGCGCATCAGTGCTACGCCGCCGTCGGCGACAGCCTCATGACGGCCACCACCACGAGCGTCAGAGTATTTGACGCAAAGGGCGAAGCGGTGGTCGATAAGTCCTGCAACTTTAAATATCCCGCCGTGTGCGAAAACGCAGATAATGCGGTCGTGTACGATATCGGCGGAACGAAGCTTGTGTACCTTGACGGCTCTGCGCTCGATGCAAAAAACAATATAATCTCCGCCGACCTCAGCCGAAGCGGCCATTTGGCGCTGTGCACCGAGGAAGCGGGCTATAAAGGCTCCGTCACCGTGTACGCTGCGGATAAGACCGAGGCGTACAAGTGGCTCTCGGCCGATAACTGGGTCGTCAAGGCGGCGGTATCTCCGGACGGGGAGCGGCTTGCGGTGCTCGTCTCGGGCGAAAACGGCAGCGTCGTCAAGCTTTTTAAGCTCGACAGCACCGATGAGCAAGGCTCGTTTGCAGCCGATCAGACGGTTTTTGACGATATCTGCTGGCTGGGTGAAAGAGTGTGCTGTATAGCTTCGGATAGGCTATATCTCTGCTCCGATACCGGCAAGGCCGAGGGCGAATATTCCTTTGACGGCAACTTCTTGGACATGTACGCAGTATGCGGAGACAATATCGTTTTGGAACTGCGGGCCCACAGCTACGGCGGGGCGGGAACGCTCGTCAGCATCGACAGCTCCGCAAACCTTGTCGGCACGGCCGATCCCGGTGCGGAGATAGAGAGCTTCGACTTCGCAAACGGCAAGCTCCTTTGCCTTACGCAGAATAAGCTGCTGTGCTATGACGATAGCTTGAGCCTTGAGCTTGAAGCGGAGCAGACCGGCGCACAGACGGCACTTCTCAGGTCAAGCGATGCCGTGCTCATATCCGGCACGGAGGTCAAATCGACCGATATTAAGTAAGATCATATAAGCATTTACGACCTTAAAAGGGGGTACAATTATGCAAGTTAAAATGTGTTCACGCTGCGGTAAAAATGTGGCCGTCGTGTTTATCACGAAAATGGAGGGCAACGAGACGAAAAACGAAGGACTCTGCCTCAAGTGCGCCCGTGAACTTCATATAAAGCCCGTTGACGAAATGATGGAGAAGATGGGCATTTCCGACGAGGATCTTGACAGCCTGAGCGGCGACATGATGAACGCCCTCAACGGCGTTGAGAGCCTTATGGACATTGACGGCACTTCCGATGACTCGGATGATGACGGCAAGACCGCTACATTCCCGTTTTTAAACCGCCTTTTCGGCGGTCAGAACGGCCAAAACGCCAACAATACAGCCGAGGGCGGTGCGGAAGCACCCAAGGATAAGCCCGAGGGCACCAGACCGGCGAAGAAAAAGTTTTTGGATAACTACTGCATCAACCTCACCGACCGTGCAAGGGCGGGCAAGCTCGATAATATGATCGGCCGTGAGGAGGAGCTTGAGCGGGTAATTCAGATACTCAACCGCCGTCAGAAGAATAATCCCTGCCTTATCGGCGAGCCCGGCGTCGGCAAGACTGCCGTTGCCGAGGGGCTTGCCCAGCGCATAGCAATGGACAAAGTGCCGTATAAGCTGCGCAACAAGGAGGTATACCTGCTTGACCTTACCGCTCTTGTTGCGGGCACGCAGTTCAGAGGTCAGTTTGAAAGCCGCATGAAGGGGCTCATTGAGGAAATTCGCAAGCAGGGCAATGTCATCCTCGTCATCGACGAGGTGCACAACATCGTCGGCGCAGGCGATGCCGAGGGCAGCATGAATGCGGCAAATATCCTCAAGCCCGCCCTGTCAAGAGGCGAGATACAGGTCATCGGTGCGACTACCTTTGCCGAGTACCGCAAGCACATCGAAAAGGACACGGCGCTTGAGCGCCGCTTCCAGCCCGTGACTATAAACGAGCCGTCTATATCCGACAGCATCGAGATATTAAAGGGCATAAAGCACTATTACGAGGACTACCACGGCATCACCATTTCCGACGAGATGTGCGCCGAGGCCGTGAAGCTTTCCGAGCGCTATATAACCGACCGTTTCCTGCCGGATAAGGCTATAGACCTCATTGACGAGGCAAGCTCGGATGTTAACCTCAAGGATAAGAATATAATCCGCCTTGCCGAGGCGAGAAAGGATCTTGACGATCTGCGCTTTGAGCGTGAAGCTCTCATGAGCGCCGACGCTCCCGACGGCGGCGAGCTCACCGACGAGGTGCTCGACAAGCGCTATGAGCGCATAGCGGAGTTGAGAAGCAAGGAGATGCAGCGTGAGCAGGAGATAACCTCGCTAGAGCTTGAGGGCAAGCCCGAGCTTACGATGGATAACCTTGCCCGCATAATCGAGCTTTGGACGAAGATACCGGCATCCTCGATCCGTGAGGATGAGTTTGAGCGTCTTGCCGAGCTTGGCGACAGACTGCGTGCGCACATCGTCGGTCAGGACGAGGCAGTCGATGCCGTTTGCGCCGCAATAAAGCGCAGCCGCATAGGCCTAAAGGCAAAGCGCAAGCCGACGAGCTTTATATTTGTCGGCGGCACCGGTGTCGGTAAGACCGAGCTTGTAAAGCGCCTTGCGGCCGACCTTTTTGACAGTCCCGAGTCGCTTATAAGGCTCGATATGTCCGAGTTTATGGAGAAGTTCTCCGTTTCGAGGATCATCGGCTCGCCCCCGGGCTATGTCGGCTATGACGAGGCAGGCCAGCTCACCGAGAAGATACGCCGCAAGCCGTATTCGGTCGTCCTCTTTGACGAGATAGAAAAGGCGCATCCCGATGTTTTGAACATCCTTTTGCAGATACTCGACGATGGCAGGATAACCGATGCGCAGGGCAGAACGGTCAACTTTGAAAACACCGTCATCATCATGACCACCAATGCCGGCAGCAACACAAAAAGCGGCTCGCTCGGCTTCGGCGGCAGCCTGAACGACATGGGCAGGGAGCGTGCGCTCAAGGCGCTCAACGAGTTCCTGCGCCCCGAGTTTATAAACCGTGTCGATGAGATAGTCTACTTTAACCAGCTCACCGAGGAGAATTTCCGCTCCATCGCCGAGCTCATGCTCACCGAGGTCAAGGACGCTATCGCCGAGCGGGGCATTACGCTCAGCTGGAACGATACGCTTGTTGATTACCTTGTAAAGCACAGCTACTCGGTCACCTACGGCGCACGCAATCTGCGCAGAACGATACAGAAGGATGTCGAGGATGCGATAGCCGAGAAGGTCATCGAGCGCAGGGGCGAAAATGTTGCACGCATCAGGCTCTCGGCTTCCGATGACAAGGTCAAGGTAGAGGTGAGAAAGTCATGATAAGGTTTGAAAGCGATTACCTCGAGGGCGCTCTGCCGCAGATAATGTACCGCCTTATGAGCACGAATTTCGAGCAGACCGCAGGCTACGGCTGCGATCCCTACTGCGAAGCCGCCCGTGAGCTTATTAAAAAGGAGTGCGCCGCTCCCGATGCCGACATTCACTTCCTCGTAGGCGGCACGCAGACCAACATAACCGTCATAGCCGCTGCCCTCCGCCCGCATCAGGGAGTGCTTGCAGCCGAGACTGCGCATATAGAAGCGCACGAGACCGGCGCTATCGAGGCCACCGGCCATAAGGTCATAACCTTGGACAGCACGGACGGCAAGATAAATGCCAAACAGGTCGAGGACTATGTCCTGCGCCACCGTGCCGACGAATCGTTTGAGCACATCGTCCAGCCTGCGATGGTGTATATCTCCCAGCCGACCGAGACCGGCACGGTGTATACGCTCCCCGAGCTTGAGGAGCTGTCGGCAGTCTGCCGCAGGCTTGGGATTTTGCTGTATTGTGACGGCGCAAGGCTTGCCTGCGCACTCGCCTGCGGGGGCACACCGAAATTACCCGACCTTGCACGAGCGTGCGATGTGTTCTACATTGGCGGCACGAAGCACGGAACGCTCTTCGGTGAGGCGGTCGTTATCCAAAACGATGCACTCAAAAAGGACTTCCGCTATATTATCAAGCAGCACGGCGGCATGCTCGCCAAGGGCAGACTGCTCGGCCTTCAGTTTGACGAGCTTTTCTCCGACGGCTCATACTACGAGGTCGGCAGAAACGAGGTGCGCTTGGCGCAGAAGATAGCAGACGCATTCAAGAGAAAAGGTATCGAGCTTTACTACGACTCGCCGACAAATCAAATTTTCCCCGTTTTAAGCGATGAGCAGATAAAAAAGCTTTCGGAAAACTACTCGTTCTCCGTTCAGAGCAAGACCCCCGGCGGCACGGTGACCCGCTTCTGCACGAGCTGGGCGACCACGGATGCAGCTGCGGACAAGCTTATTAAGGACATTGAGGAGCTTTAAATGAAGGACAAAATCGAGATAATCAAGGGTGATATCACAAAGCAGGCGGTCGACGCTATCGTCAATGCCGCAAACTGCTCACTTCTCGGCGGCGGCGGAGTTGACGGCGCTATCCACAGGGCCGCAGGCCCCGAGCTTCTGGCCGAGTGCCGCACGCTCGGCGGCTGCAAAACGGGCGAGGCGAAGATAACCAATGGCTACAAGCTTCCCGCAAAGTTCGTTATCCACACCCCCGGCCCCGTGTGGCACGGCGGCAGCCACGGCGAGGCGGAGCTTCTGCGCTCGTGCTACCGCTCCTGCTTGGAGCTTGCAAGCGAAAACGGCTGCAAGACGGTGGACTTCCCGTCCATCTCCACGGGCGTGTATCATTTTCCGCTTGACAAGGCATCGGATATCGCCATTAAGGCCATTGCCGAGTACCTGTTCGAGCATCCGGAGATCGAGCGTGTGCGCATGGTCTGCTTTGACGAGCGCACCAAGGGCTATTACGAAAGCGCACTGGAGAGCCTTAAATGAAACGACTGTTCAGACTGCAATATAACTCGCCGGTGGTGCTGACCTTTGCGCTCATATCGCTGGGCGCACTGCTTTTAGGCAAGCTCACCGACGGCTGGACGACAAAATACCTGTTCAGCGTGTGGCACTCGTCGCTCACGGATATCCTCACTTACCCGAGATTTATCCTCCATGTGCTCGGGCACTCGGACTACAGCCATTACATAGCCAACATGATGATGATACTCGTCGTCGGCCCGAGCCTTGAAGAAAAGTACGGCAGCAGAAATCTTCTAAGCGCAATAATCATCACGGCGCTCGTGTCGGGACTGGTACATTGGTTCCTGTTCCCGGGAACAATGCTCTTAGGCGCATCGGGCATCGTGTTCATGATGATAGTCATGGCGTCGCTCGCCGGTATGCGTGACGGCTGCATTCCCATCACGCTCATTCTCGTGCTGGTGCTCTACCTCGGCAACGAGATAGTCGACGGCGTCATGCTCAGCGACAACATTTCGCAGCTCACGCATATAATCGGCGGCATCTGCGGTGCGGTATTGGGGCTCAGACGGCGATGAGGAAAAGAGCTTTGATTTCCGCCTGCCTTTTGGGCGTTGACTGCAAGTATGACGGCGGCAATAACCGCCTACCGGACGAGAAACTCACAAGACTCAAGACAGAGTACGAGCTTATCCCCGTATGTCCCGAAGCCTACGGCGGTTTAACGACGCCGAGAACGCCGTCCGAGCGGCTCGACGGCGGTGTTGTCTCGAACACCGGCAGGGATGTCACGGCTGAGTTTCAAAAAGGTGCCGAGGCGGCGCTCCGGCTTGCGCAGCTTTTTGAAGCAGAGACTGCGATATTAAAAGAAAACAGCCCGTCCTGCGGCTGCGGCACTGTCTATGACGGCACATTCAGCGGAACGCTCGTCCCCGGTGACGGCGTGACCGCCGAGCTTTTAAAAGCCCACGGCATCACCGTCATAGGCGAAAGCAAGATATAAAGAGACCCGTTCGGGTCTCTTTTTTCGTTGTGATGCATAGTCTTGTACAAAAAGCAAAGGAGCATAGACTATGGCATACGAGGAAAAGGAAAAACTTAAGCCGGCGTCAAAGCCGCATTCGGTGAGCATGGACGACAGGTGCAGGCTCAATGTCACGGGGGTCGACGATGTAGAGAGCTTTGACGAAGCGACCGTCGTAATGAACACCTCACAGGGAAATTTAATCGTCCGTGGCAGCGGACTGCACATCGGCAAGATAAGTCTTGATGTGGGCGAAATTAAGGTCGAGGGCATGATAACCGACCTCAGCTACGAGGAAAAGGCGCACACCGGCGGCTTTTGGTCGAGACTGTTCGGCTAAATGGAGATCGATGTTTCAAGGCAGCTATTGCAGATCGTCGTGTCGTGGCTCACGGGCTTGGCAGCGGGCTTTGTCTACGACATTTTCCGTGTGCTTCGCCGCAGACTGAAAGCATCGTCGCTGTTTGACGGACTGTTTTGCCTTGCCGTCCTGTTTGCGCTGTTCACACTCGGCATGAGCGCAGGCGGCGGCTCACTGCACATCTTCATGCTGGCATTTTTCTGCCTCGGCTTTGCAAGCCATATGCTGCTTTTGAGCGACCTCGTGCTTGCGGTGCTGAATAAGATTGCACAGGCGATAGCGACACTTTTTGCGCCGATGTTGCTAATTGTGAAAAAAATAAGTGCTGTCGTCAAAAAACTCTTTTCAAAAGCAGGAAATTGGTTTAAACTGAGAGCACAAAAGAAGAGGAAGGGTAAGGAGAAGGCAGTTGAAGAGGACACATTGCATACTGGGTATAGTTCTGACGGTGCTGGTCGCATACGCTACCCTGAGCCTCGCAGGCGTGATGAGCGATCTTAACGAGGCCAAAGCGGCAACGGCGGAGCTTGAGGCCGAGCTTGCGCAGGCACACAGCGAAAACGCAAAGCTCAGGGCCGATATCGACAGCCTCGGCACGGATAAGTCCGCCGAGGAGCTTGCAAGGGAAAAGCTCGGGCTCGTCAAGTCGGACGAGATCGTGTTTATCGACATGAAGTGAAAAGGCGCATTTCCTGCAAAAACGGCACAGCGTGCCCGCATACAGGCCGAAAGCTCGGCAAAGGCAGCCCGGTAAGCGCTTTGGGCTGCTTTTTTGCACCCGAAAGCTGAAATTTTGCACCTTGCATTTTTGCAAAACGCAATTGCTGCCCAAACGGTGCAGCATCGCATTTTGCCCGTTTGTCTGTTGGAGTTTTACGAAAATTTTAAGCATTGTCCGAAAATGTCCCGCCAAAATTGCGGGACGGGCTTGCAAACGGGGCTTAAAAACCGCCAAATTTGCATAATTTCAAGGCTCAAACTTGCAAATGAAATTCTGCATGCCTGCAAAATGCAAGCTGCAATGCATCCGTTAAAACTTAAACTTGCATTTTTAACGCAAAATTTACGCTCAAAGCGACGAAAATGAATAATGCATAAAGCGCACCTTCAAAATGCAAAAATGAAAATGCACGGTTTTGAAAGATGACGAAAATAAACTGCAAAAGCAAAATTCTTGTGCAAGTTCAACAAATGCGCTTGTATAGGTCTAACAAAAAAGAGTTGATTTTTCATAAAAAACAGCTATACTGAAATCACAGACAGGGAAACAAACCCGGACTTGAATTTATGAAAAGGAGATCTATTAAAATGGTAGCAGGACTCGGAATTTTTGTCGCAGCTTACTTTGCAGGCATGGTCTGCATGACCGTAAAGGGCATGGCATAATAGATTTGACTTGTTGATATAGACTTGAAAGGCAGCCAGACCGGCTGCCTTTTTTCTTGCGTTCGGGGATAAGAGCGTGTATACTGGTTGACATGAAAGAATTAACCGTAAAACGAAACGATGCAGGTCAGCGGCTCGACCGCTTTGTGGGCAAGGCGGTGCCGCTTTTGCCGGAGGCTCTGCTGCAAAAATACATAAGGATAAAGCGCATAAAGCTAAACGGCAAGGGCGCAAAGCGAGACACACGCCTAACCGAGGGCGATGTTCTGAGCCTATATATAAACGACGAGTTTTTTGAAAAGCCGAGGGAGGAAAACTCATACCTCAAGGTCGGCACACCGAAGCTGAGCATCGTCTATGAGGATGAGAATATTCTGCTTGCCGACAAAAAACCCGGCGTATTGTGCCACAGCGCAGGTCAGTGGGACTATAACACCCTCATCGCCAACATTCAGGCGTACATGGCGCAGAAGGGCGAGTGGCGGCCTAAGGAGGAAAACTCCTTTGCGCCAGCTTTGTGCAACCGCATCGACCGCAACACGGGCGGCATCGTCATCGCCGCCAAAAACGCCGAGGCGCTTAGAATATTAAACGACAAGATAAAGGACCGTGAGATAGAAAAGCTCTACCTGTGCGCCGTGCAGGGCAGACCCAAGCCTGCGCAGGGGAGGCTGGAAAATTATCTTTTCAAGGACGCCCAGAAAAATCAGGTCTATGTCAAAAACCGTCCCGAACCCGGGGCAAAGACCGCCGTCACCGAGTACCGCACGATTGCCGCAAAGGGTGCGCTGTCGCTGGTCGAGTGCAGGCTCCTCACCGGCCGCACGCATCAGATAAGAGCACAGATGGCGCATTTCGGCTGCCCGCTTTTGGGTGACGGAAAATACGGCAGTGAGCGCTTTAACAAGGGCTACGGCGAAAAGGGTCAGGCGCTTTATTCGTACAAGCTGCGCTTTGAGTTCCCCACGGACGCAGGCTGTTTGGAGTATCTCAGAGGCCGTGAATTTTGCGTTCGTTCCGTCGAATTTGCCGAAAAATACTTCGGTATATCCGAGCTTGGGTCACTATAAGTAGAAATGCGGCGGAATTCAGGAATTTTTGTTGACTTTCCAAGGGTTTGTATGTATATTGTTATCGTCTGCAAAGGACGCTCCGGAAGCAGTTTCGGAGCGTCCTTTTGCATTAAAAATTTTTTAGAAATGGGGGAGGATAAATGTCCAAAGAACTCATTCGCCTTGTGAATTGTCAAATGGCGTTTGACGACGAGATCGTTTTAGACGATATTAACCTGTATTTCAATGATAAGGAATTCCTCACGCTTCTAGGCCCCTCCGGCTGCGGCAAGACCACCACGCTCAGGATCATCGGCGGTTTTATAAAGCCCACAGGCGGCGATGTGCTTTTTGACGGCGAGAGGATCAATGATGTCCCGCCTCACAAGAGAAAGGTCAACACCGTTTTCCAGAAGTATGCGCTTTTCCCGCACCTTGATGTGTACGAGAATGTCGCCTTCGGGCTGCGCCTTGCAAAGCTGCCCGAGCAGGAGATAGACGAGCGTGTTACGGAAATGCTGGAGATAGTCAGCCTTAAAGGCTTTGAAAACCGTAAGGTATCACAGCTTTCCGGCGGCCAGCAGCAGCGTGTTGCCATTGCCAGAGCTCTTGTCAACAGACCCAAGGTGCTGCTGCTTGACGAGCCTCTAGGCGCACTTGACCTCAGACTGCGCAAGGATATGCAGAACGAGCTCAAGCGCATTCAGCAGGCGATGGGCATTACTTTTATATATGTCACTCATGACCAGGAGGAGGCACTTTCCATGTCCGACACCGTTGTCGTCATGGACAAGGGCCGCATCCAGCAGATAGGTACTCCCGAGGATATCTATAACGAGCCGAAAAACGCCTTCGTTGCGGACTTCATCGGCGAGAGCAATATTCTCGACGGCGTTATGCTCGAGGACAGACTGGTCAAGTTCTTCGGTCGTAAATTCAAGTGTGTCGACGCAGGCTTTGAGAAAAACGAGCCAGTCGATGTCGTTATCCGCCCCGAGGATATCGATATCGTTCCGCCCGACGACGGTCACCTTTGCGGCACGGTAACGAGCGTCACCTTCAAGGGCGTTCATTACGACACGATAGTCGATTTCAAGGGCTTTAAGTGGCTTATCCAGACTACCGATTTTTATGAGGTCGGCTCGTATATCGGCATCCGCCTTGAGCCGGAGGATATCCACATCATGCATAAGAGCGAGTATTCCGGCATGTTCGGCGACTACAGCTCCTACTCCGCCGAGTACGATGAAATGGACGACCCCGAGGTCTACCTTGAGGGCGGCGAGGAAGCGGAGGAGTCTGCGGAGGGCGGCGAAGATGAAGAGTAGAGCGCTTGCCGCACCGTACCTTGTATGGATGGCGCTTTTTACGATAGTGCCGCTTGCCATCGTTGCATATTTTGCATTCACCGATTCGCAGACGGGTGAGTTTACGATGAAGAACATTGCAAACCTCGGAAACTATATGCCGATTCTCATAAAGAGCATCTGGCTTGCGCTCATCTCTTCGCTCATCTGCCTCGTCATCGGCTACCCCGTTGCGTATTACATCGCCGGCTGCAAGGAGACGACACAGAGGTTTCTTTACATGCTCGTCATGCTGCCCATGTGCATAAGCTTTCTGCTGCGCACGCTGGCGTGGGTCGCCCTGACCGAGGACACGGGCATTATAAACAACATCATCACCGCCCTCGGCATGGAGCCGCTGCCGCTTATACGCAATAACGGCGCAGTCGTGCTCGGCATGGTGTATAACTACCTGCCGTACATGATAATGCCGCTGTACACCGTCATCATGAAGATCGACAGGCGCCTTATCGAGGCTGCGGAGGATCTCGGCTGCAACGGCGCAAATGTGTTCAAAAGGGTCATCCTGCCGCTGAGCGTTCCGGGCATCATCTCTGGCTTTACCATGGTGTTCGTGCCTGCGGTCTCGACCTTTTATATCTCCCAGAAGCTCGGCTCGTCGGGCACAACGCTCATCGGCGATGTCATCGAGAGCCAGTTCAAAACGGCGTATAACCCCAATCTCGGTGCGGCGCTCAGCCTTGTGCTGATGGTCATGATATTTGTCTGCATCGGAGTTATGAACCGCTTCAGCGACGATGAGGAGGTCATAACGGTATGAAAAAATTCAACAAGATATTCACCGTCATCGTCATGCTGTTTCTCTATCTGCCGATGATAGTGCTGGGTGTGGCTTCGTTTAACAGCGGCATGGATATAGCGGTGTTCAAGGACTTTACCTTTGATAACTACGGTGAATTATTTAAGGACAGCGTGCTGCTGCCGCTTCTGCTTAATTCCGTCATCGTCGCCGTTATCTCCTCGCTTATTGCGACCGTTATCGGCTCTGCCGCCGCTATCGGCATCCACTCAATGGGGCCGAGGCTCCGCAGCTTCACCATGGGCGTGACGAATATCCCGCTTACAAACCCCGAGATAGTCACCGGCGTTTCGCTGGCGCTGCTGTTTGCCTTTGTCGGCACGATGATGAAGATAAACAACATCCTCGGCTTTGCAACGCTTTTAATTGCGCACATCACCTTCAACCTGCCGTATGTCATTCTCTCGGTCATGCCCAAGCTTCAGCAGATGGATCCCCACCTGCGTGAGGCTGCAATGGATCTCGGCTGCACGCCGTGGCAGGCGTTTTACAAGGTCGTTATCCACGAGATAACCCCGGGCATCGTCTCGGGCGCACTCATGGCGTTCACCATGAGCCTTGACGACTTTGTCATCAGCTATTTTGTCTACGGTCCCCGCTTCGTGACCCTGCCCGTGGAGATATATAACTACACCAAAAAGCCGCTCCAGCCGAAGATATACGCACTGTTTACACTGCTGTTTGCGGCGATACTGCTCGTGATGGTCGTTATGAACCTCCTGCAGGAGCGTGACGCAAAGCGCAGCCGTGAAAACCGCCGCGCCTTCCGCAGAAAGCAGGTGAGCGCATGAAAAAGCTGCTTTCACTCATCCTGTGCCTTGTACTCGTGCTGACCGCCGTTCCCGTGACGGCGAGCGCAGAGCAGGTGACGATAAATGTGTACAACTGGGGTCAGTATATCTCCGACGGTACCGACGGCTATATAGATGTGAATAAGGCTTTCACCGAGGCCACCGGCATCAAAGTCAACTACATGACCTTTGACTCGAACGAAACGATGTACACCAAGCTCAAGACCGGCGGCAGTACATACGATGTTATCATTCCGTCGGACTACATGATAGCCCGCCTTATCTCCGAGGACATGCTTTTAGAGCTTGATTACTCGAATATCCCGAACTATGCCGGCGTGGACGAGGCGTACAAGAACACCGCCTTTGACCCGGATAACAAGTACACCGTGCCGTACACATGGGGCACCGTGGGGCTTATCTACAACAAGAAGTATGTTGACAAAGCCGACCTCGGCTCGTGGGATCTGCTGTGGAACAGCAAGTATTCCGGCAAGATACTCATGTTCGATAATCCCCGTGACGCATTTGCAATTTCCGAGCTGCTGCTTGGTATCGATATAAACACCGAAAACGAGGACGAGCTGCGCAGTGCGGCCTATAAGCTCATCGAGCAGAAGCCCCTTGTGCAGAGCTATGTCATGGATCAGATCTATGACAAGATGGAGCGTGAGGAGGCGTGGATTGCACCGTATTACGCAGGCGACTATCTGCAAATGGTGCAGGAGAACGAAGACCTCGGCTTTTACTTCCCCAAGGAGGGCTTCAACCTCTTTATCGATGCAATGTGCATACCGAAAAGCTGCCAGAACAAGGCCGCTGCCGAGGCGTATATAAACTTCCTGTGCGGCGCTCAGGTAGCGGGCGAGAACCTTGATTACCTCGGCTACTCGACACCCATTTCCGCTGCAAAGGAGTACATGGACCCAGACATGGTCGCAAGCGATATTGCCTACCCGAGCGAGGAGACGCTTGCAATGGGCTCGGCGTTTTCCTACCTCGGCGAGCAGACCAATCAGCTCATGGATTCGCTTTGGCTCGAGGTCAAGACGCAGGGCAGCGTCGACAGCTATGCGATAGTCAGCATGGCAGTCCTCGCCGTCGGCCTTGCGGCGTACTTCACAATTCACGCTGTGCGCAAGAAAAAGCGCATCGCCAACCGCTGCAAAAGGTGGAAAACTCAAGAATGACGAAAAAATCGACCGAATTATTCGGTCGATTTTTTACTGCATTTGCTTTATCATCTCACGCCTAAGACGCACGATTATGCGCTTTTCAAGGCGGCTTATGTAGCTTTGGGATATGCCCATGAGGTCGGCGACCTCCTTTTGCGTGAGCTCATTTCTGCCGCCGAGCCCGAAGCGCAGAACGATGATGTTTCGCTCCCGCTCGTTAAGCGTCTGTATCGCAGCCGAGAGCATCTGCTTGTCGGCGTCGTCCTCAAGTGGGCGGTACACCTCGTCGTCATCCGTGCCGAGAACATCGGATAATAAAAGCTCATTGCCGTCCCAGTCGGTGTTTAAGGGCTCGTCGAAGCTCACCTCCGTGCGCTGATTGCTCACCTTGCGCAGATACATGAGTATCTCGTTTTCAATGCAGCGTGATGCGTAGGTCGCAAGCTTAATGTTCTTGGCGGATTTGAAAGTGTTTATCGCCTTGATAAGCCCTATCGTGCCGATGGATATGAGATCCTCAAGGTTCAGCCCAGTGTTTTCAAAGCGTCGGGCGATGTAGACCACAAGGCGCAGATTGTGCTCGGTGAGCGTCTGCTTAGCCTTCTCATCGCCGGCCTCCATGGCGAGTATCGCCCGCTCCTCCTCATCCCGCTCGAGCGGCGGTGGGAGAATGTCGCTTCCACCGATGTAGAAAAGCTCCGACGGAGCGGGGGCAAAATGCTTTTCAAGCCAGTCTCTAATAAGTTTCAGAATGTTCATGACTTCTCCTTTCAGATTATGCAGTCAAAGCCGTCACCGCTGACTGAGGTGGACGATATCGCAACTAAAATATCCTCACGCACCTTGTCGTCAACTGTCAAACTGTCGGGCCTGAACGCAGGCAGCAGACCGCTTTGCGTGCCGACGGCGGAGTAGGGGATGAGCCGCATTTTTCCGGCGTAGAGCGTGATAAGCTCCGTAGGGGACAAATTTTCGCTTCCCTCGCCGAGGAGCGGCACAAGCTGCGCAGCTCCCGCAATGAGCACCTCACTCCCGGTCATCGGGTCATACAAACAGTTGCCGCTGTCATATAATGCCCGCAGCGTGACGCTTTGGCCGCAAAAGCCGATGACCACGGCGTGTACCGTCTTTCCCGTGCTTTTTGCCGTCCTGCGGAACACAAGGCTCAGGGCGGCGTAAATTATCCCGAAGCTTAGTACCAAAACGGGCATGGACACGGGAAGATACACGGCATTGCCCACACCGCTGCTTTGCACCGACAGCGCCCACAGCGTGCCGCCGAATACGGCAGACACGGCGAAAAAAACCGCCGCACAGCGCCAGAACTTAGGCTCTTTTGCGAATGCGATGAGCGCCATTAAAACGCCTGACGCAAGCTTTATGGGCAGCAGCGTCAAAAACGCAAATGAGGGGAAAACGGATGCAACGGCGTACGCAGCCCCGCACAGCGCCGCCACGGCGTACCGCAGCCTGCGCAGCAAAACTCCGCATACTCTTGCCGAACCGAGCAGGATAAGATAGTCACATATGAAGTTCAAAATAAACAGCCGGTCTATGTATATCGTCTCCATGCGAAAATTATATACTTTCAAAGCCGCACAATTTGTCATTTGATAATTGTCAAATAAGCTTGGCTGTGGTAAAATACTTTAGATTGAAATGCTGTAGAATAAAAGGAAACAAGTTATGTGGTTTTGGTTTGCTGTAATAGCACTGCTTTGCTGGAGCGGCTCTGATCTGTTTTCAAAGATCGGCTGCCAGGATGCCGACGATAAGTACAGCCATCTGAAGATGGTCATGGCGGTCGGCATAGTTATGGGACTTCACGCAGCCTATGAGATTTTCGTCGGCGGCGTTGAGATAAGCTGGAGCGTCATCATTACATACCTGCCGGTTTCGGCGCTGTATATAGTCTCGATGGCGGTCGGATATGTGGGGCTGAGGTATATCGAGCTTTCTATATCCTCACCTATATGCAACTCCTCCGGTGCGATAGTTGCGATACTCATTTTTGCGACAAAGGGCTTCGGCGAGCTTCCGCCGATAGCGCTTGTTGCGGTGGCGCTCGTATGCATCGGCGTTGTGTGTCTCGGCATCACCGAGGCAAACGAGGATGAAGAGCTGCGCAAGGCTCGTCAGGATGCAAGCAATCATCATTACGCAAAAAGCTGGATTGCCATTGCGCTGCCGGTCATCTACTGCCTGCTCGATGCGCTGGGCACATTCGCAGACTCAAAGGTTCTCGAGGTTCTCAACGAGGACTCCGCCAATGTTGCGTATGAGCTTACCTTCCTTGCTGTCGGCATCGTGTGCGCAATTTATGTTCTCGGCGTTAAAAAGCAGCGGCTCATACCCAAAAGGGAAGTGCCAAAGTACACCGGCGCCCTGTTTGAGACCGCAGGCCAGTTTGCATATATCTACGCTCTGGCTGATTCTGCGCACGCAGCGCTCGCCGCTCCCATTATCTCGTCCTACTGCGTTGCCTCCGTCATCTGGAGCCGCATCTTCCTCAAGGAAAAGCTGTCAGCCAAGCATTATGCGTCTGTTTTCATAGTCATAGTGGGTATAGTTATCATAGGAATACTTGATATTTAAAAGGAGAGCGCAATGGAGAAACCTGTTTATAAGCGAGTGCTGATAAAGATCAGCGGCGAGGCACTTGCCGGCGAGAAAAAGACCGGCTTTGACTTTGATTTTATTGCAAATGTCTGTAAGACGGTGAAAAGCTGCGTCGATATGGGCGTTGAGGTCGGCATAGTTGTCGGCGGCGGCAACTTCTGGCGCGGCGTCAAGGACGGCGCAGGTCATGTCGAGCGTGTCAGCGCAGACCGAATGGGCATGCTCGCAACGGCTATGAACTGCCTTGCGGTCGCCGATGTGTTCAAGCAGATAGGCGCAAAGGCCACTATCCAGACTGCCGTTGATATTCAGGGCGTAGGCGAGCGCTACAGCACCACGGAGGCTATAAAGCACCTTGAAAACGGCGAGGTCGTCATGTTCGGCTGCGGCACGGGCAGCCCGTTTTTCTCGACCGATACGGCCGCCGTCCTGCGTGCGGCGGAGATAGGCGCAGACGCAATACTCCTTGCAAAGAACATTGACGGCGTTTACAGCGCAGACCCGAGAGTGGACGCAAGTGCCGTCAAATACGACAGCATAAGCTATGACGAAGTGCTCTCCCAGCACCTTGCAGTCATGGATACCACCGCAACCAGTCTTGCGATGGATAATGACATTCCCGTTATCGTCTTTGCACTGGCTCAGCCGGAAAACATAGTCCGTGTGCTGTGCGGCGAAAAGCTCGGCACACTGGTCACAAAATAAGATAAAACATATAGGAGGTAGCAACATGTCCGATTATATTGAATTTGAAAGCAAGATGAAGAAAACCGCCGAGGTGCTCAAGACCCAGCTTGCATCCGTTCGTGCAGGCCGTGCAAATGCAGCGGTCCTCGATCAGATCACCGTCGATTATTACGGAGTGCCCACCCCCATCCAGCAGGTAGCATCCGTTTCAGTTCCCGACCCCCGCTCTCTGCTGATCCAGCCTTGGGACGCATCCGTCCTCAAGGGCATCGAGAAGGCAATTCTCGCCTCCGAGCTCGGAATCAATCCGCAGAACGACGGCAGAGCAATCCGTCTCGTGTTCCCGCAGCTGACCGAGGAGCGCCGCAAGGAGCTTGCAAAGCAGGTCAAGAAGTACGGCGAGGAAGCCAAGGTCGCAGTGCGCAACATTCGCCGTGACGCTATCGATAAATTCAAAAAGCAGCAGAAGGCGTCCGAGATAACCGAGGACGATTACAAGACCGTCGAGAAGGACATTCAGAAGCTCACCGACGACTATATCAAGGAAGTCGAGAGCATTGCCGAGAAGAAGGAAAAGGAACTTTTCGAGATCTGATATGGCAAACGATAAGACTAACAATGCGGCGGGGGAGCAGGCAAAATGCCTTCCCCGCCATATTGCCATCATATTGGATGGCAACGGCCGCTGGGCCAAAAAGCGTGGCATGCCCCGCAGCGCAGGGCATCTTGCCGGTGCGGAAAATTTCAGAAAGATAGCGACCTACTGTCAGCAGATAGGCATAGAATATCTGACGGTGTATGCATTCTCGACGGAAAATTGGAAGCGTCCCGAGGACGAGGTCGGCGGCATAATGAAGCTTTTGGACAAGTACCTGCACGAGGCTATCCGTGACATGGAGAAAAAGCACATCCGCATGAAGGTATTCGGCGACACATCGAGGCTGTCGCCCGAGCTTCAGGCGCTCGTTGCAAAGACCGACGAGATAACGCAACATGTCAAGGGCTTCCAGGCAAATATCTGCCTTAACTACGGCGGCAGAGCCGAGATAGTGCGGGCGGCGGAGCTTTACGCCAAGGATGTTGCCGAGGGCAAGGCTGAGGGCAAGCTCACCGAGGAGAAGCTGTCAAAATATATGTACTCGGCGGATATCCCCGATCCGGAGCTCATCATCAGACCCGGCGGAGAGTACAGGCTGTCTAACTTCCTTTTGTGGCAGTGCGCATACTCGGAGTTTTATTATACCGACACCCTGTGGCCGGATTTTACGCCCGAGGAGCTTGACAAGGCCATTGCGGCGTTTAACAGCCGTGACCGCCGTTTCGGAGGGGTAAAGACATGACAAAGGCAGTTTCAATTTTGGGCAGCACCGGCTCTATCGGCCGCCAGAGCATTGCGGCGGCGGAGCATCTCGGCCTGCCCGTTGCGGCGCTGACCGCAAACAGAAAAACGGATATGCTCGAGCAGCAGGCTCGCCGATTAAAACCCGAATTTGTCGCAGTTTACGACGAAAAGGCGGCGGCGCAGCTTAAACTTTCGCTCGCCGACACCGATATCAGGGTCGGAAGCGGAATGACGGGGCTTATCGAGGCGGCAACGATAGACGCCGCTGACTGCGTTGTGACCGCAGTGTCCGGCTCTGTCGGCTTAAAGCCCACGCTGTCGGCTATCGATGCCAAAAAGCGCATAGCTCTTGCAAACAAGGAAACACTCGTGTGCGCAGGCGAGATAGTCATGCCTAAAGCTTCCGAGACAGGGGCGGAGATAGTGCCTGTTGACTCCGAGCACTCGGCAATTTTCCAGTGCCTTATGGGCAGAAAAAAGGGAGAGCTCAAGAAAATTTTGCTCACAGGCTCCGGCGGACCGTTCAGAGGCAAAAGCCGCTTAGAGCTCGAGAATGTTACGCCCGAGCAGGCGGTAAAGCACCCCAACTGGAGCATGGGTGCAAAGATTTCGGTCGATTCTGCGACGATGATGAACAAGGGGCTTGAGTTTATCGAGGCCATGCATCTTTTCGGCGTAACGCCGGACGATATCCAAGTGGTTGTCCACCCGCAGAGCATCATCCACTCCATGGTCGAGCTCGTTGACGGCACGGTCATTGCCCAGCTCGGCGTGCCGGATATGGGACTTCCGATACAGCTTGCGATGACCTATCCCGAACGGGTCGATTCGCCGTTTGAGCGCCTTGACTTTGCGACCATGCGGGATCTTACCTTTGAAGCACCGGACTTTGAGAAAACGCCCTGCTTGAAGCTTGCGATGGATTGCGCAAGGGAAGGCGGCACGGCACCGTGCATCATGAGTGCGGCAAACGAGGTCGCAGTCTCGATGTTTTTAAACCGTAAGCTCGGCTACAATCAAATTTACGATTGTGCTTTGGCGGCGGTCGAGAGCATAGACATAGTAAAAGACCCCGATCTTGAGACTATACTGGAGGCCGATAAGGCCGCCAGAGTATTTGTTACGGAGCATTTTTCCTGATGTATATTATTATCGCAATAATCATATTCGGCATACTTATCGCCATCCACGAGTTCGGCCACTTCACGGCGGCAAAGCTGTGCGGGGTCAAGGTCGAGGAGTTTGCGATAGGCATGGGCCCTGCGCTGTTTAAGAAGCAAAAGGGCGAAACGGTGTACGCCCTGCGCATCCTGCCGATAGGCGGCTTTTGCGCCATGGCGGGCGAGGATGAGGAATCCGACGACCCAAGAGCCTTCACAAATCAGGGCTTTTGGAAAAAGCTCGTCATCCTGTGCGCAGGCTCGTTCATGAATTTAGTTCTCGGAATCGTGCTCATCCTCATCATGTACGCCGGTGCGCAGGCGTTCGTCACACCGACCATTGACCACTTCATGGACGGCTGCCCCTACGAGGGCACCGAGGCCATGCAGGCGGGCGACACCTTTTACAGCATCGACGGTCAGCGCATCTATCTTGTGAGCGATGTGTCGAGCTTCCTCATGCGCGGCGACGGAGTGTATGATATCGTCATGCTGCGTGACGGTGAGAAGGTCGAGCTCAAGGACTTCGCCCTCACGACCAAGACCTACGCCGAGTATGCAAACGATGGACCGAAATACGGCTTCGTTTTCGGCTACACCGAGGCCACCTTCGGCACGAAGCTTGAGTACACATGGAACACGACGCTTGAGTTTTCACGCCTTGTCTGGCTAGGACTCGGTGACCTTATAAACGGCAAAGTCGGGCTCAAGGATATGTCCGGACCTGTCGGTATTGTCGACATGATGAACGAGGTCGGGCAGCAGGCGGAAAGTACCAAGGCCGCCGCCGATAATCTTCTGTACATTTCCGCATTCATTGCGGTGAACCTTGCTATCATGAATATGCTGCCCATTCCGGCACTTGACGGCGGCAGGGTGTTTCTCATGATAGTCACGGTCATCATCGAAGCCGTCAGCCGCAAAAAGCTCGACCCCAAGTACGAGGGCTATATCCACCTCGGCGGCATGGTGCTGCTGTTAGGGCTGATGGCGCTTGTCATGTACAATGATATTACAAAGCTTATAACGGGGTAAGACATGGATAAAAGAAACGAAACGAAAAGGATCATTGTCGGCGGTGTGCCGGTCGGCGGAGATGCCGAGGTCACGGTGCAGTCGATGTGCAACACGAAAACGCACGATGTCGAAGCCACCGTTGCGCAGATAAAGCAGTTTAAGGCAGCCGGCTGCGACATTGTCCGCATCGCCATACCCGATATGGCGGCGGCTGAGGCGGTGTCGGCTATCAAAGAACAGGTCGATATCCCCCTTGTCGCCGATATCCACTTTGACTACCGTCTTGCGCTCGAAGCGGCGGCTCGTGGCATCGATAAGATAAGGATAAACCCCGGCAACATCGGCGGCGACGAGAATGTCAAGGCCGTTGCCGAGGCGTGCAGAAAGCGCAATATCCCCATCCGCATCGGCGTGAACGCAGGAAGTCTTGAAAAGCGGCTTTTGGCAAAGTACGGCCACCCCACGCCGGAGGCCATGGTCGAAAGCGCAAGGGGACACATTGAGCTACTAAACAGATTCGATTTTGATGATATCTGCCTTTCGATGAAGGCCTCCCGTGTGCCGCTCACGGTGGCGGCATACCGCCTTGCGTCGGAGGAATTTAACTACCCCCTGCATCTCGGCGTGACCGAGACCGGCACGGCGTGGAACGGAACTATCCAGTCCGCCGTCGGCATCGGAACGCTTCTGTGCGAGGGCATAGGCAACACCGTAAGAGTGTCACTCACGGCAGATCCCGTTGAGGAGGTCAAGACCGGCATTGCGATACTCAAGGCCGCCGGCCTGCGGCAGGGCATACGGCTCGTTTCCTGCCCCACCTGCGGCAGAACGCAGATAGACCTCATCGGCCTTGCCCACGAGGTGGAAAAGCGCATCGAGGGCATCGACCGCAACATCACCGTCGCCGTCATGGGCTGCGTCGTCAACGGCCCGGGCGAGGCGAGAGAGGCCGATTACGGCATCGCAGGCGGCAAGGACTGCGGCCTGCTCATGCGGCACGGCGAGGTTTTGGGGACATACCCCTACGATGCGCTGTGTGACGCACTTATTGATCTGATAAAGAAAGACACCGAGGTTTAAGCGTGAGCGAACACACATCATTACTTGAAATTTTCCCGGGGCTTGCGGGGCTGAAAGCAAGCTGCGGCGGACTTGATAAGGCGTATGTGACCGATGTTGCGGTCAGCACCGCCGAGAGCAAAATGAGCATCGCCGCCCACTTTACCCGCCTGCCGGCGCCGGCCGAGATAGACGCACTGTGCGGCAGGATAAGAGCCGATTACGGCCTTGGCCTTGTCGAACTCAAGCCCGATTATCCCAAGCCTAAAACCGAATATGTCCCGCCGAAGAAATTAAGCACCTCCGGCGGCAAGGAGCCTGCGGCTGCAAAGCCGACAGGCGATATCCTCATGGGCAGGAGCATCAAGAAAGCACCCGTGCCGATGTCGGAGCTTACGCTCGATTCGGGCAATGTCGTCATTGAGGGTGATGTTTTCGATGTCACAAGCCGCAAGCTGCAAAAGCGTGACGGTGCGGTGCTGTGCTTTGATATGACTGACCTTACGGGCTCTATCCGTGTTTCACGCTATCTGCGTTCGGAGGACGACCAGTCGATCATAAACAAGATAAATGTCGGCGACCACATCATCGTATCCGGTGTTGTAAATTACAGCCGCTATGACGAGGACATGGTCATCGAGCCAAGGCATATCATGAAAGGCAAAAAGCATGTTCGCCCCGACAATGCCGAGGAAAAACGAGTGGAGCTTCATGTACATACGAGGTTTTCCGCCCTTGATGCGCTCACAGAGCCTGCCGAGATAGTCAAGCGTGCCGCCTACTGGGGGCATCCGGCTATCGCCGTCACCGACCACGGTGTCTGCCAGGCGTTTCCCGACATGTGGAAGGCAGGGAAGAAACACGGCGTCAAGATAATTTACGGCGTTGAGTGCTACTTCGTCAACGATGTTGACGGCTCGCTCGCCGTGCACGGTGAAAGCGACCTGCCTATCGATACCGAGATGGTCGCCTTTGATATCGAGACCACCGGCCTGAACGCAGGCTCGGACAGAATGACCGAGATAGGCGCCGTCATATTTGCCGGCGGCGAGATAAAGGAAAGCTTCAACACCTTCGTCGATCCCGAGATGCACATCCCTGCCGAGATAACGCAGCTTACCGGCATCACCGACAACGATGTAAAGGGCGCACCGAGCGAGGCCGAGGCCATGCGTGCCTTCCTTAAATTTGCGGGCGACCGCCCCATAGTAGCGCACAACGCCGATTTTGATACCGGCTTCATGGCATCGGCGGCTGCTCGCAGCGGCCTTGAATTTGAGCCTGTGTATCTTGACACGCTTGCACTCTCGCACGCACTTTTGCCAGACCTAAAGCGCCATAAGCTCGACATGGTGTCAAACAGGCTGAGTCTGCCGGATTTCAATCATCACAGAGCATCGGACGATGCACTCGTCGTTGCCCGCATAATGGGGCGATTTCTGCCAATGCTCGCCGAGCAGGGCGCAAAAACGGTGAACGATATACAGGCGGTCTACCGCAAGATAAAGCCCGCCGATCACAGCAAATCACGCCACATGATACTGCTAGTCAAAAACAAGGTCGGCCTTAAAAATCTGTACGAGCTTGTTTCACAGTCGTATCTCAAGTATTACCACAAGACCCCGACCGTGCCGAAAAGCCTACTTGTTCAGCACAGAGAGGGAATCTTGGTCGGCTCTGCCTGCGGAATGGGCGAGCTGTACGGTGCTGTCATGCACGGCGCATCCGATGCCGAGCTGCGGCGCATAGCCTCGTTCTACGATTACCTTGAAATCCAGCCGATAGGCAACAACCACTTCCTTGTCGACAACGGCGTTGTCAGGGACGAGACGGTGCTTGAGGATTACAATCGCCGCATCATAAAGATCGGCCGTGAGCTTGATAAGCCCGTCATCGCCGCAAGCGATGTGCATTTTCTCGACAAGGAGGACGAGCAGTACCGCAAGATATTGCAGGCTGCAAAGAAGTTCTCCGATGCCGACCGCGGCTGCCCGATATTCTTCCGCACGACCGATGAAATGCTGGCCGAATTTGCATATCTCGGCGATGAGCTTGCAAAAGAGGTCGTCATCACGAACCCCAACGCCATCGCCGCTCAGGTCGACGATATTGAGCTGCTGCCCAAGGATCTGTTCCCGCCGAAGATAGAAAATTCGGCCGAGGATCTAAAGCGCCTTGTCTATGACAAAATGCACGCTATCTACGGCGATAACCCGCCGGAGCTCGTGCAGGAGCGTGTCGACACCGAACTCAACACCATACTCGACCACAGCTACGATGTTATCTACATGAGCGCTCAGAAGCTCGTGCAGAACTCGCTCGAGCACGGCTACCTTGTCGGCAGCCGAGGCAGCGTCGGCTCGTCTATCGTTGCCTATATGTCCGGCATCACCGAGGTCAACTCCCTGCCGCCGCACTATGTCTGCCCCAAATGCAGGCACTCGGAATTCATAACCGACGGTTCGTTTGGCTGCGGAGCGGACATGCCGCCGAAAAACTGCCCGGAGTGCGGCACGCTCATGCGGCAGGACGGCTTTGATATCCCGTTTGAGACCTTCCTCGGTTTCCCGGGAAATGAAAAGACCCCCGATATCGACCTCAACTTCTCGGGCGAATATCAGGCACAGGCGCATAAATACACAGAAGAGCTTTTCGGCTCGGATCATGTTTTCCGTGCCGGCACGATAGGCACACTGGCGGAAAAGACCGCCTACGGATATGTAAAAAAGTATCTCGAGGAGCGCCAGCTCAAGGTCACGAAGGCGGAGGAAAACCGCCTTGCAAAGGGACTTGTCGGCGTTAAGCGCACCACAGGTCAGCATCCCGGCGGCCTTGTCGTTATCCCGCAGGATATGGATGTCACAGATTTTTGCCCCGTGCAGCATCCGGCCGACGACCCCAAGAGCGATATAATCACCACGCATTTTGAATATCACTGCATGGAAGCAAACCTCTTAAAGCTCGATGAGCTCGGTCACGATGACCCGACGATGATCCGCATGTTAGAGGACGCAACGGGCAAAAACGCAAAGGAAATTTTGCTGTCAGACCCCGACACCATGAAGATATTCACGACCCCCGCATTGCTGGGGCTTCCCGACGATGACCCCATCATCGGCAAGACCGGCAGCATCGGCATCCCTGAGTTCGGCACGGGCTTTACCCGCCAGATGCTCGTTGAGACGCAGCCGACGCAGTTTGATACGCTGGTCAGACTTTCCGGCTTCTCGCACGGTACCGATGTTTGGGCGGGCAATATCCGAGACCTCATAGTTAATAACATCGCCACCGTTAACGAGACCGTCGGCTGCCGTGACGATATCATGCTATATCTCATTCAAAAGGGCATGGAACCTTCACTGGCGTTCAAGACCATGGAGGCCGTGCGTAAGGGCAAGGTCAAGAAAAGCGGCGAGTTCCCCGGTGATGCCGAAGAGCAGATGCACGCTCTCGGCGTTCCCGAGTGGTACATTGAGTCCTGCCGCAAGATAGCCTACCTTTTCCCCAAGGCGCACGCCGTTGCGTATGTCATGATGGCATTCCGCATTGCATGGTTCAAGGTGCATGAGCCGCTGGCGTTTTACAGTGCGTATTTCTACCGCCGCAGTCAGAAGGACGGCTTCGATGCCGAGATGATGACCGGCGGAGCGGATGCTGTTCGGCGCAAGATAAACGAGCTTAAGAAGAAGCCCGATGTCACCGCCAAGGAGGAGGATCTCATGACTACCCTCGAAGCGGTGTACGAGTTTAACATGCGTGGCTTTGAGTTTGCGCCCATCGACCTGTATAAGTCCGATGCGGTAAAGTTCATCATCACCGATGACGGCAGACTTCTCCCACCGTTCGTTGCGATATCCGGTCTCGGCGAGGCTGCGGCACGGGATCTGCAAAACTGCACGAAAAACGGCCAGACCTACATCTCCATCGAGGAGGTCAGCGCCGCCTGCCCCAAGGTCAGCCAGGCGCATATCGAAGCGCTCAAGCGCCTCGGCGCACTCGGCGAAATGCCCGAAAGCTCACAAATTAACCTCTTTGAAGGCTTCTAAACGCAGAAAAACTCCACTGTTCATTTGAACAGTGGAGCTTTTAAATATCTTATCCGTGCTGGCATATGTAGGCGATGTTGCCGCTGTAGTACTGAGCGTAATCGGCAAGGGGATCCATGCGGCTGTCGTTGTACTTCCATGTGCCGTTTGGCTGACGCACGAGCATGACATAGTCCTCGTGAGCGCCGTCATAAGCGTCTATCTTTGACGGCTCGCCGCCTGCCCAGTTGTAATAATCGACCTTTTCGCCGCTTGTCCATGTAAGCTCGCCCTCGCTGTTGCGGTAGCAGCCTATCCACACATATTTGACCGATGCGTTCTTGAGCATATCGCAGATGTACTGATAATCGGCCTCGTCCTTGATGGTCACAAGGTGACCGCCCATTTCTCTGCACTTGGCCTCGGCGGTGTCCCAGCCGACATCCTCAACGAGAAGCTCCAGCGTCGGAGCGGCGGTAGGCGTGGGTGTGGGCTCCGGCGTGGGCTCGGGGGTCGGCGTGACCTCGACAGTGGGCTCTGGCGTGGGTGTCGGCTCGGGCTTTGCGGTCATGCGTTCTGCAAGCGAGACGACCGCATCCTTAGCACCGTTAAAGAGCTTCACCGTTCCGTCGGGGTTCTCGCCGATGACGGCGGAGACGCAGAGAATGACTGCGATTATAAGCAAAGTGCGGTCACGCACCTTGCGTGAATGGCGCATATATTCGGTGACCTTGACATATTTATGCCGCTTTCTGCGCTTGGGCGGCTCCTCGGGAGCCTTCTCCTTGGGCTTTTCCGGCTCGGGAGCTGGCTTCGGCTCGGGCTTCTTGGGCGGCTCGGGCTTTTTCTCCTCGACCACCGGCTCGGCGGCCTTTACGACCGTGGGCGGCAGCCTGTCAATTTTCGTCACGGGTTCCTCACCGCAGTAGGCACGCAGGGCGTTTAAAAGCTCCAAGGGGTCAGCGAACCTGTCCTCTTCGGCAAAGCACACTGCCTTCTCGGCGATGGCGGCAAGCTCCTTATCCTCGGGCTTCGGCAGCACGACCTTTTTGCCGTTCATTCTGGCACGCAGAGCGTTGGCTCTGACCTCGGGTGTAGGATTGTAGTCTGCCATCGGGACAAACGGCACATTGCCGCAGTTGAGTCCGACAAAGAGGATAAGACCGATAGAGTAGACATCGGCGCTCTCACTTTTCCTGCCGTTCCAAAAGACCTCGGGGGCCATGAACTCGAGCTCGTCCTTCGTCCAGCCGTCCTCACCGGCCTTGTCGGCTGGGCCGACCGTAACGCCGTCGGCGGAGAAATTTATGTTGCCCGGGCGGAATCCGCCACGGAAGCGGTTTTCATTGCTTTGAGCCACGGCTATCTCGCACAGGCTCTTGACTAAGCTCAGCAGCTCGTCACGAGTGAGCTTGCCCAGACCGCTGCCAAGGGCTTTTTCGGGGTCAAATACAGGGTTGTTAGCCATGTTTTTACCTCCACTATTTAATGTTAACATAATACCACGATGCACGGAACAAGTCAAATGCGAATATCTCTTTTATTTTAAGACAAAATGTGATATTATTTAAAGTCAGAATTGATTTTGGAGGTCATGGATGAACGGACATGAGTGCTATATAATCGGTGCAGGCGATTTTTTCGGACTGCGTGAGATACCCGACGACAGCGACTATGTCATAGCCGCCGACGCAGGCTATGAATACTGCCGCAAGAACAACATTATCCCCGACCTCGTCCTCGGCGACTTTGACTCCTTGGGCGTTGCGCCGAAGCATCCGAATGTGATGCAGCTTCCCGTTGAAAAGGACGACACCGACACGGTGTTTGCCATCAAAACCGGACTTGAAAAGGGCTACCGCCATTTTTACATTTACGGCGGTCTCGGCGGTAAGCGCAGCGATCACACGATCGCAAACCTGCAATCGCTTCTCTACCTTGCAAACCGCAAGGCAAGAGGATGGCTGTTCGGTGAAAACTGCGTGTGGACGGCGATAAAAAACAGCTCGATAGCCTTAAAAGGCAAGGGCAATGTTGCGGTGTTCTGCTTTGACGGCATTGCCCGCGGAGTAACGCTCAAGGGACTTAAATATGAACTTCAAAACGCCGTAGTTACCTCCGATTTTCCCATTGGTGTGTCAAACTCCATGGTGGCGGAGGAAGCGACCGTTGAGGTAACGGACGGTGCGCTTTTGGTGATGTATGATATAGGTATAGGTGAAGAAAATTGATTAGATACGACGCAGGAAAATGTGATATTGCGGTCATCGGCGCAGGCCACGCAGGCATCGAAGCGGCGCTTGCGGCAGCTCGCTTGGGACTTGACACGATATGCTTCACCGTGAATCTCGACAGCGTGGGCAACATGCCATGCAACCCCGCCATCGGCGGCACGGGCAAGGGGCACCTCGTGCGTGAGCTCGATGCTCTCGGCGGCGAGATGGCCAAGGCTGCCGACAAGGCGTGCATCCAGTACCGCATGCTAAACCGTGGCAAGGGCCCCGCCGTACATTCGCTCAGAGCGCAGGCCGACCGCAGACGCTATCAGGAGGTCATGAAGCTGACGCTTGAGCGGCAGGAGAATCTGCGCACAAAGCAGGCGGAGATAGTCGAGATAGGCGTTGAAAACGGCTGTGTCTGCTCGGTCACAACGCACACGGGAGCAGTGTATAAATGCCGTGCTGCGATAATTGCAAGCGGCACATATCTTGACGGCAGAACGATAGTCGGCGAGGTCATCCGTTCGTCCGGCCCCGACGGGCTTGCGGCGGCGACATCGCTCACAAAGTGCCTTGTTGACATGGGGCTAAGCATCCGCCGCTTCAAGACCGGCACGCCGCCGAGGGTCAACGCCCGCAGTGTTGATTTTTCAAAGATGGAGCTTCAGGAGGGCGACCCCGAGCCCGAGGGCTTCTCGTTTGATACCATCACGCCGCCGGAGAACAAGGCGGTGTGCTACCTGACCTACACCAACGAAAAAACGCATAAGATCATTCTTGATAACATAGACCGCAGCCCGATATATTCCGGCGTTATCGAGGGCATCGGCCCCCGCTACTGCCCGAGCATCGAGACGAAGATAATGACCTTTAAGGACAAGCCCCGCCACCAGCTTTTCATCGAGCCGATGGGGCTGAACACCGAGGAGCTTTACATACAAGGCCTTTCCTCGTCCCTGCCCGAAGAGGTGCAGCTTGAGATGCTGCATACGATAGCGGGACTTGAAAATGCGGAGATGACCCGCTGCGCCTACGCCATCGAGTATGACTGCATTGACCCCACCGAACTCTACCCGACGCTTGAGACGAAGAAGGTCTCGGGACTTTACGGAGCGGGGCAGTTTAACGGGTCGTCCGGCTACGAGGAAGCGGCGGTGCAGGGCTTTGTTGCCGGTGTGAATGCAGCCCTCAAGCTCAAGGGCGAAGCACCCATGGTCTTAAAACGCAGCGACGGCTATATCGGCACACTCATTGACGACCTTGTCACCAAGGGCACGAACGAGCCGTACCGCATGATGACCTCACGCAGCGAGTATAGACTGCTGCACCGTCAGGATAACGCCGACCTGCGCCTTAGCGGCATCGGTATGCGCATCGGTCTCGTATCGCCCGAGCGGTATCAGGCGGTGCTGGATAAGTATGCCGCCGTTGAGCGGGAGATAAAGCGCCTTGAGCGCACGCATATAGGCCCCACGCCGGAGCTCAACGAGCTGCTTGCATCAAAAAACACAGCCCCCGTTTCAAGCGGCGTGTCGCTTGCGGATCTCATCCGCCGTCCGCAGCTTGACTATAAAATGCTTGCACCCTTTGACCCCGAGCGCCCCGGGCTTCCCCGTGCGGTGTGGTATCAGGCGGATATAAGCCTTAAATACGAGGGCTATATAAAGCGCCAGCTCAAGCAGGTCGAGGAGTTTTCACGCATGGAGGAGCGGGTGCTGCCGGACGATATAAACTATGACGAGATAGCCGGGCTCAGGCTCGAGGCCCGTGAAAAGCTCAAAAAGATAAGACCGCACAGCTTCGGTCAGGCAAGCCGCATATCCGGCGTTTCGCCTGCGGATATCTCGGTGCTGATGGTGTGGATGGAGGGCAGACGATGAGCAAGGTAGTATTAGGATTTTCCGGCGGCGTGGACTCCGCCGTGTGCTCGAAGCTTTTAAAGGACGCAGGACACGAGGTGCACGGCCTGTATCTTGACAATGCAGGCGAGGCAGCTAAGCTTGACGCCGTGAAAACGGCGGAGTTTGTCGGCATCCCGCTTATGATAAAGGATGTGCACGCCGAGCTTGACAGCGGCGTGTGCAAGAGCTTTACCGAGGCGTATCTAAACGGCGAAACGCCGAACCCCTGCATCATCTGCAACCCGACCTTGAAGTTTAAGTCGCTGCTCGAGTACGCAGACGAGATCGGCGCAGAGCACATTGCGACAGGACACTACGCACGCAGCGAAAACGGCGTGCTGTACAAGGGTACGCCCTCAAACGACCAGAGCTACATGCTCTGCCGCATAAGGCGTGAGCAGCTTGACAGACTCATCCTGCCGCTCGGCAAATTAGAAAAAACCGCCACAAGAGCGCTCGCTGAGGACTTTAACCTGCCTGTTGCCAAGAAGCCGGACAGCATGGAGATATGCTTTGTGCCCGACAAGGATTACATCGGCTGGCTCAGGGCTCGTACCGAGCTTCCGCCTCCGGGGGACTTTGTGTTCCACGGCGAGGTCGTCGGCCGCCACGAGGGCATTTACCGCTACACCGTCGGTCAGCGCAGACCCGGACTTTTTGACGGCAGAAAGCTCTATATCTCCAAGATAAACGCCGAGAAAAACGAGATAGAGCTTGCCCTTTGGGAGGAGCTATTTAAAACCGAGGTCAACGCCCGCAACTTCAATTGGCTGTGCGACAAGCCCGTAGAGCCCGTGCGTGCGACCGTCAGGGTGCGCCACACGAAGTGGGAAAACCCGCCCTGCACGGCGTTCATTGACGGCGACAATGTGCGCATTATATGCGACGAGCCTGTCAGAGCACCGGCAAAAGGGCAGTCGGCCGTACTCTACGACGGCGACCGTGTGCTCGGCGGCGGATTTATTTTTTGAAAAAGGTCGAATTTTGTGTTGACTTGCGATAACTTTTGTGAGACAATCACCTTTAATCAACTTTAGGGAGGAACAGCATGGCTATCTATTTTAACGAACCGTCCAGAACATTCAGTGAGTATCTTCTTATCCCCGGCTACACGGGCGAGGATTGCATCCCGGCAAATGTCAGCCTGAAAACGCCTTTGGTCAAGTTTAAAAAGGGCGAGGAGTCGGCGATAACGCTCAATGTCCCCTTTGCGTCTGCTATCATGCAGTCTGTCTCCAACGACACCATGGCTATTGCACTTGCCAAGGAGGGCGGCATTTCCTTCATCTACGGCTCGCAGTCTGTTGAGGACGAGGCGGCAATGGTCGCAAGAGTTAAAAATTATAAGGCAGGCTTTGTTACCTCCGCATCGAATGTCATGCCCGACCAGACACTGGCGGACATTCTCGACCTTAAAGAGCGCAACGGCTTTTCCACCGTTGCCGTCACCGAGGACGGCACGGCAAACGGCAAGCTTTTGGGCATAGTCTCCAGCCGTGACTACCGTGTCAGCCGCATGGATGTCACGACCAAGGTCAGCCAGTTCATGACCCCGCTTGCCAAGCTCGTGACCGCACCCAAGGACACCTCCCTTAAGGAAGCAAACGATATCATTTGGGATCACAAGCTCAACTCTCTGCCCATTATTGACGATGAGGGCAAGCTCATGTACTTCGTTTTCCGCAAGGACTACTCCGAGCACAAGGCAAATCCCAACGAGATACTTGACGAGAACAAGCGCTACATCGTCGGCGCAGGCATCAACAGCCGTGACTACGAGACCCGTGTCCCCGCACTCGTTGAGGCTGGCGCAGATGTTCTGTGCATCGACTCGTCCGAGGGCTACTCCTGCTGGCAGAAAAAGGCCATAGATTTTATCAGAGAACGCTACGGCGACAGCGTCAAGGTCGGCGCAGGCAATGTCGTTGACCGTGACGGATTCCTGTTCCTCGCCGAGGCGGGTGCAGACTTTGTCAAGGTCGGCATCGGCGGCGGCTCTATCTGCATCACCCGTGAGACCAAGGGCATCGGCAGAGGCCAGGCCAGCGCACTCATCGAGGTCGCAGCCGCAAGAGACGAATATTACGAAAAGACCGGCGTGTACATCCCCGTGTGCTCTGACGGTGGCCTTGTCCACGATTACCACATGACACTGGCTCTTGCTATGGGCGCAGACTTCCTCATGATGGGCCGCTATTTTGCCCGCTTTGACGAAAGCCCCACGGCAAAGCTTGTCATCAACGGCAGCTATGTCAAGGAGTATTGGGGCGAGGGCTCGAACCGTGCCCGCAACTGGCAGAGATACGATCTCGGCGGCCAGTCCAAGCTCAGCTTCGAGGAGGGCGTTGACTCGTATGTCACCTACGCAGGCCCGCTGCACGACAACCTTGAAAAGAGCGTTTACAAGATAAAGTCCACCATGTGCAACTGCGGCGTGACGAATCTTGCAGACTTAAAGCGTGACGCAAAGCTCACGCTCGTGTCCTCAGTCAGCATCGTCGAGGGCGGCAGCCATGATGTCATCCTCAAGAGCTCGCGCTCAAATACCTGAGATTAAAAACTCCCCTCACACGAGGGGAATTTTTTCACTAATTAATTCACATTATTTTCGTAGGAATTGTTGACAAACCCAACAAAATGGCGTATTATGATGACAGGGAAAACCCCAGTTAAATAATAGGAATTAAAAGGAGCGATGACGATGAAGAATTTGTCCGCTAAGTGTATCTGTTGCAGCATCTGTACCTGTCGATGTTGCTGTCGTCGCATGCCTTGATTTCGTAGTATAGCTACAATTACGGTGCGACGGCTTTATGCCGTCCTTTTTTATTGCAATTATTTAATTTGAAAGGGATATTGAAATGAAGATATATAAGTCTATGGAAGAGCTCATCGGTGCAACGCCGCTGGTAGAGCTCAGAAACATCGAGCAGGAGGAAAATCTTGCGGCAAGGCTGCTTGTCAAGGTCGAGAGGGGAAACCCCGCAGGCTCAGTTAAGGACAGAGTTGCAAAGACGATGCTTGACGATGCCGAGGCAAAGGGCAAGCTTAGCAAGGGCGGCACGGTCATCGAGCCGACAAGCGGCAACACCGGTATCGGCATTGCGGCTATCGGTGCTGCCAGAGGCTACCGTGTCATCATCGTCATGCCAGACACCATGTCCGTTGAGCGCAGGCTGCTCATGACGGCTTACGGCGCTGAGCTCGTTCTCACGGACGGCAAGCTCGGCATGAAGGGCGCAGTTGACAAGGCAGAGCAGCTCCACGCAGAGATACCCGGCAGCATCATTGCCGGTCAGTTTGAAAACCCCGCAAACCCCGCAGCGCACCGCACCTACACCGGTCCCGAGATCTGGGAGGACACCGACGGCAAGGTCGATGTGTTCATCGCAGGCGTCGGCACCGGCGGCACGGTCAGCGGCGTCGGCGAGTATCTAAAGAGCCGCAACAAAGATATCAGGATCGTGGCAGTTGAACCCGCAGGCTCGCCGCTTCTTTCCGAGGGTAAGGCAGGCTCGCACAAAATTCAGGGCATCGGCGCAAACTTCGTTCCCGAGAATTTTGACCGCACGGTAGTGGACGAGATAGTAACCGTCACCGATGAGGATGCATTCGCAGCAGGCCGCCGGATAGCCCGCAGGGAGGGCCTCCTTGTCGGCATAAGCTCGGGCGCTGCGCTGCACGCCGCCATCGAGCTTGCAAAGCGCCGTGAAAACTACGGCAAGACCATCGTCGCCCTGCTGCCGGACACCGGCGAAAGATACCTCAGCTCAGCAATGTTCAAGGAGAACTGATGATATGTTCCGTGATTTGTTTGAAACCGTAAACGCGTATTTGGCAAGAGACCCCGCCGCCCGAGGCCCGCTGGAGGTTCTGCTCCTTTACCCCGGTGTCAAGGCGGTTAGCTACCACCGCAAGGCGCACTGGTGCTATGAGCACGACCTCAAGTTTCTTGCAAGGGCGATCTCTCAGTTCAGCCGCCACCGTACCGGCATCGAGATACACCCCGGTGCAAAGATAGGCAAGCGCCTTGTCATCGACCACGGCATGGGCATCGTCATCGGCGAGACCGCCGAAATTGGCGACGATTGCCTCATCTACCACGGTGTGACCCTCGGCGGTACCGGCAAGGACAGCGGCAAGCGCCACCCGACGATAGGCAACAATGTGCTCATTGGCACCGGCGCAAAGGTGTTGGGACCGTTTAAGGTGGGAGATAACAGTCGAATTGCGGCAAACTCCGTTGTGCTCAGCGAGATACCGCCAGACAGCACCGCAGTCGGTGTTCCGGCAAGGGTGGTCAGAAGAGCCGGCGTAAAGGTCGACTATGCAAGCGAGGTCGATCAGGTCAATGTCGCAGACCCCGTCGCCGAGGAGCTTGCGGCCATCCGCCGTGCGCTGTGCGATATCAATACAAAGCTTCAAACCATGGAAAAGTGAAAATTGCAAAAATTACGCCCCATCAAACGATGGGGCGTTAAACATTTTATTCAGTTCTCAGTGCAACAACGGGGTCTTTGTTAGCTGCGACCTTGGAGGGGATAAGTCCCGCAATGACGGTAAGCCCCATGCTTATGAGCACGAGGATAACGGCGGCCGATGCAGGCAGCACGGCGTTAATGGAATAGATTCCCGTCAGGCTGTGGACTATTGCGTTTATCGGGACGCACAGCAAAATAGTGACCATGATGCCGATGATGCCTGCACCGAAGCCGACGATGATGGTCTCGGCGTTGAACACACGGGAGATGTCCCGCTTGGATGCGCCGATGGCTCGCAGTATGCCGATCTCCTTCGTGCGCTCAAGCACGCTGATGTAGGTTATAATGCCGATCATGATGCTCGATACGACAAGACTAATGGCCACGAATGCGATGAGTACATAGGAAATGACATCGATAATGGTTGTGACGGAGCTCATGATAAGGCCCACATAGTCGGTGTAATTTATTTTGTCGTCCTTCTCAACGCTGTCGTTGTAGTCCTCGATTATCTCTGCAACTGCATCCTTGTCGGCGAAGGTAGAGACATAGATGTTAACGGCGGCGGGGGAGGCAAGGTCAACATAGCCGAGCTTGCGCAGGTTTTGCTCGTAGCTCGAGTCGGAGAAGGTCTCCGGCATGAAGTTATCGTAAATGAGCTTGTAGCCCTCGGCTGTAAAGTAGCACTCATCAAAAGCTTCGGCAAGCGCCTTGGTCGAGAGCTTGCTCATGTTGCTCTTGACTTCTTCGGCGTACTTTTTGGATATCTGCTCAGACATCATCTCACGCATGTATGCAAACAGCGTCTCATCGTCCATGGATGCGAGCATTTCCTTGTACTCGGGGTAGTTTTCAACGACCTTGGCCTCAATGTCCTTGCGGCTTACATTCTTAAGCTGCTCGTCAATGGTCGAGTCGATGTATTTCTGCGGGGCAACGGACATGTACGACACATAGATGTCAGCCTTTTTTGCTTGACTGAGATCCTTGCAGTAATCGGTGACGGCTTTTTTAATTTCGTCATCTGTGAGCGCCTCGTTGCTTTCTTTAAACGGCAGGCCGGTGAACACATCGGTGGCCTTGTCGTCAAGCTGCTTCTTGACAAAATCCTTTGCCTGCGTTTCCTCAACGACCTTCTGCGTAAGTGCGTTAGTGTAGCCTATAGCACCGGTCATCATGCCGGACACGGCATCGTCGCTCTGGCGAACAACGCCGACTATCTTAAGCTCCATGGCGTTATTGTACAGTGTCTTGAGACCCAGCTCATCGGTGCTTATATCCTTGTACTGCTTGGTCACGGGGTCAAGCTGATAGCAGTCGGCAGGGAGGATGAGACGGAACGACTGCTTGCATATATCGGCATAGCTCCAGCTTTCGACCTTCGTCTGCTCGGGCTGCTTGCCGGTCATGTACTGCGTCATTGCGCTCATCATGTCGTTTGCCGACTTAAGGCCGAGCGCATACAGTACAAGGTCGGAGACCTCGTTGTTCTCGTCGACTATCAGCACTGCTTCATCGTAGCTTTTCGGCCACGAGCCGTAGAGTACATCATACTGCTGCTTAAGAAGCGGGCTTATAAGCTCGTCGCCCTCGCCGGGCAGCATCTCCTGCCACACGACGAAGCTGCTTTGTGTTGAGCTCATGCCGGAGGAGCTCATCATATTGTTCATGGACGAGCTCACGGAGGCCTCGGCCTCCTCGCCGATCACGGCACTGCGCATCTTGCTCATGAGCGACATGACATCCGATTGAATAATTTTGCCGTCTGTGTCCTTTGCGTACAGGTTCATCGGCAGATCGTAGCTGTACTGGATATTCGACACATGCTGGTGCAGCGGTGTATCGCTGCTCATCTGCTTGTCCAGGTATTCCTTAAACGCCTTGAGGTTGTTCCTCTGCACCTCGGCCGAGGACATTGCATTCATCATGTCGTACATGATGGTGTTCGAGTAGACCGCATCGTTGTCGTGCACATTCTCGCCGTCGGCGTTATTAAGCCCCATCATCGTGGTCATGAGCTCGGTCATGTCGACAGACTCGGCCATAATTGACAGCGGGTAGGACGACAGAGTGTCCTCCTGCACCTTGTCGATGTAGTTGTTGACGCCCGTGGATATCGACAGTATCAGCGCAATGCCGATGATGCCGATGCTGCCCGCAAACGAGGTAAGTATTGTGCGCCCCTTTTTGGTCATGAGGTTATTCAGCGACAGGGAAAGGGCGGTGATATAGCTCATTGCGGTCATCTTGGCAGACGGAGCGGACTGCGTTGTGACCTCGGTGTCATACGGCTGCGAGTCATCGGTGATAAGGCCGTCCTTGAGCCGGATTATGCGGGAAGCATAGCTTTCGGCAAGGTCGGGGTTGTGCGTGACCATGATAATGAGCTTGTCCTTTGAGATCTCCTTGAGTATCTCCATTATCTGCACGCTCGTGTCCGAGTCGAGCGCACCCGTCGGCTCGTCGGCAAGCAGAATGTCGGGGTCGTTTACAAGCGCTCGTGCGATGGCAACTCGCTGCATCTGGCCGCCGGACATCTGGTTAGGCTTCTTCGTGAGCTGATCGCCCAAACCGACCTGCTCGAGTGCGTGCACCGCCCGTTCACGGCGCTCGGCCTTTGAAACGCCCGAGAGCGTCAGCGCAAGCTCAACATTCGACAGCACCGTCTGGTGCGGTATGAGGTTGTATGACTGAAAGACAAAGCCTATCGAATGATTGCGGTAGCTGTCCCAGTCGGGGTCCTTGTAGTCCTTTGTGGAGCGGCCGTTTATGATAAGGTCGCCGTCGGTGTAAGTGTCAAGACCGCCGATGATGTTCAAAAGCGTTGTTTTGCCGCAGCCGGAGGGACCCAAAATGGCGACAAACTCGCTCTCACGAAACTTAAGGTCGATGCCCTTGAGCGCATGAACGGTCTCCTCTCCGACGGCGTAATCCTTGGTAATGCCCTTTAGCTTCAGCATATGGTATTCCGTCCTCAGATAAAAAGTATAATAAAGTATTATCTTCCATGATGCCCGCAAAGTCAATAGAGTTCGCAGAAAGTTCACAAGCTGAGATTGACAATTTGTGAATGATGGGTTAAAATCTAAAGGCAATATGCCTCCGTAGCTCACCCGGATAGAGCGTGCGCCTCCTAAGCGCAAGGTAGTGAGTTCGAGTCTCGCCGGGGGTGCCAGAAAAAGCACTTGCTGTCAGCAAGTGCTTTTTCAATGAAATTCGTTCCTTTGGAACGAGTGAAATAGCTTCGTTATGAAATATTTGCTTTGCAAATGTGAAATATGCCGCAGCATATGAAGGAACGAATTTTATTTCATTTTCTGCGTCAGCGGAAAATTTCATGATCCGCAGGATCATTTCATGTCGCATAGCAACATTTCATTATGTGCTTCATAATATTTGCGGATGCGTTATTTTTAAAAGAGAATAAGCTTGTAGATTTGTCCATGAACTTTGCGGTCGGGGTCGTTAAGCTTTGCAAAAATATCAAAGGTCATTATTCGCTTGTAAATCAATTGGAGCGTTCCGCAACTTCAATCGGAGCCAATATTCACGAGGCCAATTATGCTCACGGAAAGCCGGACTTTATTGCAAAGTTACAAATTGCGCTCAAGGAATGTTATGAAACGGAATACTGGCTTGAATTGTTTGCGAAATCGGATTTAATGGATAGAGAAATCGAGAAAGATTTGTGCGATCAATGCGGCACTATCCGTCGAGTGCTCATTGCATCTATTAACACAGCAAAGAACAATCAATGATATAAAATCTGATCTATTGCGCTCAAAAGCCGACAGCATCACGCTGTCGGCTTTTCTATATTGAAGTGCTTGGAATGATGTGTTATGATGGAGAAAATGGGCAATGGGGTGACGCACTATGCTGTTCCATACTTTTTCAACACAAGAGGAGAGGCGGAACTTTGGCGGGTCGGACTTCATGGAGATTCAATATTGCAGGCTGAAGCGGGGAACGAGCCTTCGAAGAGCCACTTCGGCTTGCGGCGAACATTGGAAGGACGATTCGCTGTATGTTCCGGGGCGGTGCATGGAAGAGTTTTTGGTGGCATATTCCGATGTTCTCGGCGAGGCAGTGTATCCAAATAAAAGGAGTGGGTCGCTGTACCCGCTTGGACCGAATTATTACCCGCCGGAGCGAATACCTGCGATAATCGATAGGCTGCATGAGCGAAACTCGGAAGATGACCGCACCTTGGCAAAATGGCTGCTCAAAGCGACGGAGTATAACGGCTTTTATGTCCTCGGGCTATGAGCTGACTAAGGAGAGAAGTAGGAAATGCAGAGATTTGATAAAAACAGCGCCGAGGAGCTAAGAAAGCTTATATACAACAGCTACGCCCATGATGCAAGGCTGGAAAGCGTTGAATACAAGTGCGGAAAGGACGGGCTGAAAATCAAACTGTTCAATCCTATTTTCAATGTCACGCTCGACCTCGACTTTCACGGTGTGGAGACGGTGCTTGCCGTCAAAGGCAAGGAGCACGGCAGCCGTGAAACGCTTATCTCGCTGACTGTGGAAGAAGATTCCTCGTATCTGCAAGCTTATCTCAAGAACGGCAGTACCTGCCCGGATGATTCCCTCTACCTGCTGTTTCAAATGTTCTCCGGCGGTGAGCTGCATGTAGTTGCAAAAGAAGTTGCCGTGCTTATCGATAGGAGCGAAACATGAGAAAACACTTTACAGTCGCCGAAAACTGCAAAATCTGCCCGACAAAATCAGTGATTTTTCTTGCAATCTTAGCAGCAATCGGCTATAATGAACAAAGTGTAAACAAATACGACATAAGGAGAAAAATATGACCGCTCGTAAGGTTTCGTTCAAGAACAACAAAACATCGGAAAGATACACTCTTGAGAATAAGTACAACACCACAAGGTACAATCTGCTACTCGTAATTGGCTTCACGCTGATTAACATTGTCCTGCTCGTAACTAACAGTGACCGATATTTTCTGTTCTCGGCCTACATTCCCTATACCGTTGCAACGCTGGGCATGATTCTGTGCGGCAAATATCCCCTTGAGTATTACGGCGGCGGCAGCCTGTCCGACTATAACTTCATGGATCAGACGGCATTTGTCGGATTTATTGCACTGGCAATCATCTTGGTCGCACTGTATGTTCTGGCGTATGTTTTCTCCAAGAAACTGAGACCGGGTTGGCTGATATTCGCTCTGGTCATCTTCATTCTTGACACACTGTTTATGTTTATCGATGCCGGTATTCAGGCCGATATGATCATCGATTACCTGTTCCACATTTGGGTCATCGTGAGCCTTGCCATCGGTATGAGCGCAGGCTGCAAGCTTAAGAAGCTGCCGCCCGAGGAAGAGGAATTGGCCGAGGAGGCAGAGACCGTGACTGTCTCGGCAGACCCCGAGGAGTAATACAGAGACTTTTAAATCGGCAAGCTTCGGCTTGCCGATTTTTTTGTTCCGTTTTGGCGAAAACTGTTGTATAATTACTTCAAAAACAGATAGGAGAGAGCGAAATGACATACAAGGAAGTGCTTGCGGAGGCACGGAAGCATATCGGACCGAAGTGCAAGGCATGTCCCGAGTGCAACGGTCTCGGCTGCGGAAACACCATACCGGGTCCCGGCTCGAAAGCCCCGAGCAACGGCGCAAACGACAACTGGAAGGCGTGGCGGTCGTACAAGCTCAACATGAACACGATGGTGCCAAACACGCCGGTCGACACAGGCGTCAAGCTATTCGGCAGACGCATCGAGCTGCCGCTTCTAACCGGCCCTATCGGCTCGCTGCGAGCGCAGTTCCACCCCGAGGACGATATCCGTGACTATAACCGTCAATGCATCACAGCATGTGCGCAAGAGGGCGTGTTTGAGTGCTTCGGTGACGGACTGTTTGACGGCGTGACCGAGGATGCGGTCGAGGCAAGCAAAAGCTGCGGCGGTATCGGCATACCCATCCTAAACCCCTTCTCGCAGGAGGAGATACTCAAAAAGATAGAGCTGTGTAAGGCAGGCGACCCCGCCGCCATCGGCATAGTAATCGACAGCGCAGGGCTGCCGCACCTCAAAAGCAGGCCCGATGCAGGCACGAAAACACCCGAGCAGATACGGGAGCTCAAAGCTGCCGTCGACTGCCCGTTCATCGTAAAGGGCGTGCTGAACGCCAAGTGCGCAGAGCTTGCGGTCGATGCCGGAGCGGATGCGATAATCGTCTCAAACCACGGCGGCAGGGTGCTCCCGGGTGCGCCCGCGACTGCGGAGGTGTTGCCGGAGGTAGTTGAAGCTGTCGGCGGCAAGACCAAGATCATCGTCGACGGCGGAATACGCTCCGGCTACGATATATTCAGGGCGATCGCCCTCGGTGCGGATGCGGTCATGATATGCCGCCCCGTGCTCGTGAGCTATTACGGCGGCGGCACGGAAGCCATAAGGGTATATATTCAAAAGCTCAAGGACGAGTTCTCCGACGCAATGTATATGAGCGGTGCTCGCAAGGTGTCCGACATAGACGGCAGTATGATCAGATTATCAAAATAAGAAAAAAAGAAAAAAAGAAAAAAAGAAGCAGCCTTTCGACTGCTTCTTTTCGTATATGCTGTAGATTATGCGTTTGCCTTTGCCTGCTTGCTCAGAGTCTTGACGCCCTCGACAACGAGGTCGATAGCAAGGATGATAAGCAGAACAGCGATGACACCACGGACGATGCCCCAAGTTACATCAGTACCGGAGGTGATGAGGTTGACCTGAGTGATGATGGTGAATACCAGAGAGGTCAGGGTGACGATAAGCATAAATGCCATCGGGAAGAGGAACATCTTGTTGTTTCTGCCGATCTTGCCGAGCCATGCAGCGACTGCGAGCAGACCGAGAGCTGCGAGCAGCTGGTTTGCAGCGCCGAACAGAGCCCAGATCTTTGCGTAGCCGGTCATACCAAGTGCGATGCCGATAACAACGGTGATTGCGGTGGCAACATACGGATTGGTGAGGACCTTGCGTGCACCGGTCATGTCCTTAAGCTCTTCACCGGGCTTTACCCAGAATTCCTGGAACATGTAGCGAGCCAGACGGGTAGCGGTATCAAGAGAGGTCAGGCAGAATGCCGAAACCGCAAGGATGAGCAGGGAGTAGGTAACGCTCTGCGCACCTGCGCCGAACAGCTCGCCGAGCATTGCGGAAAGGCCGCCTGCGAAAACTGCGGTAGGAACAACGGTAGTGCCGTCTGCGTAATCCTTCCAGATGTATGCAACTGCACACAGAGAGATGATTGCCAGAGCGGACTCGATGAGCATGCCGCCGTAAGCAATGGGCTGTGCGTCCTGCTCGCGGTTGAGCTGCTTTGCGGTGGTGCCGGAACCAACGAGGGAGTGGAAGCCGGAAATTGCGCCGCATGCGATGGTGACAAACAGTGCAGGGAACAGGTAGCCGATGGAGGAACCGGTCGGTGCAAGAGTGTCTTTGAAGCCGGTGAACGCAGGCATTGCGTCGATGCTCGGATGGCAGCCGATGATGCCGACAACTGCGAGGATCATCATGCCGTAGAGCAGGAAGGAGCTGAGGTAGTCACGGGGCTGGAGAAGGATCCAGACAGGAGTGACGGAAGCAACGAGAATGTAAATGCCGCAGATGATCATCCAGGTCTCATAGCTGAGGTACAGCGGGTGCCACTTAAGGCCTATGATCATTGCAACAGCAATGAGTGCAACACCGATGATGGTCGCAACGCCAAGAGGAGCGTTTCTGCGGTATACGAAGAAGCCGAAGAAGATAGCCAGAACGATGAAGAAGATGGAGATCATCGCAGTGCTGGCGTTTGCGGCGCTTGCTGCAATGTCGACAGCACCGTTTTCAAGGAAGGTGGCCTTGAAGGTGTTAGCAACGATGGAAGCAAATGCTGCAACAACGAGGAGGAGGGTCAGGTAAGCGAATATGAGGAACAGACGCTTTGCCTTGAGACCGATACTATCTTCGATAACGGTACCGATGGACTTGCCCTTGTTGCGGACGGATGCGAACAGAGCGCCGAAGTCATGCACGCCGCCGAAGAAGATACCGCCGATGAGGACCCACAGTGCAACGGGAACCCAGCCGAAGACAGCAGCCTGGATAGGTCCGTTAATCGGGCCTGCGCCGGCGATGGAGGAGAAGTGGTGACCCATGAGCACAGGAGCCTTTGCGGGCACATAGTCAACACCGTCTTCCATGGTGTGTGCGGGAGTGACCTTGTTGGGATCGACTCCCCATTTCTTGGACAGCCATCCGCCGTAGAAGATGTAGCCTACAACGAGAATGGCGATGCTGATGATAAGTAATACAGCAGCATTCATTTGGTTTTTTCCCCTTTCAAAAAATTGTTTATAAATAAAAATTTATTTAAACAACAAACTATTATTAAAAAGCTTTTTACGCTTGCCGCCCTTGCCGAGCAGCGTCTTGTCCAAAAGCTGAGCCGTGCACCGTCCGCTGGCGTTAGCGGAGGTCTTGTTGTTGGAAAGTTCGATAACGCCGGTGTGAAAATCCATCCAGCCGTAGTAGGAAAGACGGAAGCTCTTGTATATCCTTGTGCGCTTGAGAGCCTTCACGGCATCGGGATCGGCGGTATCGCAAACAAACAGCGCCGTAATGTAAGAGCACATATGACCGGCCTTGGGCTCAATGTGCGACATGCCCTCATTATAGGCGTAGTCACGGCACCTTGTGAATATCTCCTTCGTCAGATGCGGAACGGAGAAGATATAAACATACTCGTTACTGTCGGCCTCCCAAAGCTTTGCAGCCTTGACGAGAACATACTTCTCGGAGTGTACATAGAGAAAGCAGGTGGCTACAAGCTCGGTATCCTCTTCGTCGAAGCGCTCGACATCAAAATAGGCCGAGTAGCTGTCGCACAGCTTGTCAACGGCTTCAAGACGGGTCATCAGGCATGTCCTCCGATCGGCTGAACGTTAAAGAGAAGTAAATTTAGAACAAATATCGTTAATTTTTATCCAAACTTGTTCACAGTATATACCCAATTACCGTGAAAATCAAGTGTTTGTCCACAGTTTTGACATAAAATTTTGTCATATTAAACAACATGAACAGTAATTTTGCACTAAAAGTGTTAACACACCAAGAACAAGTGTCTTTATGCAGCCACAGTGCTTTCGTGAGCGGAAATTTGTGCGTCAGGGAAAGAAAAAGGCTTTGCACCATTTGGTGCAAAGCCTTTTGAATTTAAGATGTTTAATTACTGTCAACTGGACGGACTGATTGTATTACTTGATCGAAAATTTGTCAACACACATGCAAAGGAATATATGTATGGCAAGTGAGATCTTACTTCGGTCCGACAAGTAAATTTGTTAATTTCCACGCAAAGTTGGGAAATGTCTGTTGCCCGCCGGAAAATAAAGTGTTATAATACACTTTGGCTAATGTGAAATGTTGTTGCAAGACATTATAAATGATTGAAAGGGGTTTCCGCATGATAACAAACAAAGAAAATCTGTTCAAACTCGGGAAAAAACTCACAGACCGCATCCCTCAGAAGCTCGGCTTAGAGCCGCTGACCGAAGCCGATCCCGAATACTGGGGTCTGTGCAATGTCCTTGACGATGAGATGGTCGAGATCCTCCTCGCCATGCCGCAGCGTAAGCCGCTGGCATTTGAAGAGATCAAGAAGCTCACCAAGTGGTCGGACGAGGCAAAGCTCGAAGCAAAGCTCAAGGAGATGAGCGAGCTGGGCGTTCTCGAGTACAACTGGGAGAATGCCGACCACCACAAGCAGTGGCTCGTACCTCTGTTCGTCCCCGGCAGCGCAGAATTTCTTAACATGAAGTCCGCTACCATGGATAAGTACCCCGAGGTAACGGAGTTCTTCCAGAACATGACCAGACTTCCGCTCGAGAAGGTCACCGCAATGGTACCTCCCGGCGGCGCAGGCGTGGGCATGCATGTCATCCCCGTCGAGAAGGCGATAGAGCACGAGTCGCAGTCAGTCTCCCTCGAGCATTTGTCCTACTGGCTGAAGAAGTACGACTATTATGAGATAGGCGTCTGCTCCTGCCGTAACTGCGAAAGCCGCAACGGCCGCGGTTCGGGCGACCTGCCCGAGCATTGGTGCATCGCCGTCGGCGACACCGCAAAGTACTGCTACGAGACCGGCAAGGAAGGCATCCACAATGCTTCTTACGAGCAGGTAATGGAAGTGCTCCGTCGTGCAGAGGAAGAGGGCTATGTCCATCAGATAACAAACATCGACGGCGAGAACAAGATCTTCGCCATCTGCAACTGCGCACCCGGCACCTGCTATGCTCTGCGCACCTCACAGCTTTTCAACACTCCCAACATGTCCGCCTCAGCATACCGTGCCCATGTCGATACCGAAAAGTGCGTCGCCTGCGGCAAGTGTGTTGAGATATGCCCCGCCGGCGCAGCAAAGCTCGGCCAGAAGCTGTGCACCAAAAATGGCCCTGTAGAGTATCCCAAGCAGCCCCTGCCCGATGACAATCACTGGGGACCGCATATGTGGGATGAGGACTACAAGAAGCACAATCAGGAAAACTGCCACGAGTCCGGCACCGCACCGTGCAAGGCAGCATGCCCGGCTCATATCGCCGTTCAGGGCTACATAAAGATGGCTGCTGAGGGTCGTTACCTTGACGCTCTCAAGCTCATCAAGCAGGATAACCCGTTCCCCGCCGTCTGCGGCAGCATATGCAACCGCCGTTGCGAGGACGCCTGCACCAGGGGCAGCGTCGATGCTCCCGTTGCCATCGATGAGATAAAGAAGTTCATCGCCGAGCAGGAGCTCAATGAAAAGACCCGCTACATCCCGCCCCGCCGCACCAAGAGACTGTCCACCGAGGATTACGAGGAGAAGATCGCAGTCATCGGCGCAGGCCCTGCCGGCCTGAGCTGTGCATACTTCCTGTCGAACATGGGCTACCCCGTGACCGTGTACGACCGCAATAAGGTTCCCGGCGGCATGCTCACCCACGGCATTCCGTCCTTCCGCCTCGACCGCAAGGTCATCGGCGCCGAGATCGATGTCCTCAAAAAGATGGGCGTCAAGTTCAAGATGGGTGTTGAGGTCGGCAAGGATATCACCATTGCCGAGCTGCGCAAGCAGGGCTACAAGGGCTTCTTCCTTGGCATCGGCGCACAGAAGTCGGCTAAGCTCGGTATCCCCGGCGAGGAGCTCAAGGGCGTTTACGGCGGCGTTGACTTCCTGCGTGAGGTAAATCTCGGCAACGAAGTCAAGCTCGGCAAGAAGGTCGCAGTCATCGGCGGCGGCAATGTCGCAATGGATGTCGTCCGCACCGCTATCCGTGTCGGCGCAGAGGAGGCATACATCGTCTACCGCAGAAGCGCAGACGAGATGCCCGCCGATAAGGAAGAGGTCGCAGAGGCAATTGAGGAAGGCGTAAAGTTCTGCTACCTCAACGCTCCCGTTGAAATCCTCGGAGACAAAAACGGCAAGGTCAACGGTCTCAAGGTCGAGATCATGGAGCTTGGCGAGCCCGACGAGAAGGGCAAGAGAAAGCCTGTCGGCACCGGCAAGTTCACCACCATCAAGGTCAACTCCGTCATCGGCGCCATCGGTCAGCAGATCGATTGGGGCGAAATTGACACAGGCGCAATGGTCAAGGGCAAGAAGGACGCAGCCGAGGCTGACGGCATCACTCTCCAGACCGCAGAGCCCGACATCTTTGTCGGCGGCGACTGCATGACCGGCCCGAAGTTTGCCATCGACGCAATTGCAGCCGGCCGTGAGGGCGCAGTTTCCCTCCACCGCTATGTACACCCCGGTCAGAGCCTTACTCTCAACCGCAACCTGCGTGACTTCTACGAGCTCAACAAGAACGATATCGTCCTCGGTATCGAGAGCTTCGACAAGCCGGGTCGTCAGACCGTTGCACACGATCCCAAGAAGGCAAAGACCATGAAGAACGACCGCATCACCTTCACCGAGGAGCAGGTCAAGAAGGAAGCGTCCCGCTGCCTTGGCTGCGGCGCATCAATCGTCGACCAGAACAGGTGTATCGGCTGCGGCCTTTGCACCACCAAGTGCGAATTTGACGCTATCCACCTTACCCGTGATGTGCCCGAGGCATCGACCATGACCGTCGCCGAGGATAAGCTCAAGGCCATCGGACCTTACGCACTCAAGAGAGCGGGCAGGATCGCAATAAAGGATCTTAAGGCAAAGTTTGCTAAGAAGTAATTTTACCGGAGGAAAAATCCATGCATGAGCTTGGAACTGTGTTTTATGTCATCAAGGAAGTCGAGAAGCTCTGTGATGAGAACGAGCTGACGACCGTCGGCAGCGTCACGCTGCAGATAGGTGAGGTCAGCGGCATCATCCCCGAGTACATCGTTGACTGCTGGAACTGGGCGAGGAAGGATACGAAGTATCTTAAAGAAGCCGAGCTCAAGGTTGAGAACATCGAGGCGGTGACCTTCTGCGAGGACTGCAAACAGACCTATCCGACGGTGAAATACGCAAAAATTTGTCCTTATTGCCAAAGCGAGAATACTTATCTCGTGACCGGCAACGAATATGTGATAAAAGAGATCGAAGCGTACTAAGAACTAATCTCCTGCATCGCTTGGTGCAGGAGATTTTCTGTGCTCAATTGACTTTTTGCGCCGATGCCGATAAAATTAGTGCAATGCCAAGGAGGTGCGCCATGTCCGAAGTAAAACCCATAGCACGCATACATTCGCCGTTTAAGACAAAATTCGGCATCCCGAGACAAAGCGGGGTCGCCGAGGCGGTCAGAGCCGAGATAGTTTTTGAACCCGAGTACCGCAACACCGATGCGGTGCGGGGGCTGGACGAGTATTCGCACATCTGGCTGATATGGCAGTTTTCCGAAAGTGTGCGGGACACATGGTCGCCGACGGTCAGACCGCCACGCTTGGGCGGCAATGTCCATGTCGGCGTGTTTGCGACCCGCTCACCGTTCAGGCCGAACTCGCTCGGTCTGTCATCGGTGGAGCTTGAAAAAGTGGAGCTCACGCCCGACCGTGGCCCCGTTCTGCACATAAAGGGCGCTGACCTCATGGACGGCACGCCCATATTCGATATAAAGCCGTATATCACCTACGCAGACTCCCATCCCGACGCAACCGGCGGCTTTACCTCAAAAACGGAGTTTCACGCACTCAATGTCTCTCTGCCCGACAGCCTGTGCGGCGGCATGGATGAGAACACAAAGATGGCGCTCGTGCAAGTGCTTTCAAACGACCCACGCCCGCAGTACCACGATGACCCCGAGCGGGTCTACGGCTTCGGCTTTGCAGGCTTTGAGGTGAAATTCAAAGTCTGCGGCAACAATTTAAAGGTCATAGATATCAAAAAAGAAGATGCCTAACGCATCTTCTTTTTTGCTTATAAGTCAAGCTTATCTGCAAGCGTTGCTGCAATTTCCTTGACCGTATCGGCTGATATCGCCGAGCTCATGCCGCATTCTTCGAGCAGGTCGAGGAAGTCATAATTCGTCGACTCGTCCAAGAGCCTCATGTACATCTCAAGCCCCGAGCCGCTTTTCTTGAGCTCCATGTTATACAGCTCAAACGCCGCACTGTCGGACACGCAGTAGCTGATGACATAAAACGGCGATGTGAACAGGTGCGTGACCGATATCCAGTCAAGCCCCTTGTAATCGTCCGTTAGACCGTATTCCTCAAGAAGCTCCGAGTACAGGGAGTTGAGCGTTTCAATCGTGAGCTCCTTTTCATCCAAGGCATACGCCTGATGCTCAAACTCGTTCAGGCAGGCCTGATACGCATAAAGCTCAAGCTCATCGAGCATCTTGTAGCGGGTGAGCTGTTCGGCATCGTCCATATTGCACAGCAGCAGGTACTCCATGCCCTGCGAGAACACTTCCGAGGTGTCGATGCTGTCGTTGAGACCGTAGTTTAGGTAGCCGTCTACATAGTGGCCGAACTCGTGCACAATGGTGAGCACCGTGTCGCTGTAGCCGGACGGGCTGCAAAACAGAAACGGCGAGTCGTAATCGTTAAGATACAGCACATACGACTGGTCGTACTTATTATCCGACATTCCCGTGTCATACAGCTCGTACTTGAGCATGTAGCCGAGCGCCTCGTCAATGTCCTTGTTGAGCCCCTCCACGGTACCCGTCACGGTCGAGAGCGCCGTTTTCGGGCTCATCGCCGAAACAAGCGAGCGGTCGTACATTTTCTTGCTGTCTGCCTTCTTGTACAGCGGCACAATGTACTGCTTTATTGCCTTGATATACCCGTCAAGATCGGCGGCGGTGTAGTCCCTGCCGTTATCCAGGTACGCAAGCTCCTCGTATGACTTCATGTTGCGCTGCTCGGCGATATCGTGCCGCAGCTTTATAAGCTCAATGTATATCCTTGCGATCTCCTCATTTGGCTTTTTGAATTTCCCGCTGTCAAAATCGCCGGAGTACTTTGCGTAAAGCTCGGAGTAGTCGTTTTCAAGCTCGGCCTCCTTGCGCTCAAGCTCGGCAAGCTCGTCCGAGGGCGTGTAGCCCGTGCCGTCGGTGACGGAGTATTGATCTTCGAGCAGCCCGCCGAAAAAGTGCTTGTCGAGGTAATCGCACATGGAGGAGTTTGAGCAATCCAAAAGCAGCTCGTCCGTCAGATACTCGACATCACCGGCGGCCTCCGTGCAGTAGCTGTACTCCTCAAAATAAAACTCGTCCTGCGTATCCATGTCATAGCGCACGCAGGCAAGGTTCATCATTGTATAAAAATTGTTGTACAGGTCAACAAATTTATCAAGCTCGCCTATAACATCCTTGACCTTGAAAAAGTTCCCGAGCAGGTCCTCGACATCCTGTGCCTTGGCCTTAAGTGCGTCAATGTCGGGGCGCTTGTACTCCATTTTGTCAAAGCTGACGATGTTATCCCTGCCGCCGTTGCCGGTCTTGGAGATAAGTTCGGCCGCACTTTTGTCATCTTCGGCAAAGAAAGCGTCATAAATGTCATACACATCGTATATATCACAGCCGCAAAGCGACACGAGCATCGTAAGCGCAAGCAGTAGTGCGGCAAGGCGTTTTTTTAGCTGCATTGAGGGTACCTCCCGAGGCGTTTTGCACAATCATATCATAAATGAAACCAAATTGGGCAATGATGATTAAATAAACAGAAAAATTTTTTATGCAGGGCTTGCAATACTTAAAATTTTTGATATAATAACTTAAAAAGTTTGAACTATCGGAGGCGGCAAAATGAGGCTTGTGCTCTGTGCGATAATTGCATATCTCTTGGGCTCTGTCTGTGCGTCCATCCCGCTTTCAAAGCGCTGCATGGGCGAGGATATCCGCAAAAAGGGCAGCGGCAACGCCGGAGCAACGAATGCCGCCCGTGTGTTCGGACTCAAGGCGGGGCTGGTTACGCTGGCGCTCGACATGGCAAAGACCGTGGCCGCCATGCTCATAGGTAAGGCGCTTGCGAGCGTGACCGGTGAGGCAGTGAGCGGCGCAATGTGCATCATCGGCCACTGCTTCCCGCTGTATTTCGGATTCCGTGGCGGCAAGGGCGTTTCCGTCGGAGCGGGGCTCGGGCTCATGACGGGGCTTTATGTGTTCGGCGTCATCATCGCTGTTTTTGCGCTGACTGCGGGCTTAAGCCGCAAGGTCTCGCTCGGCTCAATACTGGCGGCTGCCTCGCTTCCGATAGCCTCGGTCGCGTTCGGCGCAGAGCCTGCGTTTGTTGCCATGAATGTATTCTCAGCGGTGCTCGTCATCGTCATGCACAGGGAGAATATCCGCAGGCTCATAAACGGCACGGAGGCTGATTTTAAGCCCGCAAAACCGGAGTGAGAAATTTCATCATATATTTTGTACAAAATAGCGAAAATGTCCGAATACTTTACATACTTATTGACAAATTAATCACCATCGTGTATCATATATTTTAACAGCGGCGGCCATGTATGGCTGCCCAAACGAGAAAAGTTAAAGGAGAAATATTATGCCTAAGTTTGATGAAGTAACCGGCGAACAGTTCCTGAAGGAGTACAACGGCAAAGAGCTGTTTAAGGAGTTCATTCCTGTTATCGGCAAGATGCCCAGCATCGCTTATGTTCCCTTCCACAAGAAGCAGGCTAAGGATGTTGTCGGCTATATCCTCGGCAAGGGCTACTGCGATCAGGCAGCAGCTGATGCACTCATCGAGAAGTTCAATGCTCTGTACGGCGACAAGTAATTAAATCAACATGAAAGCCCTGCCATATCCGGCAGGGCTTTTTCTACAGGAGTACATTATGGATTTTAACAATATGACTGTCGGCGAATTTTTTGAGGATAACGGTGGAAAAGAGCTGCTCAAGGAGCTTGCGCCCCATCTGCTCAAGTATCCCTTGAAGCTGTTTTACAGGAAAAAGTGCGGCGATGTGTTCCCACTCATCACCGAAAAGGGCCTTGTCTCGCAGGACACCGCCAACGCAATAAAGGCCGCAATAGAAGAAAAATAAAACCTGCCAAATGGGGCGGTGACTTAAGAAAACATTGAAGCAAAAGACGGTTTAGCTTGACGGCTATGCCGTCTTTTGCTGTTTTTGAGTTGTATTGTGGGCTTCTTCAATAGCCCGTGTGAAGTCAAATGCACCGATAAAGTTATAGACAATAGTGATTTCCCTTGTCTTGGATTTCTTGTCTGCGTGGGATACTTCGATGCGGTCAATAAATTCTCGGAGAACTGCCGCGTCAAGCTCCTGCATATCCGTGTACTTCTTCACCGCTGCGACAAATGCCTTGGCGTTGGTTTTCTGTTGCTCCTGCTG